>JAEEGH010030396.1_pt1 | contig 10501 bp, 8 predicted proteins | sample 9134181 | NCBI WGS metagenome assembly JAEEGH01 (sample SAMN16246544, study PRJNA631951) | gut metagenome | biome: gut microbiome; feature: rumen; material: DP-attached | host: Bos | place: Iran: Karaj | collected 2018-10 | reverse complement strand
AAAGAGGCCGTCTGGATTCAGGAGGCCAGTGAATACACCGTGGTGCTGACAAAGGTCCTTCTTTCCTTTACGGAGCTTAAGATCTTTTGGAAGGATGAAAGGATCCGCTACTTTTTCCCGTCTGAAGAAAGGATCAGTATTTCGGAGGATCCCGGAGAGGGGGCAAAAACGACCCTCCGTGTCATCAATACCTTCCATGCGTCCGCGTTCCTTGCTGATTTTAAGACGATGGATCCGGTGGTGCTGTTTCATCATGTGTTTGTCTATCAGTGGCTGACGAAGCTTTCGCTCTCCAAAGTAAAATACGCGGAGATTTTGGTGGCGCGGAGTGAGGGCATCGGCAGCATCCTCACCATATATTCGAGGACAAAGCATTTTCTGGAGAGATTCGGCATTGAAGTGACTCTGCAGTCCAACAGCTCCCGGTATGCGGACCGTATCATCGAAAACTATTTCAATGTCCACATGACGCCGGCGGATTCGGATGAAACCAACACGATCTATATCACGAATTATTACGGGCTGCTGTTTACGAAGATGCTTCGTGAATCGCATGGAGAAGACTTTAACGTGTCTTCCTTGAATCCGAAGTTTCTTTCCGGAATGAAGGAGTACGGCGATGCGGTATTTGAGGACAGGCGCATGCTGGGGATCTTACTTCGCGGGTCCGACTATATCGCCTCCGGCATGAGCGGCGTATCGGCGCCCGTTACCGTCGAATCGGCACTTCCGAAGATCAGGGAATGGATGGAAGAGGGCGGTTACGACGGGATCTTCCTTGCCACGGAGGATCAGGATATTTTAAATAAAATGGCGGACGCCTTCCCGGACAAGATCCGCATTGTCCCGCAGGAAAGATACAGCATTGTGGATTTTAAGAAGGAGCAGGTGACGACCATCAGCGAACTGGACAGAAAACGCCATCCTTCCGAGGAGGAATACAATATCTTTCTGGAGGATTCGACGGCCAATTATTTCTATGCGCTCTATCTTTTATCACGCTGCGAAGCCTTCATGTATTCCGGGCAATGCGGCGGGATCGTAATGACGAAGGCACTGTCGGAACGAAGGTTTAAGCGCATGTGGTGCTTTGCGGAAAATAAGGAGACCTATTATGCATAATACCAGAAGGATCAAGCTTCCCCATCTTTATAATTTCCGTGATCTCGGCGGATATGAGGGGGAAAACGGCCGGGTGACACAGTTTCAAAGGATCTATCGCAGCGATTGTCCCTCAGACCTTGACGAGGGGGAATGGGAGAAGCTAAAAGACCTTGGGATCCGTACGCTGATCGATCTTCGAAGCACGTACGAAGCCTGGGAAACGCCGCTGCAGGTGCCCGAAGGCTTTAGTTATATTTCCATGCCCTTTTTCAGGGAACAGGAAGGGGTGGATCTTAAAGGGGAAGCCGGGAAAAAATTTCTGGAAAGCTTAAGCCTTGACTACTGCGTCATGGCAGAAAACGCAGTGGACCGTATCGTAAAGATCCTGGATACGGTAAGAGAGAGCCTTGCAAAGGGAAATGTCATGTTTTTCTGTACGGCAGGGAAGGACCGCACCGGGATCATTTCCGCGGAGCTCCTCAAGCTATGCGGCGTTTCGGAGGAGGATATCACAGCCGATTACAGTGTGTCGGAGATCTATAACGCGGATGTGATCAAAAAGCGGATCGCGGCGATCCCTAAGGAGATCCTGGCGCAGGTCTCGCCGGAAACCATGGCGCAGGCTGCGGATTCCAAACCCGAAACCATGCGAAGATACCTGGCCTGGGCAGAGGAATTTGCCCTGTTGTCGAAATTGGAAAGATCAGGTTTTACCGGTGAACTGCAAAAAGACTTGAAAGAAAAGATGCTTGGGTGACTTATGGAAACTACACGTAAAGAAAAGAAAAGAGGTACGTTAGTATATATCATAGGTGCCGTTGTGATCGGCATGATCTTGCTCATCATGCTGATCTGCGGCATTTTATTGTCCTTCAAACTGAGCAGGGTGGTGGAACGTTTTCTTGGCGAGATCCTAAGGCGGCAGGTAACAAGGAATGAAAGGATCCTGGGAAAGTATGAATCGCTTCCCTGGCTTCTCGATTATTGGAGCGAGCATCCGGAAGAGATCGAAAATTTCCGGGAAACATTAGGCAGCCTGGAAGCATGGGTTATGGAGAATGAAGCGGATAAAGAATTCATCCTCTTCAACCCCGAAGATGTTTCTTCGGAATATGCCGAGGCTATGAGCCCACAGATGCAGAGGGTTTTTGCCGAGTATTGTTATTATTATATCCTGGAGGATTTCGACACTTCGCAAAGTGTCTATGTCCCGGTCATTTCCAGTTGCTTCCGTCCGGAGGGAGATTCGATCTTTGTCTTCTTTTACGATTCGAGCGAGAATGTCGGGGTGGAAGACGGCAAGATATTGAAAGATTATACTGTGGAATCGAAAGACAGTGATTATTACGAGGTCGTGATCGATTCGGCACTGCAAGGAGCCGACTCGCCGCTGTTTCGGGTGCAGGACAGGGAAGACCGCCTGACATACGCAGTACCTGTCGTGCAGGACGGAAAGGCCCTTTGTATTCTGGATGCATACATTAACTGGAATGTTGTGAACGGCATTGTTTATCTGGTCACAACAAGCACTCTTCCCGGGTGCATTCTTCTGATCCTGTTCGGCGGTTTAGTGCTTATGTTCCTTCTATACCTGATGATGATCCGGCCTACGGAGCATCTGCAGAAGACGGTGCAGGAGTATGAAAAAACAAAAGACAGCGCAATGATCCCGCAAAAGCTTGAGAGAATGATCCGCAAAAATAACGAATTCGGAGCGCTTGCCCGGCAATTTAATGAAATGGCGGAAAGCATTGACAGCTATGTGGAGGATATCGCCCATGCCGCGTCGGAAAAGGAGAAGCTGAATACGGAGCTGGTAATGGCAAAAAATATCCAAAGAAGCCAGCTTCCGGAAATATTCCCGGCCTTTCCGGATCATGAAGAGTTCGATCTTTACGCAAGCATGGAACCGGCGAAAGAGGTTGGCGGAGATTTCTATGACTTCTTTATGATCGACGATGACCATCTGGCGCTGGTGATCGGTGATGTATCCGACAAAGGGATCCCGGCCGCGCTGATGATGATGGTCTGCCGTTCGTTGATCCGAAGCAACCTGCGCAGGGAAAAAACGCCGGCGAAGGCGCTGCACAGCGTAAACGAACAGATCTCGGAAAACAATACGATGGACATGTTCGTAACGGTTTGGCTGGCGGTGGTCGAGCTGTCTACGGGGAACGTAGTGGAAGTCAACGCAGGACATGAGAAACCGGCGCTTGCGCGCGCGGGCGGCTCGTTTACGCTGATCAAAACCGTGCATGATCTGGCGATCGGATCCTGGAATGATATCGACTTCAGAGAGAATACGTTTAAGATCGAAAAAGGAGATACGATATTCGTGTATTCGGACGGCGTTCCGGAATCCTCAAATACCGCAAGTGAACTTTTCGGGCCCCAAAGAATGCTGGATGCATTGAATGATGATCCGGCTGCATCGCCCGAGCAGCAGATCGCGCACATGAAGGAAACGATCGCGGATTTTGTGGGTGAAGCCGCACAGTTTGACGACACGACAATGCTGTGCTTTAGGATGAACAAATGATACGAAGGGAAAGCGCATGCAGATCCTGATCGCGGAGGATGAAGAAGCAACGGCGAAGGCCTTAAAGCTGCTGCTGGAAAAAGCAATGTACAGTGTGGATATCATTACGATACGCCGCCCGATACAAAGAGGCTTTTTGACCGGTTCTACCGGCCGGACGATTCCAGAAACTCGGAAACGGGCGGCAGCGGGATCGGGCTGGCCATCGCAAAGGCGGTCGCGGAAGGCCACGGCGGGTCCGTTTCAGCCAGCTCTCCGAGCGGGAAAACGATGACGATCCGTGTCAATATTTTAGAAAATTTACAATTATTACGAATATGTTACAAAAATGTTGACAGGTGTAGAATCGGTTGCTATAATGTGTCCAATTCAAATTGACCGGATTATAGCGAGGTACGAATGAAAAAGGGACTTTTAAAGCAACTTTTAATGTTAACATTTTGCGCCGGCTTTGTATTTTCAGCGGTTGAAACAACAAAAGGAAACGCCACGGTGGTGACGGCGGGGATCAACGCGGTGCTCGGAGCCTATATGGACGAGACGCTGCAGCATTCCATTAAAGATGATGATGAACCCCTGATCCCTCCGGTCAGCTCGGAGGTTTCCACGGAAAAGGGAACGGAGGCCGTTTCTTCGGAGAAGGCGACCGAAAAGGCAACGGAGAAGGACGGTTCCAAAAAGAAGAAGAAAAAGAATACGGAAAGCGCAGAGACCGCAACGGAGGGAGTGACCGAACAGGGAACGGAAAGCGCTTCGGAGGCTCCGGCAGAAACGGAAGGCGCCGTGGAAGCGGATGACCCGGTCAGCGCGGCTGCGGGAGAAGTGACGGCAGAGACGGAGCCGGTGGAGAAGATCTGCGGCTATACCAATATCGGGATCGCGGACATCGAAGGGAACTTAAACATCAGGGAAACGCCTTCGGAAGACGGCGCTCTTTGCGGGAAGCTTCCCGCGGATGCGGCCTGTGAGATCCTCGGGGAAGCCGGCGAATGGTATCATATCAGCTCCGGAAAGGTCGAGGGCTATGTAAAAGCGGAATATCTGACCACGGGAGACGCTGCGGCGGCTCGGGCGGAGGAATTAAAGTCGACGGTCTGCATCGTTACGGCGGATGTATTGAACGTCAGGGAAGAGCCCAATACGGAGAGTGAGATCGTCGATCAGATCGCGACGGGCGAGGAAGTATCGCTGGTCGAGGATATGGGAGAGTGGCTGAAGGTTGATGTGGACGGCGAAGACCGTTATGTCAAGGCCGAATTCGTTGAGGTGGCGGATGTATTGAAGGATGCGCTGACCATGACGGAAGCGCAGTACGGCGAAGGCGTTTCGGACGTGCGGGTGGCTGTGATCAATTACGCGACCCAGTTTGTCGGCAACCGTTATGTATGGGGCGGAACCTCGCTCACGAACGGATGTGACTGCTCCGGCTTCGTGCTCTCGGTCATGGCGAAATTCGGCATATATCTGCCGCATTATTCAGGCTCCCAGGCCCAGTGCGGAACCAGGATCAGCTGTGATGAATTAAAGCCCGGTGACCTCGTGTTCTACGGCGGTCGCCGCATCAGCCATGTGGCGATCTACATGGGCAACGGACAGATCGTACACGCCGCGAACAAACGTGTCGGCATCACGATCTCGAACGTATACTACAGAACACCGAAGTGCTGCACGAGAGTACTGAACGGTTAATAAAAACCTTTACACAGCTAACCCCTTGTGTTAAAATGCACAAGTACGTGTCCTTCGGCTGAGTTATCGGATTCTCCGACCGATTGCCCGGCCGGGCGGATGAAAGCAAAAAGGAGGAAAAATTTATGCTGACGAAAGAACAGAAAGAGACCATCATCAAAGAGTATGGCCGCAAGGAAGGCGACACAGGTTCACCGGAGGTGCAGATCGCCTTACTTACCACCCGGATCAATGAGCTCACAGAGCATCTGAAGATCAACAAAAAGGATCATCACTCGAGAAGAGGACTTCTTAAGATGGTCGGCCAGAGAAGAAGATTACTGGCTTACCTGAAGGGGATCGATATCGAGCGCTACCGTGCGCTGATCGAACGTCTCGGACTGAGAAAGTAATGGATAAACAGAGCGGATCTCTCCGCTCTGTTTTCTGTGCAAGCACAAATGTATGCGCAGAGCCGCGTAAGGAACTATTCCGGCTGCGCCGGACGCTGCTCGCGCAACGAGAAAAGCGACTTTGTCACTTTTCCCGAACAGAAAATCATATGGCAATCGCCAGGAAGTGAAGGAGGAAAAGATGGTAAAAACGTACACAATGGAGCTGGCCGGAAGGACATTAAAGGTAGAGGTCGGCAAGGTAGGAAAACAGGCAAACGGCTGCGCGTTCATGCAGTATGGAGAGACGACGGTGCTTTCCACGGCCACGGCCTCGGAGAAGCCGAGAGACGGGATCGATTTCTTCCCTCTGTCGGTGGAGTTTGAAGAAAAGATGTATGCTGTGGGCAAGATCCCCGGCGGTTTCAACAAGAGAGAAGGAAAGCCCTCGGAGAACGCGATCCTGACCGCAAGAGTGATCGACCGCCCGATGCGTCCGCTCTTCCCGAAGGACTATCGCAATGACGTTTCCCTGATCAATATGGTCATGAGCGTGGATTCAAACTGCAGGCCGGAGCTGGTGGCAATGCTCGGCGCATCCATCAGTACATCGATCTCGGATATCCCGTTTGACGGACCGTGCGCGATGACGCAGATGGGCCTTGTGGATGGCAATCTGATCGTGAACCCGACCCAGGAACAGTGGGCAAAGGGCGACCTGAAGCTGACTGTTGCGTCCACCGAGCAGAAGGTGATCATGATCGAAGCCGGCGCCAATGAAATCCCGGAAGAAAAGATGCTCGAGGCGATCTATAAGGCGCATGAAGTCAACCAGACCATTATCGCCTTTATCAAGGGCATCGTGGCGGAAGTCGGCAAGCCGAAGCATGAATATGAGCATTATGTGATCCCGGAGGAGCTCTTCGAGGAGATGAAGAGGATCGTTCCGCCGGAGGAGATGGAAAAGGCCGTATTTACGGACGAGAAGCAGGTGAGAGAGGACAATATCCGCGAGATCACCGCCCGTATCGAAGAGGCCTTTGCGGAGAAGGAAGACTGGCTCCCGCTGGTTTCCGACGCGATCTATCAGTATGAGAAGAAGACGGTCAGAAAGATGATCCTGAAGGATCAGAAGCGTCCCGATGGCCGTGCCGTGAACCAGATCCGGCCGCTTTCCGCGGAAGTGGATCTGATCCCGAGAGTGCATGGATCCGCGATGTTCACAAGAGGACAGACGCAGATCTGCGATGTGATCACACTGGCTCCGCTTTCCGAGATGCAGAGAGTGGACGGTCTGGACGATAACGTTACGCATAAACGTTATATCCATCAGTATAATTTCCCGTCCTATTCCGTGGGTGAGACCAAGGTCAGCCGCGGTCCCGGACGAAGAGAGATCGGACACGGCGCTCTTGCAGAACGTGCGCTCCTTCCGGTGCTTCCTTCTGAGGAAGAATTCCCCTATGCGATCCGCGCAGTCTCAGAAACCTTTGAGAGCAACGGCTCGACATCGATGGCCAGTACCTGTGCATCCTGTATGTCTCTGATGGCGGCAGGTGTGCCGATCAAGAGGATGGTCGCCGGTATCTCCTGCGGTCTGGTCACGGGCGATACGGATGACGATTATCTTGTGCTGACCGATATCCAGGGTCTTGAAGACTTCTTCGGAGACATGGACTTCAAGGTCACCGGTACCACGGAAGGGATCACGGCGATCCAGATGGATATCAAGATCCACGGCCTGACCCGCCCGATCGTTGAAGAAGCGATCAAAAGATGCCGTGAAGCCCGGCTCTTCATCATGGATACCTGTATGAAACCGGCGATCTCCGCTCCGAGAACCGAAGTGAATGAGTATGCGCCGAAGATCATCCAGATCCAGATCGATCCCGCGAAGATCGGCGATGTCGTGGGACAGCGCGGAAAGACCATTAATGAGATCATCGAACGCACCGGCGTAAAGATCGATATCACCGATGACGGAGCGGTTTCCGTCTGCGGCACCGATAAAGCGATGATGGATAAGGCCATCGACATGGTGAAGATGATCGTGACCGACTTTGAAAAGGGCATGATCCTGACCGGTAATGTGGTGTCCATCAAGGAATTCGGCGCCTTTATCGAGTTCGCGCCCGGCAAGGAAGGCATGGTGCATATCAGCAAGATCGCGCACGAGCGCATCAACCATGTGGAAGACGTGCTGACACTTGGCGACCGCGTGACCGTGGTCTGCCTCGGAAAGGACAAGATGGGCCGCATCAGTTTCTCAATCAAGGATGTGCCCGGCAGCAATTCACCGGCGTAAATATGATCGTTTTGATTGTGATCGGAGCTCTGTTCCTGCTGTATCTCGTATGGCAGTGGGCGGAGCTTCGCCTTTTTCGGGTAACTTCATATGCCTGCGCGGAAGCGAAAGTGAAACAAGAGATCAGGATCGCCGTTTTGGCGGATCTTCACAGCTTCACCTATGGGAAGGACAATGAAAGGCTGATCGAAGCCGTAAAGGGGATCGAGCCGGATCTTATTCTGTGCCCGGGGGACATGATCGTGACCGCAAAGACCAGAACCTACGAACGGACGGAAAAGACCCTTTCTGCGCTCCGTCAGATCGCGCCCCTTTTTTGCTCTTACGGGAACCACGAGAGCAGGGCGGAAGAAAATATCCCGGAGTTTCCGGCTTATAGGAAACGGATGGAAGAGAAGGGGATCGTGTTTCTCGACAATGCCTATGCGGCGGAAACCGTCAGGGGAACGGAGCTTCAGATCTGCGGCCTTACGATCCCGCTCGAAAACTATAAGAGGGGGAAGGTCCTGCCTTTGCCGGAGCATTTTATTGAGGACGCGTTCGGCCCTTGCCCGAGGGAGAAATTCGTGATCCTTATGGCGCATGACCCGGCTTATGCAAAGGACTATTTTTCCTATGGCGCCGATCTGACGCTTGCCGGCCATAACCACGGGGGGCTTCTCTGTCTTCCGAACGGGAAGAGCGTGATCTCCCCGCGGTTTCATCTGTTTCCGAAATACGGCGCCGGCCGGTTCGATGAAAACGGGAAAACCCTGCTCATCTCAAGGGGCCTCGGCACGCATACCTACCATGTCCGGATCTTTAACCGCGCAGAGCTTCTTAGAGTGTGCCTGAAACCGGATGGGGCGTCAGATTGATCACCGGGCACATCGGCCCGGCCCGTTTCGCCGGCATCGTTTTTGGGCGTAAACATCCACAACATGGGTCTTGAAGAGGACTCACCACAAAATATTGTATTTTCTTCTTGAATTTTTCAAATCCCCTGTCTATAATGGATACCATGGGTATTCCGGTAAAATTGGAAGCATTTGAGGGTCCTTTGGATCTTCTGCTTCATCTCATTGAAAAGAATAAGGTTGATATTTATGACATCCCCATCATTTCCATTACGGAACAGTACATGGACTACATCAGAGGAATGCGGGAGCAGAAACTGGAGGTGGCATCGGATTTCCTCGTGATGGCGGCGACGCTTCTCGAGATCAAGTCGCGGATGCTCCTGCCGGTGGAAGAGAACGAGGAAGAGGAGACGGAGGATCCGAGAGAAGAACTCGTCCGGCAGCTTCTGGAGTATAAGATGTATAAGCGGATGTCGATGGAATTGAAGGACCGGCAATTTTTTGCCGACCGGGTGTGGTTTAAATCTCCCACAATTCCCGAAGAAGTGTTACAATATGAAGAGCCGTTTAATTTAAAGGAGTTTATCGGGGATGTGACGCTGACGAAGCTCAATACCATCTTCCGCCAGATGATGAAGCGTGTGGAAAACAGAATGGATCCGATCCGTTCCAAATTCGGCACCATCACAAAGGAGGAAGTGACGCTGGAGGAGTGCATGGAAGAGCTGCGGCAGCATGCGCTTACCCATCGGAGCTTCAGCTTCCGCCAGCTCCTTGAAAAGAAGAACAGCCGCATGCAGCTTATTGTGACATTCCTTGCGATATTGGAACTGATGAAGACCGGGGAGATCCGCATCGAACAGGACCGCCTGTTTGACGACATCCGGATCACATCCCTGATCGCCGCCTAAAGAGCCATGAATTATGAAGCCGTGATCGAAGCCATCCTCTTTACGATGGGAGAATCCGTGGAACAGTCGCGGATCGCCCTGGCTCTGGAGATCTCAGAGCAGGAGACGGAGGAGCTTCTGAAGAAACTGCAGAAACATTATGAAGAAGCGGACCGTGGGATCCGCCTCATCTGCCTTGAGGGAAATGCCTGGCAGATGTGTACGGACAGCGATTTTTACCCGTATCTCATCAAGATCGCGAAACAGCCGAGGAAGAGAGTGCTTTCGGATGTGCTTCTCGAGACGCTTTCCATCATCGCGTACAAGCAGCCTGTGACCAAGGCAGAGGTGGAAAAGATCCGCGGCGTGAATTCCGATCACGCGGTGAACCGCCTTGTCGAATACGGGCTCTGCGAAGAACTGGGGCGTCTCGATGCGCCGGGAAGGCCGGTGCTTTTCGGCACAACGGAAGAGTTCCTTCGCAGTTTCGGCGTGTCTTCGCTGGAAGAACTGCCGGAGCTTTCCGCCGAACAGATGGAGCAATACCGTCAGGAAGCGGAGCAGGAGGTCAAGGTGGAGGTATAAGATGGCGGAAGAGTCCTTAACCCCGCGCCAGATCGGGGATCTGTACTGGAAGAAAAGAAAGAAGATGTTTGCGTCCGCGGAAACCCTGGTGCGTAAAGGGCAGGCCACGGGCGGTGTCCGCAGCGCCCTGAAAGAGGAAATGCTTGTTGCTTCAAGGGCAGAGTGTGTTCTGGAAAAAT
>JAEEGH010030395.1_pt1 | contig 10501 bp, 3 predicted proteins | sample 9134181 | NCBI WGS metagenome assembly JAEEGH01 (sample SAMN16246544, study PRJNA631951) | gut metagenome | biome: gut microbiome; feature: rumen; material: DP-attached | host: Bos | place: Iran: Karaj | collected 2018-10 | reverse complement strand
TTATAGGATATTATTAATAAAACAATATATTAAAATTAGAGTTCATTTAAAATCCTTTTTTCAACAAAAACAAATTCATGTTGATTACATTTCTGATTTATTCTATTTTCTTAAAAAAAAAGAAGATTAAAATTATCTCCCAAGATATCAATTTTTAACATTTTATCAATTAAATCCTATAAATTTTATCATCACTTAATTTTAATTTTTAAGTAAATTCTTTAAATATCATAAAATAAATAATTATCCTAAATATTTCATTTATCACGAATAATTTTCTTCATTAATATTTCTGGAGAAATTGTCTAAAGAATTCCTTTAATAGGCATCCTTACCAAATTTGTTAAATGAAGAAACAAATAATTAATTAATTATTTACAATCTTTATTTTTTCTAAATAAATTTAAAGTAAAAAAATGAATTTTAATGATGAAACTTCATCAACTGAGAATAATATGGTAGAAGTGAATAAAATAATTCCTAAATTTATTGGAAAAAGTGTAAACTTTACAAAAGAAATGAGAAATAGAATTAAATGTAATTTAATATTATCAGAATTCGAGAAAAAAGCTAAAGATCAATTTAATTTTTATTTAAATGAGTCAATAAGACGTTACAAGACTTTAAAAAGTGGAGGTAGTTTAAATAATCAAATAAAAGAATCTCAAATAAAAAATAAGGAAAATGCAAGAAAAATATTATCTGATAAATTTTTTACAAAATTAAAAATAGATAATGATAAAGAAGCAATGAAATATAATCATAATGAAGAATTATTTGAAGAAATGAATGATTTAGCTCAACTAATAATAAACACTAATGAAAGTTCTGATCCAACTAATCAAATTAAACAAAATATTAATAAAAAAGTTTTTGAAAGAAGAGCTTCTTTACTTTTTGATAAAAAAATTTTAGATTTTTTAAAACCAAAACAAAGATATCATTCACCTGAAAAAATAATACAAGCTGAAGAAATAAGTAAGATTTAATTTATTTTATTTTAAATATTAGTGGGATATATAATTGAAAAAGATACTGAAGCTTTTAAAAATGAAATTAATATATATAAAGAAAAATTAGATTTAATGAAAGAAAAATTATTAAATGGCGAAGAAATAAAAACAAAAGATTTTATATTTAAACCTAATTTAAAAATGTTAAATTATGAAAAACACAAGCCAAAAAAATTAGAAAAAAAAAAGCAAATACCAAAAGTAGACATGAAAAAATTATTAAGATTTTCTCAAAGATTTGGGAAAAATATAAGAAAATATGAAGATGAAGATAAAGAAAAGGAAAACGAAAATAAAGAAGAAACTCAAAATATAACATTACCATTTATAACATCTCCTCATTATGAATTAAAAAAATATGATTATAATAATACAATTGGAATGGTAAAAGAAATAGCAAATAATCAAGTTCATATAGATGAAAAATTTGATGTGAGAAAATATTTATTGGAAAAAATGTTAAAAACTGATACTTTACCTTCTGTTGATAATTATCAAGTTATAATAAAAGAAAGAATTGATAAAATTAAAAATGAAAGAAGAAAAAAAAATATAGAAAGAGCTAAAATTCAATCTGAAAGTTTAATTGATAAAGGTGATATTGCTTTAAGAGAAATTGAAGAAAATGCTTTAAAATGGGAAAAAAGAATTGAAGAATTAGATAAAGAAGAAGAATTATTTATTATTGACCCAAATAAATTAAATAAATCTAATCCTCAATCACCAAAATAATTAATTTACAAAGTAAAAAAATTCAATAAATAATTATTAAAAATGTACAATTTTCTTAAAATTAAATTTAATTATATCTTAATACATAATATTTTTGTTTTTTTAAGAAAAACATCATATAAATATTTCGATTTCAATTAAATCTGAAATTTCTATTGTTTCAATTGTTTGATTCATTACTTTCTATTTCATAATTTATTTCATCTTTTTTTAATTTTTGTTTGACTGTTTTTTGTGGGTTTGATATATATATTATTTTCTTAAATTATAAATTTGATTTCTTTATTCATTAACATTTTTCCTAGTTTTTACAATTATTCATTACAATAAATAATTTCCAATATGTAATATAAAAATTTATAAATAAAAAGAAAAATATTTTATTTTAAAAAATAGAATTTTATTTTTATTTATATATGATTTTTATTTTTTTTTCTAAATAAAAAAATCATGAATAATTTTTTAAAAAAAAAAAGAAAGGAAAAATAAAGAGTAAAAATCATTTGAATAATAGTATCAATAGAAATAAAAATTACAATTTTATTTTTCTATATTTTTTTCAATATTATAAATTGTTTTCAATTAAATTATCTTCTAATGCATGATATTTCAATTTATAATCCAAACATTTTAAAATAATATCTTTATTATCTTCTGTAATTCTTCCTTTTTTCCATTCAAAATTATCTTTGTTAAAGAAAATTTTACAATAACCATCATTTTTCCTAATTAACTTATTCCCATGGAAAGTAACTGCTTTATCAATATAATTAATTCTAATTTCACAATCATTATTTTCATTTAAATATTGATTAGAATAAAAACTTTCAAAAGGAAGAATAATATCATTATTATTAATTTTACATTCAAATATATTAGGAGTAAACAAATTTTTTTTAATTTCGTCAAATCCTTCATCTTCAGAAGTTTGTTTATTTAAAATTTCGAATAAATCATAAATACAATTCATTTTTGAAGGTACCCATTTAATATTTGTTTTATCATCAGGTCCATCTTTACTAAAAGTATATTGTTCTAAAATATTATCATTAAAAGTAAATATAATTTTAATTGAATTAAAACATTCGGTCTTTAAAGGTAATGAACCACTCATATGTGATAATGATATTCTAAATAAATCTGACAAAAAGGGTAATTTAAATAAAATCTTTTTAAACTCATAAAATGAAATATCACTATCTAAATCATTTTCATCTCCAAATTCGTAGGAGTTTACTATTTCTAAATTCGGCATTTCTTTACATAATATTTTATCCATTTTTTCATCTTCATTCTTTGGATTTATTTCTTTTCTTTTTTCTATTATATCTATTCCTTTATAATTTATTTCATAATTTAATTCATATTCAATGTTATCTTTTGATATAACCAATTTAATTGAATTTAAATTATTTTGTTTATATTTTTTAAATTTATCACTCCCTTTTAATATCAATTTTAACATTTCTTTTACAATTGATTGTGGAATTGATTTCATATTATAATGATTTGCAAAATAATTAATATATGCATTAAGTTCAATAATAATATTATCATATATTATTTTACCGTTAAGATTTTTTTCATTTATTGTTGAATTATATCTTTTTGAGTCATATCTTAATAGATTAATTTCTTTTTCATCATCTGAATTATATATAAAAGCATATTTAATATTATATAATTTTTCATCTTTTATCATAAAATCAATCATTCTATTTATATCTTTTTTATTGAAATAAATCATAAATCTTTTATATAGTACATATATCATTTCTTTTATTTTATCAATTGATGCTCTTTCATTTTTAAATAATAGTTTACTTCTCATTTGAGCAATTCTAAATAATAAATGAATTTTTTGTGAAATCATAAATATTGAAGAATCCATTATTACAATAATATATAATATTTCTTCAAAAGAAATATCAGTTTGACTAAACCATTTCATAAATGCTTTTTTATCACCTTCTTTTAAAAGTTTTTTTAAAATATCTTCAATATTATTCATTACATTTTGATTTAAATTTTTTTTCTCATTATAATTATCAGTTCTATTATTATTTTTTTTATATAAAATATTGAGAGACTCATTATCATTTGGAGGGTTAATAAATAAATTTTGTTCATTATTCGCATCTTCAATTAATTTTTCAAATTCCTTAGATTGATTAATATCATATGAATTTAATTTATTTTCAATTTCTAAATTATGATAATATTTAGGTGAATCAAAAATAGTATTAAATAATAAAAAATTCTCTGAATCAATATCTCTTCTAACGTTTTTAAATAATATAATTTCAAGTAAAAATTTACTTTGTCCCTTAGTTAAAGATTCAAGAACAATTTTATCTATTTTCATTATATCAAATCTTTCAAGATTAAAACAGAAAGTATATAAAGGATTATTGCTATCATCTCTAATAATAATATTTAAAAATTTAGGTAAATAATTATCATTACCAAAATTTTTCTTAAAAAATAAATCACCAAGATTTAAAATTTCAAAATTATCATTATCATATTCAATCATTTCTTGTAGATCTGGAACAGGTTGACTAATTGTGGGTTCAACAACTCCTCCTGAAAAAACAATATCTAAACACAATTTATTTTTAATATTTATATTTGATTGATATAATAAAGGTTTTAATTTATTTACTCTTAAAACAATTTCATACTCATTGTTTGAATTTGAAATATCATATAAATCATTCATTTCAGATAATTTGTTTGTTATAATATCTTGATAATCATTGTAAAAATCTTCTGGACCTTGATATATAATATCTTTATCAATGAATTGTTTTATATAAATTTTATTTTCTTCTCTTATTTTATTAAAATGAAAGTAAATTTTCTTTTCGATATCATCTCTTTTCATATCCCAAGCAATATCACGATTAGAACTAATATGAAGAAAAGAACAAAATTTATCAAAAAGAGTACATTGGAAGAATTTATTTACATTTACTTTTAAAATATCAATAAATTTATGTTGTTGATAAGATTGAACAATCATATCTTTTATAATAATTTCTAATTCAGAAACAGATTGACATTCTAATATATCTTTTTGTTTTAAACTTATTAAAGTTATTGGAATTGTACATAATATTCTTAAATATTGAAGTCTATCTCCAAGTACTTGTTTATGATAAGTTGATTCATATATTAAAATATCAAATATATTTAATGTTAAACTTCTTGGGAAATAATTTGAGAACAATGAATTTATATTTTGAGAAATGAAAAATTCTATTGGGTAATTTAGTGATAAGAATTTATCATAAATATCTTTGTAATGACATTCAAGTATTAATTTAATTACTAAAACACACAAATTTAAATAATTCATATCTTCCGAATAAAAAGGGTATTGTTGTTGGAATAAATCTATAAATTGAGATAAACCAATTAACATCCAAAATGTTTGATAAGGTTTAAAATATGAACTTAATTTTTTAACAATCGATAAAACACCTGAAAAATAAACATATTTAATATCTTTCTTCTTTGCATCATGTATTGAAATGTTGTTTTGAGTCCATAAATAGAAAGTTTTAGTAATAAATTTAATTTCATTAATTTTATCAATATCAATATTTTCATTTTCTTGAATATAATTAACATCATTATCAATTAATGAAAATATAATATTTAAATAACCTGATTTTACTTTCTTTAATAATTGGAAATAAATATTTTCTTTTCTTTTTTCTTCTTCAATGTATCCTTCAATAGGTTTATAATCAATTCCTTCTTCCTTATGGATTTTTTCATCAGTTAATTCAAATAATTTATGTATTTCTAACAAAGTTTCCCATATAATTTTTCTCCCATTTTCAGAAGGAATACTTAAATACATTAATTCACGTAATTTTTGTCCTTTTCCTTCATTTTTAAATAAATCTTCTTTTTTATTTAATAATTTCTGGAAATTCAAATCTAAATTTCCTAATTCAATAAAATCTCCATTATTATTCAAGAAATCTTTAATATATAAATTCCATTCTTTTTCAGCATAAAAATCAAAGAATTCTTCAATTTTTTGATTTTTAAGAGTTTGAACACCTAAATAAGTATTATAAGAATGTTCTAAATGTTGAGGATCATTATCTCTTTTAACATTATCAAATTTCTCATCATCAATATCATAATCTTTAGCGTATTCCATTTTAATGTATCTATTCATAATTTCTTTTTCTTTATTTTTATTATCACTTACAATTTTCAATATTTTTCTTCTGAATACATTTGGTTCATAAAAACCATGTGATAAAGGAATTTTATCTTTACCATAAAATTCACCTTTAGTAATATAGTCTTTATTTTCTTTTATAAATACATAATCAAAATCATTTCCAATATTTGGAGCCCAAGTATCAATTACTAATATACCATATATTTTCTCAGTATTTCCATTTAAATATATTGGACAAACATTATAATCTACTTTTTTACTTATATCAACTTGTGAAAAATATTCTTTATTATTTCTACCTGATTTACCCTTTAATAATATATTTATTCTTAATTTATTCCCTCTAATAGGTATTTCTTTATTTTCTTTTTTGAAAAATATTTTTTGATTTTCTGAATTAAATTGTTCTGCATTGATTTCTTTTTCTTTAATTGGAATAATTGGTGCTTTGTCCTTTATTAAATCATATTTATCTTTAACTTCTTGAATTGTTAAAAGAGAATTTTCATAATCATAATCTTCTTCTTTTAATAATTCTAACAAATTTCTTCCACTTCTTCCATTTATTTCTAAAGAAGAATCTTCATTTAATTTACATTTATTATTAAATAATATTGATTCAATATTTAACATTATTGAATCTTTATTTTGATATTCTTCTATTTTACAATGTTCAAGTGTTTTACCATAAGTTATTGATTTAGAATTATCATCTTCTTCGATTTTTAAATTTGATTTTTGCTTTAAATTTTGAATTACTTTTACAAAAGTTTTCATTTGATTTTCATTTTTAAATTTGATTGAAATTTTCCATTTATGTTTATCTAAATTTTCACAATTGTTTATTTCTGTCATATCTAATATATTAAAGTTATTTTCTGTTATTGGATACATTTTTTCCCTATTATTAAAATCTTTATGATCAAAATTTTCATCTTCAAATGTAAAGTAATTATATTGATTTAATTTTTGACTTTTATTTTTTACTCCTAAATTCTTACTTAACATTCTAACTTTTATTTCAGGAGCTTTATAAATCCAATCACCTTTTTTTGAATGTATACAAATTTCATTTTTTTCTTCATCAGTTAAACAACTTAAATTTTTAGATTTATATAAAGTATTTCTATCAACAAATTTCTCACATTGAGGAATAAAATTATATTTTTGATTAAATTTAATTTTTTCTAAATCGATCTCAGTAACTTGATTTTCAATATCTTTAACAAAATCATTTAAAGGCATATCTTCTCTAGGTCTAAATAATATATTATCTTCATCATCACATTCAAATTCATAATATTTATTTTTTATATCATTATTATAATTAATTTTCTTTTTTGCTTTATCTAATATTGTTTTATTTAATGTTTTAACTAGATATGTTTCATTTCCAATTGAATAATCTTTTCCTTTTAAACCTTTTGTTATTTTTTTATTTGAATCATTGTCTTCAAAAGCTAAAACTAATAATGTAGTAGATTCAGGTAACTGAGTATTATTTCTAAATAATGAATATTCATTTTTTCCAATTTCAATATCATTTTTAATTATTTTAGTTTCTCCTAAATTATATGGATTCATATAATCCACTAAAAATTTCTTATTATCATCTTCAATATCATTTGAAAAACAATCTTTTGGAATACAATAACATTTAACTTTAATTGGTTTTTCTTCAATTTCTTCTGGAAGAAAATAATATTCATTATTAAATTCTACTATGAAATGCTCATTTTTATATAATTTTGCTTTTTGAAAATCAGATTTTTTCTTTTGATCATTTCCTATTTCTATAGTATGATAAAAATAAAAATCTTCTTCTGGATTATTTTTGTTTATATTTATATTTTTCTTTTTGGCTTTTTCAATTAAATCATCTAATTCTTTTTCATCCATTTTATATTTCAATTGAAATATTTGTAAACAAATTAAATCTTTTTTTTCATCTGAATTAAAATTATTATATTTTAAACCATGTTTAGCAGGATCACAATATTTAATACTTGGTTGAGATAAATAACGATAAGTATAATAATTTCCAGTTTCTTTTTTAGGACCTAATATAACTAAATTATTATTATCAACTCCATTTAAATCAGTTTTACAATTTAAAATAATATTAGATATATTATATATATCTTTTGAATTTAATGAATCTATATTTTCTTCATTATTATAAAAAGCAATTGAAGGTTCAACTTTATTTATTTTAATTTTATTAGCATTTTTAACATTATCTTCATTCATAACTTTATAATTATCATCATTATTTTCAACAAAAACTTTATAGCTATCTTTATCGTTATCTTTATCGCTATTTTTAATAATAAAATCAACATTATTTCCATTATCTTCATCATTATTTAATTGATTAGCTAATAAATTGTTTAATTCATTCATTTTATTAATCATTTCCGGAGAACTTTTAAATAAATCATCATCATTAATATTTTTAATACTTCCAGAATCTAAAGTGGAATTTAAAGGAAGAGAAGTAATAATAGGATTAAAAAAAGAAGGAATATATTCTTTTGAATTGTTATTATATCTTTCAATCAAATTTTCATTTACACTAGATTCAGATTTTTGTTCTTGAGAAATGTCATTTTTTGTTTTTCCTTGTTTTACAATTATTTTTTTAGAATGTTCTGATTCTTTTCCAGACCAAGTCTGGTTATCAATTTCAGAAATAATAATATTGTCTTTTCCGTCAATCTCTTCAATTTCTATCTTTTCTTCAAAATCTTTAAAATCTTTAATATCTTTTATTTCTTTTATTTCTTTAGGATTAAATGTTTTGAAAGTATTTTTCCCAAAACTAATTAAACCACTCATACTTTGCTTAGATATATCTTTTAATTGACCTAATATTCTTTTCCTTTTTTTAATTTTTTCTTTAACAGAAATTAATTTTAAAATACCATAAAAAGTAAAAGAATCATCAATAGTTTTTTGCATTGTATTTAAATTTCGAATGAGAAAATCATCATTTCCAATACCACCAAATAAAAGTTGTTTAGCTAAATTCATTTCTTGAATAGAATGAAAATACAATATTATTTGTTTATAATCAATTTTTCCTTTTTCTTTTCTTTTTCTTCTATCAATATATTCAATAACAATTCTATAATCATAATCATTTTTTTGCCATTCAAACCCAGTTTTTTTGTTCTCTTTACTTTCTAAATTAACAATAGCAGAATTTAAATATTTAGTTTTATCTTTGACTTTATTAATATCAAATTCTTGAATATTACTTAAAGGAGTTTTTGAAGAAAATAAACTTCCTTTAGCAACAATACCTTTTCTTTCTCTCCAAGCACCACAACATTCACCAATTTTAAATAAAGGAATATCAAAATCACAATTTTTTTTTACTGTTTGAAATATTGGCTCATATTTTATTCTTTGTTGTTCTGTAAAGTTTGATATTATTTCTTCATTCGCATCTTTTAAATTTTTATGACATAATATGTAATTTTCCTGCTTTTCTTTTATCTTTTCTATTATGTTTAATATGTCCATTCTATTTATTGATGATGAATTATTTTGTCCGTTTGATAGTTGTTCCATCATTTCTATTGCCATTGCTTGGTGTATTTGTTCTCTTTGCCTATCTATATCTTCTAATTTACTCATTTTTTTTTTTATTTTTTGGATTTGATATTTAAATTAAATTTGGTTCAGTTAAAATTTTTATTTTTTTAATTTTTTGTTTTTGATGTATTTAGTTTTTTTTTTGGATTGTTTTTTTGTTTTTTAATTTTTTTTAATTTTAGAGATTTATTTTCAGAATATTAATAAAATTTTGAAGTTTATTTTTTTAATATATTATTTTTTTGTTTTTCATTAATCAGTTTTTTATTTTTATATTTTTTTATTTTTTCATATATATGAATTTAATAAATTTTTTCCTATTTTTGCCTTTTACTTTTGAAATTAATTTAAATTGTAATTTTAAGAATTTAGAATACTTTCCTTTTTCTTATATAGAATATATTGAAATTGATTTTTGTTTTGATGAAAAATTATCTAAATGTTATCCGACTATATTAGATTTAAGCAGTACAAATATTTTTCTTTTTAATCATGACCTCACCAAATATGGATATAAATCAATTAACAATTTTAATTCAAAAATAATAGTTAACAAAATTATAAATAAAAATAATTTATTATTGAAAGGAAATGAATTGAATGATAATATTCAATTGAACAAAAATAATATTCCTTTTAATTTTATATTAATAAATGAATGTTCATTAGATTTAAATAAATTTCAATTTTCTGGTTTTTTCGGTTTATCATTAAAGAAAGAAAATAAAAAAACGAATTCTCTTTTAGAATCATTGAAAGATAGGAATTTAATATCAAAAAAAAATATTGAAATATTATATAAATCAAAAACTAATATTCAATTGATTTTAGATTCAGAAATAAAAAATAAAAATTATAATTTTTGTCCTATATCATTTAATCAAAACTTAAATGAAACATATTTAATATCATGTTCATTAGATTCATTAATTTTTTCAAAAAATAAAAC
>JAEEGH010030392.1_pt1 | contig 10502 bp, 10 predicted proteins | sample 9134181 | NCBI WGS metagenome assembly JAEEGH01 (sample SAMN16246544, study PRJNA631951) | gut metagenome | biome: gut microbiome; feature: rumen; material: DP-attached | host: Bos | place: Iran: Karaj | collected 2018-10 | reverse complement strand
CACATGCGTTATCTGCAGCGATTTTATCCCGAATTCACAACCGTCGGATTTTTGGGGCATGGCGGCATCGTTCCGAAGGAAGAAAATGAGATCCCATGGAAGGAACGAAAGACAGAAATCCTGTATGCAGGCGGGATCTCGCGGTTTAACGCTGCCATGGTCATGCCGGATTTTTCGAAGTTTTCCTTTGACGCAAAGAAAGTCGGAGAGGAAGCGCTTACGATGCTGATCGAAGATCCCGCGACAACGACGGAGGAGGCACTGGAAAAAGTGCTGTGTGCGAAGGGAATTAACCTCGCGGACCGGGAGCTTAGAGATGTGATCGCGGATCTTCATTATGTGGATCTTTTCGCCGTTTCGCATTACCGCGAATTGACGGTGAAAACGCTGGTGGAGGCCGGCATGCCGGTCACGCTCTATGGCTACGGCTGGGAACATTGTGACTGGATCGACAGCAAAAACCTTCACTTTGGCGGCCGGATCTCGGCGTTTGATATCATACATAAAATGAAGGATTCGAAGCTCGTCCTCAATTCGATGCCGTGGTTTAAGGACGGCACGCATGACCGTATCTTCAATGGGATGCTGGAGGGGTGTGTCGTTGCGACGGATCCGTCGGCGTATCTCAAAGAGGAGTTTTCGGACGAGGAGCTGCTGTACTTTGAACTTGAAGATATTCCGGCTCTTCCGGAACGGATCGGGGAGATTTTATCGGACCCGGATCGGGCGATTACCATGGCAGAAAAGGGCAAGGATAAAGCGCTCCGCCTTCATACCTGGCAGGAACGTGCCCGTGAATTGGATACGGATCTTTTGAGCTATTTTTGAGAGGAAATTTACGCGATTTCCATGCGGCGAAAATATCCGGAGAACGAATAGGAGAAGAATGAAAAAAGTCCTGTTTATCACCCACCAACTGACCAGAACCGGCGCGCCCATCGTGATGATGGATGCGGTGCGGATCCTTAAAGAAGAAGGCTGCGATGTCCACATGATCTCCATGGGCGAAGGGGAACTCAGGGAAGAAGTGGAGGCTCTCGGGATCGAGATCACGATCCGCGGTGAGTTCATGGAGGACGCGAAGGGGTTCCTTGAATCGGTCTGGGACTATGACCTGGTGTTCGTGAACACGATCGTGCCGTTACAGACGATCCATCTCTTAAACCTTGCCCATATGCCGGTGATCTGGTGGATCCATGAACCGGAGGTTTACTTTGACGTGTACGGGCAGTGGCTCCCGGATTTTAAGGAGCTGAAGCCGCACATCCATATCTGGGCCGTCAGCCCTGTCGTGAAGGAGCTGATCAAAAGGCGGTGCGGAGTTGACGCAGAGCTCGTGCCGTTTGGCATTCCGGATGCGGCGGGGGAGGATGTTTCGGCTGATGCAAGGAATGCTTTGAGCGCGGAAAGTGGCAGCCCGGACACGCCTGGCGAGAGTTTAGATACGGGGAGTGATAGTTCAGTGGTCACCTTCCTTATGATAGGTGTTTACTGCAAGCGGAAGGGGCAGGACCTTCTGCACCGGGCAATCGAGTCGCTGCCGGAACGGGCGCAAAAGAAGTGCCGTTTCCTTTTCTGCGGAAACCAGGTGGATGTGGAGCCGGACGTATATGAGCCTTTGGAGGCGTTTGCGGAGGAAACAGAGAATGTGGAGCTTCTTCCCTACATGCCGCATGATGAGATGCTTAAAGCGATCCGGAAGGCGGATTATCTTTTGATCCCCTCGCGCCAGGAGCCGATGCCGACCGTGGCGGCGGAGGGAATGATGCTGTCCGTCCCGTCCGTGATCTCCGACGCCTGCGGCATTGCAAGGTACCTTTCGCACGGGAAGAACGGGCTTATCTTTAAGAGTGACAATAAAAAAACGCTGTGCGCCGCGATCGAAAAAGCCGTTTCGATCCGGACGGAGCAGCCGGAAAACTACTGTACGATCTGCGAGAACGCAAGAGCGATCTATGAGAAAGAGTTTTCCATGGAAGGTTTCCGGGAAAAACTGATGGGAGTATTGATGTGAAAAAGGTCATGTTTATCAGCCACCAACTGACCAGAACCGGCGCGCCCATCGTGATGATGGATGCGGTACGGATCTTAAAGGAGAGCGGGTGCGACGTTCACATGATCTCCCAGAGCGACGGGCCGCTTCGCGAGGATGCGGAAAAGCTCGGGATCGAGGTCGGGATCAAGAATGATTTCATCATCGACTGGAATAATTTCCTGAAATCTGTCTGGACATATGATCTCGTGCTTGTGAACACGCTCCTGCCCATGCAGGCGGTGCAGCTTTTGAACCTGGCCCACATGCCGGTCGTCTGGTGGATCCACGAGGCGGAAACGTTTTTCGACATGTTTGAGCCCTTGCTTTTTGACTTCGCCGAGCTAAAACCCCATGTACACGTTTGGGCGGTCAGCTCTGTTGTGCAGGAGACGATCCGCCGGCGCCGTGGCTATGAAGCGGAGGTGGTGCCGTTCTGTGTGCCGGATGCTGCGGGGGATGCGGGGATTACTGACCGGAGTGGCGTGGGCACGTCCGAAGATCTGGACGACACCGTAACGTTTCTGACGATCGGCGATTACTGTATCCGCAAAGGACAGGACATTCTGCAAAAAGCGATCGAGGCACTCCCGGAAAAGACGCGGCAGAGCTGCCGCTTCCTCTTCTGCGGGAACCAGGAGCTCTATGAACCGGAGGTCTATGAACCGCTGAAGAGCTTTGCGGAGAGGGAAGAAAACGTGGAGTTGATCCCCTATATGCCGCATGAAGAGATGCTAAAAACGATCCGAAAAGCGGATTACATTCTGGTCCCTTCCCGTCAGGAACCGATGTCTGCCGTGGCTGCGGAGGGGATGATGTTATCCGTCCCGCCGGTGGTCTCCGACATCTGCGGCATCGCGACCTATATCGATCACGAAAGATCGGGGTTCCTGTTCGAAAGCGAAAAGATTGAAGACCTATGTGCGGTCATCGAGAAGGCGGCATCGCTCAAGACAGAGAAACCGAAAGGTTACCGCGCGATGTGCGCGAATGCGAGAGCGCAATATGAGAAGGAATTTTCTGAGGAACGGTTGCGGGAGAAACTGTTTGAAGTAATGAATTAGTTTGCGCGAAGTGATGGAATCGCTTGTGGCAGAAACTAATGAATGAATCAGTGCGGAGTGATGAGGTGAGATGGACGGGAAGAAGGCTGCGTTTATCGTATGTACAAATGATGCCGTGAAAATGAAGGAATGTGACTTCTACATCGATTCCCTTCGCGTGCCGGATGGGGTAACTATCGAAAAATGCTATGTGGAAGGCGCCCCGTCGATGGCGGCCGGGTATAACGCCGGCATGCGTTCGAGTGATGCGAAGTATAAGTTCTACCTTCATCATGACGTGCTCCTTTTGGAAAGAGACATGATCGAAAAAACGATCCGCCTCTTTTCGGATCATCCCGAAACCGGACTCCTCGGCACGGTTGGCTGCATCACGCCGCCGAAGGATGCGCACTTTGTGACCTCGTGGGACTATGGGGCGGTGCTGACGCCGCGGAACTGGTATGAGAAGCTGCACATGAATACAGAGCAGGATGTGACCGAGGTGTCTGCCGTCGACGGGCTTCTCATGATCACGCAGTATGATGTTCCCTGGCGTGAGGACCTGTTTCAAGGCTGGGACTTTTACGACATCTCACAGTCCTATGAGTTTCAAAGAGCCGGTTACAAGGTGGGCGTGCCCGCACAGGACCCGGTGCGGCCCTGGGCTTTTCATGATACGGAAGCATCCAATATGGGGAATTATTACGACGTGCGCCAGACCTTCCGTACGGAGTATGCGGACCAGTTTGAGTTCTCCTTGGAGCCGCGTCCTGAAGACGGGGAACGGCAGAAGCGGGACGCGGTCATGACAGATTTTTACGGGATGATCTGCGAGAAGACCGGAACGGCCGACGGACGGGAAGAAGCGGTTGCCCTTCTGAAGGAATACGGAAAAACGATCTACGGCCATGCGGGATTGAATGTCCTCAAAAAGGCAGGCATGATCCATCGCGAGGAGATATCTCACCATGTGCCGGAGGAAGAACTCTTCTGGAAAGCGAAGGATACGGCAGACGCCCTTATTGCCAAGATCCGGGAAGTGAACTTTGCCGTAAAGCGCGCAGAGTTCGGCGTGGACAAAGAAGCCCCGGCGCGGCTTCTTAGCGAACACCGGATTTCTGAAACGGCTCTTGCAACAGGAGCCGTATTGATGGTCACGTTGTGGGAACCGTACCTTCAGGCGCTGGGCGAAACCGGCCTTCTGGACCGGCAGAAGCCCATGATGAAGGACCTCATGGACAGGATATTCAGCGAGGACAGCGGAGGGTTGTACTGAAATGTGGTATGTGATCCAGACGAAAACAGGAAATGAAGAAGACGTAAGAGACCTATTGCTGAAGATATCGGATCCAGAGGTGATCCGGCGGTGTTTTCTGCCGCTCTTTGAAGAAGTAAGGCGCCGGGAAGGCCGGAGCAGGATCGTGTTCCGCCGCCTTTTTCCAGGCTATCTCTTCCTCGACACCGACGCTCCCGAGGACGTGCATGAAACGCTGAAACGCATTCCCGAATTCACCCGTCTCCTCGGCGCGGAGGAGGACAGCGGCGAAAAGCTTTTTCTCCCCGTCGGCAAAGAAGACGAGGCCTTCCTCGACAGCCTCTTCGACGAGGGCGTGATGCACGTGAGCTATGTGAACCAGGTGAAGAACGGAAGGATCGGGCAGGTCGTCGGCCCGCTCGCCCGTTACAGCACGCACATCACGAAGCTCGAATACCGCCACCGCATGGCCATCGTGGAAGCAGACATCTTCGGCAAGCGCCGTCGCATCAAGTTCGGCCTGTGGACAAAGGAAGACGAGCCCCTCCCCTGGCTCGAGGAGCAGCTTGCGCAGCCGAAAGAAGCCACGCCCTTCCTCCCCGAGATCGACCTCGGCCTCGCCCCCGGCGACAAGATCATGGACGACACCGGCGTGTACGGAGACCAGATCTTCATCGTCGACAGCGTGGACACAAAGCACCGCACTGTCCGCACCGTCACCCGCCTCGGCCTCGCCACCGTCCGGATCGAACTCTTCGCAGACAAGGTGAGGAAGGTGTGAGGAAAAATGTTTGAATGGGCAAAAAATGAAAATATAGAGGTTAAGAAACCGGGTTGAACTGTGTAGAAATCGAAGAGGGGCTTATGCCTGAGAGTAGGGCAACGTGAACTAAGGCTGCTGCGTTAACGCAGCAAGCTGCTTTTTCAACTCTGCGATCTCAGCATCCTTTTCAGAGATCTGAGCATCCTTCTCCGCAATACTTTTCTTATATTGCGCCTCACGCCGCTTCCTCCCGTTCTCACGACGGAGCCAATCCTCACGCGCTTCAATCTGCATCCGAATGCGGTCATCCTCGGAGAGCTGGTATATGTCTGTGGCGACAGATTTGAAAACATCATCCTGCGTTGCGAGCATTTTTATCTCCTCCCATGTGGTGGACTTAAAGAGCCTGGCCCAGCGGTCTGTGCCGTACCGCCGGTCCTCTTTTGTGGCAAGTTCTATATGAGTCAAGTCTACCACATACAGGGACAGATTTCTACTGTAGACATGATGACTTCTTACGTTTTGGAAATAGTAACAGGAGAGAAATTCAGGGTCCTTAGGGAACAGGGAATAATCCAATAAGCCGATATGATATGCCGGGAGTGCAGAATCGTACGGCTCACCGGGTTTAAGGTTTGTGTAGTTCCTGCACAGGTAGTAGAGAGAACGTGCTTCCCAGTCCTTTTGGTCTGTCACCTGCATTTCCAGATTGACGATACTGTTGTTGTTAAAGATAACCCTTACATCCAGTATGATGGTCTTTTCATCGATATAGTCTCCCAGAATTATTGGGTTTGTGATGACAGCGGAGGATATCCGGGAAGGGGTGAGGCGAAGTATACTGCATACAAGAGATATCAGCGCCTGATTGTTCCGCTGCAAAAGCGCTTTGAAAAGATAGTCGTTCGTCATCCGGATCGGAATAGAACCGGTGGCGTTGCTGAGCCAGGAAGGCATAGAGATAGACTTCGATTTTTGCATAGATCTGCTCCTTAAGAATTATAAGAGATTGATGAAATGAACCGAAACGAGTGCTCCGGTTTGCATCGGAAGATGCGATGTGAAGAATTTAACATAAATATTGAGTGAAGGCAAGGGTTTTATTCGCCTGAAAAGTGCGGCACCGTCCGGATCGGACCTTACGTTGACAAGTTGAGAAAGGCATGAGGGGAGAAATGATGTTTGAAAACAGATCATCTATTGACTTGAATAAAACGGGAATGAAACTGCAGTGGTACGCAAGGAAATTCGGCTATAGTGTTAAGGATATTCAAGCTTATCTGCGATTGTCATGTCCTCAACCGATATATCGATGGTATAAGGGACAAATCCTGCCGTCGGTCGACAATCTGCTGAGACTGAGCGAACTATTCTGCGTCCACATGGAGGAGTTGATTGTAAAGAACCGTATATCTGATATAGAGTATTCTCCTGCAGGCGAGCTTTCATTTTACAATCGGATCTGGCAGTACTATCGAATAATAATGGCATGAACGATTGGACTATCTGTCCAATGACAAAACGCTGAACATATTCTACTATGAGAAAAACAGGGAGGCAGAATATGGGAGATGTAAGCGTAATAGCAAGAAGACTGGAGGGTGGAAAGAGAGTTCAATATGGCTGGAGCGGTAATAGTGGGTACTTTAGGGTTGTTGGTTCCCGGCTGCTTCGTTGGTATGACAATCCCGAAAAAGTGGAGTACCTTTTTGGACTTGGACAAATGGAATTAATAGGAAAACCCGGGAGTGAAAATGGCGGAGAACCAATTGTATATTCAAACATTCCCGATGGTAGTCCACATTGGCTTGGAAAGTCGGAGCGTGAAATTTTCAGCCAAATAGCCTTCATAGACTATGGATATTTTTATGATTTGGACAACACATGGTACTACATCATTCCCGGTCCTTTTCGGATCAAGATCCCGCTGGCCTATATAGAGGAGCATGTGAATGAAAGAGGATCTGAATATGAAGAACTGGAAAAAATAGAATTGAAGGTTTCAGAATTTATTCTTGGCGAATACTACTCATCTGATGATGACCTTAAAGCCGTTGTGAACAAAGAGTATCCTGAGGGGATTGAGGAAATCCGTGAGTCTGTTCTATCCGCGAATGAAGGCCCATGTGAAAAGATATGGAAAAAATATAAAGCAATATATGAACATCTGGATGACTGGGTAGTCGTGAAAACCACGCCGGATCTGATCGGGATTAGTGATATTCTTGTGCGAAGAAATCAGGAAACCCTCGGGGAAGCACGAATTGAGACAATAGATTGGGATAGATGAAAGAGCCAGGCGAAACTTTCTCTACACCGTGAAATCAAAAGAGAAAGTTTTCTTAATATCCTTTAACAAATTAATACGGGCTTTTGCTTTGCATGAAAAGCGCCGCGATGGACAGAAGTACTGTAAAACGATATAATAAATTGCCGATATAAACTCTATATGGATTTTGGAGAGGAGTGCGAAGTGAAAAAGATCTTCTACTACACGGATTTCTTGCCGATTTTGTTCCATGGGGAAAAAGCATTAGAGAAATTAAAAAGAAATCTTCAGATATTTCGGGATGCCGCGGAAAAGGTCCAGCTGGTCTGGCACCCGTATTCAAAGAACATAGAATATCTGGAGAAAAACAACAGCCCGCTCACAGAGGAATACAGCGAGATAGTAAATACTTTCCGCTCCGATTCGTGGGGCGTTCTGGATGAAACAGCAACGTACGCAGACGCAAAGGAAGTGCTGTTCACCTGCGACGCCTATTACGGAGACTGTTGCAACCTTGCCTTTGATGCGAATGTGAAAGGCTTGCCTGTAATGTTTCAGAACGTGGAGGTTTGAGATACGCGATAAATAATTTCACACTTTACATCGGGAATCCATGATGCTATATTGAGTTTTAACAGCACAGGAGGCATCAGAGCGTTTCGCTCGTTATTCCCGATTTTTGAAATAATTGTTTTATCTTAATCTCAGGATATGATTTTTCTTTGATTTCTGGTTTTATTCTGCCTTCTTGTGTAGACCATACGGAAGGAGGCGGTGCGGATGGATTGAATATAGTTTTAATCCGGAAAACCACAAATTACAATAAAGGAGAAGCATATGTCAGAGATAAGGATAAATACACAGCATAAGGATCGCTTCTTTAAGAAGATCTTTTCTGAGAAAAAGGATCTGCTCAGCCTATATAACGCGATCAACGGAACAGATTATCAAAACCCGGAAGATATCGAGATCAATACGATCGAAAACTTCCTTTTCATGGGGATGAAAAACGATGTCTCCTTCCTGATCGCGAACGTGATGAACCTGTATGAACAGCAAAGCACTGTAAACCCGAATATGCCTTTGCGGGGCTTTTGGTATCTTGCCGAATTGTATCGGAAGTATTTCGGGGAACACAGAGACCTGTATAGCAGCAGCCAGATCAGATTACCGCGACCGCAATTCATCGTCTTCTATATCGGACGGGAAGACGAAGAAGATCGGAAACTGATGCGAATGAGTGATGCGTATGAAGGCGAAGCCGGGAACGAAGCAGCTGTCGAATGCACAGCCGTCCTTTTGAACATCAATTACGGGCACAACGCCGAGTTGATGCAGAAATGCCAGAACCTGGAAGGCTATTCCATCCTCATCCATAAGATCCGTGAATTGATCAAAAGTGGAAAGACAAAGGAAGAGGCTATTGAAATCGCAATAGATGAGTGCATCAAGGAAGGGATCCTCGTGGATATTTTGGAGAAACATAGAGCGGAGGCGAAAACATTGATCTTGGAAGAATATAATGAAGAACTGCATATCCGTAATGAGAAGGAGATCTCATACGAGGAAGGGCTGGAGCAGGGTGTACAACAAGGTATTCAAAAAGGCGTAGAATTGCTTGATGACGAGATCAAACGCTTACGTAGTGGCGAAGCTACCGAGGATATCATGAAAAGCGGTGTAGACAAAAGAACGATCGAACTTGCGAGCAAATATGCATAAACAAGATGAATCAACTCCCGCTGCAAGGCAAGGATATGCTTTGTGGCGGGAGTTTTTGTTTGTATTAGCTAGTAGAGCGATAACGTTGTTACCAGGCGGGAAGGGAGAGAAGCACCAGAGCATCTCTTCTTTTATTGGTTGCTAGATCCTTGGATCAAGTGACTTAGCAATAATGATCTTAGAATTATTAAAAGGTTCTATCATAATATGAGATACGAAGGGATGAGGACTTACATTGAAACAGGAAGATAGAAGGCAATTTTGGAATACGCTTTGCGGTCTTAATGGCATCGACTTGCAAGCTGACCGTGAGAAGCTGGAAAAAACGATAAAGTATCCAAGATATATCTATCGATACAGAGAGGTATCCTTGAGTACGATAGATGCGTTACAAAGGAATCTAGTTTTTTTTTCTACTGCTGATCATTATGATGACCCGTTTGACACGTTGCTGTATATAGATTTTAACAGGATAAGGGAAGAAGGAAGAAAAGTATTATCGTCTGATAGGTTAGAACAGCAGATAAAGTATGCTACAGCAATATTTCCTACAGAAAGTGAAAAAATAGCATATTCAATATGTTCATTTGTTCGCAATACAGACCATGAGGTAATCATTGATACAGTTATAAACTATTTGAAAAATAATATCCAATCCTTATTACGAAAAAGACAATGGACAGCGTGCTTTACAGAAGATGGAAATAATGAAACAATGTGGATCAAATATGCAGATCAATACAAAGGCTTTTGTTTAGTGTATGATTTGCAGGATTTGTCGAAGGATTTGTGTGGTAAACAGGAAAAATGCATGAACTGCGTAGTTAATAATGCAGGAACGAGCCTTTATCCTGTTTATTATTCTGATGAAGGCTATGATGCAACAGAATATGCAAAAAGTCTTTTAGGCGTTTTTATGTTAAGTGCTATCGCGAATAGTATGCAATTGCCGGTGGAAATCATTAATTCTTTTATCTCGTCATTTCCTTCCCAGTTGTGGCAGGCAGAAAGAGTTGCGTTGATAAAATCAAAATGCCATGAATATGATATGGAATGGAGATTATCTCTATGTAATGATGCCGAACCACCGGTAATGAAAAACTGGATCCCTTATGGGGTTATTCTTGGGTTGAGGATTTCAGAACAGGACAAGAAGCTAGTTATTAGATCGTCACAGATGGCGGGTATTGAACACATTTTTTGTTCCTTTATCAATGACCAGTATAAACTAGAACACAAAGAAATAGAAATCCGGTGAAGCGACGTAAGTTGGCTTAAGGACGATGATTGGAAGATCGATTCGTTGATCAAATACTGAATGTATAATTCGGAAAATGAGGTGTGAATGGGTGGAATCCTATATTCACCCAATATTCATGCAACGCTGAACCTGAATGGGAGGAATAGTAATGGAGGAT
>JAEEGH010030389.1_pt1 | contig 10502 bp, 9 predicted proteins | sample 9134181 | NCBI WGS metagenome assembly JAEEGH01 (sample SAMN16246544, study PRJNA631951) | gut metagenome | biome: gut microbiome; feature: rumen; material: DP-attached | host: Bos | place: Iran: Karaj | collected 2018-10 | reverse complement strand
GGCATCTTCTCGCCGCTCTTCAACCCGTTCGACTACAAGCCACACAAGGCCTACTATGCGTTCAAGGCGTTCAACGAGCTGTATAAGCGCAAGACGGAGGTGTTGTCGTCATCGAGCGACCCGTGGCGCACATGGGTGGTTGCCGCGCGCGGGGAGAAGGATGGTGCCGTGGTGATCGCCCACACGGGGGAAGAGGAGGTGCCGTTGGTGCTTGATTTATGCGGTCGCAACAAGTTGCGACCCTCCCCGTGTGGTGACGTCGTGCGCGAGTGCCGGATTACGGACGAGACGCGTACGAACGAGATCGTACCCCTACCGACCACGCTCCCGCCGCATTCGATCCTCGTCGTGATCGCCGATTCTAACTGACATGCGGTTCGCGATAAGACCGCCGTGGGCGAGTTCCATTTTTGTCATTCCGCACATGGACGCACGCGAGGAAATATGGTAAACTGGCGGAAATTTCAAGAAAGGACCAAGCATGAGACGGACACAGATGTTTGCATGTGGGATTGCGTTGGCGTTGTTTTCATTCGCGACGGCGCGGGCGGACGTGTATTCAAAGGCGTTCTACTGGCTGCGCGGCATGGGAGTGGACTCAAACGGCAACGGGAAGCTCGACTCGGGCGAGCTCGTCGATTCGCTGAACCTGCACCCGTCGGCGGCGCACTCCAACGGCAGCGGGCTCACCGTGTTCACGAACGAGACGGTGAAACTGCCCTATCGCGGCGTCTCGCGCCAGATGCAGTGCCTCTACTTCCCGCAGGCGACGACGATCACGAACAAGACGACCGGACAGGGGCTCATCTCGCCCAACGTCTTTCTCTTGCCGAGCTTTGTCGTGAACGCCGTCACGAACCGCCGAGACTTCGCCTTCGCCATTCGGTTCCGTCCGGATCTGACGCGGCCGAACACGGCCTACTCGTGGCTGGTCAGTTTCGGCAATTCTGCCAACGGCGGGTTCATGTTGGGTCCGGCCGCCACGGGGAAGAACATTCAGACTTTCAGGATTGGCGGAGCAGACCGCACCGTAACGAATTTTCTGTCGAGCGTCTATTTCTACTATTGCGGCAAGGGAACAACCCTGAACAATGGAGGTACCTACCCCAAGATCGGGATTGGGGTCTGGAACGACTTGGTCGTGTCGGTCAAGAACCAGGAGTTTTCCTTTTTCTTTTCCCGTGACGGCAACTTGTGGCAACCTGGAGCTTCAATCACAAACTCGGCGGTGGCAAACTACTTGTCCACGTTCTACACATGGACGGTTCCCGATGGATATGACGCCTCGCCCCGGCCTGGCGCGAACATCTATCTTGGCGGCGAGAACTACACCGCCGGCACGGGACAAGCTTGGAGCAACAACGTAGGGGCCTCGGGAGCCAACATAACGAAGGGGTTCCGCGGCAGCATCCAGAGCTTTGCGCTCTGGACGAACGCGCTGACGGAGGCCGAGATGCGGGAGGCGGCCGCATGGCCGCGCACCGAGGTGTGGCGCGTGGGCGTGGAGAACGGCGCCACCACGGAGTTCAACGGCGCTGGCCCGTCAGCCACGGTGGACGTGGACGAGGATCGCTGGAACGTGCCTGCGGCTCTCCCGGCCGGCGGCAGCGTGACGTTCCGCTTCCCGCTCGACACCTCCGGCGAGGCCGCCATGCCGCAGGTGTTCCGCATCAAGCCAACGGGCAATTCGGGCTCGGGAACGATTCGGGCGACGGTGAACGGCACGGCGCTGGATTCGCGCCTCGTGGCGCCCGGGCGCACGACGCGCTGGTTTGTGCCTGAGACGCTGCTCGTCGCCGGCGCCACCAACACGCTGCAGATCGTGCGGACGGACTCAGGCGCGTCGCCGGTCAGGATCGACTCGGCCATCTTCGGCGGCTCGCTTCAGTATGGCAGGCGGGACGGCAACATCTACACCTTTGGCTGGGAGGGGCACTATCAGGACAAGGTCAACTACTGGCTTGTGGGCGCAAACTGGTTTGACGGATGCCGGGCGGTATTTGGCACCGGTGTGGACGGTGACGGCAGGTCCTCAATACACACGAACACCGTCATCCGCTTCAGCGTGCCCGAGGAGATCCTTGCGAACTACGACTGGAGGATGAAGTTCCGCACGACGGGGACGGGCACGGTGAACATGAATCTCAACGGGCGCGATCTCGGGACCTGGAACTCCAACACAACCCAAGACCTGGCAATTCCAGACGACGTCATGCAGGCGGAGAGCGCGCTGCGCTTCTCGAACGTGAGGCAGTACGTGCAGGGCGTGTACATGTCGCCCGTCTACATAAGCCTCTATCTAGTGGACCGCCCGAGGGGTACGGTGCTGATGCTCAAGTGACGGATCAACAGGGTCAGACCCCGTTGACACAGTAGCATTGGTACACTAATGGTGCGTCCATGGGGGGCTAGTCGTTCATGGGGGCACCATAGATTGACCTGCCTTTGTCAATGGAGGTGAAGTTGAAGGATTATTTTGATGGCGCGACTGTGCTGTTTGACGCAGCTGGGAATGTTGTTGATGGGCGTCTGCAAGGTGATTCCAGCCCTTGGGTTATATCTCCTACCGAAGACGGCAAGAAGTGCACGCGCAAAACCGAACCCGGCCAGAAGTACTGCTGGCAGCACGCCAAGTCCAAGCCAGAGGCGAAGAAGCCCGCCGCAAAGCCCGCGGCAAAGTAAGCGCGACCATCTCGCGCCTTCGAGGCGCGGAAATGTGTCAACAGGGACCGATCAGGGCGCCGAGCAACTATCACATTTCATAAAGTGTGTTAGTTCGCAGGTGTGTTCGGGGGCGTGTCCCCCGAAATGGGGACATGACAGGTGCACGTGGCGTGGACCCAACCCTATCTCCGCGCAGACAGGTGAGGGGATGGCAGATGGCAAATGCAATCAAGGCGTTCAATGCGTCAGGCTTTTCAACGACTACACATGCAAAGACAAAGTAAAGCCAGCGGCTGGGAGCCGAGAGGGACAGGCGAGACGCCTGTGTGGACAAGTTCCCGTCTTGAAACCGTCGGCGGGATGTGGTATCATACCGGCGATTTCTGGAAAGGGGCATTGTCCCCCTTGAACGGGAAGCGATTATGGAAGAGGCGAGGAAAAAACTGAAAGTCTATTGCGAGACGTCGTTCTGGAGCTGGTTGGTCTCACGGCCATCCACTAATCCCGATCATGCCGTCAAGCAGGCTTGGACTCGCAAATGGTGGGAGGAGGCTGCGCCGAAGTGCGAGATACATGTTTCTGAACATGTCCTTGCTGAGGCGGCGCGTGGTGACGGCGAACAGTCGCAACTGCGTCTTGCTATCCTTGATGGGATACATGAACTTGATGGCTCTACGCCTGACATAGATGCTCTTGCAAAGGTATTACTCTCTGACAGTGCCGTGCCGAAGGATGAAGTTACCGATGCCTACCACATAGCTACGGCGGCGATACATGGCATGGACGTTCTTTTGACATGGAACTGCCGCCATTTGGCAAACCGCTTTGCATTGCCGAAGACAATTGCAGTCGTGACCAAGGCGGGGTTTCAATGCCCTGCCATCGTCACGCCAGAAAACTTCATGAAGGAGGAGCTGGAATGAAAGAGAAAGAAGAAGATCCGATTATGGACGAGGTTTATGCTGTCCGCCATGAGATTTCCTCGCGTTTTGGGAACGACCCGAAGCGCTACATAGAGAGCATTCGAGAAATGAAGCGTCGTGCGGGTGAGGTGGGATTGTCCTTTCTTGAATACTGCCGATCCAATGTCGGGACGGATGCTTTGTTCCCTGTGTGATGACCATTTTCCACAAACCACAATCCAACAAGGAGAACGCGCCGCCGCCGTGAAGCCGTCGGAAGGGGTCTGGCGCGAATGGTATTCGTATCTCTTCGAGATTCTGGATTGGCCGTGCGTGAACTTCCTTTCGCACAACATCTACGTGGACACGCCGCGCACGCGCCAGCCGATAGGGGAGAACGGCAGCATCGTTCTGGACAAGGAGCCGGTTAGTCTGCCGGAAGGATTCGACCCCTGCCGGCTTTGGATCGTGGAACAGACCTGGAGGTGAAATGAAAACTTCTGTCAAGTTAGAACTGGCCGCGCTGTGCGCCGCCGCGTCTCTGGCATCGCCGGCCGAAGCAGCCGCGGTGCAGGATCTTGCGTATTCCTGGGTACATCCGAGGCTAGTCGTCGTCCAGCTCATGGACGACACCGACAGGCACAACGAGCTGTACTTCGAGCGGGAGTACCTTCTCGCGCGCTGCGAGAAGCCGTTTGAGGTGTCCGCGCCGGCGCTGTTCGTGGAGGACGCTCTTGGCGGGGATGGCGTCGCGTTCTTCCGCCAGGCGCCTCTGCCTCATGCAAGGGCCGACAAGTCGCCCGACTACCGCGTGGACCCGGTGCACGGGAAGATAGCAGTCCTTTCAAATTCCTATCCGTGCGTCAAGCTGCGCTACAGCGGCGGCAGGCCGGGGCGCGTGCGCGCTGCGACGGACTTCCACCGGCGCTTCAGGCCGTATGCGGCCGGGCGCGACGGGCTCTTTCTCTCAAACACCTGGGGCGACGGAAACCGCGACGCGTGCATCAACGAGCAGTTCCTCATGCGCGAGGTGGAGGCGGGCGCGGAGCTTGGCGTGGACGTGATACAGATCGACGACGGATGGCAGAAGGGCAGGTCGGCCAATTCGGCGGCGCTCGCCAAGGGGGAAAAGGGACGCTGGGGATCGTGGTGGGACGTCGAGGGATTCTGGGACGTCGATCCAGTGCGCTTCCCGAACGGGCTCAAGCCGGTCATAGAGAAGGCACGCTCCAAGGGCATGAAGTTCGGGCTGTGGTTCGGGCCCGACTCGTCGAACGACGCGGCCAACTGGGGGAAGGACGCGGATCTGCTTCTCAAGCTGCACCGCACGCTGGGCGTCGACTACTTCAAACTCGACTCGATGAAGACGCCAACGCCCCTTGCGCTTTCGCGCCAGGCGATGCTCATGGACCGTCTGATGGACGAGTCGGGCGGGCGGATTACGGTGGACCTCGATGTGACGGCGGGCGTGCGTCCGGGGTATTTCGGGTTCCCGAGGATCGGGCCTGTATTCGTGGAGAACAGATACATTCGGAAGAAAGAGACTCGCCTTTGGTGGCCGCACTTCACCTTGAGAAACTTGTGGAGCCTGGCGCATGTTGTCGATCCGGCGCGTCTGAGGATGGAGGTTCTGAACCCGGAGAGGATGCCGGAGCTGTATCCAGAGGGCGACAGGCTCGCCCCTGCGCGCTGGCCGCGCGACGCGATATTCGCCATCTCGATGCTTTCGTCTCCTCTCGGATGGTTCGAGATACAGAATCTCTCGTCGGAGACGGTCTCGGCGTGGAGGCCGCTGATCGCGCGCTGGAAGCAGGAGCGCGATGCCGTCCACGCTGGCTACGTCTATCCAGTGGGGGCGAGGCCGGACGGTGTTTCCTGGACGGGGTTTGTGACGGCGTCTCGCGACGGGACGGAGGGCACTGTGCTTCTCTTCAGAGAGCTGGACGACCGCGATGAGTACATGCTGCCTCTTTCCGGTCTGATCAAGGCATGCGGACAGAAGGCGGTTGTGATTGGGGGGCGCGGCGAGGCGTCCTTGGATGGGGACGTGCTGAAGGTCTCGGGCTGCGGCAGGCTAGATTTCATCTGGGTCAAGATCTCGGGAGGGTGATGGTGCCAACAGGGTTATCTTGGCATGAGGAGAATGAAATGAAGAGTGTGAAGATATGGATGTCGGCGTTGGTTCTGGCTGCGTGTGCATGTGCGGGCGCCGCCCCAGTGAGGATAGGCGTCCTCGACCTCGGCCTTGGCGCCGGTTCCGGACGCGGGCCGTTCGGATGCCCAAGCGACCCTGCGGTGTTTGTGGAGGCGCTTTCCCCGCTGGGGGAAGTGTTCACGCTGAGCGGGGAGGAGGTCGCGAGGAAGGAGGTCTTGTCGAGAAAGCGCATGGATCTCCTTGTTGTCCCCACTGGTTCGGCGTGGCCGGCCGCGGCGGCCGACGCGCTTGTGGGGTTCCTCGGCGAGGGCGGATCGCTTCTCACATGCGGCGGCTATGCGTTCGACAGTCCGGTCGTGCTGCGGAACGGGGCGTGGCGGCCTTTGACCATGCCGCCCTCGGTGCCGGCGGCCGAGCGCGTGCCGCTCCCTGATGCGGCAAAGTGGAGCGTGAGCATGCCAAGCGGACAGAAGGGGACGGTGTCGGACGTCGGTGGCGGCGCGATCGTGCTGAAGACCGACGACTATTCCCTCTGGTGCACCGGCGCGATGCCCGTCTCCGGCGGATTCCCGGGCAAGAGCCTTCTATCATTCCGCGTGCGGTCGCCGCACGGCGCCAGCTACGCGAGGCTCGAGCTTGTGGAGAACGACGGTTCGCGCTGGATCTACCGCTTCGCGGTGTCGAGGGAGTGGCGCGAGATCACCGCCTGGCCGACATTGTTCAATTTCTATTCGCATCGCAGCCCCAAGAACAGGGGCGGGCCGAGGGACATGGTTGACTTCGGCAGGGTGAAGTTCCTTTCCATAGGGTGCGGACCGCGCGAGGCAAGACTTGACGAGACGCTGGCGGTCGAATTCGCCGATCTGCGCTGCGGCGTCGATCCCGACGCGGATATCCGCCGCATGCCGCGTCCGCAGATCAACACCCGGCGGGGGCGCGTCGGTGATGCGATGCACGTGGCCCCGACTCAGATCAACGCCTTCGACCCGTCGTTCGAGCTGTCCGACGTGGCGCGGATCGCCACGGTTGGAGGGTCGGCGCCATCCATTCCGGCTCTGGAGGCGAGAGGCGCATTCACCGGCTTCGCCGCCGTGGCGCAGCTGGGCGTGAACGGCTATGGATGCATCGACAACCGCTGCTCGTTGCGTCCGATCATCGGGGCGTTCGCGGAGGACGGCTCTGACCGCGGCCCCGCCGCCTCGTTTGTGCACCACTTCTCCGGCACGTTCAAGGGGTCGTCCTGGGCGATCTTCGGCGTGGACAACGTGGATCTTTTCGCGCGCGGGTCGAAGGCGTCGGGGGATTTTCTGAGGGCGGTCGCGTCCGGGCTTCTGCGGCGCATGTCGCTGAATGGAACGACCACGTCCTTCGCCTGCTACAGGGCGGGCGAGACGGCCGTCCTCAAGGCGGCGGTGGGTAATTTCGGGGCGTCGACGGAAAAGGTGACTGTCCGCTTCACGCTGAAGGATGATGCCGGGCGGAAGCTGTCGGTCCTTGAAAACCGGCTGGTCGCCGCGAAAGGGGCCAATACCCTCGCGTCGTGCACATGGGCGATTGGGGAGTCTGCGCCGGATTACGTGGCGTTCACGGTCGAGCTGGCGGATGAGGGAGGCAGGGTGCTGGACCGCGACGAGGGAGCTTTCGTGGTGTGGAGCGAGAAGGTCGTCTCCGGTGGCCCCAAGCTGGAGATCAAAGACGGACATTTCGCCGTCGACGGGCGCGTCGGATTCTGGACGGGGGCGCAGACGTTCTGGGGCCAGACGCGTCCGACCACGGCCCGCTCTCCGCTCGTGTTCAACCGCGACTTCCGCCAGATGCGCGCTGCGGGGATGAGGTTCACGCGCCTCTTCTTCCCGTGGACGTGCGAGGAGGACAAGCGCATATCCGACGCATGCGTCCAGCTCGCCCAGAAGCATGGGCTTGTGATCTACCACACCCAGCAGAACCTCGACCCGATGGTCGAGGGGAAGGCGCTCGATGAGCAGAACGCGATCTTCCGCGACATTGCGGCGCGCTACAGGGACGTTCCTGGGTTCATGGTGGACATCCGCAACGAGCCGCACATGTCGATGCCGCCGTCGTGGAAGAGCGCGCGGCAGATGCGCCATTGGCTCGAGACGTCGCGCGCGGCGGCGCGCGAGGGGCGGCCGGGCACGATCGTGTCCGTCGGCTGGATGCAGGGCTGGGGCGGGGAGACGAAGTCGGAGGACCCGGCGTGGTGCACGCTTGGGATGGATTTCACGGACAGGCATTTCTACGGGGATTTCATGGGGATGTACCGCGACATCAAGGACGTTGACATGCGCGCACTGGGCAAGCCGCTAGTCCTCGGAGAATGCGGGGCGAAGTGCCATCCGTCGTTCGAGGAGCTGGCGGCGCAGGGCGAGCCCGAGGATGTGTTCGCGGCGCGCTTCCGCTGCCTGGCCACGCAGGCGTACGGTCTTGGCGCGACGGCGATGCTGGTGTGGCTCTGGCGCGATCCGCCGGAGGGAATATTCCCGTGCGGGCTCGTCCATTCAACAGGCGTCCCGCGCAAGGCGGCGGTCGCGATGGCGAGGATATCCGACGTGCTTGGGGGCATGGAACTTGTGGAGAATCCGCCGGACGTCGCGGTTCTTCTGCGCGAGGAGCCCCGCATGAGGAAAGAGGGTCGCATGGAGTGCATAGAGAGGTCGAAGGAGCTTGACGGGGCGCTGCTACACTGGGGCGCGAACTGGTCGAAGATCACCGAGTGCGCGATCGGGTCGTGCCGGGTGAAGCTCGTCCTTGATCCCGACTCGCTGCCGGGCGGCAGGGCCGCGCTTCGGGAGGAGGTCGGCAGGAGGCTCCGCGCGGCCGGATGCTCCATGGCCCGCCGCGATGGCGATGCGGACGCGCTCAGGGTGTTCCGCGTTCCGGGGAAGGGCGCGGTGGCCTGGCTCTTCTGGAACTGTGGCGACGTTCCTGTCGAGGCGGCGCGCGCGGGGCGGCGCGCGACGGTGCGCCCCGGGCGGACCGTCTACATGCGGGTCTCGGACGCCGGCGCCGTTGAGTCGTGCGAGGAGCTGTGAGTCCGTCCACGCGAATCTGAAGTCGTGGTTCCGGCCGGGGCGGGATTTTGGTATAATGTCCTCCGATGGACGACACAAGAACAATGGTGGAGGAATGCCAGGTATGAAATGCCCGAAGTGCGGCAACGACGACGACAAGGTGCTTGACTCGCGCACCGCGAAGGATGGCGCGGCGATCCGCCGCCGCCGCGAGTGCCTCAAGTGCGGGCACCGCTTCACGACGCACGAGGAGATCGACCGCGACGACCTCTTCGTGGTGAAGCGCGACGGCCGCCGCGAGCCGTTCAACCGCGACAAGCTCGAGAAGTCCATCCGCATCGCCTGCCAGAAGCGTCCCATCCCCGAGACGCGCGTGAGGGACCTCATAAGCTCGGTGGTGGGATCGCTTGACGGCGAGGAGGTCACGACCGAGGCGATAGGGCATCTCGTGATGGAGCGTCTGCACGACCTGGACGAGGTGGCCTACATACGCTTCGCGTCCGTGTATCGCCGGTTCACGGACGTCAATCAGTTCCTCTCCGCGATAACCGAGATGGTGAAGAAATGATAGACCTCCACGTCCACAGCACCGCGAGCGACGGCACGTTCGATCCGGAGAAGCTTGCGCACTCGGGCCGCAACTTCACGGTGATGGCCCTCACCGACCACGACAACACCGACGGCGTGGAGAGATTCCTCGCGGAATGCGTGCGGCTCGGCGTGGGCGGGCTGCGCCTCGCGGGGGTGGAGCTCAGCGTTATGCCCGGCGAGGGATACCGCCAGTTCCACATGCTGGGGCTTGGCATAGACCCGAAGTGCCCGCGACTGGCGGCGTTCCTCGGGCGCATACGCGAAGGGCGCGTCGAGCGCAACAGGGCGATGTGCGCGAAGCTGGCGGAGCTGGGGTATGCGTTCGACGAGGCGGAGCTTGACAAATACGCCGGCGGCGAGGTGGTGGCGCGTCCGCACATAGCGCGCGTGATGATGGACCACGGGTGGGCGGAGTCGGTGCCGGACGCCTTCGCGCGCTTCCTCCAGGTGGGGGCGTGCGCGTATGTGCCGCGCTACCGTCCGTCGCCCGAAGAGGCGATCGAGGTGATCCACGAGGCGGGCGGCGCCGCCGTGATGGCGCATCCCCGTTACTGGACGCAGGACTCGCAGATGCTGCGCGACGGCCTCGCGCGGCTTAAGGATCTTGGGCTTGACGGCGTGGAGGCCGTCTATCAGGCCAACAAGCGCCATGAGACGGTAGAGCATCTCCGCTTCGCGCGCGAGCTCGGCTTCGCCGTCACGGCCGGAAGCGACTTCCACGGCGCGAACAAGCCGTCCATAAGGCTTGGCATGAGGGTCAAGGACGAGGCGGAGTTCATCGCCCCGTTCCTCGAGCGTCTTGCCGTCCGCCACGAATCGCAGGCCACAGACGGCGAAAATATGGTATAATGCTTTCATGCGCCGATGGGGGAATTGCGCCCTGTCGGCGGTGGAGGCATGAATCAATGAAGGAAATCCTTTTCACGGCGACTGTTGCCGTGGCCGGCGCACTTGCGGCGGCCACGACGTTCCATGTTGACGCGCAGGGCGGCGACGACTCCGGCCCCGGTTCCCAGGAGAGGCCGTTCGCGACGCTTGAGCGCGCGCGCGACGCGGTGCGCTCGCTGAAGACCTCGGGCACGTTTCCGGCGGACGGCGCGGTGGTGGTGCTCAACGGTGACTTCGATCTCGCGGACGACGACAGGGCGTTCCTCCTCGAGG
>JAEEGH010030385.1_pt1 | contig 10503 bp, 8 predicted proteins | sample 9134181 | NCBI WGS metagenome assembly JAEEGH01 (sample SAMN16246544, study PRJNA631951) | gut metagenome | biome: gut microbiome; feature: rumen; material: DP-attached | host: Bos | place: Iran: Karaj | collected 2018-10 | reverse complement strand
GAGAGCTTGAGGCACGTGACGTCCATTTAGCTATCAAACTTGTCGACGAGCGCGAGCGTGTCCCTCGGATCGTTTACCAGGATATCAAGGACCGCATCCTCAAAGATGAGGTCGGACTCGAAAAGAAGCGTGTCCTCCTTGCAGAGCCAGTCCTTGGCGAGCGCAAGGGAATAAATGTTGTTCGTCTTGTCGTAGATGGGGTTGTCGATGAAGGTTATAGGCGTCTTGATGTCCAGCGTGCCGATGTAATCGATGAGCTTCTGACCTTCGTAGCCGACGACGATGACGATCCTCGAAACGTTCTGCTTTTCTATCTGGCGGAGCATTCTTTCGATGAGCGTTACACCGTTCACCTTGACCATGCACTTGGTATTGTTCTTCGTAAGGTCCTTAAGTCTTTTGCCCATTCCGGCAGCGAGTATCAGAGCCTGCATTAGTCACACCTCGTTTATCAATAGCTTAGTGCGTTCCCAAATATTTCCAGTTTTCCTTCTTCCAGATGCTGTCCTTAAGACTGAACCAGTCGCCGGGCTGGTAGGTCACGCCGTTGTTGTTTCTGATATTCCAATTATTCGAATGGAATACAGTTATTATACCTTTTTTGCCCTCATCCGTGACAGCTTTTCCCGTAAACGGGTTCACCGGGTTGTCAACAAGCCCCTTAGTCGCAAGATACGGCGTGTCGGCGTTGGTCATGAACTCTTCCGATGTCTTAAGATCACCGCGGCTGTTGAAATCCTTGACCATGAGCAGAGGCGCAAACGCTTCGCCGTCAAGACGTCCGCCGATGTCGTACTGGACTATTTCAGGGAAGTTCTCAAGGTAGTATCCGTGATCCGCGACGATGATGATCCTCGTGTTGTCGTAGCAGCCGTTTGCCTTTAAGTATTCGATCCACTTGCCGATGAGCGTGTATGCGGCGACGTCGCACTGGTAGTGCTTGAAATCCTTGGCGTCACGCATCCACATCGACTCGCCCTGGCGGACGAACCTCGCAGGGTGCGTCTGGTCGTACTTCTTGTTATCGACCGTGTCCCTGGGCTCATATTCGGGCTCCTGGAGCATCTCGACGTCATGCGTCATGTCGGTCGAGAAATAGATGAAATGGTTTCCTGATCCCTCGTCGATCTTCGTGATCCGGTCAAGGTTCTTCATCGTGTAATATTCCCACATGAAGGTCTGCTCGTGGCCCCACGCCTGGGTGGTTCCCTTTCTCTTCTGGGTGATGAGGCGTGACGGATCGATGCTCCTCAGATCGTTGTAATTGCCGCCGTCGTAGAGCGCTTCCTGGAGCGCGACGGGCGCAGACTGGAAGATCGAATAGCAGAAAAGGTTGTGCCTGAAGGTATTCGTGTGCTCGACCTGGTAGATCTGCTTTGTCTCTTCGGGCAGATAGGAATACTTGGTGCTGTACGCCTTCACGTTCTCCATGCCGTTAAACACGGAAAGATCCGGATACCACATGTAGCCTGCGTAAGTCGGATTGACGAGTGTCGCGTCAAATCCGTTCTTCGTAAAGATCGACGGCATGAGCTTCAAAGCTTCGTCGTACTTCTCGGGGAGAGCCTTGTCGGTCCTCAGGTTCATCTGCTCAGGCGTGTATTCATAGCCTCCGAGGAGCGCAGGCACGGCCGAATTGGTATGCGTTCCGAAAGACGCCGTGTTGTGGTAGTAAACGAAGCCGTCGTAGATGGAATTAAGTTCAGGTTTTTCCTTGAAGATGTAAGGCACCATCGGTCCGACGGCACGGTCAGTCATGATGACGATAACGTTCTTTCCGTTCTTGGAGAGCGTGAACTCGGCCTTGGATGTCTCAGACTTTTCAGCCAGCTTGTAGCCCTCCGTCACCTTGCCGATGCTTGTCAGTCCGAGTATGCCGAAAACAAGCGCAGCCGAGAAGCAGATCACGGGCGCGGTGTATTTTCCGAACTTCGTCAGAAGGAAGCAGACCAGCGCGCCTCCTAAAGTGACCGCAAGGCTCAGGATTATCGCTTTGACGGTGAACGTGGGCGAATCCTTATATTCCAGGTAGTTCGATATGTCACCGAAATCGTTGCTGAAAAGCTTGGAGTTCAGTATCGCTGACGTGGCGAGTATGAACATGATGTAAGACATGATCTTCCTGCCCTTGACCGATGCCAGCGCAAAGAATATACAAGGCCAGACGAGGAACAGTCCGAATCCCTTCGCGACCGTGTCTATGATGTCGATCATGGGGGTGGCCATGGTGTAGAGATTGACGAATTCCTCGGGTGCGGAAGAAACCGTCAGCATCGGCAGATAGAAGCCGGTGTAGATAGCAAGCGTAAGCGATGAGAAGATGAAGATCGCCTTGTACTTTGAGTCAAGCTTCAGAGAGCCCGGCTTTACTGCCTTTAAGTGCTTTGCGATCTGTTTTTCAGCCTTCTCCTTCCGCTTATTGGCTAAGATCTTGTTTACGATGTTCTTGCCCAAAGAGAAGAGGTTGTTGCAGATCCAGTAGAGCACGAGTCCCGAAGGAGACTGGTACAAAAGCACGAGGAAGACGGCGGCAAGGCCGTACATCTGTATCTTCGTCTTGAGCGGGAATCCCTTTGCGTAGATGAAGCTCGCGACAACGTTTATCAGAGTCATTATCACCGGCAGGATATTCAAAGTGAACGATCCGATGGTTACGAGTCCGTCAGGCGCGGAAAGGTTTGCGATGGGTCCGAGCTTTACGTTTGCGAGGAGCTTGTTATCCGACAGCATGTTGTAAGCCGCCATGAAGAACGGGACCTGCAGAAGGATCGAAACGGAGCTCTTGAGAACGTTCAAAGGGCTGTAATCGTTCTGTCTGTAGCAGGTCTGAAGGAGCATGAACCTTTCGTCGCCCGTGAAGGTCTGCTTGATGTGCTTTACCATCGGGGCGATCGCGTTTTCCTTGTCCTTCGCCTCTTCCTGGACCTTGTCGGCACGGTTATAAAGCGGCAGAACGATGATGTTTACCACGAGACTCAGTACGATTATCGAAAGTACCGTATTATTGCCTGAAACCTTCGAGATTATCGCGAAGATCATCTCAAGGAGATATTCGATCGGGTACAGCGTCAAAAGATAAAGAACGTTCAAAAAGCTCATTTCCTGCCCTCCGTTTCCACAGAAGGTGCGGCCTTCTTTTCAAGCTCTGCAAGCTTTTCGATCAGGTAATCGGCGGTAAGTGAAGCGCTCTTTCCGATATTGCACCAGGTCTCATCGCGCGCCTCGGTTATCTTCGAGCTCTCGCGGCTGTCCTTAATGCATGAATCGATCAGCTCTTTGACCTGTCCGATGTTCTCTGAATTAAGCTCTTTGCCGAGTTTTCTTATCGTGCTTAGCATCCAGGTCTCGCCTTCGATGCACCATGCGTCGTAAGGGTCCTTTTTGAACTCCGCATTGGTATAGATGACGGGCTTGTTGAATATGAACGCAAAATCGTACATGATGCCCGAGTAGTCTGAGATCATGATGTCCGATCTGGCAAGCACGTCGAAATTGTTGTTGTCCCTGTTCCAGTGAAGCTTTTTGCTCTCGGGATACTTAGCCATCAGGCTTTCTATCGTCTCCCTGTCAGCCGTGAAAGACTGCGGATGCGGACGGATCGTTATGTCATATCCCGTTGCGATGAGCTTGTCGATGAGAGATGACCCGTACTTGACCAGAAGGCTGCTCGCGCCCCATGAAGGCGAAAGAAGAACGGACGTAACACCGGGCTTCTTTACCTCATAGTTCTTGGCGTGCTCATACATCGTGTCGAGATAGGGGATGCCGACCATCCTGATCTCTTTTGCAGGAAGGGTCCTCTGCTTTTCGAGCTCCCTTACCTGCTTCTCCTGGAATTCTCCGGAAAGCAGGAGCGCATCGTAGTAATCAAGGCCGTAAAGCCTGTAAAGCGAGATGTCTCCGCATGCATGAAGGATGTGAACGTAATAATCGACGGTCTTTGAGCGTTTCCACTGGAAGACGTCGAGCGACGGCGTCGTTGAGAGCACTATCCCTGCGTTTAACATATTCATCTTCGCGAAAGCCTTGTTGCCCTCGCCGATGAACTCGCATTTGATGTTCTCATATTTGGCATCGAGAGCCGGATCATCGGGTGATGCAGTCATGTAAACCGCCTTCTGGCCGCGCTTTTCGAGCTCGTCACAGATCGGCCTGAAAGTGGACCAGTATCTCTTGTTGTCGGAGAACATGACGATAGGGATCTTCTTGGCGTTCCTCTCATTCTGGTTCTTGACGCCGGCCATGTTCTTGGCCTTGATCCAGAGAATGCGCACGACATAGACCACAGCGCTGATGGCGCTGATCAGTATCGTGAAAAGCATGCTTCCCGTGCCGGGATCTATGTAAAGGTTAACCATTTTTCCTCTCGAAATGCCTTAATTTTAAGGCTCGGCTATTATACTCCCTGAAAATGGCCGTTTCAACCTTTATATAATAAGAAAGCGCTTAGGGGCCTGCACCCCCGAAAATGGTGCGTCTGTAACAAACAGGAGCCTGATAATTACGAAATATTGCCTATAATGGCACTTTTAAAGTTAAAGGTCAGATGGTAAAGTTATTATTTGGTATCTAAGGGGGTTCTGTATGAAAAAACTTCTGTTGATAAAGACAATGGCACTATCCGCCGCAATAGCGGCGACGTTCGGACTCGCTTCCTGCAATCAGGCAGAGGGCGATCCTACTGATACAACGCCCGCGGTAACTTCCGGGACGGAAATGTCGCAGACCAACCAGTCAGGCGGACAGCAGGGCGCAGATCCCGCTGCCACGACCGCTGACGAAAACGTCAAGATGGACTACAAGGCTGCGAAAACTATAACCGCGGCAACAACCGAGAAAAAGAAGACTTACACGAGCTCCAATGCTGATGAGAGTGCCATTATCGTAAACGGCAAGAAGACCGTTAATCTCACGACACCCGTTATCGAGAAGAAGGGCGGCGATTCAACATCGGTCCAGAACAGCAACCGCTATGGCGTAAACGCCGCATTCCTTGCGATCGGAAGCCCCAAGGTCCTCATCTCGGGCGGAACTATAACCTCTAAGGCAAAGGGCGCTGCAGGCGTCTTCTCATACGGCGGATACGGCGAAGTAAACGGTATTTCCGGCGACGGCACGACCGTAACGGTCAGCGACGCTACAGTCACGACGGACGGTGAGGATTCCCCTGCCGTCATGGCATCAGGCGCAGGAAAGATCAGCGCAACAAACCTCACGGTCACAACAAACGGAAACAATTCCCCTGCGGTCGGTTCTGACAAGGGCGGCGCAAACATTACCATTTCAGGCGGAACTTACACCACGGGCGGCGTTGGTTCTCCGGCGATAAACAGCACGGGAACCGTTACTGCAAAGGGTGCAAACTTTGAGACGGCCCAGTCCGAAGGCGTCGTCATCGACGGCAACAATTCCGTCAAGCTGACAAACTGCAATCTCACGATAAACAACACCAAACTGAGCGGCAATACCAGATTCTTAAACTCCATCAGGCTCTTCTGGTCCGTTCCCGGCGACACGAACAACTGCCAGACGTCTTTCACGATGTCTTACGGCACGCTCACCAGCAAGAGCGGTCACGTCTTCCATGTCACGAACACCAATGCCATCATCAGCCTGAGCAATGTCACGCTCGTTAATGAGGACAAGGCAAAGAACGTCGTCCTCCTTTCAGTCTGCCCCGACAGCTGGACCGGCAACGTCAACGTTGCAGTCTTAAACGCAGCAAAGACCGCTCTGACAGGAGACATCCTTGTAGCGAAAAAGGGCAAGCTCACGGTCAACTTCTCCTCCGGAACATCCTGGACCGGCACGATCAAGGGCGTCATAACCGATGCAAACGGCGAGAAGGTCTCTGAGGAACAGGGCATCGTATACGTAAACATGAGTTCCGACTGCACATGGACGCTCACCGAAGATGCTTACATCACGCACTTCTCCGGCAACATGGACAACGTAAACCTTAACGGTCACAAGCTCTACATCAGTGGCACGACCACCACTCCTACGGCTGCTCCGACTCCCAAGACGGTTATCAAGAAGCCTACTAAGAAACCGACGAAGAAGCCGACCAAAAAGCCTACGAAGAAGCCCACCAAGAAGCCGAAGGCAACAACAGCAACAACAACTCAGGCTAACGCTAACCCTTAAGTCTTTTAAACTATAATTAAAGTAATCTCTGTATACTGACCATATGGCTCATGAGACTACACTGTACAGCGTATTAAGAGTCCCGGAAGAGGCATCTGCCGAGGAGATCAAGCAGGCTTACCGTAAGCTTGTCAAGCTTTGGCATCCCGATCTTCACCCCGATGATATGTCGGCAGAGAAGCGTATGGCAGAGATCAACGAGGCTTATACGGTTCTTTCGGATCCCGCAAAAAAGCTTAAATACGACAATACGCTCTCTTCAAACCGCGCCCGGGAACGGGCAAGGCAGGAAGAGGAGCAAAGGAAAGCCGCCCGCGCCGCAGCAGCGGCCCAGGCTGCCAAAGCTGCCGCCAACCGTGCAAACGCTTCTGATCCTTCCAAAAACCGTCCCGCTTACCGTGACCCTGACCGTCCGCCGCGCGCTCCAGGCGATTATTTCGTTGACTTCACGAAGCCTGAAGAACCCTCTTCACCGTTCGTCGTTTCCGGAAACGGCGCCCCCGCGGGATACCGCTCAGGCGATGAGGGATCGGGTTCTGCTCAGGCTTCAGTAAAAAAGTCTTCCGGGCCCGCCCCTGACGTCCATACAGCCGGCGAAAAGAGTATGGAAAGCTTTTCTGTTGCATTGTGCGTATTTTTCCCGCTCATAATCCCGATCGTCAGGAAACACTTAAAGGAATCTCTTGAACTGTATCCGGACAGCCCTCACTATCAGGACTGCTTCGCGTCCCTTAAGATCGTTTCCGTTTTCGCGGTCCCTCTTTGGGCGTTTCTCGTTTTTCTTATACTGAAAGCGGTATTAAAGTTCTGAGGCTTTTTTGTAAGCGTTGTAACAATGTTACCCGGGCTGCGCTCAGTCAAAGTAGTGCACTCTGGCCTTGGGATTTACCTTCAGATTGACGTAATCGAGCATCAGCCTTGAGAACTTGTTTTCCGTGTTCTTCGGATGCCACTGGACGCGCCTGATGTGATCCTTGTACTTGCTCTTATTGGAGCCGCCTCCGTAATTGACCTCGATATTCGACTTAAGGGTGTCATAGGCCTTTCCGTCGAAAAGATAATATACGCCGGTGACAACGTTCTTTTTGAATTCGATCTCCACGGACCTGATCCTCACGCCGAAAACGACTATGTCGGTGCCGTCGTTGTTGATGTAGGTCATCGTGCCGTTGCCCTTCTTGTCGATGTTCTCGGAAGGATAGTATTTGCCGAGTTCTTCACTGACCTCCGTGTATGTGAGGCCCTTGCGCGTCGCGCGTCCGATAGACTTTATCAGTTCAAGAGCTTTGTATTCCTGGGTGGAACAGCTGTATCTGAGCTCGGTGGCAAATCCCCTGCCGCTTCCGTTCATGCGTCCGTAACTGACCGTAATGACTCCCCTGCCGTCGTAAAGGTTCCACTGCGAACTGAAATCACGGTTTTCCGAAGGATTTCCGTATGTTTCAGCGACCTTTTCGCGTATCTCGTACAGATGATCGCCCCTGAAGATGAACGAATAAGCCGTCAGATCCGCTCTGGGATCGATCTTGAGAACGACCGCGGAGGCGTTCGCCTTGAGCGGCGCAAACTGACCGATGCTGCCGTCTGAAGTGACGTCGTAGGCCTTGTCGGAAACATAAGTCTCCGTACCGTCGGCGGTCACGTCAGCCTTTGTCATGCTCATTTTCTTCTTTTCTATCTCGCCAATGGTCATGCCGAGCTTTATGGCGGGCATCTTATCAGCCTTTTCGGGAGTCTTTGCCTCTTTCGTGTAGATGTACTGAAGGAAAGTGTGCTCAACCCTGTCGGCATCGGCGGTCCTGACCGTCAGATAGAGCAGGGTCTGGTCCGCCAGATCCCAGTAAGCCGAGTCGCCGCTCCTGAAGACCGGCTTTCCGTATTCATACGTCAGGGCTTCCAGGATCTCCTGGTATTTTTCCTTTTCAAGAAGATAACTGAAAGCGTAAAGTCCGTCCGCCTTGTCCGCGCTGAGCGTCACGATCGAACAGTCGAATCCTCCGACCTTGGTCTTGCGCAGATAGGAAATATAGGTCGTGTTCTTCTCATCCGATGAATTTGACGCGTTCTCGGAAAGGACATCCGGGTACTTGATCTTAATGTCAAAAGCCGGCGTGCCCCATTTGAGATCCATGCAGTCGGCAGGAACGCTGCCTTCCGGATAGGATCCTTTGAAACTGGCGTACTTTACAGGCGAAGACTCGTTGGTATTGGAGGTCTGGGATGTCTTGATGGTCTCGCTTTCTTCGGGAACGCTGTTCTTGTGTTTGTTCATTGCGGCTGCAGCTGCGATACCGATGCCAAGGATCAGGACGCCCGAAACGATGAGAAGTATTATCCCGGCTTTGCGGTCGGGAGTATCGGAAACGAAGTTATCCTCTGTCTTGGCATTGAAACGCTTTTCCATATGGATTCAGTATACTTCACTCTTCGGGCTTTTTATATGTCAGTTCAAGCCCCATCGTCGTCTTTACCATCCTGCCGAAAAGCGAGATGTTTACCGTGACGAGACGCTTGTGGCGGTCCACGTGGACAATGTCGCCCTCAAGGCCCATCATGGGACCTGAAACGACCGTTATCTTGTCGCCTTCCTTGTAGCCTGTGGAGATCTCGACAACGTTGTCGCGTCCGGCGATCCTGTTGATGAAAGCCTTTTCCTCATCGTTTACGGTCAGTATCACATCGGCCGCCTTTAAGAGCCTGTGATAGCCGGGTACCTTTGTCAAAGCCTTGTCCAACGCCCCGGGATCATCCGTGACCATGAAGACGTAGCCCGAATAGAGCGGCCTCGTCTCCCTTCTCCATTCGCCCCTGTATTTCTTGAGCCTTACGTATTTCGGAACGAAAACGTCCTTCAGGACGTCTTTGGAAAGCATGTCTCCGCACGTTTCGCACACCTCGTCCTCCTTGCCCGTGGTCACTCTCGCGACTACCCAGGCAGGCTCGTTTAATACGTTGTCAGCGATGTTTTCGTTCTCCATGTCTTTCCCGCTTTTCAGATTTTTACGCAATAATTCTGCACCGCGTATATTATGCCTTAAATAATACGACAATTATATGGAATATCTGAAACACGCCCGCCCCGTAAAATAGTATAATTCACTCACTTCAACAAACGGGGGTCACCATGACCAAGGCAGGACGCTTCTGGACGCTCAGATACATAATAATCAACGCGACGTATTTCGCCGTGTACAGCGGCATCCATGCCTACGCGTCCGTTTTCCTGCTCGAAAAGGGCTTCTCCAACACCCTGATCGGCATCACCCTCGCACTCGCCAACATCCTTTCGGTCATCTTCCAGCCGCTGGTCGCCGGCCTGATCGACAAGCAGGGAAAGCTCACGAACAGAAACGTCTCGATGGCTTCGACCGCACTTCTCCTTGCCGGCTCCATCCTCCTGCTCCTCATAAAGAACGGGATAGTCGTGATCTTCATTATCTTCGCGCTGATCTACACGGTGCAGATGGTGTACCAGCCGATCCTGACCGCGATGTATTTCGAATATGAAGCAGCCGGCTGCCACATCTACTACGGTCTTGCCAGAGGCTTGGGTTCCTGCGGTTTCGCGGTTGTCTCCGTCTTCACCGGAATGGCGATCGGAAGGTTCGGCGTCAATATCCTCATGATCCTGGACATTATATTCCTGACCATAGCGCTGATCGTACTCTACTTCTTTAAAAAGCCCGCTGTTACCGCTCCCGTTTCGTCTTCAGATGAAACCGAGGTCGCGCACAACAACCTTATCGTCTTCACGAAGACCTATCCCGCCTTCATGCTCTTCGTCGTCGCGGGCGTCTGCTTCTTTTTTGCGCACAACGCGATCAACGACTACATGATCCAGATAATCACGCCCCTCGGCGGAACAGAAGCTTCCATGGGCACTGCGGTCTTCATAGCGGCCCTCCTGGAGCTCCCGACGATGGCGCTCATCGATAAGATAATGAAGAAGATCTCAGTCAAGAACCTGCTCCTGATCTCAGGCACGGCGTTCCTGATCAAGACCCTCCTGATGCTCGTCGCTCCCAACATGGCCGTCGTATATATCAGCCAGGCGATGCAGATATTTGCCTACGCGGTCTTCATCCCCGCAGGCGCCTACTTCGTAAACCAGACCATGGCAAAGTTCGACCAGGTCAAGGGCCAGGCCTACATCAACTGCTCTATCACCCTTGGCGGCGTGTTCTCAAGCCTCATCTGCGGCCGCCTTCTGGATATCAGAGGTCCGCACTTCATGCTCATAGTCAGCCTCGCAGTAACCACGGTTGGCCTTGCTATTGCGTTTGTAGCACTGAAGGTTTTAGGCAATTCTGCGGAAAAGCGCTCTTAAACAAAATTCAGTATTGAACATTGTATAAT
>JAEEGH010030381.1_pt1 | contig 10504 bp, 9 predicted proteins | sample 9134181 | NCBI WGS metagenome assembly JAEEGH01 (sample SAMN16246544, study PRJNA631951) | gut metagenome | biome: gut microbiome; feature: rumen; material: DP-attached | host: Bos | place: Iran: Karaj | collected 2018-10 | reverse complement strand
CAATAAACGAAAAAAGGGAGACCGTTCAAAAAGAGACGGTTTCCCCGACAAAGGATACCGGCAGGAATATTTCCTGTCCTATTTTTTTGCACTGCTAACTTTTTTCACTTCCCGTACGTCTAATAAATGTCATGACTGATAAATAATCCCTTCGAAGAGGATGAACAGATGATGGATGAACGACTATTCACACAGAAGCTGCTGGACAGTGAGCCCATGCTGTACCGGATCGCCTGCGCATTGCTCCGGTCTGAAGCGGACCGGCAGGATGCCATGCAGGAAACGGCACTGAAGGCGTGGCAGAATCAGGAAAGGCTGCGGGAAGAACAGTATTTCAAAACCTGGATTTCCAGGATTATGGTGAATGAATGCCATAACCTGCAACGGAAAAACAGCCGGATGGTACCGACTGAGACCATGCCGGACCAGCCGGCACCGGACAACAGCGAACAGGAAACACGGCTGATGCTGGAGAGCCTGCCGGAAAAGCAGCGTGTTCCGCTTGTGCTGCACTATCTGGAAGGGTTCTCCCTGGAAGAAATTGCGCAGGTACAGCATATCTCCCTGTCACTGGTCAAATACCGGATGCACCAGGCACGCAAAGCACTTCGTGTGGAATGGAACGAAAGGGGGGAGACGAAATGAAAGAACAGGAGCTTCGTGAACGGCTGAACAGCCTGACCGGTCCGGAAATTCCGGCGGAAACGCATTACGCCTTTCTTTCAGCTGTCTCCCAAGGAAAGGAAGGGAAAATCATGAAAAAGAAGATTTCTGCCGGACTGGTATTTGCACTGGTTCTGATTCTTGTCACAGTGGCAGCGATTGCCGCAAGCGTTGCATATGACCTGAAATGGTGGTATGAAGAGCGGACCGCCGAGCCTGATCAGGAAATGGTTCAGAAAGTCATGGAACACCGGGTGGAGAATCCGGAACAGCAGCAGGATGAAAATGACCTGATCAATGTGACTGTTCAGGAATCCTCCTGGGTGCCGGAAAAAGACCAACTGACTACAATCATCAGGGTTTCCGTAAAGGATCCTGAGCACTATGAACTGTTCAGCATGTATTCTCTTGATGTGGACGGATGCTACTTCTCGCCGGAAGAAACGATTCCGGAAAGCGACATGGAGGAAGCCCATACCGAACACTGGCTGTGGCGGGAGAGCCCTGATCCGGAAGATCCTGTAAGGCACGGCCCTGTCCAGGAAATGATGGACGACAGCAGTAAACGGCTGCTGCTGATAGATTATGACATATGGGCGTCGGGCACACAGAGCCTGGATGAATGCCGTACTCCCGAGGGAGATGTGCTCTACTGGGTGGAGAGCCATCCCGGGTACCTGTATGTGGAAAACGACAAAAAGATTACGGAGGAAGGGATTCCCTGCACCCTGCATTACCGTCTTGTAGAGTATACGGAAGGCATGGACGACAAAGAACTGTATACCGGCGGAACACAGGGCGAAGTCACGTTTATTGTCCAGCCCGGAAACTGAGAGGGACAGCAATATGCTGAGAAAACGATCCTGTGTATCCTATGCCTGCTGATGATTTCTTCTGCCTGCGCGGCGGAAGAAATTCCGGCACAGGCTTATTACTGCAGCATCCGCATGTATCCCGAAATTCCAGCAAAAAACATGAAACAAATGTTTTCGGACTATATGGTGCCGGGCTGTGAAGTGTATTACGAAGAAAATGAGACCTGGTGCAGATCGCTCCTGGACGGCGGTGACAGGGGATGGCTGATTCCTGATGCGATCATTGAAGACAATGAACGGATCAGGGCCTGCCGGGAGATTGCGGAGAGGCTGCTTCATACGGCATATCCGGATGATGAGCCGGAACTGGTTACCGCGATGCCTTACAGGACTTATAAAGAATGTGGCATCAGGACTGAAGGCTGGGAACTGAAAGACGGACAATGGTATTATTTTGGACGACCACTGATACAGAAACTGAAAGCAGCCATCACTGATGCATGGCTGATTGCAGCGGACAGACGGGAACGGACGGAAAAGCTGAATCCGGACTGGATAATCCTGCAGTATCATCCTGGAAAAGTATGCGGGCTGCCGACCGGGATCTGGCTTGACGACGGGAAGGAATACATGGAATTCTGCCTGAGTGTGTTCATCTTTGACGCTGAAAACCATGTGGTGTCAGCTTACCTGGGCGGAGGTTTCTCGGCAGATCCCGTCAGGGAAACGACGGTTACTGTCACAGAAGAGGACGCAATCCGGCTTGCCCGGGATTTTGTCAACGGGAGAAACGAGGCTGCTGACTGGAAGTACCGGGGATGGGAAACAATGGATGATCCCGGCGTTTATGATCATCTTCTGCAGGAACTGGGTTGTTCCTCCATCCGGGAAAAGATGGTTCCGGGAGATTCTGCACGGCTGGTCATGGCTGTAAACAGGAAAGGGCAGCTGCAGCCAGCATGGGAGTGCACAGAGCACCGTAACCTGCTTATGGATGATGAAGTTGTCCAGCAATCCTCGGGGCCGCTCTTCTTTTACCTGTCGGCAGAAGACGGCTTACCATTGAATCCGTGACAAAAGCTGAAAAACCGGGGCACACTGTGTAAGCAGTGTGCCTTTTGTGCATTCCGAAGCAGTCGATGAACGCTGGACAAGAAAGGCATACCGGATGTATCATACAGAAAAAACAAAAAAGGGGAGATACAGTTATGGCAGGACCCGGTGGACCGCGGGGGAGAGCCAGTTATCTGACCGATGAGGAAAAACAGAACGCCCCGAAGATTACGAAAGAGCTGATCGGACGCGTCTTTTCGTACCTGAAGCCTTACTGGAAGCAGCTGGCGCTGGTGCTGGGTTGCATTGTGGTGTCTTCGGTCTGCAGCCTGTTTCCGTCCATCCTGACCGGTAATATCATTGATGTGCTGACCGGGAAGGACCTGGGCGGCTGGTTCGGCGCTGGGCTTTCCGCCCTGATCCGGCTGATTATCCTGACGCTGCTGCTGTACCTGGCCTCGAACCTGATCGGGATTGCTGAGACCTACCTGAACAGCTGGATTGCGCAGCATATCTCCTTTGACATGCGCAACCAGATGTACCGGCACCTGCAGAAGATGTCCCAGCGGTTCTTCACTTCTGCCAACCAGGGGGATATCATCACCCGGATGACCAGCGACATTTCCGGGGTGGAGAGCGTGGTGACAGGTACATTTACCAGCATCCTGTCCAATACCATCACACTGGTGGTGGCGGTAATCGCGATGTTCCGGAAGAACTGGATCCTTGCGCTGGTGGGTATTGCGGTAGTTCCGCTATTCACCCTGCCGACCCGGATGGCCGGGAAACGGCGGTGGAAGCTGGCAGGGGAGGCCCAGGCCTGCAATGATGAGATCAACGGAATCCTGAATGAGACGCTGTCTGTCAGCGGCCAGCTGCTGGTGAAGCTGTTCGGACGGGAAAAGGCAGAATATGACCGTTATGAAGAAGCCAACGGACGGATGATTAAACTGAACATCCGGGAGCGGATGGCCGGTCGATGGTTTTTCATGCTGCTGAGTACCCTGACTTCCATCGGACCGATGCTGCTGTACCTGGTGGGCGGCATCCTGATCATGAAGCATGACAGCACCCTGAGCGTCGGTGATATCACAGTGCTGGTGGCGCTGCTTGGACGTATGTATGGCCCGGTAAACAGCCTGCTGAACATCCAGGTGGACTGGATCCGTTCCATGGCCATGTTTACCCGGATTTTTGAATACTATGACATGAAACCCGAGATTGACGACCGGCCGGACGCGAGGGAACTGACCAACGCCAGGGGCGAGATCGTCTTCGATCATGTGGACTTTACCTATGACGGGGAGCGCATGATCCTGAAGGATATCAGCTTCACCCTGCACAGCGGGGACTGCGTGGCTATTGTCGGACCCAGCGGGAGCGGTAAGAGCACCATTGTCAACCTGATTCCGAGACTCTGGGATCCCACAAAGGGCAGCGTAACCTTTGACGGCACAGATGTACGGGACTATACCCTGCACTCCCTGCGGGATGAGGTGGGCGTGGTGACCCAGGAAACCTACCTGTTCAACGGAACCATCCGCCAGAACCTGCTGTATGCCAAACCGGATGCAACTGAGGAAGAAATGATTGAAGCCTGCAAAAAGGCCAATATCTATGACTTTATCAGCAACCAGCCTGACGGACTTGACACTATGGTGGGCAACCGCGGCCTGAAGCTTTCCGGCGGGGAAAAGCAGCGGATTTCCATTGCCCGGGTCCTGCTGAAGGATCCGGCCCTGCTGATCTTTGACGAAGCAACTTCCGCCCTGGATTCCATTTCCGAAGCAGCGATCCAGGCAGCCATCAATCCCCTGATTGAGGAACGCACCTCCATCCTGATTGCCCACCGGCTGTCCACAATCCTGGCCGCGGACGAAATCCTGGTGGTGCGGGACGGACAGATTGTGGAGCGGGGAACCCATAAAGAACTGGTCCATGCAGGCGGAACCTACCAGGAACTGTACGAGACCCAGTTCAGCAAAGCTGCGGATGTATAAAGAAAAAGAAGAATACAACAAACAGGGCGTCCGGTCTTCCGACCGGGCGCCCTGCGCATTTGGGTTTACCTTAAGGATTATGCTTCTTCGGTTTCTTCCGCGGAAGGCTCGTCATTCGCGGCAGGCGCGTCTTCAGCAGCGGGCTTTTCATCCGCTGCCTCCTGAGCGGCTTTGCCGATGAGTCCGCCGGTGGTTACATCCCGGATGGCCTTGGGGATATCCAGGCCGACAGCGTCCTTGACGGCTTCAAAGGTCTGCAGCATGGTGCCGGCAGTGTCCCGGGCCATGGAGGTTGCTCCGCCTTCGCCGAAGAGGATGATCTTTTCGGTCTTGCTCAGGGGTTCAGACACCGCACGGGCGATGTCAGGCAGCTTTTCGGTGACCATCTGCATCATGGCAGCCTGGCCGTAGAGCTGCATGGCTTCCGCTTTCAGCCGCATGGCTTCCGCTTCCGCTTCACCCTTCATCCGGATGGCTTCCGCTTCCTTCTGGGCGGCATACAGGGCAGCATCGGCTTCCGCCTGCTTGCGGTATTTTTCCGCCTCAGCACGGGCAATTTCCTGATCCTTTTCCGCCTGGGCCTTTTCACGGATTTCCACGTTCAGCTTCTCACGCTGGATTTCAACTTCCTGGCGCTTCAGCTCCGTCTCTTTTTCAAGACGGGTCAGTTCCGCGGCAGCCTTTTCGGTTTCGAAGGTCTTCCGGATACGTTCCTGTTCGATACTGTAGGCCATCTCGGCTTTCGCACGGGCTTCTTCAGTTTCCTGCTTGAAGGCGGCCTTCTGGACCTGAACGTCACGGTTCTGCCTTGCTATTTCCGCGTCAGCCTGCATTTCGGCGAACTTGGATTCCTTTTCAGCCTGCGCTTCTGCGATCCGCTTGTCCTGTTCCTTTTCGGCAATGTTCCGGGCAGCCATCGTATCCACGACGTTGCCGTCCTTGTCGATAAAGTTCTGGATGGTCAGGTTGATGATTTCAAGGCCCATGTTGCTCATGTCGCTCATAGCGGCCTTGATGGATTCCTGGGCGAACTTGTCACGGTTCTGCACCAGTTCCGCGATTGTCATCTGGCCGATGATTTCACGCATGTTGCCTTCCAGCACGTCCTTGGCCAGGGCTTTGATCTGGTCCGGATTGTAGTGCAGGAGCTGTTCGGCAGCGGTGGCGATGGACAGATCGTCAGAGCCGATCTTGATGTTTGCCACAGCGTCCACGATGACGGAAATATATTCCTTGGTCGGCACGGGCTGGGCAGTCCGGATATCCACCTGGGTGAGGCACATATCCAGCTGGTCAATCCGCTGAATGGCAGGTACGTAGAAGGTTGCACCGCCGCGGACGATCCGGTAGCCGAACTTCTTGACCGATACTGTTCCGTCAGGGTTCCTGACCTTGTAATTCCTGCGGATCAGCCCGGAGATGATGAGGGCCTTGTCCGGCGGGGCAATCTTATACCGGGGAATGAATTTCACAAGGATAATGATGCCCAGGATTACAAGGAGAATCCAATGCCAGCTGTGCTGGATAAAAGAGATGATGTTTTCCATGGCGGGGCTCCTTTCGTCAGTTTCTGTAAATTGCGACCAGGCATTTTCTGTTATGCTTTATGCCTTCGAAAAGATAATAGCAGAACTGTATACAAAAGAACAATATTGTTTTCGGGGATTATCCGGCATTATTTCTCCTGCAGGGGAAATATATGTCATGTTATCCGTCAGGCAGGCTGTCCGACCGGCTGTTTGCGGCGGTTCCCGGGAAGCTGTTTATTTGCCATTTCATTGAGGATTGGGTATAATAATCGGGTGCTTTCAGGCGCAAAGCAAATCATGAATCAAAACAGGAAAGAGAATAACACAATGAAGAAAACGATCCTCAGGAAATACGCCCGGCTGATCGCCGAATGCGGCGTGAACGTACAGAAAGGGCAGGAAGTCTTTATCGATACGGAACTGGACCAGCCGGAGTTTGTCAAAATGCTGGTGGAAGAATGCTACAAGCTGGGAGCCAGCCGTGTTGTGGTTGATTTTGACTATGCTCCGCTGACGAAACTGCATATGAAATACTGCAGCGTGGATACACTGGGCAACCTGACGGAATACCAGAAAGGACGTTGGGAGCATTATGTGGAGAAAATCCCCTGCAGGATCTTTCTGACATCGGAGGATCCGGACGGACTGAAGGGAATTAACCAGAACAAGATGCTGAAGGTCCAGCGGAAACGCTTCCCGCAGATAAAAGAATACCGGGACAAGCTGGCAAACAAATACCAGTGGTGCATTGCCTCAGTGCCGGGCCCGGCCTGGTCCAAAAAGGTGTTCCCGGGACTGACCACACACCAGGCTATGGAAAAAATGTGGGAAGCAATCCTGTATACCAGCCGGGTAACAGAAGATCCGGTGGCGGCATGGAAAGCGCATAACGATAACCTGAATGCGCGCTGCGAATACCTGAACAACCTGGGAATTGAAGAGCTGCACTATACTGCCGGAAACGGAACAGACCTCCGGGTGGGGTTGATTCCGGATTCCCGGTTCAAAGGCGCCGGAGACACCAGCCTGCAGCATATTTTCTATATTCCGAACATCCCCACGGAGGAGGTTTTCACTTCACCTATGAAGGGGAAAGCGGAGGGTGTTGTGGTTGCCAGCATGCCCCTGAGTATGGACGGGCAGCTGATTGAAAACTTCCGCATCCGTTTTGAAAACGGCAAAGCCGTTGAGTGGCACGCGGAGAAAAACGAGCAGCTGCTGACAAACATCATTACATCGGACGAAGGCGCGGCTTATCTGGGTGAGTGCGCACTGGTGCCGTACGATTCCCCGATCCGAAACAGCGGACTACTGTTCTACAAAACGCTGTTTGATGAAAACGCAGCCTGCCATCTTGCATTGGGACACGGTTTCAATTTCACGATCAACGGATATGAAAACATGACCCTGGAGGAGTGCCACAAAAAGGGTGTCAATGACTCCATGACCCATGTGGACTTCATGATCGGTACGGAAGACCTGAACATTGACGCGAAGACCCGGGACGGAAAAATTGTTCCGATCTTCAGAAACGGAAACTGGGCATTCTGATCTGAACAGGACGGTTCCGAATCCTGTCAGAGAACGGAAAGGACAGAACCATGACAGAAAGACAGCGAAGCCTGGTAGGCGGCATCTCAGTGCTCGGCGCGGCGGGAATTATCTGCAAAGTCGTCGGCGTGCTGTACCGGATCCCGCTTGCCAATATGATCGGCGGGGACGGACTCGGCCTGTATCAGCAGGTGATGCCCTCCTACAATCTGCTTCTGGCTATTACATCAGCAGGTATTCCTGTGGCGATTTCCCGTATGGTTTCGCATTATGTGACCATCGGCGAACCCGGAAACGCCCGCCGCGTTTTCCGCACAGCGCTGAAGATGCTTACTGTGCTGGGAATTATCACGACGGTTATCCTGCTGTCACTCTCCAGGCTTATCGCTAAAGGCGTCGGTACGCCTGAAGGTTATCTCAGCTATATGTGCATTGCACCGTCCCTGTTCTTTGTCTGCGTGATGAGCGCTTACCGGGGATATATGCAGGGAATGCGGCGCATGATGCCCACCGCTGTCAGCCAGCTGATTGAGCAGGTGGGCAAAGTGGCGGTTGCCCTGCCTTTTGCCTCCATCGGATTTGCGAGCGGAGGATGGACGATGGGCAGCGCCGGAGCGCTGCTGGGCACCTCCCTGGCAGAATGCGTGGCCATGCTGTATATGATTATCCGCTGCCGTTTCCTGAAACCGCAGCCTGAACGGCCTGACGAACAGAGTGTATCCGGCCGAACGCTGGCACAGCGGATTATCCGGATATCCATTCCGATCACACTGGGCGCCTGCATTGTGCCCCTGTCTTCCACGATTGATTCCGCCATGCTGAAGAACCTGATGATGGGCACCGGCATTGCGGAAAAAACAGCGACGGTTCATTACGGCATTTACAGCGGCATGGTGATTACCATGATCAATGTGCCTACTGCACTGGCAATGGCGATGTCCACCAACCTGGTGCCTTCCATTGCATCGGGCCTGGCACGGAAAGACAGGGAGTACGTGGCCCGGGAGACCGGTATCGGGCTGCGGGTTGCTTCGGTGGTCGGTTTTCCGTGCTCCATCGGCATGAGCCTGCTGGCAAAGCCCATCATCTTCCTTTGCTACGGTGAAAGCGCCAGATACACCTTCAGTGACCTGATGCTGGGCGGAAACCTGCTGGAGTTTTCCGCCATGACGATCATCCTGTTTACGATGGTGCAGGCAACTTCCGGTATCCTGCAAGGCGCCGGAAAACAAAAGATTCCCATGCTGACACTGGTTGCAGGCGTAATCTGCAAGATCACACTCAACGCAATTCTGGTCAGCCGGCCGGATATTTCCATCCACGGCGCGCCGATTGCTTCCCTGACCTGCTATACGGTGTCCATGATCCCGAACCTGTATTATGCCTGCAAGTATACCGGCTGCCGGTTCTCTGTAACCAATGTGATCCTGCGGCCCCTGGGGGCAGCAGCCCTGATGGGCGGAGCCGTCTGGGCGGTTTACCAGTTTGTCTTCGGCGGAGAAAAGAGCCTGCTTGTTTCCGGGTTTATCGCACGCCTGGTACCGGTTGCGGTCTGCATTGCTGTCGGCGCGGTTGTCTACCTGGTTGCGGCGTTCCTGCTGAAGGCAATCGATCCGAACGATCTGCCTGCACGGTTCCGCAGAAAGAAAGCAGGCCGCGCATGATCCGGCCGATTGTACATGACCCGATCTTTCTCGCACAGTTGTCTGCGCCTGCCACAGCAGCTGATCTGCCTGTTGCACAGGACCTGATCGATACCCTGACGGCGAACCTGGACCGGTGTGTGGGAATGGCTGCCAACATGATCGGGGAGAAGAAACGCATTATTGTGGTTGCCAGGGGGCCGATGGTCATGGCCATGCTGAATCCGAAGATTCTTTCCGCTTCAGGGGAATATGAGACAGAAGAAGGCTGCCTGTCCCTGGCAGGAACACGGAAAACGAAGCGGTACCGGACCATCAGAGTGTCCTGGCAGGACATGCAGATGAAAGAGCATACCGGAACGATGGAAGGCTTCCAGGCGCAGATTGTACAGCATGAGATTGACCACTGCGACGGAATCCTGATCTGATACACATATACGAAGGCCGCTGCCGTTTATGGCAGCGGCCTGATTGTATGCATAAAACCCCACGCTAGGCGTGGGGTTCGAGAGAGCTTAAAGCTATGAGAGTGATGAAAAAACTCCTTTTGCTATAATGCCAATGCGGTCTGCCAACTGCAAAGGAGCAAAAGGAGGTCATTAGGTGGCTAACGACGTACAGAGTTTAGCACACACGAAATGGAACTGCAAATATCACATAGTATTTGCGCCAAAGTATCGGAGGATGGTGTTTTATGGAGAGAAGAAAAGAGAGATCGGCAAGATACTGAGGCAGTTATGTGAATGGAAGGGAGTAGAAATCCATGAAGCAGAGGTGTGCCCGGATCATATACATATGCTGGTAAGCATACCGCCGAAAGTGGCAGTGTCAAGTTTTATGGGATATCTGAAGGGCAAAAGCAGTGTGCTGATATACGAGAAATTTGGGGAGTTAAAGTACAAGTACAGGAACCGAGAATTCTGGTGCCGGGGATACTACGTAGATACGGTAGGGAAAAATACAAAAGCAATCGCAGAGTATATCCGGCATCAGTTGGAAGAAGACAAGATGGGAGAACAGCTAACAATGTTGGGAAAGAGTAACGACAACCCGTTTACGGGTGGCCAGTAACAGCCTGCGCAGTTGGCAGACCGTATTTGCGCCTGCGAGGGCGCACGCTAGTACTCTAGGGCTATGCCCGCATATGAAAAACCACCAGCTAGGCTGGTGGATGTTTATTATTGCCCGGGTTTTCTTTCTATGGTATTCTATGTCAAGAAAGAAACGGCTCCCAGGGTATTCCAAGTAGT
>JAEEGH010030376.1_pt1 | contig 10506 bp, 6 predicted proteins | sample 9134181 | NCBI WGS metagenome assembly JAEEGH01 (sample SAMN16246544, study PRJNA631951) | gut metagenome | biome: gut microbiome; feature: rumen; material: DP-attached | host: Bos | place: Iran: Karaj | collected 2018-10 | reverse complement strand
ATCCGGCCAGACTGGCCAGTGACACCATGGCAAAACAGAGGCCCAGACTTACCAGCAGCAGTATCTCGTCATTCAGATATTTATGGGCTTTCTTGAGTATGGTGGGAATCATATAGATGCCCACAAGGAACCAGAGTATCAGGAAGAACACCAGTTTGGCAAGTCCCATGAGCATCTCTCCGCCTGCGAATTTATTTGACACGGCCATAGTGGAAAGCAGCACCATGAGCACAACGGCAATCAGGTCCTCAAACACCAGTGCACCGAACACCAGCGGAGCGAACGGCTTGTCCTTATACCCCAGGTCATCATACGCCTTTATTATGATAGTGGTCGATGACATGGAGAGCATACCGCCCAGGAATATGGATTCCATATTGCTCCACCCTATGGCCTCACCAACCAGGAATCCCAGTATGAACATACCCAGGCACTGGGTCATTGCGGTTATCAGGGCACTGCTGCCCACCTTTATGAGTTTCTTGAAACTGAACTCAAGTCCCAACGCGAACAATAGGAATATGATACCTATATCAGACCATTCCTTTACCTGAACGGTACTGGTAACCGTAGGGAACAGACCCATATGAGGTCCCACCAGGAAACCGGCCACGATATAGCCCAGTATAAGCGGTTGTTTGAGTGCTTTTGATATGATGGTAAAGACTCCGGCCGAAATCAGTATCAGCGCAAGGTCCTTTACAAGATTGGCTTCTTCCATAATCCTTCTGTTTATCAATACAAAATTACTACTTTGACTAGAGAGTCAATAACAAAAAAATAATAAATTTGTAGTCCGATACGGTGATGCCGCCACCCGCGGTGACGGCATAGAGGGAATCCGGTGAAAAACCGGAACAGTGCCCGCTACTGTAAAGTCCACCATATCCCGGAGATATCAATTTGCCACTGCTTAATAAAAAGGACGGGCGGGAAGGCACTCCAGGGAGGGACCAAGTCAGGAAACCTGCCGCATCATTTTTTAAATGGACTAAGGCTCCGGGACAGAACCAGTCCGCACATTTTTATTTCTTGAATAGTAATGCTTAAGAAACTGATTCTGTCAGTGTTTGCATTTGCTACCATACCTGTATGCGCACAGGTAACATTGGGCGGCATAGTTATTGACTCTGAGACCGGCAAGCCGGTACAAGGGGCCAATATCCGCGTGGAGCATAGTCTGAGCGGTACATCGGCCAACAGTAAGGGAGAATTCTCAATAACCAACCTCCCGGAGCAGGAGAGTTACAAGCTAAGTGTCACCCATGTATCCTATCTGCCGGTAACAGTAACCACAGGACCGGACAACAGCATAATCATCAAGATGCAGGAGAGCTACATCAACCTGGGTCAGGTGGTTGTTACCGGAACCGGAACACACCGCCGCATGACCAACTCTCCGGTACCCATCCAGGTTATCACCGCCAAGGATATTGAGAATGCGGGAGCCACATCATTGGAGGATGCCCTGACCAGACTGTCGCCCAACATCACCACCATGACCAACGGCATGGGCACGTTCCTGAACCTGAACGGTATGAGCCAGGACTACATGATAATCCTGGAGAACGGTCACCGTCTGGGCGGCGACGAGCGTATGGCACGCATCGGCACAGGCAACATCAAACGAGTTGAGATTCAGAGCGGTGCGGCATCAGCCCTGTACGGAAGCGAGGCCATAGGCGGTGTCATAAACATCATAACCGATGACTCAAAGAACGGTATAGGTGCATCAAGTTATACCCACTACACCAGCCACGGCCGTTTCACGCAGACTGTCGATGCCGATGTATCGCAGGGCCGTCTGTCATCATACACAACCTACCAGCGCAAGGAGGCCGATAACTGGCAGGTAAACGACATTGACGAAGAGGGCAACAAGACCGGACGTCCCATGTCTATGGGATACAGGTCTGACAACCTGAGCCAGCGTTTCACCTATGCCGTAACGGACAAGCTGAATATTTCGGTGCGCGGCAACTACAACGACTATGAGACCCGCCGTCCCGAGAGCGCCACATACTTCAAAAAGAGCGGCGGCGACTTCAAGGAGACGCAGGCATACACCTACAACATGTCGCACCGCACCTGGCTGTACGGTCTGAGCGCAGATTATATGATCAGTTCCTCGGCATATATCGAGGCCGATTTCTACAGTGACAACTTCAGGTCGTCATACAGGTATTTCAGCAAGAGCGGATCGTTCCTGCCCGGCGATGAACAGGTTCGCAAGCAGACCGCCTACTATGACGGGACCCTGAAAGGTATATTCAAGCCCAATGATATGAACAAGCTTTCGGTCGGTATGGAGTATATCAACGAACAGCTTGACAGTGAATCGGACAACATCAGCAGTGAGAGCATGTTCACCGCTGCCGCTTTTGTGCAGGATGAACTCTCCCTTACTGATGACATTCAGGCTGTGGCCGGCGTCCGTTACCTATACAACGGTAACTTCAGGAGCCATGCCACACCTAATGTATCACTTATGTACAAGCCCGGCAATTTCAGGTTCCGCGCAGCCTGGTCGGCCGGATACCGCGCTCCCACCCTGAGTCAGATCTATGCAACCGACCAGGCCAAGAGCACCAGCCGTGCCACGGTGGGCAATCCGGGACTCAAACCGGAAAAGAGCCGGTCGGCTTCACTCAATGCCGAATTCTCAAACCAGCGTCTTTCAGTTTCTGTAACCGGAATGGTAAACAACGTGACCGATATGATCAACTACCGCGTACTGAGTGATGCGGAGATATCGGCCATGGGATATGATGACCTGCATGCCCAGTTCAGCACCATACGCCAGCGCAGCAACATTGATGAAGCACATATAAAGAGCCTGAGCGCCAATGCCAATGTCTATGTGGGAGCCGGATTCACCCTGGGCGGCGGATACATACTGACTGACTCCAAGGCCATAAGTGACGGCAAGGAGACTCCGGTTGACAAGAGCGTAAAGCACAGCGGTAATGTAAACGCCCGCTGGGACCACAACTGGGGTAACTACCATATGAACGTGAACCTGAACGGCCACATCCAGAGTGAGCGCTGGTCAAGTACCTACGGATATGCACCGGGATACAGCCAGTGGGACCTTAACACCACCCATACATTCTACGTGGAGGACTTTATCCTGGAGCCCGGTCTGGGTATTGAAAACATTTTCAATGAGCGCGATACACGTCCGTGGAACAGCAACTTCTCGACAGTAAATCCCGGTCGTGCCGTTTATGTAAGTCTGGCCCTTAAGTTCCGCAAGTAAATGAGAAAGTACCTCGTCATATTACCCATCCTGTTCTGCGCTCCGCTTCTGGCGCAGACCGATGACCTTTCCCGGCAGCTTGACGAGGTTGTGGTAACCGCCACCGGTACTCCACATACGCTAAAGGATGTTCCCGTCCAAACCGAGATAATATCACGCAAGCAAATTGAGCAGCTGGGAGCCGCATCGTTTGAGGATATACTGTCACAGCTCAGCGCCGGTTTTGATTTCAATGCCGGTGATATGGGCAGCCAGATGACCCTTAACGGACTGGGCAACAACTACATTCTGATAATGATTGACGGCAAGCGTCTGAACGGTGACAACGGCGGCGAGAATGATCTGGGCCGCATAGACCCGCACAACATAGACCATATTGAGATTGTAAAGGGAGCAGGCAGCGCACTTTACGGCAGCGATGCCATGGCCGGCGTAATAAACGTCATAACCCGCCGTCATGATGACCAGGCACTCTATCTGGAGAACACCACCCGCGGCGGATCATATATGGACCTGCGCCAGCACAACAGCATAGGTTTCAGTGTGGGCAAGTTCACATCACTCACTACATTCCAGCTGCAGCACACCGACGGCTGGCAGAACACGGCCGAGGAGGACCCCGCCCAGACCGAGTATCACATCTTTGACTCGCGTAACAAGACCGTCAACATGTACACCAACGGTCAGATTGGAGAGCGCATCACCTACACCCCATCGGACAGACTATCATTTGAGGCCGACGGCTACCTGTACCGAAAGCGTATATTCCGCCCCACCAACGGACGCCATCCGTCATGTGATGTCAACACGTTCGATATGAAATACCGTGATGCCGGCGCTTCGCTGGGATCGGAATACAAGCTTAAAGGAACTGACCGCATCACGCTGGATGTAAGCTGGGACCGTCACGCATACTACTATCACTACACGGATACCACTCTTGAGGAGGGTTATGACCCCAACGGCAACTATACCCCCTATTTCCCATATTTCCCGGATCAGGAACATCTGCAGAGTGACCAGCAGCGCACCATGGCGGAACTTAAGGGCGTATTCAGCCTGCCCTACGGAAATCTGCTCAGTGCCGGTGCCGAGTACCGCTTTGATTACCTGCGCGCCCCCATGCGCGTAAAGGGAGGGCGGGCCGATGACTGGACCACAGCACTTTACCTGCAGGATGAATATACCGGAGTAAACTGGCTCAATGTGACCGCCGGAATACGACTGATTGAGAACAAGGCATTCGGATTCCACGCCACACCCAAGATAAGCGCCATGTTCAAGGTAGCCGACCTGCGCATTCGTACCGGCTGGAGCCGCGGATTCAAGTCACCCACCCCCAAGGAGCAGGGTTACCACTATCTGCGCACCATGGGCGCCACCACATTCTTCTACATGGGCAACCCGGACCTCAAGCCCCAGACATCCGATTACCTGTCGGCAGGAATTGAATTCAGCCGCGCCGGATTCTCGGCATCGGTTACCGGTTATTACAATGAACTCTACAACATGATCACCCTGGTAAATGTACCCCTGAGCCAGATTCCTGCGGGCCAGGCTCCCGAGTATATGGGTGACGGAAGCGGTCAGGTTACCCCGCGCATGTACATGAATATGGAGGATGCCCGCACCATGGGTGTTGACGCTTCTCTTACCTGGCGTATTACGTCCGATATCACCCTGGGCGGATCATACAGTTGGCTGGATACCAAGGCGCATGTCTATGACACCAAGCACAGCCGGCTCAACGAGGTGACCATTGACGGTATGGCCCACCACAAGGGCAATCTGTACGGAACCTGGCAGCACCGCTATAATGACGCTTACCGTTTGGGCATCGGCCTTTACGGACGCGCCAGCAGCACACGCTATTATCAGAACAACGGCAACGGCAAGCCCTATCAGATATGGAAACTCACCACCACCCATGACCTGGGACGCGGCAGGAACGGTATGACATGGCGCCTTGAGGCCGGCATTGACAATATACTTGACTATAAGGAGACTACCCCCCACGGACTGCATTACGGTACCACCAGCCCCGGACGGACTTTCTACTGCACACTGAGTCTTAAGTTCTCAAAGGGCCGCAAGATGAATACCAGGGATGTGGAAAAGGGGAGTTTGGATGATGATGACTGATTTAAATATTACTTGTTTAACCTATTTATTAAACTAAAAAAAATGAAGAAATTCAGATTTATTCTGGCAGCTATGGTAGCCATAGCAGGTTTCAGCTTTGTAAGCTGCGACAAGGACTCCACTGAGGAGGCAACCAAGAACAACTACACCCGTTATCAGGATGCAGTAGATGCACAGATCAACAAGAAGAATGACAGCGCCATCCTTCTGGTTGCATTCGGATCAACCTGGGAACAGGCATTCGGTGCTTTTGATGAGACAATTGAGGCCTATAAGAAGGCTTTCCCCAAATCAGACATTTATCTGAGCTACAGCTCGGCCATCTGCATCAACCGTGCAGCTGCCGGTGAGAACGGCGTTTCACGCAACTACTACGCTCCAAACTTCTGGCTCCACGGACTGGGCGCCAAGCAGTACAAGGAGATTACCGTTCAGTCACTGCAGGTTATCCCCGGTGAGGAGTTCTCACGCGTAGTAAACTACATCAAGGACTTTGCAAACAACAGCCTGGGTGACCTGGATGACAAGTATCTGAGCGAGGTTACCATCAAGCTGGGTATGCCTCTGTTGGCAGCCGAGGACGATGTAACCGAAACCGCTACTGCCCTCAACGCTATCTACAGCGCCAAGGCTGCTGAGGGTGTTGTTGCTTTCATGGGTCACGGAAACCCCGACAGCTATGACACTTACAAGGCCAACATCCGTTACAACCAGCTTGAGGAGGAACTCCAGAAGCTCAACTCCAACTACTTTGTAGGTACTGTTGATGCTCCCGAGAACTATAAGGTTCAGGTTCTGGCACGTATGAAGAAGGCCGGTATCAACAGCGGTAAGGTTTATCTGCACCCGCTTATGTCAATTGCCGGTGACCACGCTCACAACGATATGGCCGGTGACGACGGTGAGGATATGAATCCCGCTGAGTATGAGTACAATGATGAGGGTGAGATTGAGGACCTGAGCTGGAAGTGCTTCTTTGCACAGAACGAATACGATTGCAATGATGAGACTATGATCACCAAGGGTCTTCTCGAGTTGCCTTCAATCCGTGAGATCTGGATGGACCACACCAGAGATGCCGAGACTCTTGAGGATTACTACCACAGCATGTTCCCCGAGGAATAATACACTCTTATGAAAAGACTGGCTCTCATTATCTGCCTGACTGCAGGCATTCTGCTGGTTGCAGGCTGCAAAAACCGTTCCGCAGGTACGCGTGCGGGCATCGGCCATGCCGACAGTACAACCATAAAGTATGCTCAGGGCTTTACCCTGACATATCTGGGCGACATACGTCTGATTGACCTGCAGGACCCGCAGAGAGAGGAGAGCCAGTCTTTCCATTATGCTCTTGTTCCCCGCAATGGGAGCACACAGGAAATACCGGATGGTTACACCCCCATTCCTGTACCCATCAATAAGGTTATCTGCATGACATCGCTGCAACTCTCCAGTTTCATAAAACTGGGTGAACTTGACGCAGTGGTGGGCATTACCAGCACCCGTCATCTCTTCAATGAGGAGATGAACCGTCGTCTGGAGGATGGCCGTACGCACAAGATAGGCATTGAGGGCAATTTTGACAATGAGGTCATAATGGCCGTCAATCCCGATATCATACTCATTTCGCCGTTCAAGCGCGGCGGATATGAGGCACTTAAGAACGTAGACATAACACTTGTGCCCCATCTGGGTTACAAGGAGACCACTCCGCTGGGACAGGCCGAGTGGATAAAGTTTGCCGGCATGCTGCTGGGCTGTGAGGAGAAGGCCGACAGCATATTCCGCGGCATCGAGGAGCGTTATCTGGCGCTCACAAAACTGACCGAGAATGTAACCAGCCGTCCGGTCGTGTTCAGCGGTGAACTCCAGGGCGGCAACTGGTATGCAGTGGGCGGCCAGAGTTTCCTGGCACAGATTTTCAAGGATGCCGGCGGAGATTATTTTCTTAAGGACGACCCCCACTCAGGCGGATTCACCATGGATTATGAGGTGGTTTACAGCCAGGCCGCCAATGCCGACTACTGGCGCATAGTAAACAGTTACCAGGGTGACTACTCTTATCAGGTTTTGGCCGATGACGACACCCGCTACACCGATTTCAAGGCATGGAAACAGCATGGAGTCATATATTGCAACATGAGCAAGACTCCGTTCTACGAGAGCATGCCCATGGAACCGGAACTTGTACTGAGTGATTTCATCAAGGTGTTCCACCCCGAACTCCTGCCTGATTACACTCCTCATTATTACCGACTTCTCAAATAGAATTAGTATCTTAGCGGTTCTATGAAGCGCTCCGTTATACCTAATATGCTAATCATAACGGCACTGATTCTGGTGCTGTTTTTGCTCAATGTAGCCCTGGGCTCAGTGAGCATCCCTACCCGTGCGGCATGGAACATATTATGGGGCGCTGCGGACCAGGATCCCATCTGGACCAACATCATTCTTAAATCAAGAGTTCCGCAGACTCTTGTGGCTATAGTGGCCGGCGCAGGTCTGGCCATCAGCGGTCTGCATATGCAGACTGTTTTCCGCAACCCTCTGGCAGGACCGTCGGTACTGGGTATCTGCTCGGGTGCCAGTCTGGGCGTTGCATTCGTAGTTCTGCTTTCGGGCAGCATAGGCGGCGTTGCACTGAGCCGTCTGGGATTTGCCGGTGACCTGGCAATGACGGTAGGCGCCATCGCGGGTGCCCTTGCCGTAATGGCACTCATTGTCTATGTGTCACAGCGAGTAAAAGGCAACGTGACACTGCTTATCATAGGTGTTATGATAGGTTATGTGGCCAACGCCATCATCGGTGTACTCAAATACTTCAGCGTCGAGGAGGATATCCGCGCATACGTTGTCTGGGGTCTGGGCAGTTTCAGCCGCGTATCGGGCAATCAGATGACACTGTTTGTCACTATGATGTGCATACTGCTGCCGCTCTCTTTCTTACTTACCAAGACTCTTAATCTGCTCCTTTTGGGCGATCAGTACGCCCGCAACCTGGGGCTTGACATAAAACGCGCACGCCTGCTGGTAATCAGTTACTCGGGTATTCTGGTGGCTGTGGTTACCGCTTACTGCGGACCCATCAACTTCCTGGGTCTGGCAGTACCGCATCTGTGCCGCGCCGTTTTCCGCTCATCGGACCACCGCATACTCACTCCCGCCTGCGTACTTATGGGTGCACTATTTGCATTGGCCTGCAGCCTGATAGCCCGAATGCCGGGTATAGAGGGCGCTCTGCCGGTCAACTCCGTTACCGCACTTGTAGGCGCTCCCATAGTGATATCGGTCCTGTTCCGTCGTCGTAAAGAAGATACTGCCGAATAATATGAAACAGCCCACCATTCAGATAGAGTCCCTGAGCACGGGATACCGTGGCAAGAACAACGTGACATTTGTTGCCCGTGACATCAACGCTACCATACACGGAGGTGAACTTACCTGCCTGCTTGGCCCCAACGGTGCCGGTAAATCTACCCTTTTACGTACCCTGTCGGCGTTCCTGCCGCCTGTTGAGGGCGCAATCACCATTATGGGCCGCAACCTCAAGGACTACTCTGACAAGGAGTTGGCAAAGACTATCGGCGTGGTTCTGACAGAGAAGACTGACCTGCGCAACATGACCGTTGAGGACCTTATAGGTCTGGGCCGAAGCCCTTACACCGGGTTCTGGGGCACACTGCATGAGGATGACCGCCGCGTAGTGGCCCAGGCTATTGAGATGGTGGGAATTGAGCCTCTGAAAGACCGCATGATTCAGACCCTTAGTGACGGCGAGCGTCAGAAGGTCATGATTGCCAAGGCTCTGGCCCAGCAGACACCCGTGATATTCCTTGACGAGCCCACTGCGTTCCTGGATTTCCCCAGCAAGGTGGAGATAATGCAGTTGCTGCATACCCTGTCACGCACCACAGGCAAGACCATATTCCTCTCTACCCATGACCTTGAACTGGCTCTGCAGATTGCCGATACCATCTGGCTCATGGACAAGGAGAAAGGTGTTATGATAGGCACCCCTCAGGAACTTGCCGGAAACGGTTCTCTCAACGATTTCTTCTCACAGAGAGGAATTGAATTCAAAATACATGATGTGGACGGATCGCTCTGCATAATACCCAAACTGAAATGAACGGAAAGATATATGTAGCCGGTATCGGTCCCGGATGTGAGGCCGATGTCACTCCCGCCGTTACAAAGGCTCTGCGTGAGAGCGATGTCATAGTGGGCTACAAATACTACTTCAGGTTTGTGGAGCAGTATCTCAGTCCCGGAACCGAGTGTGTCGATACCGGAATGAAACGCGAGCGCGACCGCGCCCGACAGGCTTTTGAACTAGCCGAGCAGGGTAAGACCGTTTGCGTGATAAGTTCCGGAGACTCAGGTATCTACGGTATGGCTCCGCTCATCTGGGAGATGCGTCGTGAGCGTGGCAGTGAGATAGAGATTCAGGTGCTGCCGGGTATCAGCGCTTTCCAGAAAGCCGCATCATTGCTGGGCGCACCAATAGGCCATGATTTCTGCGTCATTTCTCTGTCAGACCTTATGACACCCTGGGAACTTATTGAGAAGCGCATTATTGCCGCAGCCCAGGCCGATTTCGTGACCGCCGTATACAACCCCAAAAGCAACGAACGCTACTGGCAGTTATACCGCTTGAAGGAGCTGTTCCTTAAGGAGCGTTCATTTGATACGCCTGTAGGTTATGTCCGCCAGGCAGGCCGTGATGAGGAGGCCATAACCGTTACCACCCTGGTCGATTTTGATCCGGAGCAGGTGGATATGTTCACGGTAGTACTCATCGGCAACAGTCAGTCTTACAACTGGAACGGCACAATGATTACCCCGCGCGGGTATTACAGTGATGAGTCTGACTGCGGCGTGGGCATCGGTCAGGAGATTATGATAAAGAGTTTCCGCACCATTGAGGGGCTGCTTAAGCACCGCGATTGGCCGCTGGGACACAAATGGGCCCTGCTTCATGCCATACATACCACGGCTGATTTTGAGATGGAGGATATCCTGTATTCTGATCCCGATGCGGTTGAGACTCTTTACGCCAAATTCCGTGACGGCGCTGTCAAGACAATAGTAACCGATGTCACTAT
>JAEEGH010030374.1_pt1 | contig 10506 bp, 10 predicted proteins | sample 9134181 | NCBI WGS metagenome assembly JAEEGH01 (sample SAMN16246544, study PRJNA631951) | gut metagenome | biome: gut microbiome; feature: rumen; material: DP-attached | host: Bos | place: Iran: Karaj | collected 2018-10 | reverse complement strand
TGCTTCGGATATTGAGTGCCTTCATAAAAATGGTTATTTTTTATTCATTTTTTTTATTGAATAATGGTTTTGCGTTAGTTACAATCAATAAATCACGACGAAAACAGGTATTGTTTGTCGAATTATTTTAAAGGATTTATATATAATGCTTGACCCTAAGATAGAAACAATGGAACGCCCGGAGCTTGAAGCATTACAGCTGAAAAGACTCCAGAAAACAGTAAGACGACTGTACAACAGAGTCCCATTTTACAAGAATGCAATGGATAAAATGGGAGTCAAGCCATCCGACATCAAAGTTTTATCAGATCTGGCAAAGTTGCCGTTTACCACAAAAACAGATTTCAGAGACGAGTATCCATATGGTCTTGTTGCAGTGCCTAAAGATGACATTGTCCGTATTCATGCTTCATCAGGAACCACCGGAAAACCTGTTGTTTCATGCTATACAAAAAAGGACCTTGAAATGTGGGGTGACTGTGTAGCAAGAGGTCTTGCCGCATGCGGTGTTACGCCTAAAGACACCCTTCAGGTTGCATTCGGCTATGGTCTGTTTACCGGTGGTCTCGGACTTCACTATGGTGCACAGTATCTTGGCGCGACAGTGATTCCTACAGGTGCAGGTAACACTCAGAAGCAGCTTATGCTTATGCAGGACATGGACACATCCGTACTGGTCTGCACTCCCTCATATGCTCTTATCATTGCTGAAACAGCAAAAGCAGAAGGTATCAATTTGAAGAAGAGTAATCTCCGAATCGGCGTATTCGGAGCCGAACCATGCAGTGAAAACATGCGTGATGATATTGAAAGAAAACTCGGCATAAGAGCCTATAACATCTATGGTTTAACTGAAACCCTGGGCCCTGGTGTTGCCGTAGAATGTACATGCAGAAAAGGCATGCACATCTGGGAAGATAATTTTATTCCTGAGATCATCAATCCTGATACCGGAGAGGTTTTGCCTCCCGGCGAGAAAGGTGAGCTTGTCCTCACCAACATCTCCCGTGAAGCACAGTCAATCCTGAGATACAGGACTCATGATATCACATCACTTGTTTATGAAAAATGTGAATGCGGACGAACCCATGTCAGAATGGACAGAGTCGGCGGCAGAACAGATGATATGATCAAAGTTAAAGGTGTCAACGTATTCCCTTCCCAGATCGAAAGTATCCTTCTTTCTGTCAAAGGTGTTGAACCTCACTATCAGATCATCGTCGACAGACGTGACGGATTTGTATGTGATGACATTGAGATCCATGCAGAAGTTTCTGAAGCTGCCTTCACTGACAATATGTCCAATCTCATTGGCATCAAGAATGAACTCGTTGCAACACTTCAGAGTGTACTTGGTATCAAGGCAACTGTTAAACTAGTAGAGCCTCATTCCATTAAACGATCAGAAGGCAAATCAAAGAGAATAATCGACAGATCAGAACTGAACAAATAAGGAGGAATGTGATGAGAATTGAACAAGTTTCTGTATTTGCAGAAAATAAGCCCGGAAGACTGATGGCAATCTTGGAAGTTTTGGAAAAAGCAGATATCAATTTACGCGCCATTTCAGTAGCTGAAACCGACGAATTTGGTATCGTTCGAATGATCATGGACAATCATGAAAAAGCTGTCAGTGCACTCAAAAATGCTGGTTTTACAGTCAGAACAGATGCACTTATCTGCGGTGAAGCTCCCGACGTTGAAGGAGGTTTGCTTAATTCCGTAATTAAACCTCTTGCAAAGGAAGGAATTAATATCGATTACTTCTACACATATCTTGATAAAACGCCCAACAAGGCAATGATAGTTATCAAGTGCAGTGATCTGGAAAAGGCCGAAGAAATTCTCTACAAATAAGGTTACCCATGGCGTTCACACATCTTCATCTTCATACTGAATACAGTCTGCTTGATGGAATGTGCCGTATCGAACCTCTGATGCAAAAAGCAAAAGAATTCGGTATGTCAAGTGTTGCGATCACTGATCACGGAGTTCTGCACGGGGCAATTAAATTTTATCAGGCTGCAAAAAAGGCAGGTCTCAAGCCTATTATCGGCTGTGAGACCTATGTAGCTCCGCATTCGCATTTAAGCAAAGGCGTCGGCGACAGATCCGGATATCACCTGATCCTTCTTGCCCAGAACAAAACCGGCTATGACAATTTAATCAAACTTATTTCAATCGCCAATACCGAAGGTTTTTATTACAAACCAAGAGTAGATCATGAACTGCTGGAACAGTATAACGAAGGCCTTATCTGCCTGTCAGCATGTATCGCCGGAGAGATCCCGAACGCCATCATAAACGGTGATCTGGACAAGGCGCGTGAGACAGCGCTTTGGTACAAGAACGTATTCAAAGACCGATACTATATCGAAATACAGAGGCACCCTATTCCAAAGCTTGAACTTGCCAACCAGTCTCTTATACCGCTGGCAAGGGAATTGGATATTCCGCTCGTGGCGACAAACGATGTTCACTACATCAACAAGGAAGACGCCCCGTATCATGACATGCTGCTCTGTATAGGCACCCAGTCCCTTGTCTCTGATGAAAAACGTATGCGTATGGATGGTCCGTATTTCTACTTCAAGAGTGAAGAAGAAATGGCCGAAATGTACAAAGATATACCTGATGCGATCTCAAATACACAGGTAATTGCAGACCAATGCAATCTTGAACTTGAATTCGGCAGATCAATCATACCTGACTGCGGACGACCGGCAGGTCTTACTGAACATGAATATCTTCAGCAGCTTTGTTATGAAGGGCTGCATGAATACTATAATGACGATCCTGCAGCAAAACAGAGACTGGATTATGAACTTGATGTCATTGAAAAAACCAAGTTCTCCGAATATTTCCTTGTAGTTAGAGACATCGTTCATTTCGCCAGACAGAACCATATAGCAGTAAATGTCAGAGGATCCGGATGCGGAAGCATCGTTCTGCGTGTTACAGGTATAACCGACATCGATCCACTGTCACACGGACTTATATTCGAAAGATTCCTCAACCTTGAACGAAAAGAAATGCCTGATATCGATCTTGATTTCGAAGACGGCAGACGTGCTGAAGTCGTTGATTATGTTGTTGAAAAATACGGAGCAGATCATGTTGCCCAGATTTGTTCATTCAACACACTGGGCGCAAAAGGTGTTCTCAGAGATGTGGGAAGAATTCTCGGTATAGATCTTGCAGACGTAAACAGAATAGTAAAGACCATACCGGATGTAACCAAAGATAATCTTGAACAATTGCTTATCAGCACTCCTGATTTTGCAGCTGTATACAATAACGATCCTGTTGCACATGAACTGATAGATAAGGCAAAGCATCTTGAAGGTCTGTGCCGCGGTACAGGCGTACATGCAGCCGGCATAGTTATTTCCCAGGAACCGCTCACCGCATACACTCCTCTCATGCGATGTACAAAGGATCTTGAAGGAAAAATCGGTCAGACTCAATGGGACATGGATGATATACATGAAATCGGTCTGATAAAAATGGATTTCCTCGGTCTCGTCAATCTTACGATCATCAGTGAAACACTCAGACTGATCAAAGAGCACAGAGGCATTGATCTGGATCTGTCAAATATTTCTTTTGAAGATCAGAAAACATTTGATGTTCTGGCTAAAGGAGAAACCATCGGAGTATTCCAGCTTGAAGGCACAGGAATGAGAAAATTCATCAAACAGCTTCATCCGACCGTTTTCTCTGATATTTCAGCGCTTGTTGCGCTGTACAGACCCGGACCTATGGATCAGATACCTAAATTCATCAAATCCAAACATGGTGAAGAGACTCCTGTATATCCTCACCCTGTCCTCGAAAAATATCTCAAAGAAACATACGGGGTCATCGTTTATCAGGAACAGGTCATCTTCATGGTGACTGAAATCGGAGGATATACTCTCGGACAGGCAGATATCTTCAGAAAAGCTATTTCTAAGAAAAACCAGGCAATTATCGCAAGAGAAAAGCCTAAATTCATGGAAGGTGCCGTAAAACGCGGTTACACCAAGGAAGTAGCTGAAGCGGTATATGCAATGATCGAACCTTTCGCAGGCTACGCATTCAACAAAGCGCATGCGGTGAGTTACTCCATCGTTTCATACAAAACCGCTTATCTTAAGGCCCACTACACTGAAGAGTATCTGGCAGCAATCATGGCAGGATACTGGAATAAACCTGACAAAGTTACTCTGACCATTGCAGAGGCAAGACGTCTGGGCATAGATGTACTCGTACCAAATATCAATAAATCAAACGTATCATTCTCGCTTGAAGACCAGGATAACGGTAAAACCGCAATACGTTTCGGTTTATCAACCATCAAGAATGTCGGTCAGGGAGCAGTTGAACACATCGTCCGGGAACGTGAAGCCAACGGCGAATACAGCTCACTGGACGATCTGGTTAAGCGTATTGATATTTCAAACGTCAATCAAAGAGTGCTCGAATGCCTGATCAAAGCAGGTGCACTTGATATGTTCGGAACAAGAGTCAGTCTTTTACAGAAACTGAGCGGAATTATAGAAGTTGCACAGCACGATCAGAAAATCAAACAGACCGGACAGGTTGCAATGTTTGATTTATGGGAACAGACAGATACTGCAATCTCTAATATTGGAACAGAAGAACCGGACAGTATCGAAACCAACCTTGCATGGGAAAAAGAACTCACAGGAGTATATCTGTCACAGCATCCTTTCAGTCCATATGCTGAACAGGCTGAAAAAGACGGTCTGATCTCCATACCAAATCTCGATGATACAATGGTCGGAACAGACATACAGATCGCAGGTCTTATAACTGAAGCCAGGCAGCTGACCACAAAAAAAGGATCCAAAGGCATGGCTGCGACGATTGAAGATCTCGCAGGAAGCATAACTGTGGTAGCCTGGAGCAGGGTTTATCAGAATACAGCAGAAGTCTGGAAAGAAAGAAATATCGTTATTGTTGAGGGCAGACTTGAAAAAAGAGATGACAGCTATCAGATCGTATGTTCAAACGCTGTACCATATAACCTGAGAAACAATGATGATGAAGAACCTCCGATTAAGATCACCAAAAGAGAAGAAGCACCTAAGATCGAAGAGGAATCCGAGCACAATGTCACGACAATACACAATGTCATGCTTCATTCGAAATGCAAACGGGTGGTAATCGAATTAAAACAGACCAACGAAGCTGACGACGACATTGCAATGATGTGCAGGCTGAGAGACCTTCTGAGCCAATATAAGGGCGAAGATGAAGTTTCCCTTAAAATCGTATCTCCGGCAAAAGAAACAGAGCTCCTTATGCCATGGCACGTCAAATGCGATGATGAGCTCCATGATCTATTAAATGAATTTGCCGGCAGCGGCAACGTTGTTGTTGAAGAAGAAACCGTTTAAGCCAGCTCAAATACGGCTTCCGGTGTATATACAGGACCTGCCCAGGTAAGATCCGACTTGAACAGAATAAAATTCGAAACATCCACAGCTGTATAATACGGATCAAATTTTATCTTTGATGCTTCCTTTACCAGATTCAAAAGCTGCATGGGTGCTGCACCTGACCTTACTCTGGCAAGAGTCATGTGGGCATTGAACGGTTTTCTGTCATAATTGATCTGCAGTTCATCCAAAGCATGGCCTAAATCATTATGCAAAGCATTTATCTTACTCAAGTCATCTTTCATTCTGACTATAAGTGTTCTGGGATTTCTGCTGTTGGGGAAGAAATCCAGCGAATCAAACGAAAGTCTGAATCTTTTATGCTTTGATTTGAGTTTTCTGAATGATTCACAGATATCCGGGATATATGTTGTATCAGTTTCGCCGATAAAGATAAGAGTAATGTGCATTGAATCCCTTGAAACAACTGTCACAGGACATGCAGACTGTCGGATTATTTCTTTTGTCTGACCGGAAAAATAATCTCTTATATCTTCCGGCAAAGGAACAGCAACAAAAAGTCTTTCCTTCATCTAGCCGATCCTCTCCAGAAGTTTTTTAGCATTCTGATGCGTGATTTTTTTATAGTCTTCGTCTGATACACTGCCCTTGCCTATATGATCGAGAACCTTCTTTGGAGTCATAAGAGGAAAATCCGTTCCGAAAAGAATCCTGTCAGATGTAACGAGTTTGTCCATAACGTTATAAATATCAGGCTCGTACAGATAAGGTGTGGCAGCTGTATCAAAATAGCAGTTGCTGAGTACCTGTTTAACTTCCTTCATCAGCGCATAGAATCCAAATCCACCGCCAAAATGTGCAAGAACCTTGGTTGTATCGACTGATCTGGTCAGGAAGCCGTACAGGGCCTCAGGAGTAATTTTTTCCTTACCGGGATACTGATGTCCGACAGGCTCTGAAACATGCAGAAGAAGAATCCTGTTTGCATCTTTCAATACCGAAGCAAGATAATCAACGGGACTGTTATCAGAAGCAAGATAGTGAAGAGGAAGTCTCTGTTCTCCGATGCCCATCACACCAAGATTAAAGCAAACAGCGGATGACTGAACATCCAGCTGAGTAAACTCATAAGGAAGAGTAATAAGAGGAATAATTCTGTCAGGGTATTCCTTGGCAGAATTGATAATATAGTAATTGTTTCTGTTGCAGTAATCATCATTACGCCATGTCATATTGCAAACCACGGCTTTTTCAATACCGTATTCATCCATGTTTGCAATAAGATCATCTGCCGTCGCCATTTTGGCTTTCGGGTCCGAATACATCGATTCAAAAAATGAATCCGTAATGCTATCACGGTTATTTATGAAAAACGGATCAAAAACATGTACATGAAAATCAATCATGTTGTTTATTATACATACAAAATCATTCCAGTTGCTAAAGACGCACATATTTATTCATAAAATATTTTTTTATAAAACATAGTTTATATCTGTTATTCGATATTTTTTTTATTATTAAGAAAAGTTCAGTTTCTAATGTGTTGACAAGCATAAATGAATGTTTTATGCTTGCTTACAGTCGAGAACCAAAATCCTTAAGGAGGTTTAATCACTATGCAAGGTTATTGTGTCAAATGTAGAGCAAAGCAGGAAATGAAAGGCGCCAAAGCCATCACCATGAAGAATGGCCGACCTGCAATGCAGGGTACCTGCCCTAAGTGCGGTACCAAGATGTTCAAAATTGGCGCTACCAAGTAGTTAGCTTCTTTATTGGACTTGTAAATAAAAAAAGACCGATTGTGATCGGTCTTTTTTTATTTCATATTCAGGGCTAAATTGCACAAGTTTTTTCAATAATGTAGAATGTCGTAGACAGGGAACGACATATGAAATCAGCTGGCGAACCAATACCCATAACTCAGATTGAACGAATGAACGAATATGGTTCAGATGATTTGTTCATCTGTTGTGCCGGCTTTGAAGCCAGATGTTCAACAGCTGCTTCCAAACTCAGTCCTTCATACCGCACAAAATACAGCATTATCTTCCAGATCGATGATTCCTTCTTCAACAAGGAAGTTGAAGCCAATCGTGCAAGACTTCAGGCAATCCTTTCACAGCATACTGTAGAAGGTGTATATGTCATCAATTGCAACAGGGATAACCCCAACGATGCTATAGCTCAGCTGAAGAATATCTGGAACAGAGTTAAGCCCAAGGATCCGGAAGAACCGTATATCACTCTTGATATCAGCGGTATCACAAAGATTTATCTCTTACAGCTGCTGTACTTTATTGTTGCCGAACAGTGTCTTGGACTTCCCAGACTTGTTCATACAACTCAGTCATATGCCGCAACACGTCTCACCCGCGGTGTGGAACAGATTACAACCATCCCGAATTTTTTCGGAAACATGACCATAGACAAGCCGAATCTTCTTATCCTGATGCTTGGATTTGAACCTGAAAGAAGCCTGTCAGTATGGAAACAGTTCAATGCCAGCCATACCATTGCACTGATCAGTAATCCTCCGCGTGACGGCAACATGTACTATGTTGAATATGCAAAGAAAAACAATGCATCCCTGTTGTCACAGGACAATGTTGAATTAAAAGATGTACCTCCTGATTCTCCTTACGGAGTACGAAATGTCCTGGAAGAGATCTATCAGGAATACAAGGATACCCATAATTTCATCCTTGGTCCTTTCGGGACAAAGCCTCAGACAGTAGGTGTTTTCCTGTTCTGTCTTGAACATCCCAAGGTTCAGGTGATCTATTCCTTCCCGTCAAGCTACACTCATTCTTATCTTCAGAGAGAACCCGGCGATACACTGCTGCTGCCGTTGACACCTCCGACAGGCTATGTCAACACCTCTTCTCCAACAGATGATGTCAATGAAGAAGATTCTTCTTTCATCTAGACAACCCCTGGACACCGTTTTTGCACTTTATAGCTAATGACCATTGACACTGCTCAAAAATTTAAGTTAGAATGTCAATACTATGAGTGAAGATCCCAACACAAAAGGTTACAGTATCTCAGAAGCCGCTCAGGAGCTCGGTGTTTCAACCAGAACGATCCGCAGACACATAAAAGCCGGCAAAATAACCGCCGTCAAAATCCAGGGTCAATTCGGAGAGGAATATCGTATTTTCGAACTTCCGAAAGATGTTGAAGAACAGATTGAAGACACTGTCCAGGAAGGCGCAGAACAGTCTCAGGACAACGAAAAAGAAAAAACCAAGCTGATACCCGCAGATGATGCTGTTTCAAGCTTAAAAATCATTCTGGATCTTCAGGAAAAAAATATTGCTCTTGCCGCCCAGCTTGGTGCCGCAACAGAACGTATCAAAAATCTTGAATCGCAGATCCAGCTGCTGTCCCCTCCCCAGGAAGCTCCTAAAAAGCACTGGTGGCAGAAAATATTCTAAGATAGTCCACACTTCATAAAAAATGAAAAAGCCATGTATTCAGAATACATGGCTTAATTATTCAATTTAATGCCAGGAGAGGGGGTCGAACCCACACGAATCACTTCGGCGGATTTTAAGTCCGCTGCGTCTGCCTATTCCGCCATCCTGGCACGCCAGAATATTATCTTACGCAAGAGCAACAGCGTCTATTTAAAAGAAAGGCGACGATCGGATTCGAACCGATGATAAAGGTTTTGCAGACCTCTGCCTTACCACTTGGCGACGCCGCCACTTAACTAGAATTATGCAGAAAACAAACTCATGAGAGAAAAAGAATGGAGCGGAAGACGAGATTCGAACTCGCGACCTTCTCCTTGGCAAGGAGACATTCTAGCCACTGAACTACTTCCGCATTTAAATTGGTGCCGAGAGAGAGATTTGAACTCTCACGGGTTATACGCCCACTAGCCCCTCAAGCTAGCGTGTCTGCCATTCCACCATCTCGGCTCTGTTGGCAGGAGTGGAAGGATTCGAACCCACGACACGCGGTTTTGGAGACCGCTGCTCTACCAACTGAGCTACACTCCTAGCTCGAGTTTTGGATCTCTGCCACTAAATTGTTAAGTTACCATTGTCATTAGACAACATAGGATATTGTACGTTGAGTGCCGGCTGTTGTCAAATGTTTTCTAAATATTTGAATCAATTTGCTTTCTGCAAAATCTTTCAATTACGGGCACATCATATGTGGCTGTATCCCAGATAATATCCGTATCCATGGTCCCGTATACATGTGCAAAACGATTACTCATTCCTGTGATCTTGTTCCAAGGCAATTCCGTGTGTGCCTTTTTGAATTCTTCGCTCAGGTGATTGGCTTCTTCGCCGATTTGTAGCAGGCACATCGATAAGGCATTTCGATAGACCGAAGTGTTGTTGAACGTTTCTAATGATCGGTTAAATTGTGCATGTGTTTCTTCAACTTGAGCGCACCATGACAGTATCTGCTGCAGGTATTCTTTATCATCTTTGCTTACTGTCATAGATCATTACCTCGTCTTTCTTGATCTTGTCCCTAAACTCTGGTTTAAGGCTATTATCGGTCAGTATATCCACTTTCTTATGGAAATTTTCTGACAATTCCTGTTCTAGTCCACTCAGATCGAGCAGGGTGCGGATTCCGCCTTTAGCAATCACAAAATCCAAATCGCTTTTCGGAGTGGCCTCGTTACGTGCGTATGAACCGAACAAGCGCATCGATGCGACCTTGTACTTCTTTGCGATGGGCGCGGCGATTGCTTTGATCTCTTCCAGTGAGTAGATATGGTTTTCGGCAGCTGCGATCTGAGCGTCTCCCAGGGAGGCGGGGCTTTCTTTGTCGATGATGATATGCCCGTTTTTTACATAGAAGAGTACCTTATCACCAGTGTCGATTCCGAGCATGCGTCGGACCGAGACCGGTACAGTGAGCTGTCCTTTGCTTGTCATTTTGGCCAGTTCCATATCATTATCTCCTTACAAGTCTTATATTCCTTACATTCCTTACTTATATAATGATAAACTTCAATATGCTTGCATGCAAGATAGATTGGGAATTAAAGAATGGTTGAGCTGAGGGGATTCGAACCCCTGACCCCCGCGATGCGAACGCGATGCTCTACCAACTGAGCTACAAC
>JAEEGH010030373.1_pt1 | contig 10507 bp, 9 predicted proteins | sample 9134181 | NCBI WGS metagenome assembly JAEEGH01 (sample SAMN16246544, study PRJNA631951) | gut metagenome | biome: gut microbiome; feature: rumen; material: DP-attached | host: Bos | place: Iran: Karaj | collected 2018-10 | reverse complement strand
GGGCGACCGGCATGGAATGGGCAGGCGTCTATGATATCTTCACCATCAATGCCGACCGCGGCGAAAAGGAACTGCGCGAAGAACTGAAAGAGCACAACGGCTTGAACGGGGACGATTTCAGCTGGCTCGAAAAGATCGGCAGCGATGGAGAGTTCAGCTTCTTTGTCGGCCAGTATGCAGAGCTGGAGAAAAACAGGGAAGAATACCGCAGTGCGATGGGCGAGGAATACTTTGCCGAACTCGAGGACCTCGCTGCCGACCACGAAACCTTCCTCAATGCCCTGACGCTGCGTGCACCCGAAGTTGAACTGAACAAGCTGGAGACCGGCGATGCGGTTTCCTTCGAGACGACCGATCTGGACGGCAGACCGGTGAACAGCAGCGAGCTCTTTGCCGGCAGCAGGGTCACCATGATCAACCTCTGGGCGACCTGGTGTGTTGCCTGCAAGAAGGAACTGCCCGAGCTCAGCGAGCTTGCCGGGGAATTCGAGAAGAAGGGCTGCCGGATCGTCGGTGTCTGCCTGGATGCGGATGAAGAGGGTATGGCGGAACTGGCGAAAGAGATTCTCAATCAGAACGGCGTTGACTATCTGAACCTCGTGCCTCCCGAAGGGGTAGAGGAACTGTTCCCGACCGTCACCTTCCCGACCTCTTTCTTCTTTGACAGCCAGGGCCGGATGGTCACTGAGCCGATCCGCGGCGCGCTTGTGCAACAGTATCTCCCGACGCTGGATGCCGCCCTGGCGGAGATCGGCGGGGACGCAATCGACTATACCACCGGGACGCCCTGGATGGACATCGATCTGGAGGGGAACGTCACCCCCGACACCCCCACCGACCTGAAAGACAACTATGCGCTCTGGGTCAACAAGGACAGGATCCTCAGTATGGAATACCCGGAGGGATATATCGCGGCCGGAAACACTTCTGACGTGAACTATAAAGCCGACCAGGATCTGAAGGCCCTGTTCGGCGGGGAAGCACCGGAAGATCACGATGCCCGGCTTGCCTATGACTATTACTATCTCCTCAGCGACTGGGATGCCCGGGATGCCCGCGGCGTCGAGCCGCTGAAGGATATGGTCGCTGCGGTGGAGGGCATCGCCGACCTTGACGCGCTGACCGCGTATTTTGTCAAAACACCATGGGAGGACCGGCTTTCCGCGCTTTGGAGAGAGAAGGTCCGGCAGGACCCCGACAAACCCGGCTGGAATATCCTTTCCGTCAATGCAGGCTACAGCTTCCTGAACGATCCCGCAGAGTACCTCGAGATGACCGAGGACGGGAAAGCGATCAAGGAAACCGTGGATGCGTTCTGCATGGAGATGCTGGCGAAGTTCGGCTACAGCGAGGCCGAAGCAGAGCAGAAGATCGAAAACTGCTTTGCCTGGGAGACATTGCTGAATACGGCCCTGGCAGAGGCCGAGGCAGCGGCAGACCCGGAGGATCCTTCTGCTTTCGATGTGCATTACACCCGCGACGAGCTGCTTGCGGCCACCCCGAATATCCCGATCGTTGAGACCCTCGAGAAGGTCGACGGCTACCCTGTCCTGGAACAGGTCCTGCTTCCGGAGCCGGCCGCCATTGAATGCCTGAACAGGCTCTATACGGAGGAAAACCTGCCTCTGATGCGGGACTATCTCATCCTGCACGGGATCTACCTGATGGCGGAGGCCCTGGACTGGGACAGCTACGTGCGGGCCTGCGACTGCCAGGAGGTGGCCAGCGGCGGTGCGCATATGGAAGTGAGCAGGGAAGACTATGCCAACTCTCTGGTCTACGACGAGATGAAAGGCATCGTCGGCTGGCCGCTCTCCAAGTACTATGTGCAGCAGCATACGAACCCCGAGGACAAGGTGCGCATCTCGGAACTGGTTGACGAGATCGTCGACGCCTATTACGGGATCATCGAGAATGCCGACTTCATCTCTGCCGAAACCCGCGCCGGCGCCGTTGCCAAGCTGGACTGCATGGCCAAACACGTGCTGTATCCGGACAGCTGGGAGCCTTACAGCTTCGAGGATGTGAACTTTGCCTCGAAAGAGGAGGGCGGCCGCCTGTGGGAAGCCTGGCGCGCCCTCAAAAAGCATGAGCATGAAAAGACGATCGCCGAGCTCATCAGCCCCATCGACAGCACGGTCTGGGATCTGCTGCCGTGTGTAGGCAACTGCGGCTATACGCCCGGCGCCAACGCGATTTCCATCAATGCCGCTTATGCGCAGGCCCCCAATTACCGGCCGGACATGACGGATGAAGAGCTCTATGCGTATATGGGCACTGCCGTCGCGCATGAGATCTCGCATGCCTTTGATGCCTTTGGCGCGAAGTTCGACAAGGACGGGAACATCACCGACTGGTGGACAGAGGAAGACTATGCCGCCTTCAACCGGAAGAACGAAAAGCTGATCGCCTATTTTAACGCCATGCACCCATGGGAAGGACAGGACTTCGACGGCGAGATCATGGTCGGCGAAGCCTGTGCGGATATGGCGGCTGTCAAGTGTATGCTTCGCATCGCCGCCGGAAAACCGGATTTTGACTATGACCGGTTCTTCCGTGCGTTCGCCGACCGCTTCGCCACGAAAGAGACCCTCTTTATGGCGATGGCGCGCCTGGCGGACGAGCACCCCATGGCATACCTGCGCATCAACACCACGCTGCAGCAGTATGATGAATTCCTGGACTTCTACGGGATCACCGAGGGCGACAACATGTATCTCGCACCCGAAGACCGGGTCACCGTGTGGTGAGGAACGGGAAGGAGGTCCGTGAGACGGAGGATTCTGTGAATCTGACAGTCAAAAAACTGCTTCGCTTTTCTCAGGTCGAGAGGATCTATGCCTCCCGTTTACAGCAGGATTTCGCCCCGGACGAAGTCCGCCCCCTGCGCCTCATCCGCAAATCCTGGGACCGGGGCGAATACCCGTGCTACGGCCTGTATGACGGGCGCAGACTGCTTGCCTATGCCTTTCTGGCCTGTATGGGAAGACGCTGTGTCCTGGATTACTTCGCCGTGTCCGAAGAACACCGGGGGGAAGGCCTCGGCTCGGCCTTTCTGAAGGAGGTTACCGCCAGAATCCCGGATGCCGAATGTGTCCTTGTCGAGGTCGAGGACCCCGACGGGGCGCAGGACGAAGAGGCGCGCAGCCTGCGCCTGCGGCGGATCGCCTTTTACCGCCGCAGCGGCTTTTATGATACCGGCATCCGCTCGTGCTCCTTCGGGGTGGATTTCTGCATTTTGAATGCCGACTCCGAAAACAGACTGCCCCAGGCCGAGCTCCGCGACTTCTACTGCGCAATGTACCGCAGCATCCTTCCCCGCAGGATCTTTGAGGCCAACTTCCGCATAAAGGACCCGTGCCGGTAAGAAAACCAGGCTCCGGTTTCTAAGCGCCCGCAGTTGCCTGGTCAGGGGCTTAAGCTTTCACTTGGCGCGCACAACAGAGACTGATTGGGAGGATAAAGCAACATACATGCAAAAATAATTGCCCGAGGTGAGGAGATTCCCCCGCCTCGGGCAGTTTGTCTGTTTATTGCTGGGACGGCTTCCGGAACATAAACGCCCTCGCCGCCTGGATCGCAACCCTGTAGATCAGCGGCCGCAGATCCCTGTCCGCCTCCTGCAGCTTCTCGCGGATGGGGATCGACTGCGGACAGTGCTGTTCGCACTTGCCGCAGCGGATGCACTGCGAGGCAAAGGCCGGCTCCTTGGTCAGACCCACGGTCTGAATGTACTGTGTCCGCCTCTCCTGCTTTGACTCGGTGTACATCGTGTTCCAGCAGCGGAAGGTGCCCGGTATGTCCACGCCCTTCGGGCACGGCATGCAGTAGCGGCAGCTGTGAAAACCGGCGCCGCAGGGACAGAATGATTATGCGAAGAGGGCAGGCTCAGACCCACTGGGCCAGCATCGTGCGCATCCACGCGGCGACGTCCATGCCGTAGGCGGCGTTGAGACACTCAGGGTCAAATACGCGGTCCATACTGCCCTGCGCCACGGCGTGCTTTTCATACAGAAGCAGCGCCTGCGAGCCGTAAGCTCTGGCAAGGCTCAGATCATGCACCACGGAGATCACGGCCCGGCCCGGCTCTCTGCGCCACTGAGAGACCAGTTCGAAAACCTGCTTCTGATAGATCAGATCCAGATGGTTTGTCGGCTCGTCCAGGATCAGGACCCGCGGATCCTGGGCGAAGAGCTGGGCCAGGAAAACGCGCTGCAGCTCGCCGCCGGAGAGATGGAGCACCGACTTGTCCGCCAGCGCGTCCATACCCGTCAGCTCGAGCGCCCGCCGAATCCGCGCCTCGCCCTCCGGGTCGCCGCCGCGATTGCGCCGGTAAGCGTATCGTCCCAGCCGGACCACCTCCCGGACGGTGAAGGCATAGCCGACGTAATGGGTCTGGGCAAGGATCCCGATATTGCGCGCCAGCTCGCCCGGACGCAGCCGGCGGATATCCCCGTCGAGATAGGTGATGCTGCCCGAATACGGAACAGCCCCCGAGATCGCACGGACCAGCGTCGACTTGCCGCTGCCGTTGGGCCCGATCATCATGAGCCAGTCGCCTTCGTTCAGCTCGAAGCTGACATCCTCAAAGACGGGTGTCTGGCCGAAGGACACGCCGAGACGGTCAACAGAGAGAATACTCATCGCGCGCTCCTCCCCACTTTGTAATAGATGATGACAAACAGAATGGCGCCGACAAAGGAGGTGACGACACCGATGGGAAGCTCCCGCGGGCGGGCGACGGTCCGCGCCGCGAGGTCTGCGAGCGTCAGGAAAATCGCGCCGCCGAACATCGACGCAGGCAGCAGGCGTCTGTGGTTGGGGCCGGTCAGCAGGCGGATGATATGGGGTGTGACGAGCCCGACAAAGCCGATCGTGCCGCCGATGGAGACGCAGGTGCCGATCAGCAGGGAAACCGTGATCAGAATGACCAGACGGACCCGCTTAACGTTGACACCGACATTCATCGCGTTTTCTTCCCCGATGGCAAAGGCGTTCAGCTCCTCCGCCAGGCGGATCAGGACGGTGCCGCAGACGGCCAGCATCACCAGCAGCACCAGCGCGTTCTGATAGCTGCTGCCTTCCAGCGAGCCCATGGTCCAGAACGTGATCTGCTTGAGCTTATCCGGCGCGAAGGTCACTACCAGCGACAGGATGCTGGACACGAACATGGAATACACGATGCCCAGCAGGATAATCGTGTTGGTGGAGAAGGAGCTGTCCAGCATGTACGAGAGGCTCAGGATCAGGATCAGAGAGCCGAAGGCGAACAGCGCCGCCAGGATCATGGAACCGGAAAAGGGGAGCTGGGGAAGCTGGAAACCGAAGGCAATCGCCAGCGCAGCGCCCAGAGAAGCGCCGCTGGAGATACCAAGTGTCGAACCGTCGGCCAACGGATTTTTCAAAAGCCCCTGCATAGCCGCCCCGCACACCGAGAGAGACGCACCGCTCAGCGCTACGCAGAGCACCCGCGGCAGACGGACTGACAGCAGGATGGAGGCCGTTCCGGGATCTGCTGCCTCCGCACCTGTCAGCGCGGCACGGAATACCTGCAGACATTCCCCGACGGGAATGCTGACACTGCCCACACAGACCGCAGTCAGCATAGCCGCAAGCGTCATCCCTGCCAGCCCGATCCAGGTCAAGAGTCCGTAGCTCTCATGCTGCCGTTTCACGTCCATACGTATTTCCCCGCATACAAAAAAGCATACAGCTGCTTCACCCCGTCCGCCAGCCTCGGTCCGGGGCGGACCAGCGAATCGTCGGCCAGATTCAGGATATGGCCGTCTTTCACCGCGCTCAGGTGTTCCCACCCGGGTCTCCCGGCGATCTCCTGCTCAGGCGTCGGCCCGGTGCCGACATACCTGTCCGTGGTGACAATATAGCCGGGATTACGCTGAATGACCTGCTCCTCCGAGATGCCGGCCCAGCCCGCAACATCGCCGAATACATTCTGCGCGCCGAGAAGGGACGCCGCCTCATCCATGAAGGTGCCCTTGCCCGCGGTCCAGAGACCGGCCTTCAGGGGCGAGATCTCAAAGTAAACCGTGGGTTTGTCTGAAAAGGCGGCAGCCTTGTCGGACAGCTGCTGAAAGGTCTGCTTCATCCCGGCGATCACGTCGGCCGCCTCGCTCTCGCGGTTCATGACCCTGCCGATGACAGAGATGGATTCGTACACGCCTTCCAGATCGGTGGCCTCCGATACCACCACCTGGATGCCTGCCGCCTCGAGAGCGGCAATCTGCTCCACGCTCTGGGCCATCGTATCCATGAAAACCACCTGGGGCGACAGCGCAACGATCTGCTCGACATTGGTCGCGGCGCCGGACTGCACCGCGGGCAGCGACAGCGCGGCCTCGGGATAGTCGCAGTATTCACCGCGTCCGACAAGGGCGTCCCCGGCGCCGACGGCATAGAGGATTTCACAGTCCGCCGCCGTGAGCGCCACCACCCGCGTGACGTCTCCGTTCAGCGCGATCTCGCGCCCTGTCATATCCGTAACCGTTCTGCTTTGGGTCCGGGAAGCCTTCCCGCATCCCGCACAGAACAGAAGCATCGCACTCAGAACAGCGATGAGCAGCAATCTCCGCCTCATAAATCACTTTCCTTTCCGTTTGTATTCTCCGATGACAGCATAGCGCATCCCACGCAGAAAATCAACTGCTTGTGTGTTCTGCCTGCACCCGACAAACCGGCGGGGGATGCGTTCCGGCTTGCAATCAGACAGCTCACGGACTATAATAATCAGCCCTATGCCATGGGACCGGAATCAAGAATGCAGAAAGATCCGCGGTCTGCAAGATTCTGCTTGCAATCAGAGAAAAACATGGTAAACTATCAGAAAGACCAGATTTCAGCCGGGGAGAGACCGGCACAGCGTTCAATCCGGACATCGCGCTGCGGGAGAGCCAGTTTCCGAAGAATTGAGGACTTGAAAGATGAAGAAGCAGGAAGAGCTTGAGAAAAAGGTAAATCGCTTCACAAAGATCGCTGCAGGGATTCTCCTCCTTGCCGTTGTCGCCGGCTTTCTGGTGATGGTGCTGACGTCCCGGAGAAAAGCAGAGCCGGAGCCGACGCCGACACCGGCACCGACACAGGCGGTGCAGCCGACGCCTGCCGCGGCTGTAACAGCGTCTCCGGTCAAGACCCCGACCCCCGGTGTCACGGCCATACGGCTTTATGCTTACGGACGGGAACTGATGGTCGCCGACGGATTCACGCTGTACGTGGGGGACAAGCCTGTTGAGATCACGGCCGTTCTGGAGCCGGATGTGCCGAATGTTCCGGTCGGCTGGACCTTCAGCGATCAGGAAGCGGCATCCCTGGATGTCAGCAGCGACGGCAGAACCTGCACCATCACAGCGAAGAAAGCCACAGGGAGAAATGACATCACCGTGGTCTGCCAGGATATCTCCACATCCATGCCCGTGTTCCTGTGGGAGAAATGAACGGAAGGTCATGACTGATCAGCCGCTTCAGGCGGATCGTCAAATCGGATATGACACAAACAGGAAGCCGGGGCGGGCCTTTTGGGCTGTCCCGGCTTCCTGCTGCAGCACCACATCATGTTTTCACAGCGCCTGAGAAAGGCGAACAGAGGATTGCATGATCGAAAGAATACATGTCTATGAAGAGAAAGCCGGGATGACGCCGCTGTTTTATGAATACGTTCAGCAAAACCATGAAAGCAGCTATGAGGTGCCCTGGAGCGTATGGCTGGAAGAGCAGGAAGCACAGCTTCCGGCGGCATAAAGCACCGGGGACGCAGCACAGCGGAGAAACGGGCGTGACAGGAATTCCGCCGCGCGCCCGGCGGGGGAGGTCAGAATGCTGAGCAAAGTACGAAACCCGGTGCTGCGGGACTATCTTCGGCAATATCGGGAAATCTATGACAGCTTCACCGGACAGGTGGAGCTGTTCGGCCTGCCCTTCGCACCGGACAGGGAGGACGAGATCGCGGCACTGCGGGCAGAACTGAAGCGCTGCGGCATCCGGGAGCGAAACCGGGGGGCGAGCCTCGTATACGGCGAACTCTGCGGCGCCTGCGATGCCTGCAGGACGGGCATGGGAAGCTATACGGGGATCCTGTCGCTGATGTGCCACAGAAACTGCTTCTTCTGTTTCAACCCCAACCAGGAAGAGTTCGGCGAATACGCCGATGCGATGAAGGACTGGCGCGGCGAGCTGCAGCGGCTGCACCGCCGCAGCCCCGACATGCGGTATATCGCCCTGACAGGGGGCGAACCGCTGCTGCACAGGGAGGACTGTGCGGAATACTTCCGGACGGCGCGCATGCTCTGGCCGGAAGCCTCGCTGCGGCTGTACACCTCGGGAGACCTGCTGGATGAAAGCATGCTGGAACAGCTGCGGGAGGCGGGGCTGGAGGAGATCCGCTTCAGCATCAAGCCGGACGACACCCCCGAGCGGAGCGAGAAGGTCTGGCGGAATATGGCGCTGGCCCGGGACCGGCTCCCCCGGGTGATGGTGGAGATGCCGGTGATGCCGGACGCCGGGGAAGAGATGACGGCCCTGCTCGCCCGGCTGGACGCGATGGGGATCTTCGGGATCAACCTGCTGGAGCTCTGCTTCCCCTACCACCATGCCGAGGCCTTCCGGCAGCGCGGCTATGCCCTGCGCTGGCCCCCTTACCGGACGCTCTACAACTTCTGGTACGCGGGGGGACTGCCGGTGGACGGGAGCGAGCTGCTGGCGCTGAAGCTGCTGGAAAGCGCGGCGCGGAACGGATACCGGCTGAACGTGCACTACTGCTCGCTGGAGAACAAGCATTTCGGACAGGTGTACCAGCAGAATCTGGGCGCGGCGCGCACGGACCCGACCTATGTGATGTCGGAGAAGGACTTTTACCTGAAGACCGTCAAGGTTTTCGGACGCGATGTGCGGGAGGCGGAGCGCCTGTTCCGGGCCAGGCAGCGGACGGACTGGCGGTCGGAGCGGGACTATCTGCAGTGTTCGCCCGCCTGTGCGGCGCTGCTGAGGAAAAAGGACATGGAGCTCGGCATCTCGTACAACATCCGGGAGTTCCGGGACGGTGAGCCGGTCATCCGCGAACTGCGGATCGACCCGGTACATGCGTCGGAATTCGGGGAGGAGCTGCTGTGAAGGCCGGGCCTGCCGCACTGCTGATGGGGGAGCATCCGTCTTTCACGCCCGAGAGGTGCATCAACCGGAAGCAGCGGAGGGTGGTCTGCACGCGCTGCAGCGATCTGTGCCCGGTGGGCGTTTTCAGCCTGAAGAGCGGAGAGAAGCTCAGCTGGGACCGCTGCGTCGACTGCGGCCTGTGCGCGGCGAACTGCCCCACACGCTGCTTCTCGCTCTCAAAGTCGGCGCGGGAGCTGATCGAGGAGGAAAGCGCCCCCGGGAAAACCCTGGTATTTGCCTGCCGGACGGATGAGAACGGCGCCGACGTGCCGGTACGCTGCCTTGCGGGCCTGCCCTGGGAGCTGCTGGCGGTGTACGCGATGAACGGGCGGATCGCCCTGCGGACGGAAGCCTGCGAAACCTGCGAAAAGACGGCGTGGAAAAGCTGCCTGGAGCAGAATCTGGACGCACTGCGCGCCTTCCTCGGTGAGCAGTACGCCGAGCGGGTCCAGATCCTGCGGGGCGGGGAAGCGCCGGAAGCGGCCGACGGAGAGGCCGGGCAGGCAGAAGAGGAGCGCTTTACCCGGAGAGGCCTCTTTGCACGGGCCGGACAGGCGGCGGCAAGAACCGCCCTGAGAGCCGCGGCGGAGCGCCTGCCCTTTTCGCAGGAGACGGAAGAGGACGGGATGCGGTACCGGCGGATGCTGGCAGCGCTGATGAAGAAGGAGAACGCGGAGGGGGCGCAACGGCGGCGGACCGTGAGCCTGCCGCAGTTCAACACCCGCTGCACCGGCTGCGGGATCTGTGAGAAGCTCTGCCCGCAGGAGGCCATACGGATCGTGCCGGAGGAGGACGGAAACAGGCTGATCTGCCTGACGCCGTGGAAATGCACGGCCTGCGGGCTGTGCGCAAGGCTCTGCTTCGCGGGAGGCCTTTCGGGGATGCATCCGGTGGCGGTGCCGCGGATGACGGAGCTGGCGCTGGTAAGGGTGAAACGGAGAGAGGGAGATAACGCATGAACGGGGAAAAACGAGAGGCCATGGAACTGCTGCTGGCGAACAGATTCTATCTGTACAGCCTGCTGCACAAATGCTTCGGAAGGGAACCCGACCGTCAGCAGCTGGAGCTGCTGACCGGCGAACAGACCGGGGAGTGCTTCGCGCTGCTGGGCGGCGAGGTGCTGGAGAAGGTCCCGGCTTTCCTGGAGCAGCTGCGGGAGGACCTGAAGGACCCGGACTTCCCGGAGCAGGTGAAGCGGGAATACCGGATGCTGTTTATCGGACCGGAGGAGCTGCCGGCCCCGCCGTGGGAGTCGGTCTATATGAGCGGGGAAGCAGCGCTGTTTCAGGCGGCAACGCTGGAGGTGCGGCAGGCGTACCGGGCCTTCGGCATGCAGGCGGAGGCCTAT
>JAEEGH010030368.1_pt1 | contig 10507 bp, 7 predicted proteins | sample 9134181 | NCBI WGS metagenome assembly JAEEGH01 (sample SAMN16246544, study PRJNA631951) | gut metagenome | biome: gut microbiome; feature: rumen; material: DP-attached | host: Bos | place: Iran: Karaj | collected 2018-10 | reverse complement strand
TGTCGCTGAAGTGCTTGAAGTTTGCGCCCTTCTCGAATTCGCGGGTGCCTTCGAAGGCGGTAAACAGGTAGGCCGTGCCCAAGTGGAGCGAAAGCCCGAGCGCACCCATCTCGTTCACGGAAGAGGTCACGCTCCACACGCCGTTACCCACGATGTTGATGAGCCCTATCGGGGTGGATTCGCAAGTACCGCAGATGTTGATTATACCAACCTGCCTTCCGTTCGCCCTGCCCGCGATGTTCATGGTACTCACCTGCGCACCTTCGACAGTGCCTGCGATGTTCATGGCGGCGGTCACCTGCACGTCGGATTTTCCAGCGATATTCATGGCTGCAGAAACCTGTACACCTGCATCCGCGGCAATGTTCAAGGCGGCAGTCACCTGCACGTCGGCTTGGCCCGCATAGTTCAACGCCGGAGAAACCTGAGCACCATTGAGAGAGTCGGCAATGAAGTTCGCCGTACCCGAAACCTGCGCGCCCGAAGAATTCTCGCCCGCGATATTCAGCGTCGATGCAATCTGTGCCCCGTCAAAGGACTGCGCGTAGTTGATCATGCCGCTAATCTGCGCACCCTCGAAATGAGCGTTCGCGCCATTGTAGATGTCGGTCACCTGCAGGCCGTGCATCTCCTTTTTCGCGACGTTCGCGATAAGGCTCAGCTGCGTTCCGAGCATGTAGTCATCGGCCTCTGCGACAAAGACGCCAATCTGGATTCCCTTGCGCGGATCCTTGTCGCTATCCACCGCGTTGAAGGTCACGCGGTATTTGCCATTGTGATCGAGAGAGTCGAGCGAGCACGCGATAGAATCACCCGCAGTGCAGTCACGCAAACCGCCGATTTCGCCACGAAGCGTCGTCTTTTCGGCACTCACCGCGGCAAACTGCTTGTGCGAAAGCTTTTCGCGACGGTTGTTCTGGAGAGTCACCACCGCCTCGCTGAATTCCGCAGGGCGTTCCAGGCGCACGGTGTACTTGCCGGCAGGGAACCCGAGGCTCATCGCACGGCCCGCCTTCTTGTAGAGTTCCGCGACGAGTTCTCCTTTTTCATCGCGAATAAACAGGCGGCCATCCACGTCCTCGTCGAGTTCGAGGCCCGCGCTTGTGCTACGCAAGTCGGTCATCACCACGTCTCCCGTTCCCGCGAGGTTCATGTCGCGGCTCGGGTGCTGGGCGCCGCCCATCGTCTTCTCGGTGCGCTGGAGAGTTTCGTTAAAGGCAAACTGGTACGCTTCGGACAAAGTAACCTTTCCGTCACCGCTCAGGTCACCGGCGCCGCGGAGCCCGCTCACCAGCGAATGCGTGAAGAACGAGCCCCTGAGCTTGTCGCTTTCCTGGCTAGATTCATCCTGCGTGCTGCTGGTAATGAACGCGTAACCCTTCATGTCGCTGCTCTGGTCCACCATGAACGCGGGCACCGCCACACCGCCCTTCAGGCGTGTGATAGCACCCGAGCCGCAGGCATCGATAACTGCAATCTTCACGTCGGCCTTCATCGCGTCGATGCGCTTGCGCAGTTCCTTCCAGGCATAAACTTCATTCCCGAGGCGGAGTCCCTTCTCGTCGGCGTGCCCGCTGTAGTAAAACAGCACCTCGTTGCGGCCCGCGGCGTTCTTGCCCTGCGCGATTTTCGCATCAAGACCGTCGAGCTGTTTCTGGAGGGCGGCCACGCCCGGCTCCTTTACCAGAATCACGTTACCCGCCTGCACGCCGCCCATCTCACCGAGCACCTTCGCGAACGATTTTGCGTCACTTTCGGCATAGCGAAGCACCGGCCGGCCCTGCCCGCCATAGTTCGCGCTTACCGCCACCACATAGCGGTTGATGCGCGCGTTATCCGCCTGCGCGGCGCCGTTTATGCCCGCAATAGCAGTGGCACCGTTTATACCAGTATTTACAACTGCGCCGTTTATGCTCGCAACTTCCGCGCCAGTCATAGCGGCATTCGCATTGGTAACCGCCGCAAAAACAAGCAATGCAATCAGCGAAATCACCTGGAGCGTAATCGACGCGTCCAGCTTCTCGATAATATTCCTCATTAGTTCACTCCCCCTACCTTGCGCAGCGTGATGCTCACGTTGTGCACGTCCTTGTCCTTGAGCAATGCGTCGATGTTGTTCGCGTCCAGCTCGAACGCCGCACGCGACGTGAGCAAGAAGAACTTCTCGAATTTCGGCGCGTTGTCCAGCTTGTATGCAAACGGCAGCGTCGTCATCTTGCCCGGCTCGAGCGCAACCGCACTGGAACCGTCGGCCATGTGCATCGTGAGCGTGCCGTTGCCATCCATGCTAAAAAGCATACCGAAGCACTTTTCCGGCACGGCATAGCGCAACTGGATTTCGTCGCCCTCGCGTGCCTCGCCCAGGTTCGGCATCTGTACCGCGCTATCGCCCGTCTTCTTCCACACTTCCATGCGGGCATCCAAACCCTTGATGCGGGTGTCGCCGGCACCGCCCGGAATTTCCGAGGCGTCGACCATCGCGACGTCCATCACCTGCGCACCGCCAGCAACCTGCGTGCCGGCATCCGGGCCGATTTCGCGCTGGCTAAAGAGCGCCACCGATACCACCGCAAGCACGAGGGCCGCAGCGGCAGCGAACTTCACGAGCCTGAAATTCACGCCATTGCCCGCGCCGTTCATGCCGGCTCCGCGACCCGCGCCGCGCCCCGAGCCAAGCTCGCGGGCATCCATCTTCTCGGAAAGCCTCTCGAAGGGCAGCTTCTTCAGAATCGCCGCGTTATCCTCGCGCATCATCTTCACGCGACCGGCGAAAATCTCGTCCGTCTTCTCGAGTTCGCGAATCTCGCGCATCTCGCCCTCGGGCAAGTCGCCCGTAAGGTATCGTTCCAGTTTCCAATCGGGGATCATCACTTTACCTCCAGATTCTTTACCTTGGCCTGCAGGCCACGCAAGCGCTTGCGCACCCCGCTTACCGAGAGCCCCACCTCGCGGGCAGTCTCTTCAAGTGTCATGCCGTCCACAAAATGCAACACGGCAATCGTGCGGCTGGATTCCGGCTCGCGCGAGAACAGTTTCGCGAGAATGCCCCTCGCTTCCTTTTCGCCTTCGTCGTCATCGGCGCAGGCAATCGAGAGCAGGAGTTCGCTCGTGTCGCAATCGAGCCCGCGGCGCTTCTTGTCACGGATGCGGTTCAGGCAGAGCCTCGTCGCCGTATTCCACAAGAGGCTCGACGGCTGCGATACATCCAGGCTGTCCCAGCGTTCGAACACGCGCAGAAACACGTTCTGCACCATGTCCTCGGCCTCGGTTACATCGCGCAGGAGCATCATGGCACGGCGGTAAACCATCGGGGCGTACGCCTCGTACAGTTTCGAAAATGCCATGCGGTCTGCGGGACTTTTCCTTTCCATGCCTTTGTAACACCCGGGGAGGTCAAAAGTGTCACCGCAAATTTAGAATTTTTTCGTTTTTTACTGTCTTTTTTCCCAGTAGTCCGTATTTTCGCAAAGGCTAGCCTTCTAGAATTCCAGCCAGCCACTCTCCATGCCGGTCACGGGCACTACGCGCTCGAACCCGTCGCTGTTCACAACAAAAGCGATTCCGGTGAGGTAGTTCATCCAGCGCTGCGGCGTAAAGTGCATCTTGCAGAAATGCACGAGCGTCGGCACCACCCAGGCATCGTGCGTCGCGAAGATATTGAAACGCGCAGTCCCCTTCTCGAGCATGAACTTGCGCACTTCCTCGGCGCGCTCGTGCAGCGGGTAGAATGCGGGGTGGTCGTCGCTATCAATCCAGCTGCAGATGTTCTGGTAAAAGCGTTCGTTGAGCACGTCAAGGTACGAGGGATAATCCTTCACGTAGAGGTGCCCGAGAACCGCCAGCGGAGTGATTTCGGGCAGGGATGTGCCGGGCGCGCATCCTGTATCTGGCGAGCCCGCAACCTGCGATTCGCCGCAGCAACCCGCAAGAGCGCGACCTTCCGCGATGCACTTCGCAGTATCCATGCACCTGCCTACTGGACTGGAGTAGTACACCGCATCGCCCTCCGGCGGGAACATCTTGCCGAGTGCAACGGCACGCTCGCGCCCCGCAGCGGTCAGGCCCACGTGCGCCCCGTAGTCGGCATCGGCAGCTGTGATGTGCGGCCTTTCGGCATGCCTTACCAGCAGGTACATGCGCTCGGTCGACTTGAGACTTGCAAAGAAATCGTTAGCTTGTACAAAATCCCGCATCGCCGCCTCCTAGAATATCGCAATCCACAGCAGGTGCCCGAGCACAAAGCTCAATATGCCGAGCAAGAAACCACAAACGATATCCGTCAACCAGTGCACGCCAAAGTACACGCGCAAAAGCCCCCAAGTGAGCGGCAACAGGAGCATCACCCAGCCGTACTGCGGCACAATGAAGGTCACGGCGCTCGCAACGGCGAGGTTGTTCATCGTATGGCCCGAAGGGAAGCTGTACTTGTCGAGCGGCGGGACCTCCGCCTTGATTTGCGGGTTCGCGGCAAACGGGCGCGGACGCTTGGTATTGAGTTTCACCACCTCGTAAATCACGAGGCTCATGGCGAGTGCCATCAGGGCCTGCCACAGGATAGGCAAAAAGTTGTCGAACCCGACACGCCAGATAATGAACAGCACGAACAGCGCCCATATATAGCCGTCACCCAGGCGCACATAAAACTTGAGCCAACGGTCGGCCTTCGGCGAAAAATGCCTGTTGGTCCAGCACACCGAAACGCGGTTGTCAAAATCTGCGATTTTCTTGAGCATCATCCGTAATTTAGAATATTATATTACCCGTTATAGCAGCGAGATAAAATATGTCCAATATTTGGGATGAATTCAAAAAGAGATACCCGGATGCTGTCCTAGATACAGACGGCATCGTAGATGAGGAGCATTATCGCCAAGAAAAGACAAGGATTCTTTTCATACTAAAAGAAACAAATGAATTAAACGGTTCATTATGCGAGTTTCTTAAAAACGGGGCCCCCGGAAATGGACGGAAAACCTGGCAACCCTGCTGTAAATGGGCAAAAACTATTCTTGATGGAACATGCGAACCATTCCGTTCTGATGAAGAACGAAAAGGAATACTCCGAAGGATAGCCGCAATCAACTTGAAAAAAACATCCGGTACATCCCAATCAGACAACACCTACATTGGTTGGGCTAACAACAACATCGACCTACTCAAAAGACAAATTCTCGAAATCGACCCCCAGGTCATTGTGCTCTGCTGCAACAAGAAAGGCAACAACCTTATTTGCGAGCAATTACTTGACGGTACAACATGCAGCAGCGACCCCAAAGTACCTTCCCTCAGTACAGCAAAATGGGGCGATAGGCTCATAATCTCGGCAAGACACCCACTATTTGCAGCGAACCGGTGGATTGAGGATTTCAAGAAGTTCCATCATCATTACATCGCGTGCGAAAAACAGTCTTAATGCCAACGCAGAAACAAAATACTATTATTTGACGGCAAGAGAAAAAAAACAAAGGAAGCACTATGCGCGTACTCGTTCTCAACTGCGGCAGTTCTTCGGTCAAGTTCGCCGTCATCGACACCCAGACCAAGGAATCCATCTCTAGCGGCCTCGTCGAAAACATCGGCGTGAACGGCCACGTGAAGGCAAAGGGCCCCGAAGGCAACATCGACTTCAATTTCGACTGCCCGACGCACGCCGAAGCCGTCGCCGAGGTACAGAAGTTCCTCGCCGAACAGAAGCTCACCGACACGATCGAGGCCATCGGCCACCGCGTAGTGCACGGCGGCAAGTACGTCAAGAGCGAGCGTGTCACGCAGGAAGTCATTGACTACATCCGCAGCATCACGCTGTTCGCCCCGCTGCACGAACCCGCACACGCCACCGGCATGGAATGCGCCACCAAGTTCTTCCCGGGCCTCCCGCAGGTCGCCGTGTTCGACACCGCCTTCCACCAGACCATGCCGCGCAAGGCCTACCTCTACGGCATCCCCTACAAGTTCTACGAAGAAGACAAGATCCGCCGTTACGGCGCACACGGCACGAGCCACCGCTTCGTGACCGGCGAAGCCGCCAAGATTTTGGGCAAGAAGCCCGAAGAAGTCTGCCTCATCACGGCCCACCTCGGTAACGGTTCCAGCTGCTCCGCAATCCTCAACGGCAAGTGCGCCGACACCACGATGGGCTTCACCCCGCTCGAGGGCCTCATCATGGGCACGCGCTCCGGAAGCATCGACCCGGCAGTGCTCTTCTTCATCAGCAAGAAGTACGGTTACGATATCGACCGCCTCGACAAGCTCGTGAACAAGGAATCGGGCCTGCTCGGCCTCTCCGGACTTTCTAACGACATGCGCACCCTGACGCAGGCCGCAAGCGAAGGCCATGTGGGCGCACAGATTGCCCTCGAAACGTTCGCCTACAGGCTCACCCGCGAAATCGGCGGCATCGCCATGGCACTCCCGCGCATCGACGCGCTCGTGTTCACCGGCGGTATCGGCGAGAACAGCAAGCTTGTCCGCAAGATGGCGATGGACAACCTCAAGATTCTCGGCTACCAGATCGACGAAGCCCGCAACGAGAAGAACGGCAAGGAATCCGGCCACATCATCAGCAAGGACGGCACGCCGACCGCGATGGTCGTTGCAACGAACGAGGAACTCCTCATCGCGCTCGACACCGAAGCTCTGGTGAAGTAAGCGATATCAAAGCATTATAAAAAAGCCCCGCTTTTGCGGGGCTTTTCTCATTATTAACCAAAGTCTACTTGATTGTCCAGGTCTGCTTGTTGACCATCAGGATCTTGCGGCCCTGCACCTTCGCGGCAGCGTTACGCACGGCATCTTCGCTCAACGGGAGTTTGGCCTTCCACATCACGCGGCCCTGCATGTCGCACATCGCGGCGACGCCCTGGTTCGCGAGGATGGCATTCTGCCAGCTAGCCTTCGGAGCGGCAGCCATCTGCGGAATAGCGGTCTTGTCGCCCACCATGAACACGAGCGTCTTGGCAACGGAGGAGCCGCCGGCTTCATCCTTGGCCTTGACCTGCATGGTGTAAGGAACCTTGTTCTGCAGGTACTGAGTCTCGTTGGCAAGCGAAACAATCAGGCTATCGCCTTCCACGACGGCGTTCAGAACCTTGTCGACATTAGACACCGTCATAGTGAGGACCGTATCGTCCACATCGCTGAAGAGGTCGAACACGTAGATCGCCTCGCGCCAGCCTGCAGGAGGCTCGAGAATCGTATCCGAAGCACCACCGATACGAGCCGGCACGTCGTTCACGCACTGGATGACGAACGGAATCTTGAGCGTCGTAGAGGCGCCCTTCGCATCGGTCGCAACAACGCCGAGGAACGTCTCGCCACAGGCGTTCTGCACCTTGTGAACAGAAATGGCATAGCTGCTGTTAATCGTCGCAGTAACCATGCTATCCGGATTGGACAGGGTGTAGGTAATCGCGTCACCCTCGGGATCCTCGAACCACTTGGTCACTTCGGAGCCCTTGAACGTGATAGTCGTACCAAAGTCTTCCTTCAGGGCGGCAGTACGGTTCCCGACGGTATCAGCCACACCGGCAATAATCGCAGGAGCCTTGTTCCTGTAGACCACAGTCAAGGTAACCGTCGCTGCTTCAGACGTATCGCCTTCTGCGTTCACGACAAAGTAGGTGAAGGAATCCTCGCCTTCGTAATCCGTAGCGGCATAGGTGAATGCGCCCGTCGTGTCAACCTTGACCTGGCCGTAGGTAGCGTCGGCGAGGAGATAGGCCTTCAATACGCTCTTGCCGTCGGGGTTCACGTCATTGGCGAGCAGGCCCTTTGCAGCCGAGATAGCGTTCACAGAATCCTGCACGACGGTGAAGGCATCGTCAACCGCCTTCGGGGGGTCAGCAACAGGGGCAATCGATATAGGAATGCTGATACCCACGGTATCCTTTCCGTCAACCGCAAACAGCTGGACCGCATCGTTCCCATAGGCATCGGGCACCGCAGAAACGGCAATCATGTAATAGCCATTAAGTTGCCCAAATTCCAAGGCAAGCAGCCCATTCACGCTTCTCGCCATGACAGACATGCTGGACCCATCCACATCGGGATCGGTAAACAACACGCTATCAGCAGGGATAAACAGGGCGAAATCGGCAAAATCTTCGTTCACGGTGACGACCGTAGCAAACTTGAACGCAGTTTCTTCCGTGACATCGTTTATATAGTAGGTCGAATCCTTTATGACTACAGTCGCCGGATCATCGACGTTCTTCACCGTGATGGTAACCGTCCCGACACTTTCCAGCCCGGTCGCATCGGCAATGGTATAGGTAAAGGTATCCGTCCCGTAGAAATCAGGATTGGGAGTATAGGTAAACGCACCCGTCAGAGCGGTGAGCGCAACCGTTCCATGTTCCGGCGCAGTATAACCCAATATCTTGAAATTCTTCTTGTTGGGCTCGTCGTCGGCATCATAGTCATTGACAATCGGACTGTGCGCAATGCCAACCGTCAACACGGAATCTTCAAAGGCATCGTAAGCGTCGGCAACTGCCACGGGCGCATTCTCGCGATCAGTAAGGGTAACATTGATAGTGTGCTTCACGGACAAGCCCTGAGTATCGGTCGCAGTAAATGTCAGGGTTGCGCTCGTGTTGTCGCCCGTCGGGTTCGCCTTGCTCATGATCCAGGCGACATCCTTCAGGGTATAACTCTTTGCGTCCTTGAGGTCTTCCACGTAGCCGTCCACTGCCATCACGATATTGAGGGCATCGCCATCGGCATCCTCGAAAATGTCCTTGAATGCCACCTTGAGCGTATCGCCCTCATTCAATTTTTCTGTAGCAGGGGATGTCACGCCCGTCTTGAGGCTCGGAGCATGGTTCACACAAGAACTGCCGAAAGAAATGGCGGCGATGTTAATCATGTTTACATTAGGACCGGCAAGCGCAGTCTTGTAACTGAAATTCACACCCGTCTGCTTCGTCAGGTCAAGGGCCTTCACCACAGTCTCATCGCCCCAGTCTTCCTGTGCAAAGTCAGCAAACGGGAAATACACCGTTTCCATATCGCTCTGCGCCTCAACGAGAACGCCATTGTAATTGGCATCCTTGATGGTGGACTGCTTAAATTCCATTCGGAAATCAGCATCGGCAGTATAAGTAAGACACACGCCCATACCTTCATATGCGCTCAAGTCAACAGCGGTACCACCCTTTGCCCATATAAAACCTGCACCAGCGTAGGTATCCTTGAGCTTGTTGACCTTCGTCATAATTTCCATTGCAGCCGTGCCAGTTTCAATAGATGCACCAGCCTTGTTCGTAGAATCTGCATAGGTGTACCAGCTACCGAACGGCGGTACTTCGCCTTTCTGATACTTGCCGCCATCAAAATACATCACTGTCGTGACGGCAGCCATAGACATTCCGGCCAGCGCAGCCAGAGCGAGCATAGAAAGTTTCGTGTTCATAACTCCTCCTCTCTTAAAAGGCTATGAGTAATATATGTAATATAAAAATAAACAATCCCCTCCGTTTTTGCAACAGCGAAACCCCGCTTTACAGCGGTTTTCATAGACATATCGTCAATAATATACTACCCGCCGAGCAGGTCCAGCTCTTCGTAGCGTTCGTAGGCCTTTTCAAGCTCGTGTTCGCGGTCGGCGATCTCTTTTTGCAGTTCTACGATGCGTTTTGCGTCGGTATAGACTTCCGGCTTGGCAAGTTCCGCCTGAAAACCGGCAATTTCGGCTTCAAGTTTCTCGATTTTATCGGGAAGTGCGGCATATTCACGTTCCTCGTTGTAGGAACGTTTCTTCTTTTTCACTGGATTTTGCGAAATTTGAGTATTTTGATTGGTTTGCAGGTTCGCGGAGGCGCCAGACCTTTGAGAATTCGCCCTTTCTTCGGCAATTCTTGCTGCATTGACGGCTTCCTTGTCACGAACTTTGCGATTATTCTCGTAATCCGTGTACCCGCCGGTCGCCTCGAACACGTTCCCGCCCTCTTCTATGGCAAATATGCCCGTAGCGAACGAGTCCAGGAAGGCACGGTCATGGCTCACGGCTATGACGGTGCCGTTGTATTCGGCGAGGAGGTCGGCCAGCAGGTCGAGCGTTTCCATGTCGAGGTCGTTGGTGGGCTCGTCGAGCACCAGAACGTTGCTCGGGTGGCTGAACAGGCAGGCGAGCATCAGGCGGGCGCGTTCGCCGCCGCTCAGGGCGCTGATGGGGCCGCGGGCGCGTTCGGCCGAGAAGAGAAAGTCTTGCAGGTAACTCAGCACGTGGCGCCGCACGCCGTTCATCGTGATATACGCCTGGCCGTCCCCGATGTTTTCCACAAGGCTCTTGTCTTCGCGGAGGCGGGCCCGCATCTGGTCGAAGTATGCCACCTGCAGGTTGGACCCGAGCCGCACCTCGCCCGAATCGGGAGCGATTTCGCCGAGGATAAGCTTGAGCAACGTCGTCTTGCCGGAACCGTTCGGGCCCACGATGCCTATGCGGTCGCCGCGGGAAACCTCGGTCGTAAAGTGCGATATGAGGGGGGCGCCCTCGTAGGCGAAACTC
>JAEEGH010030366.1_pt1 | contig 10508 bp, 6 predicted proteins | sample 9134181 | NCBI WGS metagenome assembly JAEEGH01 (sample SAMN16246544, study PRJNA631951) | gut metagenome | biome: gut microbiome; feature: rumen; material: DP-attached | host: Bos | place: Iran: Karaj | collected 2018-10 | reverse complement strand
ATCCGCGTGCCACCAGTGCGGCGTGTGAAGTCATACCTCCGCGGGCGGTAAGCAGACCAACTGCTACCCTCATACCTTCAACATCCTCAGGTGACGTATCTTCACGGACGAGGATAACGTCTTCCTTGCGTGCGGCAGCAGCCACAGCTTCGGCCGGAGTGAAGACTATCTTGCCGACAGCGCCGCCGGGGCCTGCGGGAAGACCGTGTGCAATCACTGCGGCGTTCTTTTCCGAGTTGGGATTCAGGATCGGGTGAAGCAACTCTTCGAGCTGGCTCGGGCTGACGCGCAGCACGGCAGTCTTGTCGTTGATGAGACCTTCCTCGATCATATCCATAGCCATATTCAGGGCAGCCAGACCGGTGCGTTTGCCGACGCGGCACTGGAGCATCCAGAGCTTGCCTTCCTGGATGGTGAACTCGATGTCCTGCATATCCTTGAAGTGGTTCTCAAGCCTCTGGCGGATGTCGTCAAGTTCCTTGTAGACATCAGGCATTGCAACTTCCAGAGATTTCAGGTGCTTGTTGTGAGCATTCTTGGTAGCCTCGTTCAGGGGGTTGGGGGTGCGGATACCTGCAACCACGTCTTCACCCTGAGCGTTGATGAGCCATTCACCGTAGAAGTTGTTGTCACCGGTAGCAGGGTTGCGGCTGAATGCAACGCCTGTTGCGGAAGTTTCGCCCATATTTCCGAACACCATTGACTGCACGTTCACTGCAGTACCCCAGTTGTCGGGAATACCTTCGATGCGGCGGTATGCTACGGCACGTTTTCCGTTCCAAGATTTGAAAACGGCTCCGATTCCACCCCAGAGCTGGTCGTGTGCATTGTCAGGGAACTCAACGTGAAGAACTTCTTTGATTTTCTTCTTGAATTCCTCGCAAAGGTCGATGAGGTCTTTCTCTTTGAGGTCGGTATCGCTCTTGTATCCTTTTTTGGCCTTGAGGTCGGCCAGCATTTTCTCAAGCTGTTCGCGAATTCCTTGTCCGTCTGCAGGCTCGATGCCTTCTGCTTTCTCCATAACGACGTCTGAGTACATCATAATCAGACGGCGGTATGCGTCATATACGAACCTCGGATTCTTGGTCTTGGCAATAAGACCGGGGATTGTGGCGGTGCACAGGCCGATGTTGAGGACGGTGTCCATCATACCCGGCATTGAGCTTCTGGCGCCGGAACGGCAAGATACGAGGAGGGGATCCTTTGTGTCTCCGAATTTCTTGCCCATAGTTTTTTCAGTGGCTGCAAGGGCTGCCTTCACATCGGCCTCAAGCCCTGCGGGGAACTGACCACCCAGATTGAAATACTCGGTGCAGCACTCGGTAGTGATAGTGAAACCTGCGGGAACAGGCATTCCAAGTGTACACATCTCAGCAAGGTTGGCACCCTTGCCACCCAACAAATTCCGCATTGAGCCGTTGCCTTCGGCTTTCTTGCCACCGAACAAATAAACTCGTTTAGTTGTCATAACAGGTCAGTGATAATTTTTATAATACTTCTTTAGAATGGGCGCAAATGTAAGCAATTATTTAACAAATAGAAATTTATACCTTTGTAAAAATTAAGAATCGTAAATGGAAGAAGACAAGATTGCGCTGATAAACGCCGGCTTCCCCTCGCCTGCCGAGGATTTCATGGACGTAGCTCTCGACCTCAACAAGGTTCTGGTCCACAACCCAGCCTCTACGTTCTTCGCAAGGGTCAGGGGACTTTCAATGATTGAAGACGGGGTGGATGACGGAGACCTGCTGATCATCGACAAAAGTGCGGAGCCGTACGACGGATGCCTGGCCGTATGTTTCATCGACGGTGAGTTCACTCTCAAGAAATACAAAAGTATGGGAGAATACGCCCTGCTGATGCCGGCCAATAAGAAATTCCAGCCCATCCGGGTCGACGAAAACAATCAGTTCGCCATCTGGGGCGTAGTCAAGTATCTGATCAAGAAAATGTAGCGATTTCCCAGCCTATGGTCGGCCTTTGCGACTGCAACAATTTCTTCGCAAGCTGCGAGAGAGTTTTCCGTCCGGACCTGGACGGGAAGCCGGTCGTCGTGCTGTCCAACAACGACGGATGCATCATCGCGCGCAGCAACGAGGCCAAGGCTCTTGGAATAAAGATGGGCACTCCCCTGTTCCAGGCCCGTGACGTCATAGAGAAAAACGGGGTAGCCGTCTTTTCATCGAACTACCAGCTTTACGGCGATATGAGCAACAGGGTTATATCCATCCTCAAGGAGACGGTCCCTTCCATCGAAGTTTACTCCATCGACGAAGCCTTTCTCAATCTCGAGGGCCTGCCGCTGGACGGCCTGCAGCAGAAGGGCAGAGACCTTTCCGCAAGGATCAGGAAGGACACCGGCATCCCCGTCAGCATAGGCATTGCTCCCACGAAGACGCTGGCCAAGATTGCCAGCAAGCTATGCAAGCAATATCCCAAATTGAGAGGCTGCTGCCTGATGTACCGCCCCCAGGACATAGAGAAGGTGCTCCGAAAGTTCCCCGTCGGGGATGTATGGGGCATCGGCCGCAAATACCGCCGCAAACTCGAGCAGATGGGCGTGACCACAGCCTGGGACTTCTGTTCACTTCCAAGGGCGGAAGTGAGCCGGATGATGAGCGTCACGGGAGTCAAGACCTGGCTGGAGCTGCACGGAGAGCCCTGCATAGGCTTCGATGACGTGCCTCAGGAAAGGCAGACCCTGTGCGTTTCCCGGTCATTCGCCCACGACGTATATGACCTCAGCCAGCTCGATGCCGCCATTGCAACCTTCACTGGAAAAGTCGCCGAGAAACTGCGCAGGCAGAATCTGAAAGCCTCCGTGCTGCACGTCTTCATACTCACCAACAGGCACAGAGACGAACACCCGCAGGACTACAGCATACGGACTACAGGTTTCGAGGTGGCCACCAACAGTACGATAGAAATGTCGGAGGCTGCCGCCGCCGCATTGAAGGTCATATACAAGAAAGGTTTCGGCTACAAGAGAGCCGGAGTGATGGTGACCGACCTCGTGGACAGCGACAAGGTGCAGGGGGTGTTCTTCGACACCATAGACCACGAGAAGCAGGACCGCCTGATGAAAGTCATCGACAGCATAAACGCAGTAAACGGGAATTCCACCGTGAGGATAGCCTCCAACGGAGAGATGGACCAGTTCTCTACCCGCACCCGCGTTTCCAAACGGTACACCACCCGCTGGGATGAGCTGATGGAGGTTGTGGTGTAGCGATTTTTTTACTACCTTGTAAGCCGATTTGCTCAATCGAAAATGAAACTCTCGAAAGGCTGGAAATGGATCCCCACCCTCTACTTCGCAGAGGGACTTCCCTACGTCGCCGTGATGACGGTTGCCGTGGTGATGTACAAGAAACTCGGGCTGTCCAACACTGAGATAGCGCTCTATACTTCGTGGCTCTATCTGCCCTGGGTCATCAAGCCCCTGTGGAGCCCCTTCGTCGACCTCATCAAGACCAAGCGCTGGTGGATCAACGCGATGCAGACCCTGATGGCCGCGGCTTTCGCCGGAGTTGCATTCTTCATTCCCGCCGACCATTACGTGCAGATAACGCTGGCGTTCTTCTGGCTGCTGGCATTTGCTTCGGCCACTCACGACATAGCTGCCGACGGCTTCTATATGCACGGCCTCGACGAAGGCGGACAGAGCTTCTTCGCCGGAATCCGCAATATCTTCTACCGTATCGCAATGGTTTTCGGCCAGGGCCTGCTGGTGATGTTCGCCGGATGGATCGAGCAGGGAAAGCTCTTTCCGAAAGCGAACGGCAACATCGCGCTTTCCTGGAGCCTGAGTTTCTATCTCCTAGCCGCCATATTCATCGCCCTTATGCTCTGGCACCGCTTTATGCTGCCGAAGCCCGAGAGCGACGCTCCCCGCAGCGACATATCTGCAAAAACCATCTGGAAAGAGTTCGTCACGACTTTCGTCACTTTCTTCAAGAAAGACAATATGGGGCTGATCTTCTTCTTCCTGCTGACCTACCGTCTGGGAGAGAGCCAGCTGGTGAAGATTGCCCAGCCCTTTATGCTCGACAGCACACAGGCCGGAGGCCTCGAACTGGCGACTGCCACAGTTGGTGGAATATACGGCACCCTCGGAGTCATTGCGCTGCTGCTGGGAGGAATGCTCAGCGGAATGGTCATCAGCCGTGGCGGTTTCCGCAAATGGCTCATTCCGATGGCCCTGGCCATCAACCTGCCCGACCTTGTATATGTTATAATGTCGCTCCTGGGCACACGGAGCGTGGCGCTTATATCATCATTCGTATTCCTTGAACAATTCGGGTACGGTTTTGGCTTTACTGCCTACACGATGTTCCTCATATACATAGCAAAAGGTGAGCACAAGACTGCACACTATGCCATAGGTACCGGATTCATGGCCCTTGGAATGATGCTTCCGGGAATGGTAGCCGGATGGATTGCAGACTCCATAGGATATACGTTGTTCTTTGTATGGGTTTGCATCTGCACGATCCCCGGCATCGTGGCGTCGTTCCTTGTAAGGGAAAAGCTACCTGCGGAGTTCGGGCAGAAAAAAGACTGATGTGATGAAGAGAATTCTTACCATAATGATATTGTTGGCTGCGGCTCTTAACGCTGCGGCTACGGTCAAGACAGGCCTCGAAGTACTGGTGGAAAACAATTTTTCAGTACTGCAGGGCAAGCGTGTCGGACTTGTCACAAACCCGACCGGTGTAGACCGAAACCTCAACAGTACGGTCGACATCCTGTTTTCAGCCCCCGACGTGAAGCTGGTGGCCCTCTTCGGCCCTGAGCACGGAGTCCGCGGCGACATCCAGGCCGGTGGCTATGTGGCTCAGAGCACCGACAAAAAGACAGGACTGCCCATCTATTCTCTTTACGGAAGCACCCGCAAGCCCACTGCCAATATGCTCAAGGGGCTGGATGCCGTGGTCTATGACATTCAGGACAACGGCTGCCGCTCTTACACTTTCATCAGCACCCTCGGGCTGGTGATGCAGGCTTGCGCGGACCTCGGCATAGAGGTTATCGTGCTTGACAGGCCCAACCCGCTCGGAGGCCGCAAGGTAGAGGGAAGCTTCGTCGAACCAGGCTATTTTTCTTTCGTGAGCATGTACGAAATCCCTTACGTCTACGGCCTGACCGTCGGCGAGCTGGCCTATATGCTGAACGAAGAAGGGATGGTCCGCGGACAGAACGGCAGGGAGACAGCCAAAAAGTGCAAACTGACAGTCGTGCCGATGGAAGGATGGGAGCGCGACATGACCTTCCCCGACACCGGTCTCCCCTGGGTGCCCACATCTCCCAACATTCCTCATCCCCAGACTGCATTCTGCTATCCAGCCTCAGGCATCATAGGTGAGCTTGGCGGATACCTCAACATAGGAGTGGGATATACCCTTCCCTTCGAATGCTTCGGTGCGACCTGGATCACAGATGCCGACAAGTTTGCTGCGGCACTGAACGCACTCGAGCTTCCGGGCGTAAGTTTCCGTCCGACCTATTACCAGCCCACCTCCGGTTCTTCCGCAGGCAAGACAGTCGGAGGAGTGCAGATATTCTTCACGGACTACGCCGCAGCAAGGCTCACCGAGATCCAGTTCCACGTGATGCAGGTGGTCGCCCGCCTCTACCCTTCTCACAAACCGTTGGACAGCACCGACGCTTCGAAATTCTCGATGTTCGACAAAGTGCTCGGCAGCAACCGCATCCGCGAGACTTTCCGCAAGAACTACCGCTTCGACGACATAAAAGATTACTGGCGAAAGGATGAAGCCTCTTTCAGGGCGGCATCCTCTAAATACTATCTCTACTAAAACTATGAAACGCTTTTTATCGGCCGTTTTGTGCCTGTTCTGCCTCGGCAGCATAATCTGTCAGGCAGACGACAATCTCAAACTGTGGTATGCCCAGCCTGCTGAAATGTGGGTTGAAGCCCTGCCTTTAGGCAACTCCAAGATGGGTGCGATGATTTTCGGAGGCACCGCTACCGAGCAGATCCAGCTCAATGAAGAAACCATCTGGGGAGGCAGTCCCCACCGCAACGACAGTCCCAAGGCCCTGGCAGCCCTGCCGGCCGTCCGTGAAGCCATCTTCGCAGGCGAAGGCCGTCTTGCTTCACAGCTCCTTGAGGAAAACTTCATGACCGGCATCCACGGAATGCCCTACCAGACCATCGGCAGCCTGATGCTCGACTTCGAAGGCCACGACCAGGCAAGCGACTATTACCGTGACCTTGACATAGAGAAAGCCAAGGCAACAGTGCGCTACAAAGTCGGGGACGTGACTTACACCAGAGAGTACTTCACTTCCTTCCGCAACAACGGAGTCTATGTAAAGCTAACCGCCAGCAAGCGCGGAGCCCTGAGCTTCAAGGCCAGATATGAGACTCCCTTCAAAGAATATTCGGTTTTTGCCGAAGGCAAGGACCTGCTGCTGACCGCAAAAACATCCGATCACGAAGGTGTGCCTGGAAAGGTGCGCTTCGCCAACCGCACCAGGGTGAAAGCCAAGGGCGGAAAGGTGACTGTCAACAATGACAGCATCGAGGTAAAGGGTGCCAACAGCGTCACCATATACATAACTGCCGCCACCAACTTCGTCAACTACAATGACATCAGCGCCGACGAGATGGCCCGCAGCGCAGCCTTGATGAACAAGGCATACAGACAGAATTTCAAGCGTGAGTACAAAGCCAGCTACAAGCTTTTCGCCCAACAGTTCGACCGTGTGAAGCTAGACCTCGGCAAAGGCTCTGACGAGCAGACACACCTCCGCGTGAGCAAGTTCAACGAAGGCGGAGACCAGGCTCTCGTTGCCCTGATGTTCCAATACGGAAGGTATCTTCTCATCTGCTCATCACAGCCGGGCGGTCAGGCCGCAGGACTTCAGGGCATATGGAACCAGAGCCTTCTTGCACCCTGGGACGGCAAGTACACAGTGAACATCAATGCCGAGATGAACTACTGGCCTTCTGAAGTCACCAACCTCGTGGAGACTTCAGAGCCTATGATCCAGATGGTGAAGGACCTCTCAGTCACAGGACGCGGAACCGCAAGGACGCTTTACGACTGCGACGGATGGGTAGTGCACCACAACACCGACATCTGGCGCATCACCGGTCCCGTGGACTTCGGAGACTATGTATGGCCTATGGGCGGAGCCTGGCTCAGCCAGCAGCTCTGGCAGCATTATCTCTATAGCGGCGACGAAAGCTTCATCGCAGAGAACTACGACCTGTTCAAGGGCCTTTCCGATTTCTATATCGACTACCTCATTCCCCATCCCAAGTACGGATGGCTCGTTACAGCTCCTTCCACCTCTCCCGAACAGGGGCCTCCCGGCTGGGGAAGTATGATAGTTGCCGGCTGCACGATGGACATACAGCTGCTCCACGACGTATTCACTAATTCCATTGCCGCCACCGAAATGGTCCATCCCGAAGATACTGAGTACATCGCCCTGCTGAAGAAGACGATGGCTCAGCTTCCCCCTATGCAGATCGGCCACCTGGGCCAGCTTCAGGAATGGCTCGAAGACGTTGACGACCCGAAGAACGAGCACCGTCACGTGTCTCACCTCTACGGCCTCTACCCTGGCAACCAGGTTTCTCCATACAAGAACCCGCAGCTGTTCCAGGCAGCCAAGCAGAGCCTCATCTACCGCGGCGATATGGCCACCGGCTGGTCAATCGGCTGGAAAGTCAATCTCTGGGCAAGGCTCCTCGATGGCAACCACGCCCTCAAGATCATCAACAATATGCTCACCCTGCAGCAGCGTGACGGCTGGGGCCGCGCAAACGGAAGGACCTATCCCAACCTGTTCGACGCCCATCCCCCGTTCCAAATCGACGGCAACTTCGGTCTCACAGCAGGTGTAGCCGAGATGCTGCTTCAGAGCCATGACGGTGCCCTGCATCTGCTTCCTGCTCTTCCCGACGCCTGGGCAAAGGGAAGCGTAGAAGGCCTCAAGGCCCGCGGAGGATTTGAAGTCGCCATCAAGTGGGACAATGCCAAGCTAGCCGAAGCAAGCATCAAGTCGCTCATCGGCGGAAAGGTTCGCATACGCTCATATGTTCCCCTGCAGGGTGAAGGTCTGACCGAAGCATCCGGCAGCAATCCCAACAAACTGATGGAGAGCGCCGACATCGCCACTCCGCTTATTGCCGAAGGATTTGACGCTCCGATGCCGGAACTTCAGAAAGTATACGAATACGACCTGGACACCAGGGCCGGCAAGACATACAAGGTGACAGCCGCCATGTAACGGCACAGTCATAAAACAACAAAGGCTGCATTTTCCGTGCAGCCTTTATTGTTTCTATATAATCGGGAAATTACTCCACGAAAGCGATGATCTCGTTCTTGGCAACCTTGTCGCCCTGCTTGGGATATACGGCAACGATCTTGCCTGCGTATGCAGCCTTCACGTCTTCGAGAGCATAAGGAGTCTGGATGCGGCAGATCACGTCGCCGGCCTTGACAGCCTTTCCTACGCGCGGAGCCATAGACTTGTCGACAACGTCATACTCCCAGATGACCTGACCTTCGGCTTCTGCCTGAACGGCGTGTGCTTTCGGATGCTCTTCCTGGAACTTCGGTGCATCGTTCTTAGGAACCTCGACAACGGGACGGGTCACAATTATCGGAGCGCCGGCCTTGGCCCTTGCAGCCTCGAGATCCTTGTTGAAACGCTCGGCAGCCAGACCGTTCTTGTAGTCGCGGTACTGAGTGGGGTGCATTGCAAGTTCGAAGAGCTCTTCGTCGTCCTCTCCGAGTTCCCAGCCGTTGTCTGCCATTTCCTTGCGATATACATCCATATCGTCTGGATAGAGAGCCTGTACGTCGCCGGTGAAGAATTCCATACCCTGCTTCTCTGCGAGTTCCTTGATTTCAGGAGCAACGGGACCGGGAAGGACACCGCTGCGGCCAAGGATCATACCCCAGATGCTCTTGTCGGTGAGCAGGCTGTAGCGGGGCTTGCCCTGTGCCTCTGCCATGATGTTCATCAGGGCGATGTTCTTCACATACTGGCTGAAAGGAGTTACGAGGGGCGGATAACCGACCTTCGGCCATACATATTCAACCTCGTCGAAGAGTTTCACAACAAGGTCGTCGAGTGCAACTTCGGGTTTGCCGTTGTTGCGCAGGTACATATTGACTGCCGGATGAACGGCTTTGAGGTCAGCCATCATAGAGCCCATCATACCGCCGGGAAGGCCGCAGCCTACGAGCAGTGAAGTGAGGTGATGGTTGGTCGGCTCGATGAAGTAGCCCAGGAAATCGTCGATGAATTTCTGGGTGAGGGCGCGGGCCTCCATATAGGCTTTCATATTGATGTCTTTCACCTTGAAGCCTGCGTCTTTGAGCATAGCGCGGATGGTGATTACATCGGGATGGATCTTACCCCAGGACAGCGGCTCGATGGCAACGTCAAGCACGTCGCAGCCAGCCTTGGCAACTTCGAGCATAGATGCTACTGAGAAGCCGGGACCGCTGTGGCCGTGATACTGGATAAGGATCTCGGGATGTTTCTTCTTGATGCCGGCTACGATCTGGCCGAGAGACCAGGGACGTCCGATACCGGCCATATCCTTGAGGGCGATTTCCTGTGCACCGGCTTCGATGAGCTTGTCAGCGAGGTTGGTGTAATACTCAACCGTGTGGATCGGTGAATAGGTGATGCAGAGGGATGCCTGCGGAATCATACCTCCTTCAATGGCATATTTGATTGAAGGGATGATGTTGTTGGCGTCATTCAGGCCGTCGAAGATACGGGTGATGTCTACACCCTGCGCATGCTTTACCTTATACATAAGCTTGCGGACATCGACGGGGCAGGGATACATGCGGAGCGCGTTCAGACCGCGGTCGAGCATGTGGGTCTGGATGCCAGCCTTGTGGAGCGGAGCCGTGAAGGCACGCACGGCCTTGTTGGGGTTCTGTCCGTAAAGCAGCTGCACCTGCTCGAATGCGCCGCCGTTGGTTTCAACGCGGTCGAAGCAACCCATATCGATGATTACGGGAGCTATTTCCTCGAGTTGATCGGCGCGGGCGGTGTATTTGCCGGACGATTGCCACATATCTCTGTAAACCAGAGAGAACTTTATTTCTTTTGCCATATGCTGATATTTGTTGTAAATTTCAATTCTTCGGGAAATTCGGACAAATATAAAAATTGTTTTTCCAAAATGGAAAAGATTATTACCTTTGACGCCGGAAGCCGATTCGGCCTCCATATATGGTGCCCGTAGTTCAGTTGGTTAGAGCGTCAGATTGTGGTTCTGAATGTCGTGGGTTCGAGTCCCACCTGGCACCCAAAACAAAACAGACCGATTTTCATCGGTCTGTTTTGTTTTGGGGCTGCGCCCCAGTAATGTACAACGGAGGTCGCCGCAAGTCAGGTTTGTGACACGGCGGCAGCCGCATCCTCCGCATTCATCTTTTTCTCGATGCGGTTCAGGGTGTCGAAGAAGCGTTTGGTGGCGATGACGGGGCCCATCAGCA
>JAEEGH010030365.1_pt1 | contig 10508 bp, 6 predicted proteins | sample 9134181 | NCBI WGS metagenome assembly JAEEGH01 (sample SAMN16246544, study PRJNA631951) | gut metagenome | biome: gut microbiome; feature: rumen; material: DP-attached | host: Bos | place: Iran: Karaj | collected 2018-10 | reverse complement strand
TCATGAGGCCGCGATTGATGAATTTTGTGCGGAGGAAATCATCGAAGAATTTTTCCATTAAGGTATAATCGTTTGTGAGAAGGCAGTGCGTCAGCAAGCTGTAGCACCCATCGCCGAGATAGTATCCTTTTTCGCGTTCCATGCAGTCCATGATGACTTCCTGCGTGCCATATTGCAGTGAACTGACGCAGAGATCCCATATCGGTTTGATTTCCGGTGCGTCATATTTGCATTTCGCCTTGAGTTCGAACGGATAATGGCGTGCTTCAAAAACGATGGAGCTTTCGTCAATCTGAATGTCCGAATTTTCGGGCAGAATGATTTCCGCATAACGGAACGCCTTGTAGTCGAATTGGTTAAGAATATCATCTTTTCCAGACAGGACGAAATATTCAATATATGTGCAGTTGGCACGAAGTTTGAAGCGGAGCGAACCGTCCGCCTCCAATTCCTGCGCAAAACGCATCGTGATGACATCTCCAGCCTTTCCTTTCGCTTTAAAACGGAAAGCGCCGACATAGATTCCGCCGAAATCAATTTGGATGGATTGTCCGTTTTTCTTGATGGACACAGGCTTGATGTCTTCAAAAACAAGCTGTTTGGACGGCTGCGGGAAGAGTTGGTAATCCGCGTTTGCGTTGACGGCGGCCTTTTGCCAGTAGGAATCATCGAAATCTGGCTTTTCGAAACCAACTTCGCGTGCCTCCGCATGGTATTTTTCAAGAAATTGCGTCTGGTAACCGGCGGTTCCGCAAGCTTCAAAGGCGGAATGGATGGCGCATTTGAAAGATGTATCGGACGAAACGACGTTTTTGCCGTTGACGTTGAGGTCAAGAATCAATCCATGACGATTGTCTCCCGAGACCCATACGCGATTGATAAGACCTTGATAATACGTGTGAACGGCAATCGTGTTCTGTCCTTTCTGAAGGAAATCCGAGACATTGATTTCGTTGTAGAAATAGTGGAACGGATAACCAGCCGCGGGGCCTTGGTTGACGAATTTCCCGTTGATATACAGTTTGTAGTAGTCGTCTGCTGAGATGAAAATCGTTGCGTTGTCCGTCGTGTCCAACGTAAAGGTTTTTCTAAAGAGGACATGTTGGTTTCTAGCCTTTTGGTCTTCTGGCTTGAATTTCGCGGGAGCGAGCTGTCGATGAAAAACGTCCAGCGGTTTGAGATTGGCCAGAGAACTGATGGTGATCCATTGTCCGTTGAAAGGATGGGGGGCTTTGTTTTGCATAGTTGTGTATGGTTTGGGCTGTGCGTGGCCGATGATGGCCAGGCAGGTTATAAGTTGCCAAAGTCTTTTCATTCTTTTCCACCTTTGTCGTTGCCGTATGATAAACGGATTTACTCAATAATATTACTGGTATGGCGTGTTTTTCCAATCATGAAGAATGAGATTTCTTGGGAAAATGGTGGCTGTGATGATGTCTGTTGTTTTTTAGCATGATGATATATTGTGAATTATTGATTCCGTGATATATTTGAGAATGATAAAGGAGAAAGACAAAATACCGCGACTGAACAAAAGAGGAAAATTCTCCATGATCATTCTCGAGAAGGAACATATGTGCAGAAAAGGAAAAAAGAGACGTTGTTTCACGCTGATAGAATTGCTGGTGGTCATCGCCATCATATCGGTTCTGGCGGCGATGCTGCTTCCTGCGTTGAGCAAGGCGCGCATGAAGGCGGAGATAGCGGCCTGCACATCCAATATGCGTCAAATCGGAATGGGGCTTGTGATGTATTCATCCGATTACAAAGGCCGTATTCCGAACATCAACGGCGCCTACATGGAAGTGAGCATCCCGATCATCCGCATGTACGGCGGACTGCTGTTCGGCTTGGGCAAGCTTGTTGACACGTATGGCGTCACGCCGGAAATGTTCGGCTGCCCCATGAATGTCAACCGTGATCCAGGCTACGTGGCGGCCGCATGGGCCGGAGCGGGAGCCGTCCAGACGGCCTACATCTACCGTGAGACGGATTGCGGCTTCGCGGAGAAGATGAGTTCACCGGTCAATGACGGCAAGGCGATGGCGATGGATTTCGCCTGCCTGGCGGGAAGCGGAACGCGTCTTGATCCGCATTTGTTCCAGTCGGTGAACATCGTCTATTCGGACGGACATGTGGAATTGCGCCGCAATGTCGAATCGCCTGGAGCGCTGTACACGACATCCACGGCTTCCGCGTCCGTCACGGTGCCGCCATGCGACGAGATTTGGGAAAACGCGGACAAGCATTGAACAAGCGGATATTGATCATTCAGGAAAATTGTCATGGAAATTAAAATAGAGCATGTCAGCAAGAAGTTCGGTGATTTCACGGCATTGGACGACATCTCGCTGACGATTGCGGACGGTGAACTTTTCTTCCTGCTGGGGCCTTCCGGCTGCGGCAAGACGACATTGCTGCGTTGCCTGGGCGGTTTCGAGAAGCCGACCACTGGGCGGATTCTGCTCGGCGGAGAAGATGTGGCGGGGAAGCCCGCGAACCAACGGAATACGGCGATGGTGTTCCAAGGGTATGCCTTGTTTCCGCACATGACGGTTTTCGAAAATGTTTCATTTGGTCTGGAAATGAAAGGCGTTCCGCCGGAAGAGCGTGAGAAGCGCGTGAAAGCGGCTTTGCAAAGCGTTCAGATCGAGCATCTTGGTGGCCGTAAACCGAATGAGTTGTCGGGCGGGCAGCAGCAACGTGTCGCTTTGGCGCGCACATTGGTCGTGGAGCCTGGCTGTCTGCTTCTGGACGAACCGTTGGCGAATCTTGACGCGAAGCTCCGTCGTGACATGCGGCATGAAATCCGTCGTCTTTGCAAAGACAACAAACTGACGGGCGTGTATGTGACGCATGACCGGCAGGAGGCGTTGAGCATGGCGGATCGCGTCGCGATTCTGAAGGATGGAAAAATCCGCCAGATCGGCACGCCGTTGGAAATCTACCGCCATCCTGCGGACGCGTTCATCGCCAATTTCATCGGCGAGACGAATTTCGTTCCGGGCAAAGTGGTTTCCGTCGAAAACGGCCTTACGGCCGTGGAGACGGCGTTCGGTATCCTGAAAAGCGATACGGCGGCCGGCTGGAAGGTCGGCGACGCCGTGCAGCTTTCCATGCGGCCGGAGACGCTGAGCTTGAAGAACGACGGCGAGCAATGCGTCAACGTTCTCAATGTGACGTTGAAGCAGACGACGTATCTAGGGGAGATAGCCGATCATATCGCTGTTGGAAAGGATGGCGGCGAACTGAAATTCTATGAATTGAATCCGATCAGCGAGATGCGGAACGGTGTCGCCTGCGAGCTGAAAGTCCGTCCGCAGGATGTCGTGGTCCTTCCGCCCGGAAAAGAAGAATAGATCATTTAAGGAAACAGATCATGTCGAAGAAAAGCCTGAATCTGGAGTATGCGGAAAAGCTCTTCAGGGAAAAACTGGTTGAGGCGGCAAATCTGCCGATGTCGTTTGTCTACGACAACAAGGCATATAAAGGATTAGGCGATCTGGCGAAGCTGGGCGATGACGCGATGGCGGACACGGCGAACGGTCTTGGCGCGACGTTCCGCTACAGGCTGGACGAGAATGTGATTGTGTCGCTGGAACTTGCGTTCAACGCGGAGTTCGGCGAGATGGAATACACCGTCTGGTTCGAAAATACCGGCAAGACGCCGAGCAAGGTGCTGCGGGACGTCTATGCGATCGATACGGAAGTGACTGGGGCGGAGCCTGTTCTGCGCGGCTGTCTGGGCGACCATGCGAATTTCTACGCGGCATACGAGCACGATCTGCGCAAAGGAACGCAGTTTTTCCGTTCGGACGGCGGCCGCGCCACGCATGTCGTCTTCCCGTATTTTGATTTTGTCCATGGCGACGGCGGCACGCTGATCGCCTTGGGCTGGGCCGGAACATGGAACGCGATGTTTTCGCCGCAGGACGATTTTGTCACCTTGAAAGTCCAGACCTGCAATGATTTCAACGCGGCCTTGCTGCCGGGCGAAAAAGTGCGCACGGGATTGATCGTCCTGCTGCCGTACAAAGGTCGCAACGCGGACGACGCCACGAACTTGTGGCGTGAATGGTGGATGGCGTGCAACATGCCGCGCGCGAATGCGCAAGGCGATCCGATCCTGCCGTTTTCGACGAACTGCTGGGCAAGCGATACGGGGCTTCCGAATTCAGACGGAAGCATTTCCGAACGGAGCTTCACGTGGAGGCCCACGCTGGAGAAGATTCTGAAGGAGGACGTGAAGCCGACGTTCCGCTGGTTCGACGCGGGATGGTATTTCGATCCGGAAGGCAACACCGTCGAAAGCAACTGGTGGGGGACGATCGGCTCATGGGAGCTGGATCGTGTCAAATGGCCCGGAAACAGCTTCCGTGAATCGAACGAGGCCTGCCACGCCGTCGGCATGAAAGTGCTGACATGGTTTGAGCCTGAACGGGTTACGAATGTTCCCGCGCTTGTGAAGAACTACGGCTACAAGGCCGAATGGGCCATCGACAACGGCCGCGGCGTCATTACGAACAATCTTGGCAACGACGAATGCCTCCAGTGGACGATGGGCCGCATCATCAAGATGTTGGACGAGAACGCCGTGGATTTGTTCCGTGAAGACAACAACAGCGATCCGGGCTCCTCATGGCCGGCGTTGGACAACGCGGAAAGCAAGCAATACGGCGTCCCGCGCCGCGGCGTGAATGAAAACAAATCGATCCAAGGCCATTACAAGCTTTGGGACGGCATCATCGACTACTGCGGCAAGCATGGCAAATGCACGTTCGTCGATTCATGCGCGTCCGGCGGCGGCCGCAACGACATCGAATCCATGCGGCGCGGCATCCCGTTCATGCGCAGCGACTACGACCGCACGACGACGGCCATGCGGCTTTCGATGACGGCCTCCTTCTGCAAATGGATTCCGTTCCATGGCGCTTCGACGAAGGAGACGCAAGGCCAGCTGGAAAGCGCGAAGGGCCGCGGCAGCGACGAATATGTCAACCGCGTGTCGTTGCTGCCGGTCTATAACATCTCCGGCTATGATTTCACGCACAATCCGGACATCGATTTTGATTTGCTCCGCCGGAACTTCGGCGAATGGAAACGCTACAACCACTTGCTGAGCCGTGACTTGTATGTGCTGACGCCTTGGCATCACCATCTGGACCGCTATGGATGGACGTCGTTCGCATACGACGCGCCGGAAAAAGGCGAAAGCATCCTGCTGGTCTTCCGCATGGAGAACTGCCGGACGGACACGTTCGTCGCGAAACTGCCGTTTGCGGAAGACGGCAAACGCTACGAATTGAAGAACATGGACACTGGCAAGACGGTCGTGATGGCGGGTGAAGCATTGCGGACGAGAGGCGTTGCGGTCACGTTGGATCATCCACGGGCCAGCGCGTTGTTTGAAGTGAAGAGGATGTAAGAGAAAGCGACATAAGCGACAAAAGCGACATAAGAAAAGGGGCAAGCATTATGAAAAGCTTGCCCCTTTTATTTTGTATTTGCTTTTAGCTTTTAGCCGTAGAACTCCTTATACCAGCGGGCGAAGCGGCGGAGGCCTTCGCGGAGGGACGTCGTCGGCCGGAAGTCGAAATCATGCTCCAGTTCGGAGACATCCGCGAAGGTGGCGACGACGTCGCCAGGCTGCATGGGGACGAGCTCCTGATGGGATTTGAAATCGTAGTCGGCGGGCAGGACGTTGGCGGCGACGAGCTCCTGCTGCAGGATCGAAACGAAATCCAGCAGATTTTCCGGATTGCTGTTGCCGATGTTGTAGATCTTGTAGGGGACGGCGCCGTCGGTCGCTTCTGGAGCGTGCTGCATGACGCGTTTCACGCCTTCGACGATGTCGTCGATGTAGGTGAAATCACGTTTGCAGTTGCCGTAGTTGAAGATCTTGATCGTTTCGCCTTTGACGAGCTTGTTGGCGAAGCCGAAATAGGCCATGTCCGGCCGTCCAGCGGGGCCGTAGACGGTGAAGAAACGGAGCCCCGTGGAGGGGATTCCATACAATTTACTGTAGGAATGGGCCAAGAGTTCGTTGGACTTCTTGGTGGCCGCGTAAAGCGAGACGGGATTGTCCACTTTGTCGTCCGTGGAATAGGGCATCTTCGCGTTCGTGCCGTAGACGGAAGAACTTGAAGCGTAGACGAGATGATCGACCGGATGGTGGCGGCAGGCTTCCAGAATGTTGTAGAAACCGATGAGATTGGATTCGATATACGCGTCCGGATTCTCAATGGAATAGCGGACGCCAGCCTGCGCGGCAAGATTGACGACGACGGACGGCTTGTATTGGTCGAACACGTCGTTGAGCGCCTTCTTGTCCGCCAGATTGGCCTTGACGAACGTCCATGAGCTTTCAGGCTTTTGCTCCGCCAGTTTGGCGATCTGCGCAAGGCGCCATTCCTTCAGGGAGACATCATAGTAGTTGTTGACGTTGTCGTATCCAATGATGGCGATGCGGGACTGCGATTTGAGCAGCTCCATGACAAGATTCGCGCCGACGAAACCTGCGGCTCCCGTGACCAGCACGGTCCTGCCCGTCAAATCCACATTCGGTTTCAGCATATCCTGTTCCTTTATATTACATTCCCTGCTGATGCTTGATGCTGTCGCGGATGATGACGTCATGGGCGCCGCCTTCCACGAGCGAGACGCTGGAGACGAGCGTCAGCTTGGCGTTCTTCTGCAGTTCGGGGATGCTGAGGACGCCGCAGTTGCACATCGTGTGGCGGATCTTCGCGAGCGTGATGTTCAGCGTCGTATGGAGGGAGCCCGCGTAGGGGACGTAGCTGTCCACGCCTTCGACGAAGGGGAGCGTCTTCTTGCCGCTCTGTCCATAGCGGGCCACGTTCTGCGCACGGGCGCTGCCTTCGCCCCAGTACTCCTTCATGAAATTGCCGTTGATCTGGACGATTTCGGACGGCGATTCGTCAAAGCGGGCGAAGTAACGGCCGAGCATGCAGAAATCGGCGCCCATGGCGAGGGCGAGCGTGATATGGTAGTCATGGACGATGCCGCCGTCGGAGCAGATCGGGACATAGACGCCGGTCTCTGCGAAATATTCGTCACGGGCCTTGGCGACTTCGATGACGGCCGAGGCCTGTCCGCGGCCGATGCCTTTCGTTTCGCGCGTGATGCAGATGGAACCGCCGCCGATGCCGACCTTTACGAAATCGGCTCCGGCGTCCGCCAGGAAGCGGAAACCGTCGCGGTCCACGACGTTGCCCGCGCCGATCTTGACGTCGTCGCCGTATTTCTTGCGGACGAACTGGAGGGTGCGGCGCTGCCATTCCGTGTAGCCTTCGGAGGAATCGATGCAGAGGATGTCCGCACCTGCTTCGACCAATGCGGGAATGCGCTGTTCGTAGTCCTTTGTATTGACGCCCGCGCCGACGATGTAGCGGTGCTGCCCGTCCAGCATTTCCAGCGGATTCTCCTTATGCTGGTCATAGTCCTTGCGGAAGACGAAGGCGACGAAGTCGCCGTCCTTTGTGATGACGGGCAGCGTGTTCAGCTTGTGCTCCCAGATCATGTCATAGGCGGTCTGCAGGGTGATGCCTTCCTGCGCGCAGACCAGCTTGTCGATCGGCGTCATGAAGGAACTGACTTTGGCGTCCAGCGGGATGCGTTCCAGCGTGTAGTCGCGGCTGGTGACCATGCCGAGCAGCTTGCCGTGGGCGGTGCCGTCGTCCGTGACGGCGACGGTGGAGTGCTTCGACTTCGCCTTCAGATCGAGAATGTCCTGCAGCGTGTTGTTCGGCGTGAGATTGGAGTCCGACGTGACGAAACCGGCCTTGTAGTTCTTGACGGCGCGCACCATGTTGGCTTCGCTGTTGATCGTCTGGTTGCCGTAAATAAAGGTAATGCCGCCTTCGCGGGCGAGGGCGACGGCCATGCGGTCGCCTGAAACGGCCTGCATGATGGCGGAGACCAATGGGATGTTCATCGTCAGGGCGGGCTTTTCGCCGCGCTTGAATTTGACGACAGGCGTTTTCAGGGAGACGTTCGACGGGATGCAATCAACGCCGGTGTAGCCGGGGATCAGCAGATATTCGCTGAAAGTGTGGGAGGGTTCGTCGTAATAGAATGCCATGATAACTCCTTGAAACGTGCCTGTAATTCTCAAATCAAGTAATATTTTGGCTTTTTAATATAATGGCCTTTGTCCGTTTTTTCAAATTTGCAGGCTTTTTATGTGTGAAATACTTTTTTATTGAATTAATGATAAATTAATGTTTGGTTGGTTGTTTTTTTTGAATATGTAATATATTTTTAAACATAAATGAAAATATAAGAAGATGAAAAAGATGAATATGAGATGGAAGGAAAACGGGGGAGAATAGAATGTCGGCAATCAATACAGGAGTGGCCAGCATGAACATGACATTCAGGAAATCTTGTTTGTTTTTCGTCGTGCTCCTATTTTGTGCGATGTGCGCCATGGGGGCTGAGCTAGAGTTGAAGAACTGGCGCAAGTATCTTGTGAATGGCGGTGTCCAGACACAGTGCGACTATCTGATACAGCTGATGAAGGAGATGGTGCAGAACGATGGCAAAGCCAATGGATTGTCCGAGAAGGATATGGACGCGATCATCGACTGGTGCGCGGAGAAGGCCAAGGAGTTCCCGTGGGAGGAATATGACAAGGTTCCGGTAAAGAAAGACGTGTCACATGAATACAGTCCGCGCAGCGCGGCAGGAATGCAACTTTCCTTCCTGCTTTTCGCCTATGAAATCGACATGCCGAAGGCGGAGGCGTTTGTGGAATATGTTGAAACAAATGAAGATGCCCCGTCCGGATTGAGAAAAGCATGGTTCAGGAAATCCAATAGTGACCGCCGTATTGTAAGTGCTTCAAAAATATGGGATAAGCGAATCCAGGAGAAAGGAATCAGCAAAGAGGAGTTCGTCAAGGTGGTATTGGACAAGACATATATGACCAAAAAAGGCTATCGCATCTTCAATCCGTTTATTCATGACAAATCGAAAACAACTGAATTGCAGAAGGATAAGGAAAGCATAAAGAAAATAGCAGAATCCTTGGCGGAGGATTTCCCCGATGGACGCAAACTCCCGAAGCCAGTCGATCCCATGCGTCTTAGGAGATTTCCGCGTTCTCTCCAAATGCATATTCTGGACGCCGTCAAATCTCTGCTTACGTTGGAAGAACAGTATTACTGGTTCAAGGAGAATGTCGGCAAGCCGGGCATTCTGGAAAACTACAAGGAGGAGATGGAGCAGTTCATCGCGGGCTACGCGGCTGAACTGGAGGATCAGAGACGGCGCCCCACTGTTGAGAAGTTTGTCAAGATCGTTCTGGACAAGACATACATGAGCCAACGGGACCATGTGATATTTGGCTACTTCCTGCTTGACAAGGGGTTGGTTGCCGAATTGCAGGCCGACAGGCCAACATTGGCAACGGTCATGGAATCTCTGACGGAGGATTTTCATTCAGGGTACAAAAGTCTCCAAGGTATTTATATTGCTCAAGAAGGAAATGAATTCTTCAAAGAAAACCAACTTCAACATAATGTCATGAAGGCCGCTAAAACGCTTTTGACACGGGAGGAGCTGTATTCCTGGTTCAAGGAAAATGTTGATAAACCGGGCATTCTGAGACACCATTGCGAAGAAATGAAACAGTTCATAGCGGACTATGAGGGCAAGTAGGAGCCAGAGAAAACAGGAAGGACGTTGAGGCGTCTCTCTTATTCCAACAACCGAATAACAAAAGAACGTCCAGACGTGGCGGCATGGCCGTCAAGCCTGGACGTTCTTTTTTATGTATCAGAAGATGCGAACGGATTAAGCGAGATCTTCGATGCGGAAGACAACGGGCGTTTCGGAGCATTCGTCCAACACGGCGATTTCCGCGAAGGCGGATTTGAGGGCGGCGTCCTGTGCCTTGTGGGTCAAAATGACCATGGCGACGGAACTGCTGGTGGAGTTCTCCTTCTGTGTGACGGAGGCGATGGAGATGTCGTATTTGGCGAGGATGCCGGAGACTTTGGCAAGCACGCCGGGCTTGTCCATGACCTGTAGTCTTACATAGTATCTGGCAATGACTTCCGACGATTCCATGACGTGTTCGTAGCCGTCGTAGGGCGTGAAGGCGGGCAGGCGGCGGAGGCAGTTGTTGGAGAGGTTGAGACCGAGATCGATCAGATCGGCGACGACGGCGGATGCGGTCGCCTGGCGTCCCGCGCCGCGTCCGTAGTACATCGTGTTGCCGACGACGTCGCCGCGGATCCAGACGGCGTTGAAGACGCCGTTCACGTTGCCGAGCAGGGAGGCGGCGGGCACGAGGGCGGGATGGACGCCCAGCTGGATGTGGCCGTTGACCTCCTTGATGATGGCCAGCAGCTTGATGCGGTAGCCGAGTTCGGAGGCGTACTGGATGTCCTGCTGCGTCACGCTGGAGATGCCCTGCGTATCGACCTGCTTGGCGTTGAACCAATGGCCGTAGGCGAGCGACGCGAGAATGGCGGTCTTGTGGG
>JAEEGH010030362.1_pt1 | contig 10508 bp, 4 predicted proteins | sample 9134181 | NCBI WGS metagenome assembly JAEEGH01 (sample SAMN16246544, study PRJNA631951) | gut metagenome | biome: gut microbiome; feature: rumen; material: DP-attached | host: Bos | place: Iran: Karaj | collected 2018-10 | reverse complement strand
GATGTAGTCGTCTTCTTAAAGAACTTCTTTGTTGTCGTTTTCGTAGCGTAACCACCTATTATAATCACTCCATGTTCTGTTTTTAATACATCGATGGCTCGTCCACAATCATAATCCACGACGCCATACTTTTCCTTGAAGTGTTTTATCAAATCACTCTTCTGTGCGCCTGACGCAGTTTCTCCATACTTCATATTAATTTTTGCTCCAATCTCAGCAATCAATCTTGCGACTTCATTAGTTACCTCCGTGTTGGAAAAATAATAATAATTTTCTGCAATCACTGCGTCCCAAGAACTGATGAGAGGTTCTCGAGGTTGTAAAACGGTTAAAGCCTGTACGCCTGCAATCGCAACACACCCTGCAACAGCTTGTGCTCCGCCATATGTAAAGCAATATTTGTTAAATGGAGAGCCTTGATGCCAATAGACCTTACACTTCGGTTCAAGCCGTTCAACAATTGTATTAGTTACAGCACGAGTATCTGATACGACGTTGGATTCTTCCATATCAAGATTCTGCTCTACCAAAACTTTGACAATAAAAGAGAGCGTACTTGTCGTATCTTCAAGAACTTCATTGATATCAAGATCGTTTTCGCCCTGAAAATAGGCAAGGGGCTTTATGGTATTGCCTTTTTCTGCTAAGATGACAGTCCCCATTTCATCCTTCAACCCTACAGAATAGAAATCAGGAACGGCTAGAGAGTCATCAACACGGGTATCACCTGCGGTTTCTAAATTCATTTTTTGAATAGAATTAACAGAATAGGCCGAGCCAGAGCGTGTAGTCCCATCATCGAGGGATGAAACGAACATAATCGCTTCCTGGACAATTGCTTCGTTACCACATAATACCTCTCCAACGCTTTCAGAAGACACGGTTGGAAGATAATCATTTTCCTCACTACATGATGAAAATGTAAATATGGCTAAAAGTGCCAACTTTGGAAATAAAATCTTTTTCGTCATTTTTTAAAAATTTTTAAATCGAATTCCTTTTTTACCAATATGGTCTGGATATTAACACGTTAAATATTTTTTCAAGGGGAAACGGGTTATTCGTTATCGTCTGTCACGACAATATCCAAGTGATATACACCAGCAGATGAAAGCGAAACGGACTCTATCTCTGGTTCTCCATCTTGATAGTCTGTTATCAACGTCAGAATGCAATCTTCTTTGGCGACAATCTGTAACTGATAGACCCCCGTCTCATGCAATGACAGCTCATCTATACGCAAAAAGCCTTCAATAGGCACATCTTCCTCTGCGACATCACAATCACCATCGGAATTATAGATACTATAAACGGCTTTAACTGGACGTACAAAACGCCATGTCGAGGCAAATTGTTTTCCATTAAGTGTTACACTATCTGGCGTAATAGATATTCCCCTGCGTGGTTGCGTGGTAACATTACCTGGATTCATGACAATACGGGACAAACATACACCATTTTCATTGCTTGCGAATGATGTCTCCATGACTGCAAACGCAATCGATAAAATAAATAAAAATTTTCTCATTGTTAGAAGTTGTATTGGTTAGTTGTTCGGCGCAAAGGTATAACAAATAAAAAGAAAAAATGCAAAAAGGATGTTTCAAGTTGTTTCATGAAACAACTTGAAACAAAAAATGCCAGATTATTGTGTCTAAATTTACCATAATAATAAAAAAATCATTATCTTCGCACGGCTATTATAACTAAAATACAATCTGTCTAATGAACAAATTACTTCTCTCTTTATTGTTTTGTCTATCTTTATATTCTTGTGAGAATCATAATGATAGAGAAATACAGACGACATTACAAGACATTCTGGCCACAAAGGACCCTAGTCAAGGCCTTATCAAATTGGACTCGATAGAAGAAACCGTTTCAGAACAATCCAGATATGTGCGAATGCGATATGAACTCGTCAAGGCACGCCTCCAAGACAGGGCTTTCGTCAAGCCCCAATCGACCAAACTGGCCAAGCAACTAGTCGAATACTTTGAAAATAAGGGCTCGCTTCAGGATTTGCAATTGGCATATTATGTCGCGGGAAGTACATTCCGCGACATGCGGGATGCTCCCACTGCCATTGATTATTTTTTGAAATCAGAATCTATCGCCGAAAAAATTGAAGGAGAAACCGAATCATTATTATATCTATACACCATTTCCAATCTCTCCTATCTTTATTCCAACGTATTGAATTATCAATCGTGTCTGAAATACTCTCTCAAAGAGTACCAATTGTCATTAAAACTTAACGATTTAGAGCCCACGACCATAACTCATTTAGGATACGCCTACCTTCATTGCGACAGCATTGATAAGGCATTTGAATATTATGACATGGCGTTGGATGGACAATTACAAACAAACAAGCGTGATTTAGAAATCATATCCAAAATACTTTACGACTATGTAGAGTATAAGAAAATAACGGAAGCTGATACTTGCGCACACTTGATAAAGGATCTATATAAGAAAAACATTGCTCCTACGTCAAACAGCGACAATGCTATGGGGCGCTATTACCTGATGACAGGCAATGTGGATTCGGCCATGATGTGTTTCGAAAATGTATTGGCCAAAAAAGAAGATCTGAACGATATGTATGATGTCTCAAAAGCTTTATTTGAGGCTTACAGGCAACGTGGAGACTTGAAAAGAGCGACAGAATTCGCGCAGGCATTCGTTGCTGTCAATGATTCGTTGGAACTCGGCAAACGTCAAGAAAAAACAGCAACCATCGACAACTGGTATCAGTATGTACGGGACATAGAAGAGGAGAAACGGGTAATGGAAGAAAACCGGGCATATAAGGAATTAATCCTTGAAATAATCATTATGATCGCTATTTTGACAATCATTTTCTTATTGATAATCTATCACTACAGAAAAAAACAAATGCTCAAAATCGTCTCACTGAATGATGCAGTCAAAAATATCGGCAAAGAAAAAGAAAAAATGAATCGCCTGATTCAAATTCTTGAACAGGAACTACAACAGGCACAAGAAGAGAAGGATGAAATAGACAAGGTCTTGGCCAATGTCAATGACAACCTGCGCAAGACAGAGGATGAACTACGAGAAAAATCAGAACTGAATAAGAATATTCTCCGCCAAATGCGACAAAACCAACTGGGCAATAACACAGAGGGAATCCTGCAAAAATTAAAAGAGGCAGCAAAAGGCAAACTGAATCTGACAAATCAGGATTGGGATGAGTTGTATCGCTCTGTGGATGACAAATGGCCCTCCTTCTCCGAACAAGTTTACCAAATGAAGTCGTTCAATGAAGAACGGAAGAAGGTTTGCTACCTATGGAAATCAGGATTTAAGACCAGTGAAATACAACATCAGACAAATCTCTCTCGAAGCACCATCTGGCGGATTGTCGCCCAGTGCGAAGATTGGATAAAATAAAAATTCCCGACTGTTTCCTTAAAGCTTCAGGTTGAGGCCAATGAACCACGTGCGCGGCAGGGCGGGGCCATAGACATAGGCCGCATCGCGATCCATGCCGCGGTCGAGGTCGGGCTGGAACTGGTCGAGCAGGTTCTTCACACCGCCGTTCAGTTCGAGCGTATAGTGCTTGTAGAGATGGAACTCCTGGCTCAGCTTGATGCCCAACTCGAAGAAGCGGTCGGTCGTGACCTCCTCGTCTTGGGCCACAAATCCCGCAAAATGCTGCACCAGCATCGAGCCCGTCAGCTTGCCGTTGATGGAGACGGTGAAGTCGTGGAGCGGAGTGACATTGGCCAAGAAATAGCCATAGTTGTCCGGCGTGCGGAACATGCGGCGCTGGGGGACAATGGCGGCATCGTCGCTCCACGTGAACGGCTCGCTGTAGCGGCTGCGCTGACGGGTGTAGCCGCCCTGGAGGAGGAAGAGCTTGCGGTAGGCTATCTTGCCCTCAAGGTTGAGGCCGGCCACGTAGGCATCACTTGAATTGACGCGTGTGAGCAGGAGGTTGCCCGCCGCGTCATGTCCGTTTTCGACCAAGGCAAAGACGTCGTTCAGACGGGTGTAGAAGCCCTCGACGGTGAGGTTGGTCTCCCAGGCACCGAAACGGTGATAGAGGTCGATGCTGCCGCTGAGGCTGTGGGAATATTCGGGCTTGAGGTCGGGGTCGAGCGAGATGAGCGAGACCTCGCCGCCCACGGCGCCCACGTGGAGGTCCTCGTCGTAGGCCTGGGGCGCACGGTAACCGCTGGCGTAGGTGAGGCGGAAGATGGCGTCGCGCGAGGGTGAATAGCGCAAGTTGGCGCGGGGCGAGAAGATGGGATTGTCGAGCAGGTTGTGCTGCTCCAGACGGCCACCCACGAGGAGGCTGAAACGGTCGTCCTTCCACTCATTCTGGACATAGGCGCCACCGACGCGGACGGCCTGGATCATGTCGCGGCCGTAACCGAGCATCCGGTCATGCAGGCGGTTGTAGGTGTATTCCGCGCCAGCACTGAGGTCGCCGGTGACATTGGCCAAGAAGGGATAGCTGAAGCGGTATTGCGTGCCGGCGACGGCGGTCACGTCGCTGGTGCGTCCATAGGCATTGGGGTTCTTGCCGGTGCCGAAATAGCTCTCGCGTGCGGTGTTCTGGACGCTGCCGTAGAGCTGGAAGTAGTGGCGCGAGTCGCGTGAATAGGCATCCCAGCGCAGGGAACCGGCGTCGATGTAGTGGCGCAGCTGCTCGGCGAGGTCAGTCTCGTGGGGCGGCAGGTCGAGGTCGCAGCCGCCGCGGCGATATTCGGTGACGTGGTGATATTCGGCAGTGAGGCGGGTGTATTCGCTGGTGCGGAAGAAAGAACGGAGGCCGGCCGTGGTGCTGTTGAGCAGGGGGATGTCCGAGAATCCGTCGTCATCGCGGTCGTACTGTTCGCGCTTGCGCTGGACGGCAAAGAGGAAGAAGCCGGCCTGCTGGTTGTCGGTCACGATGGAGGCGTTCATCGCCGTGTTGTGGTCGCTGGCGCCGGACTCGAGGAAGGAGCTGCTGTGGTCGATGTTGACGAAGTTGCGCGTGGGCTCCTTGGTGATGATATTGACGACGCCGGCAATGGCATTGGCCCCAAACAAGGCCGAACCACCGCCACGGATGACCTCTACCCTATCGACCATGCCGGCGGGAATCTGCTCCAAACCATAGACGGAGGCGAGCGAGGAGAAGATGGGGCGCGAGTCCATCAGAATCTGGGAATACTGGCCGTCCAGGCCGTTGATGCGCAGGGAGGGAACGCCGCAGTTGGTGCAGGTCTGCTCGACGCGCAGGCCGGTCTGGAAGCTCAGAACATCGGCCATACAGTGGGCTGCCGTATTTTCGATGAGGACGGGCGAGATGACGTTGACGATGGTGGCCGATTCCTTGCGCTTGGTGGCATATTTATTGGCCGAGACGACGACATCGTCCATCATGTAGCTCTCCTCCTGCATCACGATATTGAGTTCGAGCATCTGGTTGTGGCCAAGTTCGACGGTGCGCTCGACAGTGGTGTAGCCCACGCAGCTGAAGACGAGGGTCTGACGGCCGATGGGCAGGTCCTTCAGGAAATAGTGGCCCGTCTCGTCGCTGAGGCTGCCGGCGGTCGTGCCCCGGAGCATGACGTTGACGTAGGGCATGAGCTCGCCCTTCTCGTCGGCGATATGGCCCATGACGTGGGCATCCTGGGCCAGCGCAGTGGTGGTGACTGTGGCCAATGAGAACGCTAAAAAGGATAGAATCGTGCGGATGTAAATCATAACAAATACCTTAACCTTGGGAACCCCCTCCCCGAGGGGAGGTGACTTTTAACAGAATTCCCTAAAAATGAGGCGCAAAGATACGCATTTTTCTCTGAAATACAAAATATTGGATGTAAAATATTCATTTTTTGGCCAATGGCGTTTCATCCATGAGGGCCGGGAAAAGTCCTCTTTCAATAATATCGTCCATCCATATTCGGACTTTGTACAAGTTTTCATTGGCCAATGCCCCGTATCTTTGCAGCCTAAATCGAGACTGTATGAAAAACTTAGCTTTTAGCATCATCGCATTGGCCACAATCATGAACGCCGATGCACAACAACTGGCCTTCCCGGGAGCGGAGGGCTACGGCGCGTATGCCAGCGGCGGCCGCGGCGGCCAGGTGGTCCACGTCACCAATCTGAATGCGGCGGGCGCGGGGTCATTGGCCGATGCCGTAAGCCAGCCGAACAGGTTTGTCGTCTTCGACGTGGGCGGCGTGATTGACATCACGGGCAAGAGCATCACCATCGCCAGCAACATCACCATCGCGGGTCAGACCGCCCCGGGCGAAGGCATCACCATCTACGGCGGACGCGTCATCGCATCGAAGGCCAAGAATGTCATCATGCGCTACATCCGAATGCGCGGCGGCAAGAGCGTCAACAGCAGCAAGTGTACGCTCACGCTCGACGAGGTGCATAACTTCATCATGGACCACTGCTCCGTCTCGTGGGGCCCATGGGACAACGTCCACATCAAGGACGCCAACAACGTCACGTGGCAATACTGCATCAACAGCGAGGGCATCGAGCCGCAGCGCTTCGGCAGCATCACCGACGGCACACGCAACTGGACCATCCACCACTGCCTGTGGGCCGACAACAAGAGCCGCAACCCGAAGATGAAGTGCTACGTGCAATATTACAACAACGTGGTCTATAACTACGGGATGGGCATCATCGGCGGACACTCGGCGGCCGACAACTACCAGGACGTCATCAACAACTACTTCATCGCCGGTCCCGAAGGCTCGCAGAAGTATTTCGACGACTGGACCGCAACCGACCACCTCTACAGCACGGGCAACTACTACGACGGCAACCGCGACGGCGCCCTCAACGGCACGCTCATCACCGACTACAACAGCGCCACACCGATGGCCAACCCGAACTTCCGGACGACCCACCCGATGAATGTCGAATCGGCCGAAAAAGCCTACTACACCATCGTCGATCACGTCGGCGCCTCCCGCGTGCGCGACAGCCACGACAAGCGCATCATCGAGCAGGTGACCTCCTTGGGCACCAAGGGCTCGTTCATCGCCAGTGAGGACAACGTGGGCGGTATCGGGGTTGTGGCCAATGGCCCTCGTCCCGCCGACACGGACAACGACGGGATGCCCGACGACTGGGAATCGGCCAACGGACTGAATCCCCTCGCGGCCGATGCGACGGACTACACCCTGGGCGGCGGCTACACGAACATCGAGCACTATGTCAACTCATTGGCCCAGAAGAGCAGCTACCTCATGTATCCGCTCAACCCCGTGGCCGAGCTGGTTGACGCCACCACCGTGCGCCTCACGTGGATGAACGGCGAGGCCGACAACGCCACCGCCATCGTCGTCGAGCTGTCGGAAGACAACAAGACCTTCACCGAAGTGCAGCGGCTTGCGGCCGATGCCACGCAAACCACACTCACGGGCCTCACGCCCGACAAGGTCTATTACTTCCGACTGAAGACCATCGGCCCCGACAATCTCGAGTCGCTCTATTCGGCCACAGTCTCGGTCAACGACGAGTTCATGCGGCCAGGCGGCGGTACGCGAGCCGGTGTCAATCCCTTCGTCCCGAGCGAGGGCAAGCTGTACCGCATCATCAGCTATGCCACCGTACCGTACAATTCGAGCACGTCATTGGCCGGCACCCCGAAATACCTCACGTTCAACGACAACGGCTCGCTGGGCGCGACCGAGGACTACCTGTGGGACGACCCCGCGCTGCTGTGGAGCATCACGCCGATCGAGGGCGGCTTCGAGATACGGAACTACGGCAACAAGAAGTACATCGGCAGCCACCACTCGACGATAGGCGGCAGTGAGCGCATCGGTGCATCGGCCACAGCCACCACGCTGACCATCAACTACACGGGCGACCAGCGGCCATCGCAGTCGGGCCTGTACGGCGATGTCTCGATGTACCGCATCAACAGCCCGTCGAACGGCAACCAGCAGATTCGTGCGCGAGGCTTCGCCGATGACTGGATCTGGGGCAGCGGAACGTTCGACCGCGCCGACATGGTGTTCACGCTGGTCGGAATTGACGCCTCGCTCGTGAAGGTCTTCATGGCCAAGTTCAACGGCGCGCTTGAGGCGGCAACGGCATTGGCCAACAGCGCCCAGACCGACGTGACGCTGGGCTACCCGACATCGGCCCTGAACGACCTGATGGATGCCATCAACGCGGCTCAGGTGTTTGCCAATGGCGTGAACGAACAGACCACCCAGGAGGAAATCAATGCGCAGGCATCGGCCCTGAACCAAGCCGTGACACGCTTCAACGAGACACGCATCTACACGCTGGAGGGCTTCTCGACCGAGCTGGCCTACGTCATCTACAGCTACGGCACGCACCCGAACGCGGGCGCATCGTCGGCCGATGGCAGCATCGAGCGGCGCTACCTCTACACGACGCCGTGTAAGGATGGGGTGCACGACTCGCTGGTCTATCGCATCGGCCTGAAGGAGAATGACATCAACGGCGGCAAGACGGATCCATTGGCCAACGACCCGGCCGCCCTCTGGGCCCTCTCCGCGGCCGATGAACCGGGCTACGTCATCGCGCGCAACCAGCAGACGGGCGGCTACCTACGGATTGAAACGACATTGGCCAATGAACCTGTCGCCATCCGCCCCTACTACGCCAAGCAGGACAACGGCCACGCGGCCTTCTACATGGATGCCACGGCCGAGGGCAAGCGCCTCTTCAACGTCGGTGCGCCCAACGCGGACGGCAAGGGCGGCCCGCTGGAATTCTTCGCCATGCACGCCGACCGCACACGCCTGCGCTGGGTCATCCAGGCGACCGACATCGAGGTGCGCGATATCCCGGCTGCCATCCGAACGGCATCGGCCAAAAACACAATCGCGCGCCGCTACTACAACCTGCAGGGCGTGGCCAGCTCGACGCAACCCGAATCGGGTCTCTTCGTGCAGCTCGTCACCGCGCCCGACGGCTCCACCCAGGCCCGCAAGGTCATCGTCCGTTGAGCCCCTGCCACAACAAAAGGCCGCCCCGAAATGCGAGGCGGCCTTTCTTTTTGTTGGAATGTGGGTGTGGCCGATGGACATTGGCCAAGAAAAAATCTTCAACGAGAAGTCGAAGTGCGTCCTTTCAGGTTGAAACAGAAAGGTTTTTCGAAGTGGCGGCGCGAATAGTAGGTCACCGACGGATGGGTAAGGTCCATCACCATCGTCCACAGTGTGCCGCCGATAAAGTCTTCTTTTTCAGATTTTTGTGCTACGGATTGGATGACTTCGGTCAGTTGCTGTGTGTTCATCACGCCGCCCAGGCTGTCGTATTGCGCCATCAGGGTTTCGTGCCGGTGGTCGTTTTCGTTCAGTCCGACCTGGAACTTCACCTCGCACAGATAGTGGTTCGTCACGAATGGCGTTTCGGTCACAATCATCTCATTGTCAACATATTCCACCACGATGCTCTTGCCCGACGCATCGGCCATCGCAAAATGGTAGGCCGAGCCGGGGTCGGTGTTCATGTCGATGCCGTCCAGCAGGCTGATTGCCTCATCGACATTGGCCGCATTCTTCAGCAGATATTGAATCGAAGTGGTGGAGGTCAGATCGGGCTTGTCGCTCTTCTGGTGCGTGAATTCGGTGTCGCCGGCGCAGAGGCATGCCACCGCGAGACCCTTCTCGTTCAGTCCGTCCAAGGCCATGAAGATGCCCGCCAACGCCTTGTATTGGTTGGCAAAACCTTCGGGCTTGTAGTCGTCGCCGAAGCCGAAAAAGTCGGTCGAGAAGGTCGTGATTGCCTCATAGCCTTCATCGGGCACAGTGTGGACCACGAGCGCCGTGCCGTACGGATAGTCGAAGTTGCGCGCCATCATCCGGCCGCCTTCGGGTGTACTTACGGCCAATGTGGAACAGCCGACGGTCTTGACAGGCGGGTCTATCTTTTCGGGCTTGAAGTGCCCTTTCGACAGAAATTCAGCCACGTAGGTCGCGATGGAGCTTACATCGGCGCATCCGCCACGGGCCATCAGTTCGCGGAAGCCATCATCGCCCTTATACTCCATATAGTAGAGCCCATCGTCCAATTTCCTGCACGAAGCGGCACCATTGGCCAACGCGCCGAATTCCATCCAGACACACGCGACAACGATCACCACGAAACCCAACATGGCAACCAGCGTAATCTTCAATGCTTTTTTCATAGTTTCGAATTTTGATTTTTACATCGAAAGGTAAGAAAACAACGTAGTGAAAAATCAATCTCCCGCAAAGGCAAGTCAAATGAAAAATCACATTTCCACTCACTTACACTCTGCGGGAGATATCAAAAATCAGGAGATTCGGTCGAATTTACTTCTTGCTGACGATTTCCTCGGTGTCGGTAGCGATCATCAGCTCCTCGTCGGTAGGAACGACGGCAACGGTGACCTTGCTGTCGGCCGTAGAGATTATGGCCTCGTCGCCGTGGACGGTCTTGTTCTTCTCGAAGTCGAGCTTGATGCCGATGAACTCCATATCCTTGCAGACTTGTTCACGGACATAGAC
>JAEEGH010030356.1_pt1 | contig 10511 bp, 9 predicted proteins | sample 9134181 | NCBI WGS metagenome assembly JAEEGH01 (sample SAMN16246544, study PRJNA631951) | gut metagenome | biome: gut microbiome; feature: rumen; material: DP-attached | host: Bos | place: Iran: Karaj | collected 2018-10 | reverse complement strand
GTCGTCTCGTTCCTCACCGTCTTTACGGTGTACAACTACCTGGATTCCGAAGACATCCTCATGACAAACGTCGCCTCCGACGAACTCGTCTCGTGGTACGGAAATCTCGGTGAAACAAGCGATGACGAACTTGAAAATTTGGACACATACAAATCCATCAGCTATTTATTACAGGAGACCAAATAATGAACGCATCCACCAAGACCTTCCTCGCAAGCATCATCATTCTCGCTTGCTCTCTCGGATTTGCCATTGGCGCATTCTGCTTTGCAGACCGCGGCTTCGGCGCCTCTTGCTGCTCCAAGCAGTCCACATGCACGCCTACGCATAAGCAGTGCGCCTGCGGTTGTGAAAACCATGACTGCGCCAAGAACGACTGTTCTTGCAACTGCTGCAAGCGCGGCGGCATGCATCACGGCAAGCACCACGACGAATTCCACGGCGAACGCTTCCACGGCAAGGATTTCCGCGACGGCCGTCCTGAAGGTCCGCGCGAACACTTCAAGGAAGGCAAACCGTTCGACAAGAAGTTTGACTTCAAGAAAGGCCCGGGTCCTGAATTCATGGATTCCATTCTCCAGGTCACGCACGAACAGAAGGCCGCATTCGAATCGCTCCGCTTGAAAACGGATTCCACGTTCAAGGAACTCCGCAAGCAAAAGATGGATGCAGAAAAGGCTTTGCACGAAGCACTCGATAGCAATGACGAAAAGAAGATTGCCACCGCCAAGGCAGGCATCCTCAAGGCTCAGGAAGCATTGCTCGACCACAGAATTAACGGCGTAAAGAACTTCAACAAGATCCTCACCAAGGAACAGCTCGAAAAGTTCAAGAGCTTCCACAAGGATCACCGCAATCATCCCTAGAATTTTATTTTCATGATTCCTTGAAAAATAAGTCTCCGGTCACCCGACCGGAGGCTTTCTGTTTTTAAGCATCATCAAAGCCCGATTCGTCCCACATCCGCTCGGCGCGCGATTCATCCAGATGTTGTTCCGCGGTCTCGGCGATTTTTTCATTGTGGCCACGCAGTGCCGCAAACGGGCTGAAAATCTTTGCACGATTCGCCACAGACATTCTCGGGTGCTTCATCAAGAAATTCCAGTCATTCCGCGGATACGGCAAGTCAATGATGTCTTTGTAGTTGTCAATCATGCCTTGTGCCCTCCGATTTGCTGGTTGCGCTCACGCGTAGTCGCGCCCTCCTGCATATCCATTCCCTTGAAAATGGCGTTCTTGCCAAAGCGCTTCTTGATGGCGATTTGCGCCTGCATCATCTTCTTTTCGCGCTCAATCTTCTTCACGTCCGTAAAGAGGTCATAGCTTTCTTGTGTTGCCTCCAGAACGTTATTCGCTGTAAGGTTCAATCGCTTCACCGTAAGCGACGGATTCATGATGCGGTCCGCAAGTTTCATTACCGCTTCTGCAATTGTCGATGCCGACGAAGTGTAATTCAAAAGCGGAGCTGTTCCATGTGCAGGCTTCGGGATTTCACGCCCATAATTATCGATAACCGTCTCGCCGTGAAAAATCCCCTTGTCCACATTTTCGCGGTCATAGCCCACATGGAGCGTAAGGCCGTTCGTGACCAAGCCTTTCTCGACAAGGTCAAGCGCAAGCGTATCGACCATTTCACGGATGACGATTTTCGCCTTGGCACAGTCGTATGCACAACTTAAAACCTGCCCACCGCCAATGCTATGCGTCTTGGATTTGTACTGTTTGATTTCGGCAATGCCACACGGCTCATAGCCCCACGCATGGTCAATCAGGATTTCAGCATTCACGCCAAACATCTTGTAAAGCGCATCAGGATGCTTGACACTAGCACGCGCAAGGTCTCCCATCGTAAAAATGCCACGACCGTTATTCAAGTAGCAATGCGCAAGGCGCTCAGCAATGCCGCGCCCCAATTGCCAAAAGCTCGTAATCGGCCGATGACCCCAAAGTTCCTTACGGTACGTCATCTCGTCTAGTTCTGCAATGCGAACGCCATCAGCATCAGGAGCCACATGCTTTGCCATCACGTCCATCGCAATTTTGCAAAGGTAAAGGTTTGTCCCGATGCCCGCTGTAGCCGTGATGCCCGTCGTTTCAAGCACATCGCGAATCATGTCTTTGGCAAGTTCCCGCGCCGACTTTTTGTACATCGAAAGGTAATGCGTCAAGTCGATAAAGCACTCGTCAATGGAATAGACATGGATATCGTCTGCGCTCACGTATTTTAGATAAACGTTAAAAACGCGGGTGGAATATTCCACGTACTTCGCCATTTGCGGAGGCGCTACAATATACTCTACATCCTTGCCCGTTTGGCGTTTGACTTCGCGAACTTTTTGGATAACTTCAAAAAGGCGCGCACGCCCTGGAATCCCGTATGCCTTAAGGCTTGGGCTCACCGCAAGGCAAATCGTCTTTTCGGTACGGCTCGCATCCGCCACCACAAGATTCGTCGAAAGCGGATCAAGTCCGCGGAGCACGCACTCCACAGACGCAAAAAACGACTTCAAGTCGATAGCAACATAAGTACGTGTTTCGCGCGGCAATCTCATACGTCAAATATAGAAATTACTGCACAAAAAGACACTCTACCGATACTTCAATTCCGGGTGAGCTTCGTAGTAGCCGTTCTTAAAGGCATACATGCGCTCGTCAGCGAGGCGCATGGCCTTGCGGATATTCTTCTTGCCATAGCACACGCCAATCGAGAAGCGGACGTTTTCCGTCTTGCCCGACAAAAAGTGCACACGGGCCACGCGATCCTGCACGTCGTCTTCACTGATCTCGTTCACGAGAATCATGAATTCATCACCGCCTGCGCGGTACACTTCGCCATCGTGGAACACACTCTGCAAAATGGAAGCGGCGGCACGCAACATATTATCGCCCGCGGCATGACCTTGTTCGTCATTCACGCGCTTGAGCCCATTCAAGTCTGCAAAAAGCACACCCTGCGGCACAGGTTCGTTTCCAGCAACAATACGGTCTACGCGGTTGTTCATCTCGTTACGGTTTCTAACACTCGTGAGCGTATCAATCGTGCTCAGGATTTTTAATTTATCCAAGAGCAGATAGTTCGAAATTTCAGAAGCGAGGAAGAACGTCGTGAGTTCAAGCGTTTCCTTAATTTTCAAAACGTTTTCAACATTGAAATTCAATGCCCACATGTAACCGAGCAGTTCACCGCCATGGCGAAGCGGATATAGCACAACAGTCTTTATCCCGGCCTGTTCCAGAGAAGCCTTCCAAATCGGATTTTGCTCCTGCAGTTTTTCCATGTCGTGTTCATCTTTTATGATAATGCAAGTGCTACCGGCAAGCGTATCTGGCCATGTTTGGGCAATCTCATAAAAACCCTGGATGTAACGAGACATCGGATACAGGCACGAGCCTTCGCGGAGAAATTCTGCAAAAGTCGTACACTCATGCTTTTCATCATCCGTCAGCAAGACACAGCAATGGTCGGATCCACAAATGGCGCCAATATCCTCGATAACGTCCTGGAACGCCTGTCTAATATTTTGCGACCCGCGCAACTTGATGCACGCCTTAAGAACATCGGCGGCGGTATCCGCAGAAAGGTCCGCCATCGCCGAAGAATCCGCCTTGGGCGCTACATCGTAACAATAAATGCAGTAACCGACATTTTCCTGGTCTGAATCCAACGGCATAAGGAACATGTTAAGCCAAAGACCCATCATGTAAAGGTCCACATAAGCATGGAGCGGCTTGCCGTCGCGAATGCAACGGAAGCAATGGTCTTCGAAATTCGGATTCTTGGGGAAGCAGGCTTCGTAAGGGCAGCCGGGCACAAACGGGTGGTTCAGCGCCGCCATGTCGTCACAGTGCGCCTTGTTGCCCGCGACTACGCGAATATTCCCATACGTCCCGTCCGGAAAAAATTCGACGGAAACGACGCAGGCTTTCGCCCTATAATGCGACAACAGAACATCAAAATCCATACTTCAACTCCCCACGATTTTTTTGGCAGGTCTTATTAATATATATCTTTTTAAATAGAATATACAGTCTCATCGGGGGCCAAAAGCCCAAAATATGCAAATTTGGCCATATTTCCGGTGTTTTTCCGACAACACGGGCACTTAAAACAGATAAATACTATATTCATTCCATGAAATTTTTGGTCGCCATTATTTTGAGCATTTCACTTTTGACCGCAGAGAGCTTTGCGACAGTATCGTTACACCCGCCGATGGTTTACGCCGAAAAAGAAGACCGATCGATGGCCGCCGCTGGAGCGACCGAAGAAGTCGCAGAATCGACCGACGGAATGGTTTACTTAGCACGTTTCTTTTCGGTCTATCTGTTTCTTGGTGGAGTTGTAGCCGCAACTTTCAGCGCAGCAGTCCTTGGAACAGACGACGATTCCGGTTACAATAAATCTGGAGCCAAAATCGGGCTAGCCGGAAGCATCGGAATGATGGTCCTGGGCGGATTTTGCATGTACTGGTCTTTCTAGCAAGCCTTACCAGTCTTTGGCAGGTCTTACCTGGCCGCGGACGGGTTTCCAGGGCTTGCGTTCGCCATTCTGTTCGTCAAAGTCTTTGAGGAGCTGGGCGGCTTCTTCAGGAGTCATTTCACCAGGTTGAAGCGGCTGCTGTTCCGGTTCACCGCCGTTACTGTCGCTGGAATTACCTTCGGACTGTTCAGGCTGTTGCTGCTCTCCGGCACCGCCATTGCTATCGGAACTTTGCTGTTGACTGTCACTCGATTGACCATTCTGACCTTGATTCTGTTGATCCTGATTCTGGTCATTCTGGGCGCTAGATGAGCTCTGGTCGCCATTCTGGTTCTGATTTTGCTGATCCTGGTTCTGCTGATCTTTATTCTGGTCTTGGTTTTGCTTGTCCTGATTCTGATCCTGGTTCTGATCCTGATTATTTTGGTCTTGATTCTTATCGTTCTTAGGATCGTTCTTCTTATTTTCGTTCTTTTGCTCGTCCTTCGCCTCGTGAATGCGGTCGAGGAGCATCTGCAATTTCTGATCGTTCGGGTAGTATTGCAAGCCTTCGTTGCAAGTGATTTCTGCAGTCGGCAAGCGGTTTTCAATGTACTGGAACGCAGCATCGCCATAGTAGGCCGAAGCGGATTTCGGAGCCGCGAATGCTGAAATTGCACAAACCAATACAAAACCCAAAGCTACAGAGATCCTTCGACTCCGCCTAACGGCTCCGCTCAGGATGACACAATTCTCTCGTCTCTCGTCTTTCGTCTTTCGTCTCAGCATAGCCATTAGATCACCTCCAGGTCGTTGTCGGTGTTGCTTGCGTCAATCTTCGTCTTGGGCTTACGGCCGGCCTTGATTTCGATGACGTCGTCAATGCGCTGCACGTGACCGCTCAACTGGCTTGCGGTTTCATCTTCGGCAATCAGGTTCTCGAGCATCTGCTTGCCTTCGGCGTACTTGCCATCCTTGCAGAGCTGGAGCGCACGAGCCAAGACCTGCTTTGCTTTATCGCTCAGCGGAGGTTGTTTCTGGTCGTTCTGATCCTGGTTCTGGTCCTTGTTTTCTTTTTGCTTGTCAAGTTCTTCTTTCAGCTTGCGCTGGACAATTTCGACGTTTTTCTTGGCGTTTTCGAAATCGTTATCGAGGTCAATCGCCTTTTTCAGATAAGCGACCGATTCACGCCAAGCCGCAATGCGGGCACTCGGTTCTTGCGCCTTCTCGCCCACGCGGAAATGCGTATTTGCCAAGTTGTACGCCGCCTTCGCGGCCATATTCTTGTCCGGCATACGCACGGCACTTTCGAGTTCCTTCTTGGCTTCTTCAAAATTGCCAAGCTTGTACTGGCATGTTCCAATGTTGTAGAACAAAAGCGGATTTGCGGGCTCCGCTTCGCGGGCCTTCATGTACATTTCGAGCGCACCGGCATAATCGCCAGCGGCAAACAGCTTGTTGCCATCGTTGATGGGCCGCGCCCAAAGCGATATAGAAAAAATCAGGAAAGCAGTCCAAAAAAATCGCATTTCACGCCTTCATTACAGGTATTACGCCATAAAAATTCAATCAACGCAAAGAATATACAAAAAGAACCGATAAAAAGGCAACGGGCTTATCTCAATTTGATATATCCGTTCAGCCAGTCCGTATGGTCGCAGCTATTGGAGCCATCCGGGTCGGTTTCGAGTTCAAGCTTGGAGGCGCCTTGCAAGGGAATTTGCACAAGCGCAACGTCGCCACGTCCACGCATAAGGCCGCTTCGCCATACTTCTTTTTCATCCACGTTGATAATAAATATAGCGCTACCATCATCACGGCATTCCGCATCGATTCCTGCGCCCACGAACAACGTATCTGCATTCTCGGGAAGTTCCATAAGGATTTTTGACGCAGCATGAGCACCGATACCGAACTTGTAGATTCTGTTTCCTGCAACAAGATCATGAAAATCCACGGATTTATTTATTTGCGGACTCTTATAGCTCTGTTCCGTCTTAATCCAGTTCAAGCTCGTCAAGAGGACAATATTATCGCCTTTGGGCGGAAGAACCGGGCGGCTGCGATAAGCAAGGATTCCACCTTCAATCAGAACAACAACCGACAGCATTACATAAGGCAGCCAGGACGGCAAAGAAACCCGGCTAACAGCATTCACAACTGCATTTGCCCATTTCGGAGCCGCAATTACCAAAAGCGAAATGACCAAAGCGGCACACGCCATTACAGAAATGATCATCCAGACATCCGATCCCCGGAACGAATTGATCATGTTCACATTCAGCGCAGAGACAAGCGAAATGAGCAAGCACGGAATTCCACCACGGCGCAAGTCAAGTACAAACCAGCAAAGAGCCATCGGAACCGCATAGGTCAGATAGCGTTCGTGCATGCCCGGGAGCAGCACAAAGAACGCAAGGCCATTCAAAGCGGCAAGGGCAAACGCTGTTCGCAAATTCTTGCACAGGATTGACTTGACCAAAGTAAAAACAGAAATAATGACAAAAAGGATTTTTCCTAAAACAATCGGTTTCAACAAGAAGCCCAAGCCATCAGCGCTAACGCCCCAGATCGGGACATTGTCGGGCGCGACATTTCCAACGAGGATAAACCACATATTCGCAGCATTGTAAGTGGCATACGCATACTGACTCATCGTCTGGATATAGGCCCTGGAAAGCATTGGCTGCAAATTTCCGCCAACAATAAAAGGCAAGAGCACCAAGGCGGCCCCAGCAACAGCAAGCGGGAGGCCCTTCCAGGAAGTTTTCCAGTTGCGAATAAACAACCCTCCGAAAATCGGCAAGAACGCAATCATCTGGAACTTTGACAACAGCGCAAGCACATACAGCATCGAAGCAAGGAAGATATAGCGCGGACGGTACACGCAATAGATCGCAAGAGCAGCGATTACCACCGGGAACAGATCCACCTGACCCCAGACAGGCCCATCCAGCAGCAATGCCGGATTCAGCGCCACAAAGGCAATCAGCAAGTGCTTTTTCCATTGCGGATAACTAAACCTACCCACAAGGCGGCAAAGCCAATCGACAAGGAAAAGGTGTGCAAAGAAAACCGGCCAAAGGCAAATGAACTTCAAGAAAAATGTCTTACCGACAGCAACTCCAAACAAGGAATGGACTTTTGCAACAACCCAAAGCCACAGGACATAAAGCGGCGGATAGTTTCCAGAAAAACCGCCAAAGCCACGGTCCATCAGCTGCTGCACCCAGCCAGCCCAGTAGCCCTGATCCCCATCATAGGCCGAACCGGCAGTACAGACAATATTCGCAAGCAAACAAATGATTCCCCAAAAGAGGAATAGCTTCAAGTTGTTTCGGTATTTGTACATGAACATGCTATAGACTCATCATTAAAATGGAACTGCAAACAACAAAAACCAAAGTAACCATCCAGCCACACACTTTCAATTTGCGCGAGACGCCATCACCACAAAAGCCATAACCCACCCAAGGCAGGCAGCTCAAAAGAACCGGTACAATGTAACGGAAATCATTGCTGCAAGAGAACGGATATTTCAGGCGAAGGGCGATCATCGCGGCAAAGAAAAGGAACGCCTGTGCAGCGACAACAACCTGCACCTTGTCCCATCTGGATTTCCAGAATCCGCGAAGGCCAAAGCCCAGAAGGGCCACAAAACATGCGCTTACGATCGATGCAAGCCAAAGGCCCTTTGGCGATTCGAGCAACTTGAATTCGCCAAACAGGGAAGTCTTCGCGAGGTAATTCCAGAAAAACTGGCGTCCAAGTTCATCGTGCCACGGGTCCGTATAAGGCTGCGTCAAGAATGTGCGCAAATCAAAGAACAGGAAGTTCCCGGGATTGTTGCGAACAAGTACCGAATTGTCATTACCGCCAGCATTCCCCACGACATCGTGCGTCAACGCCACACATGCCACCGCAACAGAAGCCGCAACAAAGAGACCTGCGGCAACACGTTCCGAGCGGCTCCACGTACGCGGATTCTTGAAAAGCTGAAGCAAGGCCGTAAGCGCAAGGACTCCAAAAGTCACGACAGCGGTCGATTTTGTCCAATACGCAATAAAAGAAGCCACAACAGCGACTATGAAATACTTTCCAAAACCTGTGCGGATATACTTAAGGCAGCCCCACAAGGCAACAGCATGCATCGCGTAAAAGAGTATATCGTTCCCAAGCCTCGGCGAAGCAAGGATAAAGCTTGGCCACACGCTCCATAACAGAGCCGCCGCAAAAAGAGGCGCCCCTTCCAGGATATTCCTGAGGCAGGCAAGTCCAAATCCAAGTGCCACAAACGATATGAGCAAGTCAAACCACTTGACGGCATTTTGCGGAGCACATTGCATCAGGTTCGCCACCTTCCAGACGCCAGCGCTCAAGACAAAATACACCGGCGGATGATAGCAGGTCCAGCATTCATTCGATGAAGGGATTCGATTCTGCTCCGCGATGATTTTCATATAATGCACATGCCCGCCAACATCGTGACCGCGCTGGTCATAAAATGTCTCTTGACCATAACCCACGCGCAGCAGAAGCCCGATAAAGAAAATTACAAGCAAGCTGCGCTTGATGTTGAAACGCGATCCCACCGAGAAAATCAAGGCTCCAAGCAGCACAAAGAACATTACCGTGAAAAATCCAAGCATGAACCCGCCGCCATTGATGACCGCCGTAAGGCCGCCCAGGCCGCCGCCATTCCGCAAAGACATTCTGACATGGAAGTCAGAAACTTCCTTGCCAAGGTTCTTCACTATTTCAGCCTTGTCGAGCACAAATCCCCGATTCCAGCTGCAATAGCCAGGATAACTTTCAACCGGGAATTTAACGTCGTTGACGACAAGTTCTATAACGCAGTCATCTGGATGGATGTTCAAGTAAAAGTCACTTGCAAAGCCTGCGGAAACATCCATGTCAATGGAAAAATTCTCCCCTGACGCCATCGGAATGCTGACCGGCAAGGCGGTTTCCAAATCGGTCCCGTTCCTATGCAGTACAACATTCTTGATTTCGGGATTGAACGCATACGACATGAGGACAAAAAGCGCCATCCCCAAAATCAGGGGCAGATCCCGTCTAACGAATTTCCGCATTACTTTTTACCTTCGTGGTATTCTTCTTCGCTGTTCACATTCCAAAGGGCAGTCTTGTCGGTACTATTTTCGCGAATGCATTTCACGACTTCCATGGCGGCAAGCATGCTGTGGTCCATGTTGTTGTACTTGTGCATACCGTTGCGGCCCATGAGGAACAGGTTTTCGACCGGGTCCACGTATTCGCGGATCTTGCCGAATTCGCCGTAGGTGCCGAAATAGGCGGGGTATGCCTTCTTGATGTGGAACACCACAGAATCGCGAACCGCATCAGGCCTTGCCACGTCTATCTTGTCCAATTCCGCAATGGCGAACTTGATAAAGTCGGCGTCGGGCATGCGCCACATCTCGTCACCTTCGGTGGCGAAGTATTCGAGGCCTATCCAAACCTTCTCCGGGTCGGCCACCAGGTAGGGACTCCAGTTGTTGAAAATCTGGATACGGCCCAGCTTCACGTCAGACTCCTGCACGTAAATCCAGTTGTCGGCCACAAACTTGAGCTTGCTTTCGGGAGTACCCGGCTTTGCAGGGTTCTTGATCAGGAGTTTGTCGAGCAAGAGGCCCACAGTGATAAAGTCACGGTACACAAGACCATCGGCGACACGCTTGACATCAGCCGGCACGGGGGTCTTGCCATTGTCCATGGCAGCAACAAGTTCCTTTACCGGCATAGTGCTAAGGAAATAGTCGCAAGGAACAGTCTCGGTGGAATTCCCAAAGTCCACGACAACGCTTTCCACGCGCTTCCCGTCAGCGGAGCGGTTCACGCCCACCACCTTCGCCTTCATGTGGATCTCGCCACCCTGCTGTTGCACCTTCTCGGCCACCGTTTCCCAAAGCTGTCCCGGGCCGTATTTCGGGTACAGGAACTGTCCGATAAGGCTTGTCTCGGTGTCCTTCTGGCGGATGTCCGCACCTTCGGCACCGGTCTTTTTCTTACCCGCAAAAATCTGCTTCAC
>JAEEGH010030355.1_pt1 | contig 10511 bp, 8 predicted proteins | sample 9134181 | NCBI WGS metagenome assembly JAEEGH01 (sample SAMN16246544, study PRJNA631951) | gut metagenome | biome: gut microbiome; feature: rumen; material: DP-attached | host: Bos | place: Iran: Karaj | collected 2018-10 | reverse complement strand
GAGGGCGTAGGCGCCGGTTTCGGGGTTCTGGCAGAGCGTCGCGCCTTCCGTATCGCGCAACAGGAAGTTGGCCTTCAGCATCAATCCGCAAAACGCACCGCCAGCGTCGGGCTTCGGGAGCCCGATTTCGGCGCAGGCAAGCAGACTGTGCGTCTGCTGATCATCCAGCAACTCCACGCGGAAGCCGTCTACGTCGAGCTCGGCCGCGCCGTCCGCGCCGTCAAGTCCTTCGATTCCATATTTTGCGGCGAACGCCGCGAGCAGTTCGTAAAATTCCATTTTCTGTCCTAAACGTTGCAATGTCCATCTCCGTCACCAACAATGGCACGGCAGATTGAATTAGACTATACCAACCAGACGGATTTGTCAACTAGACATCATAAAAACAAAGATACTCAATGTCCTGTCATGCTATTGCTATAATTTTCATGGTGTAACCATTCGACGACCGCGAAGGAGTTTGGCTGCATGCGGATCAGGGCGGAGCGGTCGTCCTGAACGTCTAGGGGCACCACGGTGAATGTGCGGACGGCGTCCGTGAGGAGGCAGCGCGCCTTGTCGAGCCGCACGCCGGGAACCTTCACGGCCACGGCGACCGTGGCGGTCTCGTTGTTGTCGGAAGAGTAGCGGGCGATGGCGGCGGCGCCGGCGCCGGCGCCGTCCACCGCCGCGACGGCGCGGAAGGTCCCGGAGGCCTTTTCGGGGCCATCCTTGAAGACGATCCCCGTGGCGGCGGACGATTCCTCCGCCGCCTCCTCGGCGACGACGCAGCGCACCTGTGTGCCGCGGTCGACGAGCTTGGACCAGGCGCGGAACGGGTAGTAGCCCTTCATGGGCCAGAGCGTGGTCTGGTTAAAGAGGCTGTTCATGTTGGTGGTGACGCGGGCGTCATAGAACATCAGCATGTCGAGGGGCTTGGACTGGCAGTCGATCATCGTGGCCATGATGAAGGCGGCGCACTTCTGGTTGAAGCGCCCCGACTCGACCTCGAGCGAATAGACCCACTCGTCCGTCCAGCCCTTGACGTAGTTCCACTCGTTGAGGATCGACTCGGCCTTGCCGAAGCCGTATTTGTCCATCAGCGCCCGGACGGCGTCGCACCTTCCGGCGATGGTCTTCGGGTTTGTGGCATAGACGTGCCAGGAGAAGAAGTCAAGCGGCACCTCGTGGTCGCGGCAGTAGGCAAGGAATCTCTCGCCCCATTCCAGGTTCCCGCAAAGGGCGGGGCCTCCGATTTTGAGATGCGGGAATTTCGCCTTGAGGTGTTTCGCCGCCGTCTCGTAGAAGCGGAAGAACTCCTCCGGCGTGCCGCCCCAGCAGCGCGGGTTGCGCGGCGGTTCGCCATCCGATGGGTCGAGGTCCGGTTCGTTCCAGATTTCCCAGTATTCGATGCCGAACTGGTTCGACCAGGCGACGTTCCTCGTCGTGCGGGCCGTGTCCACACCCCAGCCCCAGCCCTCGTTGTAGTGGCGGATGACATGCTCGCAGATACGGGCCCACTTGGCGAAGTCCTTCGGCGGCAGGACGCCGTATTTCTTCGGCCCATGCTCAATCGTCTGGCCAAGGCGGAAGAAGACATGCGTCCCTGCCCGGCGGATGTTGTCGAGGTAGTGGTCGGTGAAGACGAAGTCGTAGTTGCGGGGGTCGTTCTCGTCGGCGTCGAAGTCGGGGAATACGGCCGAAATGTCGCAGGTGTGGGGGCCGCCGGCGACGCAGTTGATGGAGTCGTGGGTGCGGGCGAATGGGATTCGCGCCGCCTTGTATTCATCAAAGTTGCCGCGAACCTGGTCGCCGCCGGGATTCTTCACGGAGGGGCCGTTGTTCACCGCGTTCATGGGCTTGACGGGGCCGACCGCATCGGCGGGATCGACGGCGACGACCACTCGGCTCGCCCCGCTTGCGCCTGCGGATTGAGCCGCAAGCGCAAGCACGGAAAGGGTTGGAGACGGATGCGGCGCGGAGGTGTCCGCAGTAGAGTCAAAACGGGACGTGCTGCTCATGGCGAATTGGAGGGGCAACGTGCAGAGGAGCGCCGCACCCGCGAGGACATGCCCAGTGCGCATGGCGGGCTACCTACCTTACTGCAGCGGCAGGCAGAGACGGAAGCCCCAGCCGACTTCGGCCCAATTGGGCTGTGTGTGGTCGCGAGCGGCCGACCGGAACAGCGGTGAGAAGTTCTTGAACCGACCGCCACGAAGAATGCGGCGATCCCCCGTTGAGGCGCCTTTCGGATCGACGGCCGGCGACACAGACGTGTCGTATGCGCCACGCCAGTCAAGACACCATTCCGACACGTTGCCGTACATGTCGTAGAAGCCCCAGGGGTTTGCCGGCTTGCCGCCGACGGCATGGACCGCCGACCCTTCGTTGCTGTTGTAGTAGTACCAGGCGATCTCCGCGACGTCGGAGTTGCTAAATTCCCTTGTGTTGCCCTTGCCATTGTACATGGCCGTGGTTGTTCCGGCGCGGCAGGCGAACTCCCACTGCGCCTCGGTCGGGAGGTCGAGCGCGAGGCCGGTGGCGGACTGGAAGCTTCCAATCAAACCGCCGGGATTCGCATAGCCGTCCGTCGGCCAGTCGGAACTGCGGAGGACATCATATCGCACAAAGGCAATGGGACACTGGTTTGCATTGTCCGTGCCGTATGGGGTTGCCTGGTTCGCCGTATTCTCCGTGCCGCCGAGGAGCTTGAATTGGCGGCGCGTCGTCTCATAGATGGCGAGATAGTAGTCCTTCGTGAATTTGACGAGGTGCTGCACCTCGTCCGTTCCGCGATACGGCGATTCATCGGAGGGCGAACCCATCGTGAAGGTCTGGTTGGCGGCGTGGACCTTCTTCATCACGAGGTGGCTCGTGCGGTACTTGTCGTTCACGAGGCCGCCGTCGGGGAGAAAGTCCATGCCGGGATAGTAGGCGACGGTCTTTGTCTCAAGGTCGATGACCATGACATCCGGCGGGGCGGATTCGGCCCAGGCGGTGAGTTGCACGGAGACGATGGGTGGCGTGTCGAGGCGTTGGTCGGGCCAGCTCCTGCGGGGGTACCAGTCGATGGCGTGGTTTCCTGCGGGGACAAGCTTGTTCACATCGCCAAGGAGGTTCTGGACATTTGCGCCGCCGATGGAGACATGGTTCGTGAGAACGTCCATCGTGACGTAGGCGGGTTCGTCAAGCGTGTAGGTGACGTGGACAACGCGCGAGGCGTCCTGGCTGACGTTGAGATTGGAAATCTGCGGGTCGGCCGGATTGGCGAGCGCGGCGGAGCAGAGGAGGGCAAGGAGGAGAGTGAAGGAAGTTTTCATGGTTTTACTCGGGGTTGAAGGTTGACGGTTCGTTCATTCCCTACGGGAGCGTCAGGCAGAGGCGGAAGCCGAACTGCTCGTTGGCGTTTGTCGGATTTTTGCCCGTGCGCCAGGCCGAACGCATCCCCTTGGAACCATCATAGTAGAATGACGAGCGCATGACGCGATCGCTTCCAGATGAAGGGCCTTGGGGATCGACGGCTGGCGAAACGGACGTGTCGTATGTGGCATACCAGTCGAGGCACCACTCCATGATGTTCCCGTACATGTCGTAGAAGCCCCAGACATTCGGCTGCTTGCCGCCGACGGCATGGGGGTTTTCGGTGCTTGTGCCGGTGAACCAGGCGATATCGTTGCAAACGGAGTTGCCCCATGTTCCCGTATTTGCCTTGCCGGTGTAGATGGCCGTGGTCGTGCCGGCGCGGCAGGCAAACTCCCACTGCGCCTCGGTCGGGAGATCGAGCGCGAGGCCCGTTGTCGTGCGGATTGTGGCGAGGTAGCCGCCAACCGCCGAACCTGTAGTGGGCCAGTTGATGTCGGGGGCGGTGCCGCGGAGTCTGTTGTAGGTGATGCGGTCTTGCGGACACTGGTTCGGGTCATCATTGCCATAGGGAACGCCCGCAGTGCCAAAGTTTGGCTCCGGGCATCCGAGGAGAGTGTATTGGCGGCGCGTCGTCTCGTAGATGGCGAGGTAGTAGTCATTCGTGAGCGTGACGAGATGCTGCGTTTCATCTCCGCGATTTGAGTTTTCGTCGGCCGGCGAACCCATCGTGAAGGTTTGGCCGGCGGCGTAGACTTTCTTCATCACGAGGTGGGTCGTGCGGTAGATGTCGTTGGCGAGGCCGCCCTGAGGGAGGAAGTCGACGGACTGGTAGTAGGCGATGGTCTTATTCTCGAGGTCGATATCCATGATGTCCGGCGGATTGTCGGCGGCCCAGGCGGTGAGCTTCACCGAAAGCGCGGGGTCGTGGAAGCGTTGGTCGGGCCAACTCTCGCGCGCCTCCCATGTGATGGTGCGGTTCCCGGCGGGAACGAGCTTGTTCACGTCGCCGGTGACATTTGAGAAGTTGTCGACGCCGATGGAGACGTGGTTCGTGAGAACGTCCATCGTGATGTAGGCCGGTTCGTCGAGCGCGAAGGAGACGTGGACGATGCGCATGGCGTCCTGCCAGACATTGAAATTGGAAATCTGCGGATCGGCCGGATCGGCAACGGCGGCGGCGGCGCAAAGCGCGGCGATGATGGAGAGGGGAGTCTTCATAGTCGTCAGTCGCTAGTCGTTAGTGGTTGGTGGTTAGCCGCTGGAAGCTAGAAGCCAGAAGCCAATGTTCAGCGGACGAGCAAGACCGTCCCGGGTTTGAAGGTCGAGAAATAGATCTGCGACGATTCGACCGTGAAGTGGTCGCGGGAGAGGAAAGCAAACGGCGCCGACTCGACAACGTGGGCTGCCGCAGTGGCAACGGCGAGAAGCGCCATGAGAACGGCAAAGGCGGCGAGAACCGACCTCCCCCGGGCGGCGCGGCAGCGTGACAGCAGAGTGTTCATGTGTATTGTCCTTTCGCTTGCGGGCATTGAACTGGTCCCTCGACATAAGAGACCTTTTTCAATGTGCAAGCATTCTCCCATATTTCACGCAATCTGCCTAGACATTTAATTTGGCAAAATGTCACTTTTATAGAAATCGAATTTCTGATATAATTTGAGTTGCCATGAAACGGAACGCCAAAACAAATTTCCGGCGCAAGGTCATCGTCGTCGTCGCGCTCAATGTCTATTCCGGGCAGCGCAAGCTCTCTGGCGTTACGCGCTTCTTCAACGAGCGCCTGCCACGCGAGGAGGACAAGTGGGATCTGGACATTCTCCACGGACACGACGCCCTCACGGAAGCCGCGATGCGCCGCGCCATCCGCGAGGGCGTCGCGGGCCTCATCCTGCTCGACTACCCATCGGAAGCCATGGTGCGCCTTGTCGCACGCAGCGGCATTCCCTGCGTCGTTGAAACGGCAGGCGGCTCTGGGGGCGCGGGCGGCTCGCCCGCGGCATACGTCATCTCCGGAACCGCCGCATTTGCGGCCGACGAGCCGCGTAGCGGCGTCGCACGCGTCGAAATCGCGCTGGAGAACGACTCCGGCTTCGACGAGGACGATCTGCCCGCGCTCCTCGCCGCCGCCGTTTCCGCAGGTGCGCGCGCTGCCCTGGTGCAAGTGCTGGAGGATGACGAGACCTGCACATGGCGCGGTCTCATCGTGGAGAACGGCGCACCAGTCTGGAAGCGGCTCTACGGCCCCGACATTCCCGTCGGCCAGCCTCGCCGCGCCTTCGCCGAGATAGACCTCTCCGGCGCCTCTCCCCGGGTATCCTACTTGGCCGCCGGGGGTTCGGGGGTGTCCCCCGAACGGTTACGCTCCTCCTCTGGCGTCACCTGGTTTACCGCCTCCGGTTCCGGCTCATCGATCGCCGGCCGCGTGGAACTGAAAGGGGCGGGATTCTTCTCCGCGCTCACCGGCAACGCGCTTGACAAGGCGGTCGCCGAAGCGGGCGGCGTCCGCTACGGCACTCTTGCCGAGGCGCTCGCCGCCGTCGGCCCCGGCGGCACCGTGACGCTCCTCTCCAATGCGACGGCACCGGTCTCACTTCTGCGCGGCCGCACAGTCGTGACGGACGGCTGGGATCTGATCGCCCTTCCAGAGCCGCTAAAGGGAACGCGCATAATGCTGCAATAGCCATTCCGCTGCTTTAATTGAATCATGACAGTTTTGACCTTATAGGGAATATTTGATATGATAACTACCATCAATTTGCCCCATAGGGAATATAACAATGCTCTACTTGACAACAAGTGAAATGATGGCCGAACTTGGCCGAAATCTGCGCGAGGCGCGTCTTGCGGACAATCTTTCGCAGACGACAGCGGCTGAGCGTAGCGGAATATCGCTTAAGGCCGTGCGCAACCTGGAGGAAGGCAAAAACGCTTCAACGGCTTCGCTGCTGGCGCTCTGCAAGACGCTTCGCCGCACGGACTGGATTGCGAACCTCGCTCCGCCCGAACTAGACGACGCGCTTTTCGACCGCGCCCCCGGCACGCCACGCCGCAAGCGCGCCTCCCCCAGGCACGGGGAAGATTCGCAGATGGGCCGCCCTCGCCCCGACAGGGAGGCAAGCCGTGGCTAGTTTCATCCATGCATCGCGTGTCTTCGTGACGCTGTGGGGCCGCCGTGTCGGGGCAATCGTCGCTTCGCCGCGTCCAGGCGTGTTCGCCTTCCGCTACGATTCCGGTTTCCTCTCCACGGGAATTGAAATAGCCCCGCTGTCGATGCCGCTGCGCCGTGAGCCGTTCGCCTTCCCGGATTTGCCGCAGGAGGCCTTCGGCGGACTGCCGCCGGTCTTCGCCGATTCGCTGCCGGACGCCTTCGGCGCGGGGCTTGTCGACCTCTGGCTTGCGGAGAAGGGGCTTGCGCGTCACGACATCTCCTCGCTGGATCGCCTCGCCTACGTGGGACGGCGCGGGATGGGCGCACTCTGCTACGAACCCGACCGGGGGCCGCGCGGCAGGGCATCCGCCTTGGAACTGCGTGACCTTGCCGAATCGGCGCGGCGCGCGGCCGACGGCGAACTCGCCTCCCTTTCCGGCGACGACGCCATGCGCGCCATCATCAGACTTGGCTCTTCGGCAGGCGGTGCCCAGGCCAAGGCGGTGGTGGGCTGGAACATCAAAACAGGCCGCTTCGTCTTCGGCGACGGCGACCTCCCCGAAGGATTCGAGCACTGGATTGTCAAGTTCACACCGCGGCAGTACCCGTGGCGCGGCGAGCGCGAGTTCGCAATGCATGAGGCGGCCTTGGCCGCGGGAATCGACATGGCTGAGGCGCGTCTTGTCGAAGTGGACGGACTTCGCCACTTCGCGGCACGGCGTTTCGACCGCGACGGAAACCGCCGCCATCATCTGCTTTCATTCGCGGCACTGGCGCATGTACCGCCTTCCGCCCCGCCGGAACACCGCTCATACGAGCGGCTCTTCGTCGCGGCGGACGAACTCGGCCTCCCGTGGGAAGACAAGGAGGAACTCTTCCGGCGCATGGCGTTCAACGTCCTCTCCGGCGAGTGCGACGACCACCCGAAGAACTTCTCCTTTATTCTGCGCGAGGGCGGCGGCTGGCGTCTCGCCCCAGCCTACGACCTTACCGGCTCTGATTTCCCGTCGGCAGACCCCTGGAGTTCCCACGGCGGCTTGCACCAGATGTCCGTCTGCGGCAAATTCTCAAACATCAACGACGACGACGTCCTCCGTGTCGCAGACCGGTTCGGCATCGGCACTGCGCCAGCCGTCCTGGCCCGCGCGAAGGAGGCGGTCACCGTCAAACTCGGAGGAGAAAAATAACATGAACCTTACCACTCACCACTTACCACTTACCACTCTGGTGGCTGCGCTGGCCGCGATGGTTGCTTTAGCCGAGAATTCCCCTAATCTCCAAAACTCCCAAACTCCAAGAAGCGAAAGCAACACGGACTCTGCGTCCTCTGCGTCTCTGCGCCTCTGCGTTAAAAACTCCGATTGGTCGCTACCGCGCGGCGCCCGCATCGAGGGTGACCGGCTCATCGCAGAGATACCCGCCGAGGACGGCCCTCGCAGCATCTGGTGCGGGGCGAAGATTCCCGTCGCGGAGGCTCTCGACAAGATGCAGTGCGTCTCCGCGTACGTCCGCTACCGCGCCGAAAACGTCTCCGAGCCGCTCCACCCGTGGAACGGCGTCAAGGTGCAGTTCGTTTACAAGAAAGACTCCGGCGACACCATATACCGCAACGTGAACACGCCGCGCGGCACCTACGTCTGGACGAACGCCGTCGCGCGCGTAAGCCCGCTGCGCGACGGCTCCGTCAAGGACGGCGTCGCAACCCTCATCCTAGGTCTTGAAGAATGCACCGGCCGCGCCGAGTTCGATTTGTCCGAGTTGAAAATCGAGTTTGAAGACGTTGGCCTAACCCCTGTTAACCAAGACTACATCGTCCATTATCCAAAAGAGGAGGGTGTTAACGCAGAGGCGCTGAGGCGCGGAGAACGCAGAGAATTGCTTTCGCAACTGGGAGAAAAGGAGGTTGGGAGCAAGGGAGAACAATCAAAAAAAACTCCCAATCTCCAAAACTCCAAAACTCCCGGCAGCGAAAGCAACACCACCTCTGCTTCTCTGCCTCTCTGCGTTAAAAAACCACTGCGCGGATGCATGCTGCCGGCGCGCGCGACGACGGAGGATGACATCGAGACGCTGCACCAGTGGGGCGCGACGATGGCGCGGTTCCAGATCATGCGGCGATTCCTCTCCGTCGAGGACAACCAGGACCTCCCCGAGTACTGGTCGTGGATCGACAAGCGCCTCGACAACCTTGTCAATGTCCTCGACTGGGCGCAGGCGCGCGGCATGAAGATCTGCGTCGACTTGCATTCCTTCCCAGGCGGCCTCCGCACGGGCGACCGTGAGACGAACATGTTCTTCGACGAGAAGTGGGCCAACGCCTTCGTCGAGACGTGGAAGCGCATCGCGACGCGCGTCAAGGGACACCCCGCCATCTACGGCTATGACCTCATCAACGAGCCGAAGCAGACCACCTTCGCGCCGATCAGCTACTGGGAGGTCCAGCGGCGCGCGGCGGAGGCAATCCGCGCCATCGATCCCGACACGGCAATCGTCGTCGAGAGCAACATGGCGGCGAGCGCCGGGACCTTCCGCTACCTTTCGCCGCTCGCGATGGACAACGTCATCTACCAGATTCATTTCTACGGCCCGATGGCCTTCACGCACCAGGGGGTGGCGGGCAACCTCCGCAAGCAGAAAGGCAGAATCCCCTTCTGGCCCGACCCGTCGAAGGGTTGGGACCGCGACTACATCCGCAATACCGTCAAGCAGGCCCGCCTCTTCCAGGAGAAGCACAAGTGCCGCATCTACGTCGGCGAGTTCAGCGCCGTCGGCTACGCGCCGGGTGCCGACCAGTGGATTCGCGACGCCATCTCCGTCTTCGAGGAATACGGCTGGGACTGGACATACCACGCCTTCCGCGAATGGGCGGGCTGGAGCGTCGAGCACGAGGCTGATGACCCTGCGGCCGACCATCCAGACAAATTCCACCGAGCCGAGGACACTCCGCGCAAGCGCGCGCTGACTGAGGGCTTCCGCGCACACGCGACACCTGTCGCGGGCAGAAATGGATAGACCTTCGTGGGGTCGAAGAGGTCGCGGTCGAGCTTTTCAGCAATTCTATCCGACGCATATCGAGTCGAAGAAGCGGGGATCTTCGAGTTTCGCGATGAGCCGTTCCGCCTGGCTGGGCTCCGGCATCCCGGCGAGAAGCGGCCAGTAGGAGGCGATGGTCGCGACCTTGACTTTGGAGTGGTCGGTGGAGAGGATGTCGTAGTAGAAGCCGTCGGCGTCGTCCCAGTAGAGCGCGTTGACCTTGTCGCGGATGGACGCCCACCGGACGCGCCAGTCGTCGGCCTCGGCGTCGCGGCCGAGAATCGCCGCAATGCGCGAAAGACACAGCGCGGACAGCCCCTGCTGGGCGAGGGCGTCGATCCAGAGCAAGTCGGGATTGTCGGGGCAACGCCCCCCATCGCCGGACGGGCACTGCGGCGTCCGGCCGCGCGGCGTGTTGTCCATGCCGCTCGGGCAGCCCGCCCAGTGGTAGCCGTCGGCGCAACGCCGCAACTTCACCTGGACGCACGTCCCGCTCGGCTTCGGGGCGTCGGGGTCGAACGAGTCGAAAAGATCGAACCAGCGCGGAAGCCAGCGCTTGTCGGCATAGACCTTCTCCAGCCGCGCCCTGTCGCCGGTCTGGAGCGCGTAGGAGAGTTCCGTCCACGCGAAGAGCGGCGGGTTGTCGGGATGGTGGACCATGAAGTCGAGCATCCGGCCTTCTTCCTCGCCGCACCAGCGGTTGCCGACGACCTTCGGCAGCGGGCGGCCGTCATCGTCGAGCAGGAGGGAGTAGAAGTTTTCGAGCGACTCGATGCCGGGGAACTCCTGCGGCGCGTATTTGCAGTAGAGCGCCATGAAGCAGGTGTCCCAGATCCAGATGCGGTCCGAGCGGTGGCCGCAGTCCATGTAGCGCGGGACGGGCAAACCGGGGACGTTGACGATGCGCGTGTGGGCGATCTCCCAAGCGCGGTAATAGAAATCTACTAACTCGGGGCACTCGTCGAAGACGGGGCGGGGAAGTGCGATG
>JAEEGH010030351.1_pt1 | contig 10512 bp, 10 predicted proteins | sample 9134181 | NCBI WGS metagenome assembly JAEEGH01 (sample SAMN16246544, study PRJNA631951) | gut metagenome | biome: gut microbiome; feature: rumen; material: DP-attached | host: Bos | place: Iran: Karaj | collected 2018-10 | reverse complement strand
CATCAAAATTAGCACTAATATAATCACAATAAAAATAATTATCACTATTAACAGCTAAAATATTAATTATATCTAAATGAATCTCATCATAAGCATCTACACTTAATATTTTAACCTTATAAGTACCTGGCTCTACATAATTAGTAATAGCTGAATAATTAGATTCTAAAATTATATGATTAGTGATGACATCATATTGTTTTTCTATATCATAATATAATTCATCAATGGATTTAGCGTCATTATTAGAAAATGTAAAATACTTTACCTTTCCCTTATTAGCCTTAATACCTAATAAATAATCTAATTTAGTATTTTCATAAAATGCTAACGCAATAGCATTAGAGCTTCCAGATAAAAAATTAACATTATATGTATAGCTATCTACATATAAAAGCTTATTACTATAGCTAGTAAAATCAAAAATATTACATTCATAAATAGACGCATAATCATTTAAAACTAAATCATAAATGATTGTATCTCCAATTGATACCTTTAATTCAACACCAAGAGAATTCTCTATTTTATATAAAACATTAATAACCCCATTAAAATTAGAATCTCCTAATATTTCATATTTATAATTAATTTCACCATTAATATCCTCATCAGTAATATCTAAAGCTGTATATCTAATCTTATATATCAATTCACTAGATATATCTCTATTTCCAGATATAATACTAAATCCAGAAAATAAATCATTATATAAATCATTTGAGCTTGCCTTAATATCAAAGCTCATTAAGAAAATAAAAATAATAAATAAAATAAATATATTAATTCTTTTTAACATGTACATACACCCTCATTATTATGATTATTATCGCTGCGATAGCTGCGATACCACCTACTACAATAGAAACTATTAATCCTGTATTAGATTCTTCCTCTTTCTTCTCTTCTTCCTTTTCTACTAAATTAATTTCATAATATGTAACATCACCATTTTCATATGTTACAGATAATGAATATGTAGAGGCATTAAAGCTACTATCAGTAAAATAATCACTTTCAATTAATACATTATCGTTATTAGTTAAGAATCCTTCAGATATTAATAAATCCTGAATTTCACTAGCTGTTAGCTTATGAGTTGTATATGCTCTAATAACATAATTGCTGTTAGAAATAACAGGATTATATACCTCTTCCTTAGCATCCTCTATTACATTATTATTTTCTTCACTATTAGATACATAATCAGGAATATAATATCTTTCAATTACATCATTAAAATCCTTATCAGTAACTCTAATAATGAAATCATATGTAAATTCGTTTCCTGTTATATCCTTAGCTTTTAATGTAATATCATAATCCTTTAATGTGCTATATCCAGATAAATAATTTACAAATCCAGTTAAATCTATTTTATTATTTGGTATTGTTCCATCATGCTCATCATAGATTACAAAATTCTTTAATACATCATCCTTACTTAAGCATCTATTACTTGATACTGTAATGATTTCTTTAGATTTTAAAGCATAAGGCTTATCAGAATCATATACCTCTATAAATCCTGGTAAATATAGATTCATATCATCAAATGATATATCTGCGATATATCTATATTTACCTATATTATTAAATCCATAATGATATTCACTACTTATTTTTATTCCTTTATAATCACGCTTTAATTCAAGTCCATCTATTATTTCTAAATCATCGATTCTATTACTATATGATGTTTTAAAATTCTTAGATTTAGCTAAATCAGATATATCAATAACATGAATATATATCCACTTAAAAAAAACCTTAAATTCCTTATTATATCCTCTGATTTTAACTTTATAATCTCCAATATTAGAATTAGAAATAAAATCATTTTCTAATATCTTAAATGATAATAATCTTTTGTCATAATCATCATCTAATCCAACCTCATTTATAATCTCTTCTACCTCTAAATCACTAAATGTAGGAATATAAATATCATTACTATCACTATATTCATATGTCATTGCGATAAAGATATCTGGTTCAAAATATCTTGCTGAAGATATAGTAGATGTTTTATAAAAATCACCAATCACAGCTAATTTATAATCTGAATTAAATTCTTTCACATCAAAATAATCATTCGTATCAAAATAATAAGAACCAAAGCACGATAAATTAATTATAGTAACAAAATCTATTTCTAAACTTATGTAATTTATTTGTCTTCCACTAATAAAATAACTAATTGATAATGATGAATTTTTTAATAGTTCTCCATTATCTGAATAGAATGATATTGTTGTTAGGAATTTTACTGAATCAAATCCAGAGCTCATATCTCCCATTAATAAATCATTATAATAATTGATTCTTTCTTCAACATGATTATCTATTTTTAATTCTAGATAATTAAATGATTTCTTATTAGGTAAATATTCAACATTAGAATATTCTTCTGAACTTTCATCAGGTACTACTTCCTCTTTTGCATAAATATTAATTGGTATTATAAAAAACAACATAAATATAAATATTAAAATCTTTTTCATATTCTTCTCCTCCATATATAGTAATAAGAGTCACTATATGTAAAAATATTGAAAAATATTTGTAACAAATCAAAATAAATATACTTATTATGAGGATTTGCACATTATAGTGATATCAAAGTGCAAAATTTGCACCTTCAAAAAATCAAAAGTGCAAAATAAAAAATTGCATCTATTTTTATCTAGACGCAATCCTTTACATTATGCTTTATTAATTTTAATAATTCATTTCTATCATTAGCTATTTCATATAATGTAACCTTAATAGCTAATGATATTAATTTCTTTTTAGCATTCTTTTCTGAATATCCTCTATCAACTAAATCCTTAATCTTAATAGCTAGCTTATTATAGGTAATAATATTGTAATTATTTATAAAATAATATATTCTTTCTTCTATTAGCTTATAATTATCTAATCTAAATAATAATTCAGGATTTTGGCCCATCATATCAGCTTTTTGCAGCTTAGTAAATAAGTCTATATCCTCTTTCCCAAATTGGACTAAGAAATTTAATATCATTTCATCATTTAATTCTAATCTAGTTTCATGGAATAAAACTAAATGATAAACTCTTTCAACTATCCTATGATTATAAGCATAATATTCTAATATTTCCTTAGCATATTCAGCTGAATGTAAATAATGATTAGGAAAATGTCCTTCTCCTGCCTCATCAATTCTTAAGCATTCTGGCTTTTTAATATCATGGAATAGGGCAGATAATCTTAATACTAAATCATTATCAGTAGATTCTACTACCTTCATTATATGATTAAATACATCATAGATGTGCCATCTTGAATGCTGGTTAAAGCCATCACATTCATTTAAGGGTTTAAATAATATTTTAAATATTTCCTTATATTTTTTAATATAATATGAGCATTTATCTGATATTAATATAGGATTAATTTCATTAGGAATTTTCATTGGATGAACTAAATTTAATAATTCACCTAATTCATAAATATTCTTTTCTAGCTCATCATCCATTTTAAAGCCATATAGGCATTCAAATCTAATTGCTCTTAGGATTCTTATTGGATCCTTTCTAATCACTAAAATAGGCTCCTTAACAGTTTTTAATAGCTTATTATTAATATCATCTATTCCATTATAAGGATCAATAAATCCAGAGTCTGGATTATAGGCAATTGAATTAATACTAAAATCTCTATTAGCTAAATCCTCTTCAATTGTATCTCCCTTAAATGTAGCTATCTCAATAAAGGCTTCATTTATTCTTACACCAACACATTGCTTATTAGCATAGATTTTATGCTTATAATCCTTAAATACATTACAAATATCCTCTAGGCTTGCGTTAGTTGTAACATCAAAATCATGGGATTCACAATTCAAAAAATAGTCACGAACTGCTCCGCCAACTAAAAAAGCTAAATATCCGTGACTATTTAATATTCTTATTGATGCTAAAGCATCAGGATTAAATTCCTGATTCATATTACCATCCCCTATTTTGACAAAATTTCTAGTCCTTCCTCTGTCATTAATAATGTATATTCCCATTGGGCAGATCTACCACCATCATCTGTATAGATAGTCCAATTATTTTCAGCGTCTAAGAAAATATGTCTTGTTCCCTCATTAACCATTGGTTCAATTGTAAAAATCATTCCTGGGAATAAAACCATACCAGTACCCTTTTTGCCATAATGGAAAACAAATGGGTCCTCATGGAAATCAACACCTACTCCATGTCCACCAACCTCATGAACAACAGAGAAGCCTCTTTCCTTACAATATTTTTCAATGTAATATCCAATGTCTCTTAATCTATCATAAGGCTTAATCTTTTCTAAGCATAAATCTAATGCCTCCTTAGTTGTCTTAACTAAGAATTTACCAGCCTCATCTACATTACCAATTAAGAACATACGAGATGCATCACCATAATATCCATTTACTATAGTAGTACAATCGACATTAATGATATCTCCATCCTTTAATACAGTATCATCAGGAATACCATGGCATACCTGATCATTAACTGATGTACAAACACTCTTAGGGAAGCCTTCATAATTAAGTGGTGCTGGTATTCCACCTAATTCAATTGTCTTATTATGAACAATTGTATTAATCTCGTTAGTTGTCATACCTGCCTTAATATGCTTAGAAACCTCATCTAATACTAATGTATTGATTCTACCTGCTTCTCTAATACCTTCTATTTGTTCTGGTGTTTTAATCATTTCTGGCTTAGGTATAGTAGCTCCACGCTTACTATATAGCTTAGCCATCTCATCATAATTAAACATTTCTAATTTTCTCCCTTTGTATTCTCGTTATACATCTTCTGCATAGCGACATCTATTTCATAAAGCTTATCGGCATATTCCTTAAGCTTCTTCTTATCATCATCTGATAACTCCATTTTAGATTTATATCTTAATTCATGCTCTAGTGATGCCCACATATCCATTGCTATTGTTCTAAATTGGATTTCAATAGGAGTCCATATTTCTTCATCCTCTAAAAACATTTGCTTCTCAAAAACAATATGAACACTTCTATATCCAGTAGGCTTAGGATTAGATATATAATCCTTTCTTAATCTAATTCTTAAATTCTTTTGTTGCATCAAAAGTTCAATGATAACATCAATATCATCTATATAATTACATACAACTCTAACACCTGCTATATCATAAATTAAATCCTTTAGGGTTCTAATTGTAACAGGATATCCACGTCTATGAATCTTTTCAATAATAGATTTCTTTGTTTTTATTCTTGACTCAATATTATGAATAGGATTATGTGATAAGCTTACACTACAATAATCATCTAGATTTTCTAGCTTTGCACACATTTCTCTTAATGCATAACGATATACCTTTTCAATTTTTGAATACTCTTCCATTACTGCCACTGATGCTGGATCATTATAATCAGTATCAAAGTAGGCATTAACCTGGATTTCCTTTTGTAATATCATCTCACAAGTCGAGCAGTTATAATGCCCTCTCCTTCCATATTTATTTAATGTAATCGGATTGGTACTTACGTACCACTAATTCAATTTTAACATATAAAGAGCCTAAAACAAAATTTTTAATTTAATTTTTTTCTTTTATTGAAAAATTCCTTAACAAATTCTCTTGCTAGTCTAGCCTGAGCTATTTTTTCATTTGCTTCCTCAAGAGGAATCCATTCATAATAATCTATTTCCTCATTAGGAAAAATATCCATTGATGTTAGCTTACAAATGAAATTTGAAATCAATGTATTTGATGGAGCGAAATACTTAGACATATTAAATTCTATAGACATAGGATATCTACCAATTTCTTCTCCCATTTCTCTATAGACAGTATGCTCTAAGGATTCACCAGGATTTGTATATCCAGCAACTAATATGAATTTATCCTTGCCATATTGCTTAATAAATAGCATCTTAGTTTCATCTGGGTTTAATATAATCATACTTACGGCAACATTAGTCCTATCAAAAACATATTCATTACAGCATTTACAAAAATTAATCATACCCTCATGCTCTAAAAATTTCTTTTCTAGGACATTACCACATTTACTACAATACATTATTCCTCACCATAGAATTTTATAACATCATTATAAACTTCTTCCTTGTTATCTTCTTGTAGAATCTCATGCTTCATATTAGGGTATTCAATAAATGATAGCTTTTGATATCCAGCCATCATTAAATACTTTAATGTTCTTTTAACACCCTTAGTACCTAATGTAGTTCTATCATCTAAGCCTGAAACACTTCTTATTTCAAGTAATGGATTCTTACATTCATATCTCTTTCTTTTAGCAGTATAATGAACCATCTTAAATAATGTTTGATATGAATGATTATCAAATGTAATATTACAAAGTGGATCCTTACTATATCTTTCAATATTTTCTTTATTATAGCTTAACCAATCTAATGATGGATCATTTGACATACCATTACTAAATTTCCATAATGTCTTAGAAGCCTTATATTGCTTCTTACCTTTAGAATTCATATTAGCAATCATTACCGCAAGCTCTACACCAAATGGACGGCCTACAGTACCTGATAATATTAGTTTCTTTAATTCATCATCATGATGCTCAATATACATTCTTCCAATCAATGAGCCCATTGAATGAGCGAACATATAAAGTGGTAAATGAGGATTCTTTTTCTTTACATATTCAGTAACTACCATTTGGTCATCAACCATTTGCTCAATAGTTCCAATATGTCCAAGCTTATATTCATCATTAATAGATTCACCATGTCCTCTTAAATCAGAAATAATTACTGTATAACCATTTTGACTTAAAAAATTAATAAAGTCTTCATATCTTTCCTTATGCTCAATCATTCCATGAACAATTTGAACAATACCAATAGGCTTTAAAGCTTTACTATATAGACACGATAGTACTAATCCATCTTTTGCTTTTAAACTAATCTTTTCCATATGTGAATCCTCCGTGTTTAAAATTATATAATAATTTTTAAACAATTAAAAGTTAATGAAAAGAAAAAACAGGAAATTCCTGTTTTTAATTAAACTCCTTGCATACCTTAGATACTAAGCCCATATCGCATTTACCTGCGAAATTAGCCTTAAAATGCTTCATTACTGAAGGTACCTTCTTATCATCTAGCTTAGCAATTTCAGCTCTTATTTCATCCTCAGTCATTTGCTTTGGTAAATAAGCACTTAAAATCTTTTGTTGAGTAGCTAGCTTTTCAACTGTTTCTGCTCTACCAGCCTTTTCAAAGCTTTGCTTCTCCTCCTCTAATTCCTTAATGAACTTTTGGATTAATTGTAAGCATTCAGCATCTGGAAGCTTTCTATCCTCATAGCCCTTGTCAATTGCAGTATTCTTAGCCTTACCAAATACTAATGAAATAACCTCATGAGCTACCTTGTCATGATCCTTCATTGTTTGGATATTAGCCTTTTGTAAATCATCAAAAATCATCTTAATTAAACCTCCATAAACCATTAATAATTATAACTCTTTTACTATATAAAGTAAATAAAGCCAATTTTATGAAAATGCATTTTCAATATAGAAGATTAACAATTCACATGTTATAATTATTAATACAAATTTTGGAGGAAAAATGTAATGAACGAGAAAGAAAAAAAGGAAGCTATTGACGCCGAAGTAGTTGAGGATGGCGAAAAAAGTGAAAAGAAAGAAAAAAAGGAAAATGGATTTTCAAAATTCTTTAATAAGGCTAAGGCATCAGTAAATAATGCTGTTTTAGAATCAAAGATTGAAAGTGCATATAATAATGCAAATATCGCATTTACTTGTTATGAAAAGGATGCTACATTTGGTCAAGCACTTCATGGTAATTTTGTAAATGATAGCCAATTACTTGTATTTGGCGAAAAGGAAATAAAGAAATATTCAGTTGTTATTAATAGTAAGGATAATAAAGCATATTATGTAACATCTACTGAGGAAGGTAAGGTTACTTCTATCGTTGAAGGTGTTGAATATGAAAGAAAGGGCACAATCATTAATCTAGATTCTAATGTTGAAGAGGTTAATGTAATTAAAGCTGGTAAAAGATATTTCATTTATAAGGGATAGAAAAAAGCTCCACATGGAGCTTTATTTCTTATCTATATCTACTATCTTAATTAAATCATTTATTACATATGTAGGCTTATATTTTAGGTCTACATTTTTTTCATTATAGAAAATAGATTTAATATTACTATTATAAGCACATTCAATATCAATAGGTCTATCTCCTACATAATAGGTATTATCTCTATCTAGATTATATTTGTTTACTAAATAATCTATTGAATAGCTACTAGGCTTTCTTTTAAAATCATGACCAAAGGCATGAATCACATCAATAAAAATGCCCTTAAAATCATTTTCTACTATATGGTTAATTGCTTCACCCTTATGAGTGAAAATAAATAATTTAGCACCATTATTATTAAGCTCATTAAGCATTTCAATACAATTAGGCATAATAGAATAATTATATTGAGTTCTTAATCTAGATTTTTTATATTCCTCTAGCATTTTATCAAATGGTACATTAGTCTCCTTCTCTATTTTATAGAATAAATCAAAGACTGCATATTTTAATATAAAGTCTAAGGCATCCTTAGAATTCATATTATAATTATTTAATTTTATGACATCCATTACAGATTCTAATATTCCACCATATGAATCTAATAATGTTCCATCAACATCAAAAATATAATTTGACATAAAGACTCCTTAGACAAATTTAAAGGATAGCCTGAAGCTATCCTATTTTTATTAATTTCTATTAGCAGCAGCAATATAGAAAATTAATCTTAAAATATCAATATAAATAAATATTAAGCTAATTGATAATCCTAAAGATACACACCATTCAGCATTCTTTGAGCAGCCTGCCTTAATAACAGAATCTGCCTCAGCAAAATTAAATACTAATGATATTACACCCTCAATTAATAATACTACCTCTACTGCGATACAAATCATGAAATATGTATGATCTGTAACAAAGAACCAAGCAATTAATGATGTTATTGATAATAATAAGGCACCAATCATTACTGCAATAAAGATACCCATTAATCTAGTTGTAGCTCTTAGAATACCAACTGAATATAAAACTAATACTACAGCGAAGATTGCAAATGTTGCTGATAAGGCCATAATACCAGCACCAGGAACATAATATTCTACTAATCTAGTTAAGAAACCAACTGTTATACCTTCAGCAAGTGCATAAGTTACTGCTAAATATTTTGTAGCTCTTGTTTCAAATCTACCAGCTATACCACAAATTAACGCAATAATTGAAGATACAATTAATAAAGCATAGAATGCTACAATCTTACTATCATCATTTATCATATCTGGCAAGAATATAAATATCATAGTAGCTGATGTAACTGCTAATAATAATAAAATTACTGTTTTAAAAATAATACCTTTTACAGAAGCTCTATCTACCTCATCATAGTAGCTTGATGAAGTATTTATTTTATCAAATAAACTTGTTCTCATCTTTTGCCTCCTTTATTTACCAAAAATATTATAGCATAAAATAAGTAACAAAAAAGGCTTAATAGCAAAATCACACAAAATACCAAAAAGAAGAGATTGTTGGTCTCTTCTTACATGAATGCAAATAATCCTTCTGTTTTTTCAACATCATCCTCTGGTAAGCCAGCAAAGAATCTGTTTTCTCTAAACATATCTGCAATAGTATTATTAATCTTACCACGCTTAATAGCATCCTTAATAGATGAGAATGGTCTTTCCTCTCTTGCCTGAACGATATTTAAAGCGGCATTTTCACCAAGCTTATCTACGGCAACGAAAGGTATTCTTAAGTTATCTCCTTCTATTTCAAATACAGTAGCAGATGATTTATTAATATCGACTGGTAGGAATCTAATTCCTCTTAATGTCATTTCAAGTGCGATTTGAAGTGCAGTAATTAAATCATCGTCTGTAGCTGTTGTACTACCCTTTGATTTAATTTCTTCAATCTTTGCTCTTATTGCTTGAGGTCCACCAAGGAATGCTTGTACTGAATAGCCCTTAGCTCTCTTAGATAACCAAGCACTATAGAATAGCTTAGGATAATGAACCTTAAACCAAGCAATACGTAGTGCCATCATAACGTAGGCAATAGCGTGAGCCTTAGGGAACATGTACTTAATCTTAGAGCATGAGAAGATATACCAATCAGGTACTCCTGCTTCCTTCATCTTAGCTGAATACTTAGCCCATTTATCAGCTCCACCCTTATAAAGCTTACCCTTTCTTACGAATTCCATAATATCAAAGGCATCCTTAGGAGCTAGATATTTCATTAAATCGACCATGATATCGTCACGACATCCAATAACATCCTTAAATGGAATTTCACCAAATTCAGTCTTACCATTTACTAAATCCTGAGCATTTGTACTCCATACGTCAGTACCATGAGAAAGACCTGAAATCTTAACTAGCTGAGCAAATGTCTTAGGCTTTGT
>JAEEGH010030347.1_pt1 | contig 10512 bp, 6 predicted proteins | sample 9134181 | NCBI WGS metagenome assembly JAEEGH01 (sample SAMN16246544, study PRJNA631951) | gut metagenome | biome: gut microbiome; feature: rumen; material: DP-attached | host: Bos | place: Iran: Karaj | collected 2018-10 | reverse complement strand
TCGTTAACTTCTCTCTCTGCTCTTGCTGCCTGAGTAGCATGCTCGATACCCATGGCAATAACCATCTGGTTCTTCCAAAGAGGAATTGTATTAACGATTGTTGACTGGATCTTCTCTGCCATCATTGTGTCAGAAGACTGTACCATACGGATCTGAGGTCCTGTCTGCATTGCAATGGTTCTTGTAAGCTCTAGATCATAGATCTTCTTCTCGAATCTGTCGCACTTGTTTGCGAAGTCCTTTGCTGCCTCGGCATCCTCAGGAAGTCCTGACTGCTCAGCCTTCTTCTGAAGCTCTACAAGTGTTGTATTTCTCTCTTCCTCAAGCTTCTTCTTACCTGCAAGGATGTACATTGTAAGCTCCTTGTAGTAGTTGAGGTTGAGGTCATACATCTTATCAAGTACATCTACATCCTTAAGAAGTGTTACCTGATGTTTCTCAAGCTCGTTGGCAATAGTCTGAACATTAACTTCAGCCTTGGCATATTTAGCCTTCATGCCCTCAAACTTATTTGCACTCTTTTTGAAAAGAGCTTTTATGCCCTTCTCATCCTCTTCTATCTCAAAGCCCTTGAGCTCGGTAACAAGGTTTGTAATCATGTTGCCGACTTCACCCATGTCCTTGGTTCTTACGTTCTCAATAGCCTTCTCAGAGAAATCTGCAAGCTTCTTCTGTGTGCCAACACCATAGTTCATTACGCCTGTTGTGTTGGAAATATCGATCTGCTTGCTGAAATCCTCTACCTGCTTAAGTTCTTCAGGTGAAAGCTGTGCCTCAAGTGCAACGTTTCCGTTTGAACCCTCTTTTTCAGGCTCTGCAGCCTGTGCCTGAGGTGCCTCTGCCACCTGAGCCTCTGCCCCAAAACTAAGTGATGGTGCAGCCGGTGCTGCTCCAAATTCTAAATCTGCTCCCATAACATCCTCCATAAACTTTTTATATTAAAATTTCATTTCCATTTGCTGTGCTGCTGCCTGCGCCCCTGCTACCTGAGTAGCTCCTGCCACCTGTGCGGCTGTACCTCCTGCCACCTGAACCTGTGCTGCAACGCCCTGTCCTTCGGCTGTAAGACCGTCCTGAGCCATCATGGTCTTCATAACTGATATATCTGAAGAGATATCCCATGCCATATCCTGGAACAGGCTATCCAGCAGATTTTCAAAGGCCTTGTTGATGGTATCTATAGCTGCATCAATCTCCATCTTGGTCTGAGTAATGTTTGTTCCAACCTCAGGCTCTTTGTCCAATTCTACATAAGCATTAAGAAGCTTCTTGGTTGTTGGCAGATAATAGCTCATAAGCTTGTGAAGCTCATCTGCACTGGAAGGATCCTTCTTGACCTGAGCGAAGATCCTGTTCATTATCTCCTCAAGCCTGTAAAGCTTGGTGGAAAGTTCCTCTGTATCAGGAATAATGTCGTTGATCTGCCTTACGAAGGTGATGTATTCCCTGCCTTCTTCAAGTATTTCTACAGCCTGTTTAGGAAGGTTTGCATACTCCGCATTCTGAGCCTTAAGTTTCTCGAAGGCTTCCTCCTTCTCTTTGGCTGCCCTTTCTTCCCTTGCTGCTCTGTCCTGTTCAGCTCCAAGGTACTGCTCGTAAGCTCTGTCTGTTACCATGCAGACCTTCTCAGTTGAATCAAGTCTTGCTCTTGGAAGGAACCCGAGCTTGATCATGCTCTTGATGTCCTTAAGGACTTCCTTGTCACTCTTCATGGTGACTTTGGCAAGATCTGCGATGTTAAAGTACTCTGCCTCTCCAAGAACATTGCCGTACTGATAATATTTCTTGGCAAGGTCATATTTCTTTTTTCCGAAAAGGAATCCCAGGCCACATCCTGCGGTGATCACACCCGTTGCAATTGCTGCAGGCACAGAACCAATCAGGAGCATCCCAAGAAAATCCATTAAAACAAATGCTCCTAAAGCGCCAAACACAGCCATCTGCGGAACGCCGAGATATCTGCTTATCCTTTTCTGGAAAAATGGAATGATCTTCGGCTTAACATTCACCTGACGCTGCGCATTCTGTCTGACCTGACTGGAATAAGTGGTCCGCCTGTCCATACTTACGGACTTAATAGCCTTAGCCACATCTGCGTGGAGAGTAGAATAATCATTCCTGTCTATGGCGCTGGATACGCTGTTCAATATTTCATTTCCGGCCTCTAAAAAATCATTGATATCGTTTGCCAAAACATGTTCCTTTCACATTTCGCGTATTCTTCAAAATGCAATTTACATTTTACAGTAAAGTTAAGGAAAAAACAATGAAAAACGCCCTCCACTTTTGCGAATTGGGCACCTGTTGGACGGCGTTTTTGGTGACTTATCAGTTAGGGTCATTGGATTCCATCTGTCTTTGCTCTATGAGCTGCTCAACCTGGAGCAGATGCTCCTTGCTTGCAGCCTTTGAATCACCCTTTGGAAGTGATTTTCTGTAAGCTGAAGGCGACAGCTTTTTCTCCTGCTTAAAGGCCTTGGAGAATACAAGAGGATCTGAATATCCACAGGAAATTGCAATTGATTCGATTGGAAGATCTGTAAGCTGCAAAAGCTCTACCGCCTTGGCGATCCTATAGCTTGTCAGATACTGCTGTGGCGATATTCCAAGATTCTTTTCAAAAAGAGTATAAAGATAACTTCTGTTTATGCAGACATAATTAGCGATATCCGTGACCTTGATGGGATTGCAGTAATTGCTCCTTACATAGGCCTGAGCTTTTGTGACATAATCATTGTCACTTCCCGAGTCGCTTTTCTGGGTGACACTCATCCCTGACGCAATTACTGACAGGAACATGGACAGAAGGCCGTTCCTTCGAAGTGAATCCTCCACACTGAAGGTATTGTGATCCATCATGTCTTTTACCAGGTCATATATATCCTTGGATGCTGTGCTCTTAAAAACAGGCTGCGCAACCGATAGTCCAAGCTGGGACACGATCGCCTCTGCCCGCCTTCCGCCAAAGCCAACCCAGGCGTAGGTCCATGGGTCTTTTTCATCGGATACATAGTAGGCAAGCTCATCAGGGACTATCAAAAAGCCATAACCTTCCTTTAGTGGATAGCTCTTTCCTCCCATCTTAAAACGCCCCTTTCCGCTAAGACAGTAGTGGATCATAAAGTGAGGCTTAAGCGCAGGGCCAAAGCTGTGTCCGGGAAGTGTCTGGGACAGTCCGCAGCAATATACGTATAAATCATCTGATTCTTCTGTGTTAAACAGTAATTTGTATGCTTTTTCCATAAACTAATTGTAATATGCATTCTGCGCGCATGCAAACTACTGCGAATAAGGTGTATAATCTTTTTTGGAGGGTTATGACTATGAAAAATGTGATTTTTGTATTTTCAGGTACCGGCAACTGCCTGGACATCGCAAGGAATATTGCAGATGGTATAGGCGGCGCTGATATCGTAAGAATTCGAGAAGGAATGAGTATTCCAAATGTTACTGACGCTGCAAAAGTGGGATTTGTTTTCCCATGCTACGGCGGTGGTGCTCCGGAGGACGTATTTACCTGCGCCAAGAAGGTAAAGATCAAACCCGGCACATACACCTTTGGTGTTGTATCCTGCTCGGCATACGCAGGAACAGGCCTTGCCAAACTGAATAAAATAATTCCCCTTAAGTACTGGGGCAAGATCACACACCAGTGCAGCTGCATCTGGCTCTTCCCTCACAAGCTCATGATGCCTATGATGACAGTCGGCGAAGCACAGGCAAGAAGTAAAGACCTTGCAGGGAAAATGGCACAAGAAATATCTGATGGCGTTATCAAAACCAGGAAGCCACCAATGAATATTCTTAACGCCTTTGAAAACATGCTTTGGCCTGTCATTGCCAAAAAGAAGATCGCAGCATTTGCAGTTAGCGATAAATGTGTTGGCTGTGGACAGTGCGCCAAGATTTGCCCAAGAGGAAACATACAAATCGAAAACGGCAAAGCCGTTATTGGAAGCAACTGTGCCCAGTGCCTCGGTTGCCTTCAGTACTGCCCGACAAGTGCTATCTCCATCGGCGCTATAACAGACAAGAGAGATCACTATCACAATCCACATATTAAGGCTTCTGACCTTATGTAAGATCCCGGACTTATTTAACCGACTAATAACAAAACGCCTCCCACTCCAAAAGAGTGGAAGGCGCTATTTTTATGCTGATTTATTTAACTTCCATCTGAAGCTTGTCCAGATGCCAAACCTCATCTACATATTCCTGGATTGTTCTGTCTGATGAGAACTTACCACAGCATGCAGTATTCATGAGTGACATCTTTGCCCAGCGCTTCTTATCTGCATAGGCGTCAGTAATTCTCCTCTGTGCCTCAAGGTAAGACTCGAAGTCCTTAAGGATGAAGTACTGGTCAGCCTTATTGGAGTTGATGGTGTTAAGCAGGCAATTGTAAAGCGGTCTGAACAGCTCTCTGTCCTGAGAGAATGTTCCATCAACCAGCTTATCCAGAACTGACTTAACATTAGGATTGCTGTTATAGATATCCATTGGATTGTAGTTACCGTTTCTCTCATAGTCCATAACTTCCTGTGAAGTAAGACCAAAGATAACTGCATTCTCCTCACCAACTTCATTGACGATCTCTACGTTAGCTCCGTCCATTGTTCCAAGAGTAACTGCTCCGTTGAGCATCATCTTCATGTTACCGGTTCCGGAAGCCTCTTTACTTGCAGTTGAGATCTGCTCTGATACATCAGCTGCCGCAAAGATAAGCTCAGCATTTGAAACCTTGTAATCCTCAATGAATACAACCTTGAGCTTGCCCTTGATATCAGGATCATTATTAACAACATCTGCAACAGAGTTGATAAGCTTGATTGTAAGCTTAGCTGTAAGGTATCCGGCTGCTGCCTTGGCGCCAAAGATATATGTCTTTGGATAGAAGTCCTTGGTTGGATGAGCCTTGATGTCGTTGTACTTATGAATTACCTGAAGGATATTAAGGAGCTGTCTCTTGTACTCGTGAAGTCTCTTAACCTGTACATCAAAGATAGACTTAGGATCAACATCAACGCCGTTGTGCTCCTTGATATACTTGGCAAGGCGCTTCTTGTTCTTGTACTTGATGTCCATGAACTCCTCAAGAGCCTTCTTGTCATCAACAAAAGACTTGAGCTTGGCCATCTCTGAAAGGTCTGTGATCCAGCCATCGCCGATCTTATCTGTTACCCAGTCAGCAAGAAGCGGATTAGCATGCATAAGGAATCTTCTCTGTGTGATACCGTTTGTCTTGTTGTTGAACTTCTCTGGCATCATCTCGTAGAAGTCCTTGAGCTCTCTCTTTTCAAGGATCTCAGTGTGAAGCTTGGCAACACCGTTTACTGAATGTCCGCCGACAATTGCAAGGTGAGCCATCTTGACCTGATTGTCATAAAGGATCGCCATGCTTCTTATCTTGGCCTGAACATCGATTCCTGCAGAATTGGTGTACTGGCGCATGATCTGGTCAACGAATCTTCTGTTGATCTCATCAACGATCTGATAGATACGAGGAAGCAGTCTCTGGAAAAGATCTACCGGCCACTTCTCAAGAGCCTCAGCCATGATGGTGTGGTTGGTGTAACAGCAGGTCTTGATGGTAACTTCCCACGCTTCATCCCATGTAAGGTAGTACTCGTCCATGAGAATTCTCATAAGCTCAGCAACAGCAACAGTTGGATGTGTGTCGTTAAGCTGGAATACTGCCTTTTCGTAGAACTTCTTGATATCCTTGTGGTTCTTTAAATATCTCTTAATTGCAGTCTGAACAGACGCTGAGATGAAGAAATACTGCTGTTTAAGTCTCAGCTCTTTTCCAGCGATATGATTGTCATTGGGGTAAAGGACTTCGCAGAGCTGGCTTGCAAGGTTCTCCTGCTCAACAGCCTTCTGATAGTCGCCCTTGTCAAAGGAATCCAGCTGGAAGCACTGAATAGGCTCCGCATCCCAGATTCTTAGTGTATTTACAACGCCATTTCCATATCCGATTACCGGAAGATCATATGGAACAGCCTTAACTACCTGATAGCCTTCCTGAGTGAACACGGTTCTTCCGCGTTCGTCAGTATGCATGTTAACATATCCGCCAAACTTAACTTCCTTGGCATACTCGTTTCTTCTAAGCTCAAACGGGTTTCCGTTCTCAAGCCAGTTATCGGGAGCCTCTACCTGATAACCATCCTTGATCTTCTGGCGGAACATACCATATTTATAGCGGATACCACATCCATAAGCCATATATCCAAGAGTTGAAAGAGAATCCAAAAAGCATGCAGCAAGTCTTCCAAGACCGCCGTTTCCAAGGGCCGGATCCGGCTCCTGATCCTCAATGAGGTTTACATCGATTCCCAGCTCATCAAGGGCTTCCTTAACTGGCTTGTAAGCCTGAAGGTTTATAAGATTGTTACCAAACGCTCTTCCCATAAGGAATTCCATAGACATGTAGTAAACAATCTTGGGATCCTGCTCAGCAGCTGCCTTCTGGGTAGTCATCCAGTGATCAACAATTGCATCCTTAATAGCATAAGCTGCAGCCTGATAAAGCTCCTGAGGTGTAGCTTCCTCCATGGTCTTTCTGTAAAGGGTCTTAACGTTATATTGAACGCTCCTTTTGAAAAGATCCTTATCAAAAGATAACTTCTTTTTCTTCATATTCCCTCCTCAAAGAATAATTATGCCGTAACATGTACACTTACATGTACACTTCTCCATTTTACCGCAAAAAAGCACACATTTCTAGTTTTATCGGGATTTAAGGGTACATGATCCCGTAAACTGTGGTGATATTGTCCCTGTCCATCTGCTTATAGTCAGGTTTTTTGCCGGTCAGAGCGTTTTCCATCTCCGAGAGTTTATCAAGTTCATCCCAGGGGATCAGGCAGGCGTGTCGCTTACCTGCTGCATCCTTCATAACACGCACTGAAGTATCAGTTAAAAAGAGCTCTGCCCTCTTCTTAATGATTTCCTCCGTCATCCTGTCATATCCCATTGAGTAGTGGAATGCGCACCATCTGTGGTGCTCAGACTTGGACAGGTTCTCAAGAAAATCTCCTTCTAAAGCTCTTTTGCCTGCATCAAGACGCTTTAAAAGACTCTTTAGATAGTCAGCACTTGCTCTGCAGCTCATTCGGCTGAAATAATCGCAGCTCTCCCACTGCTTCTTTGCACTCTCGTCCTCTCCGCAGTAGTAGTGGTTTATCTCGATGGCAAGCTCATCCATCTTGCCGTAGTATAGGATGTCTGCATCATATATCGTTCTCTTCTTTCTCTCTTTTCCCTCCTGATATGCAAAGACCTTGTCCTTGACACACTGATAGATGGGGAGGTGAATACCCTGATGCTTTAATATTTCCTGGAAGCTGTGGGCTATTTCGTAACCGGTCTTCTCATCGTCCAGGGCAACTACTATGTATTTAAGCACCGATGCCTTCTCCACAAGGTAGTTGACAGCCTGCTCGCTCCTTCCGTCCCTTGGAGAAAACTCGATATTGTAGTTCTTTAGCATAGCGCCGTAATGGAGCTTGAAGAACCCGTCTATTCTCTCAACCGCCGGGTCAAAAACCATAACATGGAAGTTGCTGCCCTCAAACTGGCCATTGGCAACAAGCTTTCTCAGAGTCTCCTGACCAACGCGCCCAAATCCTACAAGAACACACTCTGCATCCTCTGTAGCTTTTCCGTTTTCGTCAAAAGAGATTGCGTTACAGATGGGGTATTCCTGCATAAGGAGCCTTGCAACAAGCTCCGGCTTGTTAAACACCTTAACTGAACCATAGCCGTAGTGGGAATTAGAAGCAAGAAGTGCTGCTCCGTCTTCATCTCCCCTTCCAAGCATTACAAGCTGCGTCTGAGATGGTTGGATACCGGCTTTTTCAAGGCTCTCGAGAAGCCTTGTGGCATATGAAAGATTTGAATCAGTATTTTCGGATAATGCGCTTAGGCGAAGCTTACAACTGCCTCTTTTCAAGGAGAGCCTTCTTATGAATTTTACTGTAGCTCCCGTTGCGTCGTCGTCAGTATACAGAACCCCGCCGAGTTGCCTGATAGTCATCTCTCCGGCAGAATCGTCGCCAACAAATACCACAGAGCTCTTTGCGATATCCGACAGCTTTTTTCCAAAAGAGATTGCTCCGGCGTCCGTGCCATAGATAAGATCCACGTTGCGCACAAGCAAAAGCCATGTGCGGTACTTTTTGACTGCAGAACGACCTAGCATATTTACCAACGCACTGATCAGGGAATAATAAGCGAAGAAATGCACAATCCAGAAGAGGAGGATAAGGGTTTTGTCTCCGTTAACGAGCTGGGAAAACTCATCGATCCTGAAGACACCTCCGAACATTTTGCCCATGTCAAAAACAGTTCTTATAACAGCTGTGGCTCCCATGCCAAGAAGAGCGGTATTGATACTTCCATAGATCACGATTCCGCCAAAGATCGCCACCGTAAATGCAATGCTGGACCACTTCTCCCTGTTTTCAACATCTATTGCAAGATAAAGTATCAGCGCCAGAAAAACTGCCGCTGATATAATAATGATCGCTATACTCTGCCCCACAAACATACTTTTTTCATGCCCCTTAGTAACTTAACTAATGCTATTTCTGATAATAGCACAGCAATGGGGGCTATGACAAACTTATCACCTTGCAAAATATAAGCTTCAAAGCTCCTCTTCTCCAAGTTTATCCGCAAGATCCCCAATGACTTCCCAGGAGGAATCATCAAGAAGCTTCTGCTCTAAAGTAAGTTCTTCATAAGGCTTAAGAAGTGGATGTCTGCGCAATTTGTTGTCCCGGGTTTCATCAAACTTCCAGTTGTGGAGAATATGGAAGCGGCACCATCTCTCGTGTTCGATCCATCTGCATTCTTCTCTCTTTTCTTCCGGAAGGTTTTTGAATTTTTCAAAAGCCCTTGAACATAAGTCTTTGGTGATGACTTTTGTATCCGCATCAGGTAGTAAAAGACCTATTTTAACGCGAAGATGATCTGCTGAGGCGATATTTGATGCTTTGTGCCAAGGAGAGAGGTCCTCCCATGAGCATCCCTGGCCGGTTTTCTCCCTGTACATATCATTGAGCCTTATTGCAACCTGATCAATTCCATAGTCCATGATCAGCTTTCTGGACATAATCTCTTCATCTGTTCCAAAGCAGCTGGTCTCTGAAGGAGCAGTCTGGGCATAGACATGAATCTTTCCATTTGTAGGGAAATACTTAATAATCTCTGCCGCTAATGCAGCATTACTATCAGCATCATCAGAACAGATGATAATTCGATCAGCGTTTTCTAAAAGTCTGGCATCAGAATTCCATTCATCATTAGAAAATATGACACTATCATTGTGTTTTGATGAATCATCCATATTTACTACTTTGCTTAATTCGTGATGGTTCTTTTTAAACTCATCCCAATTGCCAAACAGATAATAATTCAGTCTGTGCTCTTTTGAGAGAACATTGATGATCAGTGCCCGTTCCAATAGGTCCTGAGAAAGGTGTCCATCTCCGATAAAAACGAAGTTCTTTTCTTCTTTCCTGACCGCATTATTCTGCCAATAGCTTCTGGATATAAGTTCGTGATGGTTTATTAGTTTAATGCCTTCTGGAATATCTGCAAGGATCGATTCAGACTCGCAAAAGACTTTTACTGGAAAGCTATTGCCTACCAAAGAAAGGACACTCTTTCCCAAGGTAATATTGTCCCAGCTGTTCTCGGAAAAGATAAAAACACAGCACTCTCCTGATCCTGTCTTTCTTTTAATAATAGATTCAATGCTGCTATCTACTACAAGCTGAGATTTGAGCGTGTCTCCTTCACCATTTGAAAGGGCATCTGCTTTTCCTAAAAAGATGAATGCGCAGTCTGGGTTTTTAAGTGAAATCGAACAGGCAATTTTTGAAGTAAGGGAATCATATTTGTTGAATATAAACCAGCTCTTTTTCCTGTTCTTCCAAATCCACCAGTCAGGATAGAGCTTTCCATAGAATAAAGAAACTACAAGACCTATGAGCCATGCCATTACGCCGGCGCTCATAAGCATCAATATGGCGCCTATTGCCCTTCCCCAAGGCGTAACAGGTGATATATCGCCATAGCCAACGGTAGTAAGCGTTGCCAAAAGATACCAGATAGCATCCGATGCTCCGCCAAATCCGGAAGCTTCCCCCTCAATATTAACTAATAAAACCAGCAAAACAAAATATAGAAGTATAAGGGCTAAAACGATAGCCAATATACGCTCTCTACTTTTTTTCATACGATTTTAGCTCCCTAATAAGACACATATTGTAAGTATCCTATTACATAATAGCACAGGCTCTGTTCATCTTACGTATTTATATCGGCAAAAGAGCCTTAGTAAACCATTAACTTATAATAAAAAGAAATTAATTTTCACTTAAGCTAAGAAACTTTGAAACTTCTTCCGATATACTTAGTAGCCGCAAGGATGTGGCGCTACATGCAGGGATGCAAGATGATTTACGGATAGGCAAAAACGCACGTTTTTCGTGTGATAGA
>JAEEGH010030337.1_pt1 | contig 10514 bp, 6 predicted proteins | sample 9134181 | NCBI WGS metagenome assembly JAEEGH01 (sample SAMN16246544, study PRJNA631951) | gut metagenome | biome: gut microbiome; feature: rumen; material: DP-attached | host: Bos | place: Iran: Karaj | collected 2018-10 | reverse complement strand
TTGCTCATCCGGTCGATCTCTTTTTTCAGATCCTCGATCTCATCCTGGATATGATCCCGGTCAGTCATGGTATTCGTGTCCGTCGCCGCCTGCACCGCGAGCTCCCGCATGCGCTGCAGCATGGACGTGATCTGGGAGAGCACGCCGTCCGTCGTCTGCAGCATGGAAGAGGCATTATCCGCGTTTTTCCGGGCTTCTGTCATCCCGTTGATATGCATGTCCAGTTTATTGGACAGCGCCATGTGCGCGGGATGGTCCTTGGATTTATTGATGGAAAGGCCGGTGGACAGACGCTCCATGGCCTGCGTCACCATGTTTTCACTGGTTTTCAACCGGTTGTTCGCGACCACTGCCGAAAGATTATGATTGCTGATCTGCATATGTTTCCTCCTATGCTAAAAATCCCCGGTTCGCCTCCGGCACCACGCTTTCCGTGATGTCGTTTCTGCCGTAGGTCATTCCGTAGGAAACCTTCTGTACATTCTTCATTTCCGGAGAGGAATCATCCAGCTCCGCCAGCTCATGGAACGCTTTCCCGAGCTTGTCCAACACCTTCTTCGCCTCTTCGATCCCGGCGGTATTGTATAAGCTGATCGATAACGCAAGCTGCTCCCTGCACCAGGTGTACAGGCGGTAAAGGTATGCGGACAGTTCGTAATTGAAATCCAGCACGGAGATCAGTTCCTTCAGAACATTATCCGCCCAGCGAAGGTTCATCTTAAACACTTCTTTGTTGTTATTTTCTTTTGCCTCAACCGCATCCATAAGATACACATCCAAAATCTCATATTCGATCGCGATCAGGGAAGTGCGGTTGCTCTGTGTGATCCGAATGGAAAACCGCTGTTTTTTCTCTTTATCCAAAATGATCCTCCTTTACTGAAGAAGCGAAAGCAGCTGCTCCGGTGCGTCATTCGCCTGCGCCAGCATGGCTGTTGCGGACTGAACAAGGACGTTCTGCGTCGTATACTCTGTCATTTCCTCCGCCATATCCGTATCGGCGATCGTGGAAACCGAGCTTTCCATGTTTTCGGCGTTTTCATCCAGATAGGAAACCGTATAATCGATGCGGTTGGTCATCGCGCCGATATGCGACCGGAAGGAAGAGATCTTATCGATCGCCTTATCCATCTTATCCAGGGCCTTATCCGTGTCTTCAGAGGACTTGAAGCTGATGTCATCCAGATACAGCATTTCCGAGTCTATCTTCGGGATCCGTAAGAGCTCGATCTGGTTCTCATCTGCGCCAACCTGCGCCTGCAGACGGCCCATATTGGATATTTCCAAGGTGATATTGGTCCCGGCTCCGAGGTCCCTGTTGATCAGAAAATCCATCTGAAAGCCGTCGGGACGCTGGATATAAGCATGGTTTCCTTCTGACTTGAACGTTACATCATAGAGCTGCTGTCCATTGTAAGTAAAATCCGAGAGATTGGCTTCTCCATTGACCCAATCCACCTTCATCTTATATGTTCCGGCCTCTACAGCATCTGAAGCATAGATCCGATCCAGATCAGGCTGCGGAATTCCGGCTGCGCTGTTCGTAGATTTCGAAGGAGTCATTCTCTCGTCAAGCGTTCCGTCCAAAAGGCCGACCCCGTTGAACTCCGTGTCCCTGCTGATCCGGTCGATCTCTTTGCGCATGGCTTCCATCTCCTGCGCTAAGGCCTCCCGGTCCGTTTCGGTGTTCGTATCGTTCCCGGCCTGCACGGCCAGCTCACGCATACGCTGAACCAGGCTGTGGATCTCACTGAGAGCGCCCTCAGCCGTGTTCAAAAGGGACGAAGTATTCTGGGCGTTTTCGGACGCCCTGTTCAGTCCCTTGATCTGTGTTTTCATCATATTGGAAATAGCCATTCCGACCGGATTGTCCTTGGAATGGTTGATAGCGATGCCCGAAGAGAGCTTCTCGATGGATTTTTCAACAGAAAATTCGTTTTTACGCAGTTCGGTATTCGAAATAACGGCCGACAGATTATGATTGATCTTCATAAGCTTCCTCTCATAAAATAACGCTTCCCTGCGGCCCCCGGCTCTCCTTCCCTGGATCGCCATTCAGTTTCATTGTGTTACATATATTATCGGTCAAAAACAGACTTTCTTTAATTGAGAAGCGAAAGAAATGCTTTTGCCGCGCGATATAACTGTTTCGTGGTCACAGGATCCCCGTCCCGCGTGATCCCGTCGTTTTCGCGGTCCGTTTCTGTTGAAAACCGCCTGAGATCAAGCGAGCGGTCCTCCACAACGGAAAGCTTTACGCCCTGAAAGCCTGTCTCGCCGGCCAGCTCCCCGGAAAACCGCTCTTCCCGTTCCCTGAAAAACGCCGCGGTCTCCGGCCGTTCCGCTGCGATGTATCCGGTCAGATTCTGCCCGGCTGCCCTCAGCTTCGCAGCCACGCTGCCCATCGAAGACAACGTGAACTGAATATCCACGATCCCTTTTTCTTCCGTGCCGTTTACGATCTTTAAGGTCATTTCCCCGGTCTCGCCCTGCACCTGGATCGGAATATGATACTGCTCCTGCTTTGCCATCCGGGAAGCAAGCCGAAACTGCCCGGCCATGAGGCGAAGCTCCCTGACATCCACAGCCGTCTTCGTGTCTTCCGCCGTCAGCATCGTCTTCATGACGTTTTCCGCGATATCCGCAAGATTCTTCTGTGCCTTTGCCATGTCCTCCGGCGTATCCGCCGCCTCGCCGAACTGGCGGAGCAGATCCTTTTTGATCTCTTCAAAGTCCACTTCCCCGTCCGGTGTGCGGTAGGCATCCTTTTCCATGCCGAAAAGCTTACGCACCGCGGCATTGGGACGGTTCATCATGTAATGGAGGATCTCGATATTCTCCACCGTCGTCGGAAGGTCAAAACGCTCCAGCGCGCGATAGACCTCTTCCTCCGCTTTGGCGGCGTCACTAAAGTTCTTCAGCTCCTGTGAAACGTATTCTTCCTCTTCTTCCGCGGTATCCGCTTCTTTTAAGAGCCGTGCAAACTCCTCCGGGCTCTTTTCCTGCCACCGCTCATCCCGCTCCATGGCGGACTTCAGTGTCTCCGGCGACAGAGCGTCCGCTGCCTCATAGATCATGGACTGATGGAAGGCTGTCAGCGCCTGCTGCGTGCTGTTTCGTGACTTTTCCTTCGCCTTTACGCCGCCAAACCCGTCATCCACGGTATAGTCCATGCTTCTTTTCGCGGAACGGACCGCCGTCATCAGATTTTGCAGCGTCACCTCGGCGCCTTCCGCCACCAGCGCGCCCACTGCTGCCCCGTCCGACTCTTCGATCTGCCGGATCATCCGGTAGATCCCGATATAGGAATCCCGCTCTTCCGGCGTAATTCCCCTATTTGCCTCGAGTTTCACAAGAAACTCGCTGTATTTCTCCTCCTCCGGGATCCCGACCTCCCGGCGGATCGCTACCGCTTTCTCATTCAGTTCTGCGATATCAAGATCCAGCGGGTTTTCGCCTGTCTTGATAAACTCCGCCACCACGCGGGGCGTCAGGTTTTCAAAAGCGCGGTTCACCTGCGCGTCCTTCGCCTTCACAGCGATCAGGTTCTCTTCGGTCAGGTCGATCCGGTTATAGCTCAGGATCCTTACCGCCCTTTGGTTTTCCGCCGTATCGGGAAGGTCCATCGCCTCCAGCCGGTCAGAAATATTCCGAAACGCTTTTTGAATGGAATCTCCGAGGTCTTTGCGGATCTCGGTGCGCATCGTGTCATACGCTTCCCCTGCTTTATCGAGCTTTAGTTTCAGCTCGCTTCCCAGTTCATGGAGCCGGTTTAAGCTGTCCGTTTCCCCCACAGCAGGCCGGATCGGAAGAACATAGGCCGGCATTTCCTTCAGTTCGGTAAGCTTCTTTTCCGTTTCCGCGAAAAGATCGACGGATTCATCGGTCACCGGCGTTTCCGCCTGTTTCAGATAGGATTCGTAATAGGCGCGCTCTTCCTTCTTCAGCTCCTCCAGCCGCTCGGAAAGCCCTGTCACATCCGCTTCCACGCCCAGCTTTTCCATGGTCTTACGGGCTTCATCCGTCATCACGAGCCGCGCTTCCTCCCGCTCTCTCCGAAGAGCAAGGAAATCCGCTTCCATCGGCCGTTTCCCCGATCTTACCGCTTCCACTGCTGCCGAAATTGTCTCTTCCGGCGTGGGCGGCAGCTTCATTTCCGATAATTCTTCTGCTTTTTCAATATTCGAAGCAGTCAGCGGAATGTCATTTCCGAGCATCCACAGGCTCTTCTCCACGGTCTTCTGATCAACGGGCAAAGAGCTTTCCTCGATCACGTCCACGATCTGCTCCCGGAGCTGGCTCCCCTCTTCCGCAGCAAGCGGCGGTTCAGCGGCAGCCGTACCGCTGGCTTTTGCCACATAAAGGTTTTCCACCGTCGGCTCCAGGTCCCTTTGCAGCATGTATTTCACGGCCCCATCCGGAAACTCCGTAAGGCCGGCGGACAGAGAGAGCGTTTTCTCCGTTTCTTTCAGGTTGTCCTCGGTCAGCGGAAGGTCTGCGGCCGCATAGGCGTTTTGGATCGCCGACAGCACCGCCTCCCCGCCTGCTTCACGGATCGCTTCATCGCTCAGAGAGATCTCCCCGTCAACATTCCCGCTTTTTGCAAGGGAAAGCTTGATCTTGTCCACAACGGTCATGATCTCTTTGGAATCCATGTTATGGAGGGAATTCCCGTTATCCCGGTATTCCTTAAAATCATCTTCGGACATGGTGTTACTGACAACGGCCATTTCCTTCTGTTTTGCCGCAAAAGAACTTTCCTCCGCCATCGCAGCCGCAGCAACCTCTTCCGACGCCTTCAGGGCGGGGTTGTCATAGGTGCTTTTTCGTACATTGGCCGCATGCCCGTTCAGAGGATCCTTATCCAACCCCCTCAGCTCCTCCGTTGCAACAAAATGAGCGCCACGATCCGTGACCGTGCCGCTCTGTTTTATGATCTCCATTCCGTTAAAATCTTCGATTCTCATCCGATCTGCCTTTCATTCTGATCTATGGATTAAAACTTCATCTGAACTATTTATCGGATGTTTTTTTGATTCCCTTAAATCCCGGTTATACCGACCCCTCAGCCTTTGCTGCGTTTTCGGCTTCTTCCTCTTCCGGTTCCGGGAACAGGCTTTCTCTCGGCGTTCTTCCATAGAGATCGGCCAGGTCACGGATGCTGCGGGAGAGATCAGGCGACAGGAAATTCGGAAGCAGACGCCACTGCCAGTTCCCTTCCGCCTTTCCGGGCGTATTGATCCGCGCTTCTTTTCCCTTGCACAGATAATCCTGCAGCGGGATGATGCAAAGATCCGCCACCGAACGATAAGCCTCACGGATGATGTCCCACACGAGCTGGCCGTAATCCGAGTTCATGGAATTGATGTAACGACGGACGTAACTGCGGTCGCCGTCTCCGATCTCCTCCACCCAGGCTCTGGTGGGCGTGTTGTCGTGCGTTCCGGTATAGACCACACAATTATTTTCATGTCTGTGGTTCACATAAACACTGTCCCAGCTCGTAAACGCGAACTGCAGCACCTTCATGCCCGGCAGCCCCGAATCCTTAAGCAGCTTCGTGTTTTCTTCGGTCACGGTCCCGAGGTCTTCGGCGATCATGCGAAGCTCCTTCAGTTCGCTTTTCAGCGCGTTAAAGAAATCCATGCCCGGACCGGGGTAGTATTTTCCCTTTCTTCCGTCCTCTTCTCCCCAGGGGATCGAATAATACTGGCAGAATCCGTGGAAATGGTCGAAACGGATCACATCATAGAACTCGTAATTCCTCTTGATCCGCTGGATCCACCAGGCATAGCCGCTCTTCTTATTCGCCTCCCAGTCATAGACCGGATTGCCCCAGAGCTGACCGGTCGCCGAAAACGCGTCCGGAGGGCACCCCGCAACCTCGGAGGGCTTTCCTTCCGTATCCGTGCAAAAGACCTCGGGATGAGACCAGGCGTCCGCGGAATCCAGTGCCACATAAAACGGCAGGTCTCCAATGATACCTACCCCTTGTTTGTGCGCATATTTTACAAGCGCATTCCACTGGCGTTGGAAGAGAAACTGCTCAAAACAGACGAAATCGATCGTTTCCTTATAGTCCTTCTGCGCCTGAATGAGCGCATCTTTATCCCTGGAGCAGAGCTTCTTTGGCCAATCAAGCCAGGACACGCCCTTCTGGGCCTCTTTGATCGCGATATAAAGGGCATAATCCCCGAGCCAGAAGCTCTCCTTCTCAAGGAAACGGTCATATTCGGCCTTGTCGTCCCCGGCTTCCTTCCACCGTTCAAAGGCTTTCTTCAAAAGCGGCTTGCGGTTCTCATACATAGCGCCATAATCCACTTTTTCGAGGTCGTCTCCGAAGGAAACCGCATTCACTTCTTCCTCGGTCAGATATTTCTTCTCGATCAGCTCCTCCAGACAGATAAAATACGGATTTCCGGCATAAGCCGAATCCGGCTGATAGGGGGAATCCCCGTACCCTGTCGGTCCGATGGGGAGGATCTGCCACCAGGCCTGTCCTGCCTCCTTTAAGAAATCTACAAACTCCCTTGCTTCTTTCGAAAAACAGCCGATCCCGTATTTCGAAGCCAGTGAAAAAATGGGGAATAAGATCCCGCTTGTACGTGGTAACATTTCTTTAAGTCCTTTCCATATTAATTCGATTCATATTGGATCGTTTCGCGTCTGAGCGCTTCTGTATTCGATCCAGGATCCAGTTAAAGAGCTTTGTCAGATACCTTAGGATCGGCTCCGTTGTCAGAAGGAACAGCACCATCAGCATCGCGCACTGCAGATTGATCCTCGTGATCGCAAACCAGTGGCTGATAAAGATCATACAAAACAGCCACCCTCCGAAGAGGCACCCGAGCATGACCCAGTGGTGTTTCTGCATCGGTTTCGTGATCACATAGATGATCATAAAGCCGACGACCGCCACAAGGATCGTGACCGACGTGGACAGGCATTCCGTATCCACGTTAAATTCCCGGCAGAAGATGATCAGTCCGAAAACCACGCCAAAATCCGTTAGCCCCGCCGGCAAGGCCTTTAGCAGGACGTTTGTCATAAAGTGACCCTTGATCCTTTCGTGGTTCGGCTCCAGTGCCAGGATCAGCGAAGGCAGGCCGATCGTAAAGAGACTGATCAGCGTGACCTGCGAGGGCTCGAGCGGGTAATCCAGGAACATGATCACCGAGAACACCGACAGCAGCAGCGAGAAGATATTTTTCACGAGATAGAGGGCCGCGGTCCTCTGGATATTGTTTACGACCCGTCTGCCCTCCGCAACGACCGAAGGCATTCTGGTAAAGTCGGAATCTAAGAGCACGAGCTGGGCCACGTGGCTGGCCGCATCACTGCCGGAACCAAGCGCCACGCTGCAGTCGGCTTCGCGAAGAGCCAGAATATCGTTCACGCCGTCACCGGTCATGGCCACGGTATGCCCCTGCGCCTGCAGCGCCTTTACGATCAGCTTCTTCTGCTCGGGCACCACCCGGCCGAATACGGTGTATTTCTGCACCGCTTCATAAATATCCTTTTTCGACTGCAGAGATCTGGCGTCGATAAAGTTATCCGCATCGGTGATCCCGGCTTTTTTCGCGGTCTCCGACACCGTCAGCGGGTTATCGCCGGAGATCACCATCGTTTTCACGCCCTGGGCTTCAAAGTACTTAAACGTTTTTTTCGCGCCTTCACGCACCGGATTCTCCAGCAGCACGATCCCGCGTGGAATGACCTTTCCTTTCAAAGCCTCCCCGTCCAGGGTTCCCTGATATTTCCCATAGACCAGCACACGGTAGCCCTTCGCGGCCTCCGCTTCGATCTCTTTCTTATAGGTCGCGTAATCCTCTCTCAGCACGAATTCCGGCGCTCCGAAGACATAGGTCCCGTCCTCGAACTCGATCCCGCTGTACTTATACTTGGAGGAGAAGGACTGGATCTTCTTCGCGGCCTTTCCCGTTCCAGTGCGGAAATACTGCTGCATGGCCTTCATCGTATCGTTGTCCTTGGTCATATTCCGGACAAAATCCGATAATTCGTTCTTCATGGCCTCTGCGCTCATGCCCTGCACCGCGGTCTTCATTCCCGCCACCTTCATCACGGGCTCCGTGATCGTCCCGGTCTTGTCCACACATAAAACATCGACCCTGGCCAGAGTCTCGATACTCTTCATGTTATGAAGCAGCACCTCTTTTTGCGCCAGACGCACCGCCGAAACCGCAAGCGAAACCGACGTCAGCAGATAAAGCCCTTCCGGGATCATACCGATCAGAGCCGCCACCATGGACTGGATACTGGACTGGAAGGTTCCTCCGTTGATCACATAACTCTGCACGAAAAGCGCGATACCGATCGGGATGATGATGATCCCGAGGACCAAAAGGAGCTTGTCAATGGAGCGGATCATCTCTGACTGCTCGCCCTTTTTCTCTTGGGTGGCCTGCAGCATGAGTTTCGAGATATAGGACTCCTTCCCCACTGCCACGATCTGCGCATAGCACTTTCCGGAAACCACATAACTCCCCGAAAACAGAGAATCTCCCGGATTTTTCTCGATCTCGTCCGATTCTCCGGTCAGGAGAGATTCGTTCGCCTGGATCTTCCCGGAGAGCACCTTGGCATCCGCAGGGATCTGACGGCCGCTGGTCAGGACGATCACATCATCCATTACCACCTCTTCCGAAGAGATCTCCTTCTCCTTGCCGTCTCTCAGCACCGTTACCTTCGGGGCGTTTAAGAGCGTCAGCTTGTCCAGCACCCTTTTGGAATGGATCTCCTGAATGATACCGATGGCCATATTTGCCAGAATGACCGGCAGAAACGTCATATCCTTAAAGGATCCCGTGATGATCAGAAGGACCGCAAAGATCGCGAAGATCATATTAAAGTAGGTCAGCGTGTTTTCCTTGATGATCTGCCCGACGGTTCTGGTATTAGCCGTGACATTGACATTCGTTAAATGATTTTTTTCGCGGAGGGTAACCTCCTCTTGTGTAAGTCCTTTGACTGCTAATTCTTCCATAACTTCCATTATATCTAAAATTCTTTTTTTTCCTACCCACTTCTTTTATTTTTTCGTATAATAGCAGTGACAGCCAAAATTGCATTTTTGTACAAAAGGAGAAAACAATGAAAAAAAGAATATTGCCTGTTCTGATGTCAGCCCTGCTTCTGTTTGCTGCGGGCTGCGGTCAGAATAATGATGCAGCCGCGAAAAAGGATTCTTCCGAAAAAGTATCCGAAACGGCCGAAGCTGCGCAGGAAGCATCCGCAGACACGGGATCGGAAGACGCCGGCTCCGTAGATACCACGGACGGGAATACGCTGATGATCGTCACAAATCCCGGCATTCATAAGGAAATCCTGGATAAAGCCCAGACGATCTTAAGCAAGGACGGGATCACGCTGGATATCCTGGAGGTGGATGATTACATGGGACCGAACCTCCTCGTAGACGCCGATATTTACACGGCAAACTACTTCCAGCACGAGGAATACATGAATTCCTTCAATACAATGATGGATACCGATCTGGTGCAGGTAGGCTACATCCATTTTGAGCCCATGGGGATCTACCCGGCAACGAGAAAGGCGATCTCCGAGCTCACGGACGGCGACACGATCGTGATCCCCGAGGACGCCAGCAATAAGACCCGGGCGCTGCTGCTCCTGCAGAGAGCCGGCATTATCGACCTGAAGCCCTCCGAGTCCGGACAGTACACGATCTCCGATATTTCGGGAAATCCCTACGGCGTCAGCGTGCTTCCGGTGGACGCCTCCATCGTGCCTTCCATGGTCGGAGAGGCTGCTCTCTTGGTCATGAACGGGAATTTTGCGAGAGACAATTTCCTCTCTCTGTCCGACGCCCTGTATTACGAAGAAAGCGATGATTCCGAAACGGCGCCTTACTGGAATGTGATCGCCGTAAGGGAAATGAACAAGGATAATCCGTTGGTGAAGCGTCTTGTGGAAGTTCTTTCCAGCGACGAAATGGTCTCTTTCATCAACGACACGTTTGAAGGCACTGCTGTGGCCTGACAAAACAGAAAGGAGTAACGCATATGAAGTTCAAAAAACTGCTTGGTGTGGTCTGTGCCGCAGCGCTGGCCGTCACCGCTCTTCCCACAAATCTGCATGCCGAAGAGGCTACGGCGCTGACCGTCTGCACGGATGCCGCCGGACTCGAAGCAAGCAAGATCAATAACCCGACGCAGGGAGAAGACTACTGGGAAGGAGCCACTGTCTATTTCGGGCGTTTCGGCGCCTATCCCGTGCTTTTCCGCGTTTTGCAGAAGGGCGGAGAGTTCGGAGAAAACAATCTTCTCATGGACTCCTACTTCAGCATGTTCCGCTATCAGTACAGCAAGAAAGGCGATGCGAACTGGGACAACAGCTCTCTTAAGGCGTATCTGAACGGAGATTTCATGCTTTCCTCTTTCTCCGATCCTGAACGCAAAGCCATGCTTTCTGTTAATGCTTCGGGCCTGACCGGAGAAAAAGTCTTCCTTCTGTCTCCCGAAGAAGCATCCAAT
>JAEEGH010030334.1_pt1 | contig 10515 bp, 7 predicted proteins | sample 9134181 | NCBI WGS metagenome assembly JAEEGH01 (sample SAMN16246544, study PRJNA631951) | gut metagenome | biome: gut microbiome; feature: rumen; material: DP-attached | host: Bos | place: Iran: Karaj | collected 2018-10 | reverse complement strand
CTACCTGGTGGAGAGCATCGAGAAGGACGGCAAGGTCCTCAAGCGGTTCGTCCCCTCGGCCCTCAACGAGAGCATCTGCTCCGCCGCTACGGCCGATACCGTCACCCGCGCCCTCCGCGCCGTGGTGAACAGCGGTACAGCCACCCGCCTGAAAGGCGCCAAGCTCCCCGTCTGCGGCAAGACCGGTACGGCCCGCGTGGTCCTCACCCCGGAAGAGCGCAAGGGCAGCCGCGACCCCTACTCGGATGCGCTGGGTCAGAAAAAGAACCAGGGTACTTTCGTGGGCTTCTTCCCGGCCGACGATCCCAAGTACACCATCCTGGTCACCGTGTACTCCTACCTCTCCCACAAGAGTTTCTACGGCGGCACGATGCCGGCCCTCGCGGTACGGGAGATTGTTGACAAGATTTACGCCCTGGACAGCGACTGGCGTCCGGAGCTGCGCCGCACAGCCGCGGTACCTGACATGAACTTGAAAGACTAACGATATGAATTATAAAGACTTCACATTAATTACCGCCGATTCCCGGAAAGTGGTTCCGGGCGCCCTGTTCATAGCCGTCAAAGGCTATGCGAGCGACGGCCACGACTATATCAAGAGCGCAATCGACAAAGGCGCAACGGGCATTATCTGCGAACACATCCCCGAAGACATAGGATCTGTCCAGTTCGAGGTAGTGGAGAACAGCCGCAAGGCGATGGCCCTGGCGGCAGACGAGTTTTACGATCATCCGTCCCGGAAACTGAAACTCGTGGGCATCACCGGCACCAACGGAAAGACTACCACCGTCACCCTGCTGTACAACCTCTTCCGGGGCATGGGCTACAAGTGCGGTCTGTTGTCCACCATCGCCAACTATGTGGGCGATGAACGCCTGGAGACCGAGAACACTACCGTGGATCCCATCACGCTGAACAGCCTGCTCGCCCGCATGGTGGAACAGGGCTGCCAGTACTGCTTCATGGAAGTGAGTTCCATCGGCGTGGAACAAGACCGCGTCACCGGTCTGCAGTTCGCCATGGGCATCTTCTCCAACCTTACGCACGACCATCTGGATTACCATAAGACCTTCGCGGAATACCTCCGCTGCAAGAATCTCTTCTTCGACAACCTGCCCAAGAACGCGATTGCCCTGATCAACACCGACGACAAGAACGGCGAGGTGATGGTGCAGAACACCCAGGCCAAGGTTGTCACCTATTCCGTGCGCGGCATGGCGGACCACGTCGCCCGCGTGATGGAACAGAGCTTCGAGGGAATGCTCCTGAAGATTGACGGCGTAGAGACCTGGTGCCGCCTCATCGGCGCCCACAACGCCTACAACCTCCTGGCCATCTACAGCGCCGCCGTGTGCCTGGGCGCAGACCGCAACGAAACCCTCGTGGCCCTGTCCAGGCTGGAGAGTGCGCCCGGCCGTCTGGAAAACATCCGCGGTCCCCGCGACCTGGCCGTGGTGATTGACTACGCCCACACGCCCGACGCCCTGGAGAACGTGCTCACCACCCTGCGCGCCATCGCCCAGGAGCGCCAGCTCATCTGCCTGTTCGGCTGCGGCGGAGACCGCGACAAGACCAAACGCCCGGAAATGGCCAAGATCGCCGAGAAACTGGCCGACCGCCTGGTCATCACCTCCGACAACCCCCGTACCGAAGATCCGGAGGCCATCATAGCCGACATCAAGGCCGGCCTCTCCCCCGAGAGCATGGCCAAGTCCCTGTTCATCACCAACCGCCGCGAAGCCATCCGCACCGCCATCCTGACGGCCCCGGAGGGCGCCACCATCCTGCTGGCCGGAAAGGGACATGAGGACTACCAGATCATCGGCCATGAAAAGAGACATTTCGACGAGAGAGAAATCGTGGAAGAAACCTTCAAAATGATTTTGCAATAATGCTGTACCACCTCTTCCAATACTTTGAGTCCATCGGGGCCGACTTCCCCGGACTGGGACTGATGCATTACCTTAGTTTCCGGGCCATGATGGCGGCCGTGACGGCCGTGCTGGTGGCCATGTTCGCCGGCAAGCGCATCATCCGTCTGCTCCAGCGCAAACAGATTGGGGAAACCGTGCGCGACCTGGGCCTGGAAGGACAGATCCAGAAAAAGGGCACCCCTACGATGGGCGGCATCATCATCATCCTGTCCATCCTCAGCGGCGTGCTCCTGTTCTGCGACCTCACCAACATCTACGTCATCCTGCTGCTGGTGAGCACGCTCTGGTGCGGGGCCATCGGCTTTACCGACGACTACATCAAGGTGTTCCGCCACAAAAAGGAAGGCCTCAGCGAGAAGGGTAAACTCCTGGGCCAGATTCTGCTGGGCTTTATCATCGGCCTTACCGTATGGATGAGCCCCGACATCGTGGTGCGCGAGAAGGTGGAAGTGAAGGAAAGCATCGAACGCACGCTGGAGACCGAGACCGTCGTCACCAGTGGCCGCTATGTGCAGGAGGACGTGGTCAAGAGCACCAAGACCACCATTCCCTTCGTCAAGAACCACGAATTCGACTATGCCTCCCTCTCCCCCATCAAGGGTACCTGGGGCTGGTATGCCAAGTGGGCCATCTACGTGCTCATGATCGTGCTCGTGATCACCGCCTGCTCCAACGGCACCAACCTCACCGACGGCCTGGACGGCCTGGCGGCGGGGACATCGGCCATCGTGGGCGTGGTACTGGGTATCATCGCCTGGCTGGGCGGTAACCTCATCGACTCCAACTTCCTGAACATCATGTACATCCCGGGCTCCGGAGAAATGGCCATCTTTATGAGCGCCTTCGTGGGCGCCCTGGTGGGCTTCCTCTGGTTCAACTCCTTCCCCGCCCAGGTGTTTATGGGAGATACCGGCAGCCTCACCATCGGCGGCATCATCGGCGTAAGCGCCGTGCTCATGCGCAAGGAACTGCTGATTCCGCTGCTGTGCGGTGTATTCTTCGCCGAGAGCCTTTCCGTGCTCATCCAGCGCACCTATTTCAAGATTACCAAGAAGAAATACGGGCAGGGCCGCCGCGTATGGAGCATGACGCCCCTGCACCACCATTTCCAGGACAAGAAGGCACCCGAGGGCCCGGTGCTCATCCCCAAACCCGTTCCGGCCCAGCATGAAGCCAAGATCACCGTCCGTTTCTGGATTGTGGAGATTATCCTGGCAGTTAGTACGTTAGCATTGTTGAAGATTAGATAGTTATGTCAAGAGTAGTTGTATTGGGAGGTGCCGAAAGCGGCGTGGGAGCCGCTGTTCTGGCCAAAGTGAAAGGATTCGATGTGTTCCTGAGCGACAAGGGACTCATCAAGGAAAGCTATGTGGAAACCCTGAAGAAGTGGGACATTCCCTTCGAGCAGGGCCAGCATACGGAGGAGCTCATCCTCAACGCCGACGAGGTGGTGAAGAGCCCCGGCATCCCGGGTACCGTTCCCATGGTGCAGAAGATCCGCGAAAAGGGTATCCGCGTGGTGAGCGAAATCGAGTTCGCCAGCCGTTATGACAGTGCCAAGAAGATCTGCATCACCGGCTCCAACGGCAAAACCACCACCACGTCCCTCATCTACCACCTGCTGCAGCAGGCGGGCCTGAACGTGGGACTGGGCGGTAACATCGGCCAGAGCTACGCTTATCAGGTGGCTACCGAGCACTTCGACTATTACGTGCTGGAAATCAGCAGCTTCCAGCTGGACGACATCTACGACTTCCGGCCCGACATCGCCATCATCACCAACATCACGCCGGATCACCTGGACCGCTACGACCACAAGATGGAGAACTACGTGGCCGCCAAGTTCAAGATTACCAAGAACCTCACGCCGGACGACTGTTTCATCTTTGACTCCGACGACGCCATTACCGTTGGACACTTGTCCAAGATTGTGCTTCGATGCAAGATGCTTCCCTTCTCCCAGGAGAAGGAAGTGGAGCAGGGCGCTTTCTTGAAGGATGACAAGATTGTCCTCCGTTACGACAAGGAAGAGACCGATATCTTCCTGCAGGAACTGGCCCTGGGCGGCAAGCACAATGTGTACAACTCCATGGCCGCGGCCCTGGCCGCCAAGGCTACGGGTATCACCAACGAGGTCATCCGCAAGTCCCTGGCCACCTTCCAGCCCATCGAACACCGTCTGGAACCGGTTCTGAGCATCAAGGACGTGTTGTACATCAACGACTCCAAGGCTACCAACGTGGACAGTGCGTGGTATGCCCTGGAATGCCAGAAGCGTCCCGTGGTATGGATTGTGGGCGGCACCGACAAGGGCAACGACTACAGCGTCCTCAATGACCTGGTGAAGGAAAAGGTGAAGGCCATCGTATGCCTGGGCGTGGACAACGCCAAGATCCACGCGGCCTTTGAGGGAATGGTCCCGCAGATGGCCGATGCCGGCAGCGCCGAGGAAGCCGTGAAGAAGGCGGCCGCCTTCGCCGAGGCCGGAGACGTGGTGCTCCTGAGCCCCTGCTGCGCCAGTTTCGACCTGTTCAAGAATTATGAAGACCGTGGCGAGCAGTTCAAGGCTGCCGTCCGCAACCTGTAATAACGTATGACGGAAGAGAAGAAGCAAACCGGATTCCTGGGGCACGTGGTGAACCTGATGGACAGGTTCACGGGAGACAAGGTAATCTTTCTGATTGCCCTGTTCCTCATGCTCATCTCCGTGGTGTCCGTGTTCAGCAGCACCCCGCGTCTGGCCAACGACACGGGCAGCGACCGTGTGACCATCATGGTGGACCAGCTGAAAGTGGTGGCGCTGGGCTTCTTCCTCATCTTCTCCTTCTACTTCCTGGGCCGCGTGGAATGGTATCGGAAGCTGTCCATGCTGGGCTATTTTGCCAGCGTGGGCGTGCTCCTGGTCCTGGTGCTGAACCTGAACCTGGGCTTCGTGCGGGCCGGTGAGATCAACGGCGCCCGCCGTATCCTGCTGGTGGCCGGCAAGCAGATCCACATCTACGAGTTCGTGAAACTGTTCATGATCATGTACCTGGGCTGGGCCCTGGACACGTTCAAGAACGGCGACTTCAAGTGGCTTCCCCGCATAGCGCAGCGGCATGAGCACCTGGCTTTTCTGGAGAAAGACATCTGGCAGAAGATCTTCTACATCTACTTCCCCATCCTGTCCACCACCCTCATGGTGATGATGGGATCCAATTCATCGGCCATCTTCATGGGCGCCATCATGGTACTGATGGTGCTGGTGGGCGGCATCGACTGGCGGGACATCGGCTGGGTGGTCTTCGTAGGTCTGGTGGGTGTAGGCATCATGTTCGGCGCCTACAAGGCCGGCTGGCTCAAGGAGAGCCGCATCGGCACGGCCATCGGCCGTATCACGCAGGACGACGACGCCACCATGCGGCAGCTCATCGGCAGCAAGCGCGAGTCCCTGGAATGGAGACAGGCGCGCGGCAAGCTGGACCAGCCCGTGGGAGCGCTCCTGGCCATCAAGGAGGGAGGCATCTTCGGCAAGGGAATCGGCAACAGTACGCAGAAGTACCAGGTGCCGGTGATCTTCGGAGACTATATGTTCAGCTTCATTGTGGAGGAGACGGGCCTGATTGGCGCCATCATCCTCATCATCCTGTACTTCAGCCTGCTGGCCCGGGGCACCCTGGTGGCCAAGATGTGCGACAAATATTACGACAAAATGATTGTGACCGGCCTCATCATCCTGGTCACGGGGCAGGCGTTCATGCATATGGCCGTGAACGTGCACCTTCCCCTGGTTCCCCAGACGGGACAGACACTCCCTCTGGTGAGCCACGGTACCAATGCTTTCATCGTCTTCAGCATCGTGTTCGGCATTCTGCTGTCCATCTCTAAAGACGCCAAGGAAAACATGGCCCGCAAGGAAGCCGAGGCAGCCCCTATCATTGAACACGACTGGACGCAAGACACTACTGTATAATGGAATACAAACCTATCAGAGCCATCATCAGCGGAGGCGGTACGGGAGGCCACATCTTCCCGGCCATCTCCATTGCCAACAAGCTGAAGCAACTGAATCCGGACACGGAGATCCTCTTCGTGGGGGCCGAGGGCAAAATGGAAATGGAAAAAGTGCCGGCCGAGGGCTACCGCATCGTGGGCCTGCCCATCGTGGGCGTGCAGCGGCGTCTCACCGCGAAAAACCTCCTGAACAACGCCACCGTTCCCTTCCGCGTGCTGGACAGCGTGCTGCAGGCCCGGAAGATTGTGAAGCAGTTCAAGCCCGACGTAGTGATTGGCGTAGGCGGCTATGCCAGCGCTCCCCTTCTGTGGGCTGCCACAGGGATGAAGATTCCCGCCGTCATCCAGGAGCAGAACGGATTCGCGGGCGTCACCAACAAGATGCTGGGCAAGCGTGTCCAGTCCATCTGCGTGGCTTATGAGGGCATGGAGCGTTTCTTCCCGCAGGAGAAACTGGTGATGTCCGGCAACCCCATCCGGGAAGCGGTTTCCCAACCGGCCACCCCGGAAATGAAGGCCGAAGCCCTCAAGTTCTATGGCCTGGACCCGCAGAAGAAACACCTTTTCGTGGTGGGCGGCAGCCTGGGCAGCGGTACGCTGAACAACGCCATGAAGCACTGGATCCAGGACGGATGCCCCGGCGGGGACGACGTAGAAGTGATCTGGCAGTGCGGCAAGTACTATAAGGCCGGCGTGGACGAATTTATGGCCAGCCACCCGGACGTGAAGGGCGTCACGCCCTACGATTTCATCGCCCGTATGGACCTGGCGTACGCCGCCGCCGATGTGGTGGTCTCCCGCAGCGGAGCCAGCACGGTGAGCGAGCTCTGCGCCATGGGCAAGGCCACCGTATTCGTGCCCTCGCCCAACGTGGCCGAAGACCACCAGACGCACAACGCGATGGCGCTGGTGCGCAAGGACGCCGCTCTCCTGGTGAAGGACAACGAGGCGGTGGACGAGCTGATGGAAGCGGCCATCGGCCTTATGCACAACGACGAAAGACGCCGTGTGCTGGAAAAGAACGCAGAGGCCATGGCCCTGCGGAATGCAGCGCAAGTGATTTGTGACCAAGTATATAAACTGGTATGAAGAACGTTTATTTCATAGGAATCGGCGGCATTGGAATGTCCGCACTGGCACGCTATTACAAGTTCAAGGGCTATAACGTGGCGGGGTACGACCGTACGCCGTCGGATCTCACGGCCCAGCTGGAAAAGGAAGGCATCGCCGTGCACTACGAGGACCGGCCGGAGCTGGTTCCCGCCGACGTAGCCGAGAGTCTCATCGTGTACACCCCGGCCATTCCGCAGGATATGGGTGAGCTCAAGAAGGTGATGAACGGCGGTTACACCGTGCTCAAGCGCTCCCGTACGCTGGGCGAAATCACCCGCGGACAGCGCTGCCTGGCCGTTGCCGGCACGCACGGAAAGACCACCACTTCCACCCTCACGGCACACATCTTCACCGCCACGGGAGAAGGCTGCAGCGCCTTCCTGGGCGGCATTTCCCGTAACTACGGCACCAACCTGCTCATGTCCAAGAACAACACCGTGGTGGTAGAGGCCGATGAATTCGACCGCTCCTTCCTGCAGCTGTTCCCGGAAATCGCCGTCATCACGGCAGTAGACCCCGACCACCTGGACATCTACGGTGACTACGAGCACGTGGTGGAAGCCTTCAAAGCCTTCGCCGCCCAGGTGAGCGGCACCCTCATCGCCAAGAAGGGAACGCCCATCGGCCCGTCCGACACTCCCGCGAAATTTCTAACCTATCATTATACGGACACCGGGGCCGATTTCTGCGCGCTGAACCCCCACCCCGACGAGTGCGGCTACTTCCACTATGACCTGAAGTATCCCGGCGGCGTCCTGAAGGACGTCCGCGTGGGCGCGCCCGGCTGGGTGAACGCCGAGAACAGTGTGGCGGCGGCGGCCATCGCCCTCACCTACGGGCTGGATCCGCTGGCTGTGAAAAGCGCCATCGGCACGTTCCAGGGCGTCAAGCGCCGCCTGGAGGTGCACGTGAACAGCCCCAAACTTTCTTACATCGACGACTACGCGCATCATCCCGCAGAGCTGGCATCGGCCATCTCCTCCATGCGCGACATCTTCCCGGGACGCAGGCTCACGGCCATTTTCCAGCCGCACCTGTACACCCGCACCCGGGACTTCGCCGCCGAATTCGCCGCCGCACTGTCCCAGGTGGACAAACTCATCCTGCTGGACATCTATCCGGCACGTGAAGAGCCCATCCCCGGCGTCACCTCCGAGATGATTTTCAAGGACGTGACCGCCCCCGAGAAAGTGCTCCTGAAGAAAGAAGAACTGATGGACTACCTCTCCGACGAACCGCTGGACGTGCTGGTAACCTTCGGAGCCGGTAACATCGACCGCTTTATTGAACCCATCACCCAACTGTTGAAGAGCCGCCTATGAAACCGATCTTTAGACGGGGCCTTGGCCTGTTGCTGATTGCCGGTTGCGTGGCAGTCTGGATTGTTACGTCCAGTATGTCGGCGCAGCAGCTGCGGCAGCGTACGTGCCAGGGAAAAGGCAGCCTGGAAGTGTGCATCACGGATTCGCTGGAGCGGCCGTTCATCGGCAAGGCCGACGTAGCCAAGTGGCTGGAGAAGGAGTACCGGGCCTATGCCGGGCTCCCGCTGGACAGCGTGGACCTGGACAAGATTGAGAAACTGGTTTGCGCCCACTCTGTAGTGAGAGACTGCCAGGCGTGGCTCACCGATGACGGCATCCTGCACCTGGAACTGAGCCAGCGGCAGCCGGTGGTGCGGTTCGACGACGGCACCAACGGGTATTATGCCGACGCCACGGGCTTCGTGTTCCCGCTGCAGTCCCGCGGTACGGTAGACGTGCCCGTGATTGACGGACACCTCCCGCTGAAGATTGCCCGCGGCTTCAAGGGCACCCCGGAGGATGCGGCACAGAAGGCCTGGCTGGACCAGGTGATAGGGATGGTGAACTATATGGGCGGCACCGTGTGGGAAGGGAATATCGTGAAGATGACGGTGCGCCAGGACGGCAACTTCGTATTCACCCCGCGCATGGGGAACGAGCATTTCATCTTCGGAGAGCCGGTGCGCGTGAAGGAGAAGATGCGCCTGATGAAAGCATATTATGAGAGTGTGGTGCCGGTACATCCGGATTACCGCACCGTGGACCTCCGGTACCGGGGGCAGCTGGTTTGCAGAAAATAAAAGACAACATATGGAAGAAAAGTACATTGCCTCAATTGATCTGGGGAGTTCGAAATTCGGACTCTGCGTGGCGCGCGTGAACGGAGACGACGTCCAGATTGTCTACTACAAGGAGACGCCCTCGGAGGGCATCCGCTACAGTATGATCGCTAACCCGCTCAAGGCTTCCGAAAAGTTGAAGGAAGCCGTGCAGGAGGCCGAAAATGAACTGATGATCAAAATCCTGCAGGTGGTGGTGGGTATGCCCCGGAGCGAGGTGGCGCAGGTGGCGGCATCGGCCCGCATCGAACGGTCCAACCCCGACGACTACATTACCGAAGAGGAGGTCCAGACCCTCAAGTCCATCGCGCTGGAGACCTATCCCCTGCCCAACCCCGAAAACCAGATCATGTACGGGGCCGTGGCGCAGTCCTTCTCCATCGACGACGAGATCCAGCTGGTGGAGAACGACGTGGTGGGCACCCTGTCCAGCTCCCTGGAAGGAAACTTCAAGGTATTCATCGGCAGCCGCAAGGCCACTACCGCGCTGGATAAGATTTTCAACAGCCTGAACATCGCCGTGGCCAAGAAATACTTCCTGCCGGAAGTGGTGGCCAAGACGGTCCTCAGCGACGAGGAACGGATGGGCGGCGTGGCCCTGGTGGACGTGGGCGCCGGCGTCACCTCCGTGGCCATCTACCACGGCGGCATCATGCGGTACTACGCTTCCCTGCCCTTCGGCGGCCGGGCTATCACCAATGACATCCGCACGGAGTGCTCCATCTCCGAGGAGCTGGCCGAAAAGATCAAAAAGCGCTTTGGCGCCTGCCTGCCCGGCAAACTGGCGTCCCTGAGTGAGAAAGTGCTGCAGATCCGCCTTACCGAGCCCTTCAAGGAAGTGCCGGTGCGCTATATTTCCGAGGTCATCGACTGCCGCGCCCGGGAAATCGTGGAGGCCATCCTGTACTACATCCAGGAAAGCGGCATGCAGAACAGCCTGCGCAGCGGTATCGTCCTCACCGGCGGCGGCGCCCAGCTCACCAACTTCGTGAACCTGGTCAAGGAGATGTCGGGCTACGACGTGCGCAAGGGATATCCGCGGATGATGTTCTCGGCATCGGCCGGCAGCAGCGTATATTCTACAGCGGCAACGTCGGCTATCGGCATGGTGTTGTCGGCCAAGGAAGACAAACTGCCGGACTGCGTGAGCGCCCCCGTGAAGCCGGTAGAGAAGGAAGAGGAGATGGTGGAAGTGGAAGTGACCGACGAGACACCCGAAGATATGCTCTTCGCCCCGTCCGAGTTTGGGGAAGAGGTGAAGCCGGCAGAGAAACCGCAGAAGACCAAGAAGGTGAAAGTGGCCAAGCCCAAGACTGAAAAGACGGGCATCCTGAG
>JAEEGH010030331.1_pt1 | contig 10516 bp, 6 predicted proteins | sample 9134181 | NCBI WGS metagenome assembly JAEEGH01 (sample SAMN16246544, study PRJNA631951) | gut metagenome | biome: gut microbiome; feature: rumen; material: DP-attached | host: Bos | place: Iran: Karaj | collected 2018-10 | reverse complement strand
TGCATCCAGTAGCTTCTTGCAAATATCAGATAGAATCTCCATCCTGTGATCTCCATACATGGAGTGAGTATTTTTGATGCCTCCTGCAACCTTGACAAGCTTACCTATATGACCTACAAAAAGAAGTCTGGAAAAGCCCTCATCTACAGCGATATTAACAGCGTCATAGACAAAATTAGAGCAAAGGACTACATCTGCAGGATCTATCTTGTATACTTCACTTAGAAATGACAGTCCATAATTGCCGGGAGCTACCATTAGTATGTCACTTCCTTGAGCTTTTCTTACCTTGGTCTCAACACGGATTGTATCGATTACAGCCCTATCGCTCATAGGTTCGACTATTCCGGTAGTTCCCAGGATGGATATACCTCCCACAATTCCAAGCTTTGGATTGAAAGTCTTTTCGGCAAGCGTTTCTCCATTTGGAACGCTTATGATAACGGATACTCCTTTATCTTCTATGCCATATTCTATAAGTATACTTTCGAGATTCTCTGTTATCATCTTCCTGGGAACAGAGTTAATGGCAGCATTACCTATAGGCTGATCAAGACCTGGCTTTGTAACTCTTCCAACGCCCTCTCCACCGTCTATATAGATGCCTTTATTATCAGTAAGTGTAACTTTGGCACATACCTTTGAGCCTGTAGTCACGTCAGGATCATCTCCGCCGTCTTTGACTACAGCGCAGCTTACAAAGTCTTCTTCTCTATGTATATCTATTATCTCTGCATTAAAGTTAATGCCTCCCGGCGTAGAAATACAGGCAGTATGAATATCACCGCCTGTGATAAGCATGATAAGGGCAGCCTTGGAGGCAGCTGCTGCGCAGCTTCCTGTAGTAAAACCGTATCTTAACTTTTTGCCGGATTTTTCTATATAATGATCGTTCATAGTAGTTTTTTTCCAAAAAACCTTTATATATTGCCTGCTCTTTAAAGGCTTTGGGGCTCTTACGTCATGTTGTACAAGATTGAGTTACATATAGCTGCAGCAACTGTGCTTCCGCCTTTTCTGCCTCTATTTATAATGTAAGGGATATCTGTTTCAAGGATCAGTTCCTTGGCTTCTACCACATTTACAAATCCAACAGGTACGCCTATTATAAGCTCCGGGCGAAGCTTCTTTTCATCGATCAGTTCTCTTAGTCTTATAAGAGCAGTTGGTGCGTTTCCAATTGCAAAGATAAGCGGAGCATCTATCTTAAGCGCCTTGTCCATGCTGACAACAGCTCTTGTGACCTGCATCTGCCTGGCCATCATACTTACATCTTCATCTGCCATAAAGCAGTGAACTTCTCCGCCATATCTTGACAGTGTCTTTTTATTGATACCTGCAAGAGTCATGTTGGTATCTGTTACTATATGAGCTCCATTTTGTATTGCAGCTTTGGCCTTATCTATAACATTATCAGAAAAGACAAGCGTATCAGCATAATCAAAATCTGCTGTTGTATGTATAGCCCTGATAACCGTAGGTTCAAGATCGCCTGATATACTCTTACCCATGATATCAAGCTCTTGTTTTATAATTCTAAAACTCTCCTTCTCTATATCAGAAGGAAGTATATGCTTTAATTCCATAATGGTCCTCTAAAACTCATGATCCATTTCAAAATCAATTTCGTAGAATCGATAAGTTTCTTTTTATCTAAAGATAGTGGTTATCCTACAGGCCTATGACCTTGTATATCAGTTCAAGATCAAGACTCTGCCTTAATACATCTGCCAGTCTGTCAAGTTCTCTGTCCTGCGTTACAGATAGTTCTTCTACGACAGGGATATCTCTATCTATTCCATTTTTTTCATATAATAGCTTTATTAGCTTTTGTGTAAATGAAGGCGTATCAAAGATTCCGTGGATGTAGGTTCCAAGTACATTTTTGCGGGTTATAACGCAGTCTTCGTGATCAGTGCTATCATCCAAAATGCTGCTTCCCATATGAATCTCATATCCTGATATGGGAGTATCTGAGACAGGCTCATAGAATCCGCTTAACTTAGGCGTTATAGCACTTACCTGTCTTAGGTTCTTGTAACTTGTAAATTCTGTTTCTATAGGAAGAAGTCCAAGTCCCTTGACTACTCCGCCGCCTTCTACGCCGCTTGTATCTGCTATGCTCTTTCCAAGCATCTGAAATCCGCCGCAGATACCGATAATAGGAACCCCCTTACAGGAAAGCTCCTGTATTTTATCAGACAAGCCTTTTTTTCTAAGCCATTTAAGGTCTTCTATAGTATTCTTGGTTCCTGGTATTATGACAAGATCAGCTTTATCAAGGCTATCCTGATCATCAATATAATAAAGATCTACTCCATCAATATTTTCAAAGATGGTAAAATCCGTGTAATTACTGATATAGGGAAGTCTTATTACTGCTATAATAAGATTCCTTGTATTATCATCTCTGTCAGTAATACTTTTGTTTATAACGCGGCTATATGTATTTATCACTAAGTTTTTATTTTTGAACTTATTATTTACAGTAAGTCTTTGGGAGACTGAGTCTTCTTCATCAAGCGACAGCTTCGTATAAGGAACAACTCCTGCAAAAGGGATGTCGCAATATTTCTTGAACATTGAAAGCCCGGGTTCTAATAAAGTTACATCTCCCCTGAACTTATTAATGATAAGTCCCTTGACTCTATTTCTTTCTTCCGGTGACATAAGGCTGACTGTTCCAAGGAGCTGGGCAAATACTCCGCCGGGATCTATGTCTCCTGCAAGAAGTACGGGTGCATCAAGTATCTGAGCAAGTCCCATATTGACTATATCATTGTCTCTTAGATTGATCTCTACAGGGCTTCCTGCTCCTTCTATCACTATGATATCGGCATCCCTGGATAGTCTGTCATAAGCTGCTTGTATATCAGGAATAAGACTTTTTTTATTTTTAAAATAGTCTCTTGCTTTCATATTGCCAAGGGGAAGTCCGTTCACGATTATCTGAGACGTAGTATCTCCCATGGGTTTTATAAGGATAGGATTCATATCTGATGATGGGTCAAGTCCGCAAGCCTGTGCCTGAAGAGCCTGCGCCCGCCCTATCTCCCTTCCTTCTTTTGTCACATACGAATTAAGAGCCATATTCTGCGACTTAAAGGGGGCAACCTTATATCCATCCTGTTTCAAAACTCTAAGTATTCCTGCTGTCAATATGCTCTTGCCTACTCCGGACATAGTGCCCTGGATCATCAAATTCTTGGCCAACGTGTCACTCCTGTATTTTTATAGTTCAAGTTTTGTTGCTACGATATCATTTCAGCATATAGAAAAAATCTGTTTCTTCTTTTTGGTCCATGATAATTGCGTATAAATTTTCAATAATCGTTCCTGTCTTGTCAGAGCTTTGATATATTGACTTGTCTGTACACCAGACATCACCTGTACTCACTGCCTTAAAGTCTGCAAAGGTTGCATCTGTCTTTATAAGCTCTTCAAGTGAAGACGGCGCATCTTCGATCGCCTGATTATATATAAGAATATCTGCATCAAGTGCGTATTCATAGAAAGCTTCTATGCTTATGGTCATCTGCGATGTACTATTCATATCAGATTCAGGACCAAGATATGTTCCACCTGCCATTTCAACCATTTTGGCAAAATAGTCTTCGCTGCTTCTTGTAACTATCTGATGATTAGAGTTTATAGAGAAGATAGCAACTTTTTTGCCATTAATATTATCAAGATCAAGGCTTTCTACGCTCCGAACCTGCTTATCAAAAGACAAACTTGCTTCATCTTCAAGTCCGGTCATGGCTCCATATACCTTGATCCATTCACATCTTCCAAGAGGATCTTCTTCATAGCTCGATCTGTCTATAAATACAGGTATCATAAGCTGTTCGAGTTTCTCCTGAACTTTGGGGACATGTAGTATCATGGTATTCTCAATTGCAAGATCTATATCCGACATCACAATCTGTTCATAGTCAGGAGCGCTGTACTTACCACCGTATACTATGCTTCCACTGTTCATCGCTTCTCTTGCGCTGTCTATATACCAGTCATCTGCTTCTATTCCGGACATTGTTATAGCACTGACTGCTCCTATGGAGTCAAAATGACACATAGCTCCCGATGCTGCAAGATATATACTGTCAAGTGGCATATATAGAGGGATTATCCGTTCCTGTGAATCTAAAGATCCCATGCTAATGTCTGCAGATATATCATCAGGAATATCTTTCCCCTCAGGTATAAGAAGGTAATGCCTTCCATCATCTATACTTATGACAAGATACCCGTCTTCATATCTATGGATCTTAAAGCAGGTGGCATAAGCATTCTCATCTGTTTCTATATAGGTCAGTCCTTCTATATTAGGAGGATCCATGGAAGTCTTTATGATCTGACTATCTGTACCATCTGCGCTCTCACTATATGAATCCATAGTTTCATCAGAAGCGCTGTCATCAAGGGTTATGAGAAGGGTATATTCAATAAGATGAGGGGTACTCATGGCAGTAGTATCTGCCTGAACCTTCATCTCTTTGCCCAAAGTCACAGGTATATCGAATTCAGAGTTACCCTCCTTATTAACAGGATAATATGTATCGCCATCCACTATCATATAGTCATAGTTTGGGCTACTCCATACAAGGTGTGCCGTCGCTTGTCCATCTGTGATAGTAACTTTGCAAGGACTTTCTATATACGCTTTCCCGCTTCCGCCTGTCATTACAACTGATGCGGTGTATTCCCCATCGGAAATCCCACCGCATCCAACCAGACATAGGGAAAAGATGATCAGAAACAACCATTTTGTTATTTCAAATAAATGCTTTAGTTTTTTTCCCATAAAGTTTTATTATTTTATAACTGCACCTGTGTGCTCAACATAGATATCTTCAACTTCCTTGATGCCGCCAAGTCCAAGGATCTGGCAGCTTACTTCTTCAAAGCTTCCGTCTGCTTCAAAGCCGCTCTTCCAGGAATCCTCTTCATCGCCTGCCATGTCATTGTTGGCATGATCACCTGCTACGACCATAAGAGGGCGAAGAACTACTTTAGTATAACCGGCAGCTTTGACAGCCTCGATTATGTTTGAAAGCTCTGTTTCTTCAGGCTCACCTTCTACAGTTCCGATGAATATGTTGTCATAGCCAAGTTCATCCATCTGAGTCTGCATCTGGCTGTATGTAACCTTAGCTGTATGTGATGTTCCGTGTCCCATGAATACGAAAGCAACGCCTGCTTCCTTAGCTTCGTCAAGGTCTGCATATCCTGCCTCTTTTACAGCTTCAGCTGTTATAGCCTTGGCTACAGCTTCCTTGTCTTCATTGATAACTGTTGCATCATCACCAACTTCTCCAAGAAGGGGCTGTGCTACAGCTACTGATTCGAATTTATCTTCATACTGGGCGAGAGTTTCAACAAGCTCGTCATACTCAGCGCCGTGCATCAGGTGTGTAGGCTGAACTATCAGATTCTTAACATTATTGTCTACTGCTCTTTGAAGTGCCTGGTCTACATTGTCGATCTTCTCACCGTCTCTTGCATAGATATGGTTGATGATGATCTGAGCTGTAAATGCTCTTCTTACTGAGTAGTCAGGATATGCCTCCTGAAGAGCCTTCTCGATTCCGCCGATATCCTTAACTCTGCTATCATTGAAGGATGTACCAAAGCTAACTACAAGGATCTCGTTATCTCCTATATCGTCGCCGTTGAGCGGATCGTCTTTGGATGCATCTCCTGTATCTCTTCCGAAATAATCAGGATCTGCATACTCACCTTCTACAAGCTCTTTCTGAGTATCTGTAAGAGCGTCCCAGGCTTCCTTGGCTTTCTCACAGTTTGCATATGTATCATCTGTATATTCCTGAACATAGATAGAATCTATAAGATCAGCTACATTATCTGCTGCCATTTGATCTTCATCTCCTTCGTAAGGTACCGGATCAGATACTGTTACCTGATGGTCATACCATACTTCCTTAGTTCCTATAAGTGCAAGTGCAAAGCTCTCATCAAGGTAAGGTACAGGAACATCAAAACCGTTAACTTCTTCTGTAGTTCCATCTGCATATGTTACAGTATCTATTGTAGGCTCGAGAAGCTCTGCACCCTCTTTCTGAGCATCCTCAGCGCTTCCAGGGAATAGATTTACTATATTCTTGGATGGAAGTGTGATATGGATAGTCATCTCACCGCCTTCAACTGTAAGGATTCCTTTATTGTCATATGCTTCATTAACATGGAACATGGTGCTGTCTGTAGTAAATGTAGCCTGATATGTTCCGTCTTCCAAAACGCCTTCTTTTTCATCAGCATCTGCCGCAGCTGTTTCTGCCTGGGTAGCATCAGCATTTTCATCTGCCTGTGCAGTGTTTTCTACAGATGCTTCATTAGAAGCTGTTTCATCTTGCCCTGAACTATTCTGTCCGCAGGCAACAGCTGTAAATGACATCGCTGCAGTCAGAAGTACTGCCAGAAATTTTTTCTTCATAATATTTCCTCCTAGATAAAAAAATAAAGCCTTCACCAAGTAGCGAAGACTTTTTTGCACACAAGTTTAAAGCAAATGCCAAAATAGCATTTACCATAAAGCTTCGTACAGTCAATTCCTCGTGACTTGGTTACCCTTGTACGACGACAGGCAGGTCTCCCGGCTGATTGCATGGTCTCTTTCGCCTTCCCGGTTATCCAGTGGCATATTGAAAGAGACTTGGATGCTATGCAGTCCTATACGCAGGTCTATCAATAAAAAGATAAGCTTGCAAGAACGCATATATTCCAGACAAAACACGGTGACGAGATCGTGCGGGATTTGCACCCGCTTCCCTTTTCACTTACGCAGTAGCAAGTATAGCTACCCGTAAACACCTTCCGTCTCATTAAATTTTCATGGATATAATACCATAAGTAATAGATAAGGGCAAAGATTCTTATCATCAGTTATTTTACTTTACTGACTTCACATAATGCCTTACTATCTCCATCTGAACCTGCTTGGGATACAACAGAACCGGATAGGTATTGCCTTTTTGACTGACTTTCTCAGTAGTAACTATACCTTTAGAAAGGCCTTCATCAGTTTGAGCCATCATAAATCTTCCGCCTATATTTTTCTCTGTGATATAACCCATTTCTGTAAGGAATTTCGTTATATCTGTACCGAATATATTCTTGGCATTGTCTGCTGTTGATATCCTGTTAAGCTCATCTTTGATCTCAGATACAAGGCACAGGTCTTTGTACTCATATTTATCTTCATCTTCAGGATTTAGATAAAAGGGGACTTTATGCCCCTTTGGAGCTGTTGAACCTTTTGAACCTTTGACCTTAGTTTTAGCAGGTGCTGGTGCTGCATCCTTAGTATTATCTGCAGCTTCGTCATGGCTATCTGTTATAGCGGTTACTACTCCCTCATGTTCGTCTAAATATGAACTTATGGCGTTTATGAATCTCTGACCATACTTGTCATATTTCATCTCGCCTACACCTGATACGTTCAGCATTGCTGCCCTGTCAAGAGGAGCCTTTGCACTCATATCGATGAGAGTCTTATCACTAAAGACGATATATGGCGGCATGCCTTCTTCTCTGGCAATCTGAGTTCTAAGTGCTTTAAGTATATCAAAAAGATCGTAACCAGCTTTGGTAAGACTATCTGTTTTCTTCTTGATCTGTCTTACTTTATTACTATCAGGTTCCTTAGCCTGCGTCGTCCTAACTATGACACGGGTAGCCGGATCTTTTAACGGGGTTATGTCACCTAACTGGATCACACTGTATTTGTCAGCAGTCTGGCACAGATACCCGTCCAGGATAAGCTGATTTATAAGAATCCTAAGATCAGCTTCTGACCTATCTCTAAGTGTGCCATAAGTTCTGTAATTCACGATGCCAAGTTCTTTGAGTCTTGCTCTGTTAGCACCAAGAAGTGTCCCTAATATGATATTAAGGCCGTACCTTCCTCTTGTCTCGAATACGCAGTTTATTACTTTTTTGGCATCTTCTGTTCTGTCTTCTTCAATAAAATGTTTATGGCAGTTACCACAATTATCACAGGGCTCTGTATTTTTTTCTCCAAAATATTCAAGTATATAATTCCTAAGGCATCCTGTCGTCTTACAATACCCCTCCATGACATTGAGCCTTCTCATATCTCTTTCCTTGATAAGAATAACGTCTTCACTCGGTATATCTGTAAAGTCTTTATGTTCTAACAGGAATTTGTTAATGATTATATCTTTTGGAGAAAAAAGAAGTATACACCTTGAAGACTCGCCGTCTCTGCCGGCACGACCTGCCTCCTGATAGTAGTTCTCCATGCTCTGGGGCATATTGTAATGAATGACGAATCTTACGTTGGATTTGTCGATACCCATTCCGAATGCGTTGGTTGCTATGATCACGGGGCATCTGTCATAGATAAAATCATCCTGGCTTTCTTTTCTGCTTTGATTAGTCATCCCTGCATGATATCTTGCCACCGGCACTCCTTCTTTTGACAGTAGTTCATACAAAGTATCTACGCTATTTCTGGTCGCGCAGTATATTATGCCGCTTTCATCAGGATGTTTTTTGATATAGTCAAGGACATAATCATCTTTTTGCTTAGTAATCTCAACATCAAAGTATAGATTCTCTCTGTCAAAGCCTGTGATAACTGTCTTAGGATCCTGAAGCTTTAATATGCAGGAGATGTCTTCCTTGACTTCCATTGTAGCAGTAGCCGTGAACGCACTTACAATAGGTCTTTTGGGAAGGCGATCTATGAAATTCACTATCCCAAGATAGCTGGGTCTAAAATCCTGACCCCACTGGGATATACAGTGAGCTTCATCCACAGTGACCATTGAAATCTTTGTCTTACTGGCGAACTCGATAAAATCACTGCTCTCAAGTCGTTCCGGTGCTACGTACAGTATTTTGTAAGCCCCTTCACTTGCTCTTGAATATACAAGTTGAATCTGCCTGTCTGTAAGTGACGAGTTGATGAATCCCGCATGGATTCCTGCATCATTAAGTGACTTGACCTGATCTTGCATTAAGGATATGAGGGGGGAGATTACTATTGTAATCCCCGGCATGATAAGTGCAGGAACCTGATAACAGATAGACTTACCGGCACCAGTAGGCATGATCGCCAGTACATCCCGGCCCGACAATATAGCTTCTATTATCTCATCCTGACCCTTTTTAAATGAGTCATATCCAAAATATGTTTTTAATACTTCTCTTGCATCCATAGTTTTTTCTTAAAATCCTTTTTTGGTCCCTGAGAAACATGTGATATTGTCCTCATCCTTTAGTTCTTGTAATCAATCATGATATTAAAGATAGTCATATCAGGGAGAATTGTGCCAAGTAGTATTTCAGCTATTACTTTTTTCATACCAAAAAATCCTCCTTCAATTACACTCCAATTATAATACAACAAGTTCTATTGTATGTGCGAGTAAATATCTCAAAATGCCCCCTAGTGACAGAGGTAATGAACCATTTTTTGATTTGAAAAATCAATAAAATGGTCCCTTACCTCCGTCACTAGGGGGCATCTTAGCCACGATATGGTCCCTTGTCTCTGTCCCTGGGGGTCATTTTGAGAGGCTTGAAAGAAACTGCTTAGTTCGTTCTTTCTTAGGGTTATCGATAAGGTCTCTTGCAGGGCCTTGTTCTAATATGATGCCATCGTCCATGAAGATAGCTGTATCTGCCACATCTCTGGCAAATGCCATCTCATGGGTTACGATTATCATGGTCGTCTTCTTGTCTGCAAGGCCTCTTATAACTTTAAGGACTTCGCCTGTAAGTTCAGGGTCAAGTGCTGATGTAGGCTCATCAAAGCACAGTATGTCAGGCTTTAGAGCAAGAGCTCTTGCTATGGCAACTCTTTGCTGCTGCCCGCCAGATAGCTGATGTGGATAATTGCTCATCCTATCTGAAAGTCCCATCTGGTCAAGAAGCTCTTTGCCATGTTCTATGATGGCATCTTTGTCTGTTGTATCAGCGCCAAGTAGCGGCGCCAATGTTACATTTTCAAGCGCTGTATACTGCGGGAAAAGATTGAACTGCTGGAATACCATCCCAAAATGCAGACGCCTCTTGTTCAGCTCATTTTCAGACAGCTCTTTTGTTGCCGCGTCAAAAAGAGTATTCCCGTTTACTATGATTTCCCCGCCATCAGGGATTTCAAGGAAATTCAGGCACCTGAGCAGTGTGGTCTTTCCGCTGCCGGAGCTCCCCAGGATCGAGACAGTCTGCCCTCTCTCCATGTCAAAGCTGATGCCTTTTAATATCTCCACATGACCAAATTTCTTTTCTATGTCCTTTACTTGAAGTATTGCCATAAATCACACCGCCAGATGGTTATTTGAAATAGTCCAGTTTCTTTTCTATATATCCGAACAGGAGCGTAAGGAGACCACTGAATATCAGATAGAACGCTCCGGTATAAAACAGAGGCCAGATTATTCCACTGCTCTCTATGAAGCGCTCGCCCTCCCATATAATTTCGTAAAAAGCAATAACCCCGGTCAGGGACGTGTCCTTGACAAGGCTG
>JAEEGH010030329.1_pt1 | contig 10516 bp, 8 predicted proteins | sample 9134181 | NCBI WGS metagenome assembly JAEEGH01 (sample SAMN16246544, study PRJNA631951) | gut metagenome | biome: gut microbiome; feature: rumen; material: DP-attached | host: Bos | place: Iran: Karaj | collected 2018-10 | reverse complement strand
GAGGGATGGGTGAACGAACTCGCACTGGCCCCCACCCGCGAACTCAGCCCGGATGAGCAGAAGGCATCCAAACTCTACGGCGCTACGCTGAAGCCCATGACCCGCAAGGAGGCGGGAAAATACCTGAAAGCGCCCAAATACATCTGCATTCAGAATATCCCAGAGCAGAATCTGCTGATGGGCAATATGGTGAAGACGGACACGCCGGCGCAGGGGATGGTGGACTTCCGCGAATGGGCGGAGGCTGAGGCTGCGGAAACGGACGAGGCCAAGGTCCGGGACATAACGGAACTCGCCAGAAGCTTCCTGGGCTGCCCCTATCTCTGGGGAGGGATGTCTCCGGGGCACTTCGACTGCAGCGGCCTCACCGGATTCTGCTATTTCTTAAACGGCATACTTCTCCCCCGCGACGCCTCCCAGCAGGTCAAATGCGGGGTAGAAATCCCCTTCGGGCAGATGCAGGCCGGCGACCTGGTCTTCTTCGGCGACAGCTCCGTCGGCCACGTGGCCCTCTGCATAGGCGGCCATAAGATAATCCACGCCTCGCAGCTTGTCCGCATCAACTCCCTCATCCCCGGCGAACCCGACTACTATGGTCGCAACATACTGCACATCCGCCGCATCATAGGCCACCTTTCCGACGGAGAGCTCAAGGCCATCCCCATCAAGGACAGCCCCATGTATTTTTGCGTGGCGCGTAACTAATTGATAATCAGTAAAATGATGGGTGTCCTTCCCTGGTTTTGGCGGGGGGGAAGGATGTGCCCATCTTGCTAGAAATGCATAATTCAAATTAATTCACTATCTTTGCACCGAATTAATTCAGAAAGACATGAATCTCAGAGACATCAAGAAAGACATCGACTACGTTCTCAGCGCTTTCATTGAGGATTGCACCGTTTGCGTAGCAGCAAACCCCAAGTCCAACGACAAGGCTATCGCAGGCCTTATGGAGGATGCCGTGGACCTCTACAACGAGCTCCGCGACAAAGTCACCGTGAAGATCGAAGGATCCAAGAAGGTGTACTACAACAACCTTCGCAAGGAGATCCTCGAGCGTACCGATGCTCTCTACACCAAGTTGAGCGAGGCTGTCGCCAAGGGTGGCAAGGTTGAGGCTGAAGAGGCTCCCAAGGCCGAGAAGAAGGCTCCTGCCAAGAAGCCCGCTGCCAAGAAGGCCGCTCCCAAGGCCGAGGCTGAAGAGGCTCCCAAGGCCGAGAAGAAGGCCCCTGCCAAGAAGGCAGCCGCCGAAAAGAAGCCTGCTGCCAAGAAGGCCGCTCCCAAGAAAGAAGCTAAGGCCGAGTAATCGGTATTGAGCGTAAATGATTAAGCGCCGGTTTCGTCCGGCGCTTTTTTTGACGTAGCAGAAGAATAATTCTTATCTTTGTAAGATATGAAAGCAAGACACATCGTATGCGCTGCCATCTGCACGCTGCTCTGCAGCTGCAACTTGATCAGCTCCATCGTGCACGACGACCAGGTGGTGGCCAAGGTCGGCGGCGAGCGCCTGTACCGCTCGGAACTTGCCAGCTATATCCCGGAGGGCGCATCTCCCGAAGACTCTGCCTCCTTCGCCCAGCAGTTCATCAAATCCTGGGTAATGGAGCAGCTCTACGTCAAGACAGCCGAGTCCCGCCTCAGCAAAGAGCAGAAAAACGTCGACAAGGAACTCGAAGCCTACCGCCGCTCGCTGCTGCGCTACCGCTATGAGCAGCACTACATCAACGACAGGCTCGACACCCTCATCACCCCCGCACAGCTCGAGAAGTACTACAAGGACCACGCAGCCTCGCTGGAGCTTCAGCGCCCCATACTCAAGGTGCGTTTCGTGGATATAATGTCCGACTCTCCCAACTATGGCGAAATAATGGAGAAACTCCCCTCCGAAGGCGGTCAGGCCCTGAAAGACCTGGACAGCCTCGCCTACGTGTCGGCCCCCCGCTTCTTCGACAGTTCCAACAAATGGATGGACGCTGCGGTGCTGGCCCGCGAGTTCGGCACCGATTACGCCACGATGCTCTCCAAGCTTAAGAACCGTTACATAATCTTCGACTACGAAGAGCGCGGCGAGACCCGTGCCGCCTATGTATTCGCCATCCAGTACAAGGGGCAGGCCCCTATCGAATACTGCGAGGCCACCATACGCGACAATATCCTGAGCGAAAGAAAACGCGAACTTCTGAACAATTTGGAACAAGACTTGCTAAAGAACGCGCAGAATGAAAATTAAATACATCATAGCAGCTATTGCGGCTCTCGGCAGCATTTGCGCCGGAGCCCAGAAATACAAAACCATCGACAAGAGCATCGCGGTAGTGGGCAACGAACTCATAACCGTATCCGATCTAGAAAACGAAATCCAGATGATGCGCGCCCAGGGACAGGCCTCCGACAGGTCCACCCGCTGCAATCTTCTCGAAACGATGATGCAGAGCAAGCTCTTCCTTATGCAGGCCCGCCTGGACTCCCTCACGGTGAACGCCGATATGGTCGAGGCAAACCTCAATGAGCGTATGGCTCAGGTGCGCACCGCCCTTGGCGGCGACGAGCAGGCAGAGGCCTACTTCGGCAAGAGTCTCTACGACCTCCGCAAGGACTGGAAGGAGCAGCTGCAGGATAATTCCCTCATACAGCAGGAGCAGATGAACATCGCCGATGCTATCCCCGAGATAACTCCCTTCGATGTAAAACAGTACCTGGACACCGCCGACGTGGAGAAGCTCCCCATCGTCCCCATCAAGTACAAGATGAGCCAGATATGCATCTATCCCGACCGCCAGAAGGCCAAGATGGAATGCAAGGAGAGGCTGCTGGCCCTGCGCGAGCGCATAATGGCCGGTGAGAAATTCACCACCCTGGCCCGCCTCTATTCCGAGGATCCCGGCAGTTCCCGCAAGGGCGGCGAACTCGGGATGGCTTCCCGCGACATCTTCTGGCCCGCCTTCTCCGACGCTGCGATGGCCCTCAAGCCCGGCGCCATCTCCCAGATAGTGGAGACCCCCGACGGATTCCACATCATCCAGGTCATAGAGAAGAAGGGGGATATGTTCAACGCCCGCCACATCCTCCTCAAACCCAAATACACCGCCGACGACCAGGAGAAAGCCTTCAAGGTCCTGGATTCCCTCAAGACAGTCATAGAGAAGGGGGATGCGACCTTCGAGATGCTGGCGTTCTACCGTTCCGAGGACCCTGCCACCCGCACCAACGGCGGGCAGATGGCCGACCCCGGCTCCGGCAGCGCCTATTTCGAGATCGACCAGCTCAAGCCCGAGGACTACGCCGCGGTGAAGGACCTCGAGGTCGGGAAGATATCTTCCCCCATCGCCTCCCGCGACAACGAGGGGCGCGACGGCAACCTGGTGTACAAGATAATCCGCCTCGACAAGATAGTGCCGGCCCACACCGCCACCTTCGAGAACGACTACACCGAACTGCTGGGAATGGTGAAACAACAGAAACAGATGGAGGCGATAGATGCCTTCCTCGACAAGAAGATATCCGAGACCTACATCATCATCGACCCCATGTTCGGGGATTGTGACTTCTCCCGCGAAGGATGGAAGGAAAAGGTCAGAAAATAATTCTGGCGGCCCTTGCGCTGCTGCTCTGCGCCGGCCTGTCTGCCCAGAACAAATCTGAGCAGAGGGACAGCCTGGTGCGCCTCATCAAGGCCAAGTCGCTCGAACTCATCGAGAAGGGCGGGGCCAACTACCGCAAGACCATCGACGCCACCTTCTTCCACAACAACACCTACTTCATCTGCGACACCGCCCTCTGGAACGTGGATTCCCGCGTCATCAACGCCTGGGGCAACGTGCGCGTCGTGCAGGAGGGGACCATCCTCACCTCCGACAAGATGGACTACATCATCGACGACGACCTCATCCAGGCCCGCGGAACGCTGGTGCAGCTCGAGGACAAGGACCACAACACCCTCCGCACCCACAATCTCGACTACAATACCAGGGATTCCCTGGCCTTCTTCACCCGCGGCGGTGCGATGAAAGACAAGGACGGGCAGATCATCGAGAGCACCGACGGCTCCTATGATGCCAAGCGCAGCCTGTTCGAATTCCGCAACAACGTGAATATGTTCACGGATTCCATCTTCATCCGCAGCAGCCGCATCGACTACGAATCGGGCCCCAGCAGGGCCAGTTTCCCGGAGAGGATAGATTTCTGGAAGGACGACAATATGCTCACCGCCGACAGCGGCTGGTACGAGCGCCTGCAGGAGACCTTCTTCTTCAACGGGCGGGTCCATGCGATGTCCAAGGCGCAGGAGGCCTGGTGCGATTCGCTGTTCTACTACCGCACCCCCAACAACATACTGATGCGGAACCGCGTGCAGGTGCAGGATACTACCCGCAATGCCTTCGCTCTTTCGAACGAGCTGTTCTACGAGGATTCCGTGCACCGCGTGACCCTGCGCAAGGAGGCCGCCGTGGCCCTGCGTACCGAGGATAAGGTAATGGGGGCGGATTCCGTGCAGCGTACCAAGATAGATACCATCTACATCGGGGCCGACAAACTTATCTACTATACCCTCCGCAAGTGCGATATCCCGGAGAGCGTGGTCAAGGAGTCGGAGTCCCGTCTGGAGGAGATTTTCAGCGATCCGGTGAGCGAGTATCGCCGGAGGGCTATGGAGGCTGCCGCGGAGGCGGCCAGGAAGGCGGCCGAAGAGAATGCGGAGTCGAATCCGTTGTTGGCGGGGCGTCGCCAAGTTGCGGATAAATCGGGGGCGCCCGGGGGAAAGGCGCGCCCTTCCGCGGAAAATGCTCCAGGGCACGATTCCCCCGGGCGCAAGGCAGATTCCCCCGACTTAGCATCTAACCCGCCAGCAGCGGATTCGGAAGGAATGCCAGCAGGGGATTCGACTGGGAGGGCAGCGGCGGATTCGACGGGGGTAGAGCCGTTGGATTCGTTGGCGAGGGCGCGTGCGGATTCGATACACGTGGCGGATTCGATCGCAGCGATACCGCCGCCTGACACCAGCCGCGTCGGATTCGCCGTCGGCATAGGCAACGTCAAAATCTTCCGCACCGACATACAGGTCGCCTGCGACTCGATGCGCTTCTGCGAACTGGACAGCGTCGCCCGCTTCTACATCAAACCCATAGTCTGGAACGACGGCAACCGTCAGTACACCGCCGACAGCATAGGGGTGCTGGTCAACTCCGCCGGCCTCGACAGGGCCAGCCTGATGAGCAACGCCTTCATCATCACCCAGGAGACCCCCCAGCTCTTCGACCAGATACGGGCCACGGAGGTGATGGCCTACTTCGACACCACTTCCGCCCTGCGCCGCTTTGACGCGATGGGCGGTGCCAACGCCATCTTCTTCCTCAAGGAAAAAGAGGAATTCGCGACTGTCAACAAGGTGGATTCCAAGATGCTCTCTGCGACCTTCCAGGGCGGAGAACTGCAGTCCATACATTATTTCGACGCCCCGAAGAACGATGCCTATCCCCTTCCGCAGCTGGTGGAATCCGACCGCACTATGAGGGGATTCGAGTGGCTGCCGCAGCTTCAGCCTCAGGGCAAGGAGGATATCACCGACCTGGTGGTGCGCCAGTCGGAACGCAAGGAATACGAGGCCCGGCCCAAGACCTCCTTCAAGCAGACGGAGATTTATTTCCCGGGTTATATGAGTAAGGTGTACGCCGCCATCGAGGCCGCGAAGAACAAGCCCAAGGCGGCCGCCCCTCCCGCCGTCATTGCCGACACCACCGTTATTGCCGACACAACTGTCATTGCTGGCCCGACCGATTCCACCGTCATTGCCGGCCCGACCGGCAATCCTGCCGACTCCACCGTCATTGCTGACACAACTGTCATTGCCGGCTTGACCGGCAATCCCTCCGACACCACCGCCGTCATTGCCGACTCCACCGTCATTGCCGGCCCGACCCCCACCAAAAAGGAACTGCGCGAAAAGGCCTACCTCGAAAAGCTGGCCGCCCGCGAAGCCCGCTGGGCCAAAGCGGATTCGATAGATGCGGCCAAGGCCGCCGAGAAGCTCCGCAAGAAGGAAGAGCGCAAGAAGGCCCGGGAGGAGAGGGTGGCTGAGAAACAACGCCTGCAGGACGAGGCGGATGCCCGCAAACTGGAGAAGTACGTCGCGCGCTACCGCAAGAAGTACGAGCGCCAGCAGGCCCGCCTGGCACGCAAGAATAAATCTAAACAGAATAATACAGATGGAAAAGATCCTGGACCGCTTCCTGAGGTACGTCAAGGTGGACACCCAGAGCAACGAGAACTCGGAAAGCCAACCCTCCACGGCGAAGCAGCTGAACCTGCTGAAACTCCTGTGTCAGGAGTTGAATGAGCTGGGAGTAGAGGCCTCCCTCGATGAATACGGATACGTAATGGGCCGCATCCCTTCGAATGTCGATGCGGATGTGCCCGCCGTGGGATTCATCTCCCACGTCGATACCGCCCCTGATGCCTCCGGCGAGAATGTCCGTCCCCAGATAATCAAAGACTACGACGGCTCCGACATCCCACTCAAAGGCGTGCCCGGCCTCGCCCTCAGGACCTCGGAATTCCCCGAACTGCTCGCGCATAAGGGAGAAACCATCATCACCACCGACGGAACCACCCTGCTCGGCGCCGACGACAAGGCCGGCGTGGCCGAGATAATGGATGCCGTGCAGTACATCGTATCCCACCCCGAATTCAAGCACGGCCCCATCCGCATCGGATTCACTCCCGACGAGGAAATCGGCCGCGGAGTGGTGAAGTTCGACGTGGCCAAGTTCGATGCCGCCTACGCTTACACGATGGATGGCGGCGAGGTGGGCGAACTGGAGTTCGAGAACTTCAACGCCGCATCTGCCAAGATACATATCCAGGGCTGCAACGTGCATCCCGGCTACGCGAAAGGGAAGATGCGCAATGCCATCCTGATCGGCCAGGCGCTGAACTCCCTGCTGCCGGTGGATCAGCGCCCCGAATTCACCCAGGACTACGAAGGCTTCTTCCATCTGATTTCCTTCAAGGGAAGCGTCGAAGAGGCCGACATCGCCTACATCATCCGCGACCACAGCCGCGAGCTTTTCGAGAAGAAGAAGGCCGTGATGCAGGAATGCACCGATTTCATCAACTCCCGCTACGGCGCCGGCACCGCCACCCTGGTGCTGAAAGATCAGTACTACAACATGCGCGAGCAGGTGGAGCCCCACTACAAGATAGTCGAGATTGCGATGAAGGCCATCGCCGACGCAGGCGTCGAGCCCAAGGTCCAGCCCATCCGCGGTGGCACCGACGGCGCCAACCTCTCCTTCCGCGGCCTTCCCTGCCCCAACATCTTCGCCGGCGGCCTGAACTTCCACGGCAAGTTCGAGTGGGTTCCCCTCGAATCCATGCAAAAAGCCTCGCCGGTGATTCTCAACATCCTGGCCGCCTTTGCGGCTGGAGCCTAATCGCCTGATATACTGTCAGTTATACGAAATGCCTGCCGCGAATTCGCGGCAGGCATTTCGTATAAGTCGCTGAGTGTCAGCAGCTTGGCCTCCAGAGGTTATTTCTTAGAAAGGCTGGCGCGAACCATATAGACGATCAGCAGCAGGAAGGGCACGACCGCGATCATCTCCGCGCCGGAGGCCAGGTGGCCGGCAGCGACAGAGTTCCAGCCGCTCAGGAACCAATCCACTCCCGCGAACTTCAGGATCGCAGAAACAACCCCCATCAGCGCGCCGCCGGCGATGAAGCCGGAAGCGATCAGCGTACCCTTTTCCTGGCGCGCGGAATTCACAGCCTCGTCCTTGGAGCGAGTGCTGACATACCAGCTGATGGCACCGCCTACGAGCAGCGGAAGGTTGAGGTCGAGGGGGATGAACATACCGAGGCAGAAGGCCAGGGCGGGCACTTTGCATACGGTAAGCAGCGTGGCGATGGCCGCGCCTATGCCGTAGAGCAGCCAGGGGGCGCTTCCATCGTTCATCATAGGTTGGATGACCGCTGCCATCGCATTGGCCTGGGGAGCTACCAGCGCCCCTTCTCCCACGAATCCGTAGGTCTTGTTCAGCACCAGCATCACTCCGCCCACGGTAGCAGCCGCTACCAGGGTGCCGAGGAACTTCCAGGCCTCCTGCTTGGCAGGGGTGGTGCCGAGGTTGTATCCTATCTTCAGGTCGGTGATGAATCCGCCCGCCATACTGAGGGCCGTGCAGACCACGCCGCCAATGACCATCGCAGCCACCATCCCCGCATTGCCCTTAAGGCCGGTGGCAACCAGCACCAGGGCGGTGATGATGAGGGTCATTATGGTCATACCGGATACAGGATTGCTGCCCACGATGGCAATGGCGTTCGCAGCCACGGTGGTGAAGAGGAAGGAGATGATGGTGACTATCAGCAGGCCCACTATCGCCTGCCACACGTTCTCCACCATTCCGCCGAAGGCAAAGAAGGCGAACACCGCCAGCAGGGCTATCACTATGCCCGTGACCACCGTCTTCATCTTTATATCCCTGTCGGATTCCTCCACGGCCTCGGCCGCTCCGCCCTTCTTGCCGAATTCTTTCCCGGCAAGGCCGATGGCGCTCTTGATGACCCCGGCATTCTTTATGATGCCGAAGATGCCGGCGGTCGCGATGCCGCCGATACCTATATGGCGCGCGTACGTGCGGAAGATCTCATCCGCGCTCATCTGCCCTACGGTCTGGGCAATGCCGCTGCCCATGAAATCCAGCACCTGCCCGCCGAAGAGGAGGTTGAATCCGGGGATGATGAGCAGCCACACCAGCAGGCTTCCCAGGCAGATTATGAGGGAGTACTTGAATCCGATGATATATCCCAGACCCAGCACGGCCGCGCCGGTGTTGAGTTTGAGAACTACCTTCGCTTTGTCGGCGATGGCGTGCCCTATGCCTATGAAGGTGGTGGAGATGGTCTCTGCCCAGGCTCCGAAGGTGGCGATGGCGAAGTCGTACAGACCGCCGATGAGGCCGGCGAGCGCCAGGGTCTTAGCGCCCTTGCCGCCGCCCTCGCCGTTCACCAGCACCTGGGTGGTGGCGGTTGCCTCGGGGAAGGGATACTGCCCGTCCATCTCCTTCACGAAATATTTACGGAAGGGGATGAGGAAGAGGATTCCAAGCACGCCGCCCAGCAGACTGCTCAGGAACATATGCGTGAAGGATACATCCAATCCTAATATATATATGGCCGGGAGGGTGAAGATGGCACCCGCGACGATGACGCCGCTGCAGGCTCCAATGCTCTGGATGATGACGTTCTCGCCCAGGGAATCCTTGCGGCCGAGTGCGCTGGAGACGCCTACGGCGAGGATTGCGATGGGGATGGCGGCTTCGAACACCTGGCCTACCTTAAGGCCGAGGTAGGCGGCTGCCGCCGAAAAAAGTACTGTCATGAGAAGGCCGAATGTCACCGAGTAGCCGGTGACCTGGGGGGCGTTAGGTTTTATTTTTTTGCTCATAGTGTGCGAAAATAAGAAAAAAATGCGAAAAAAGTTTGGAGGTTCCGAAAAAGTGCGTATCTTTGCAGCCCGTTTCGGAAAAAGGGTTTTCCAAACGGACAATGATCTTTGACAATACTGAGAGACACAAAGAGGTAAAGAAGTAAAAAGAGATTAAGTCTGATAATAAAATTCGAGTTTTTTCGAGTTGCATTAAGGGACTGCAATTTCATAGGCAAATACATTTGAGACTATGTAGTCGCAAATGATTCACGAGAAAGAGAACAAGAGCGAACGGAGGATGCCTAGGCTTCCGATGACGATGAAGGACGTGGTAAGCTGCGAAAAGCTCCGGGGATCCGCAAACAGGAATTGATCCGGAGATGTCCGAATGGGGCAACCCGGCAGGCTGAAGGCCTGTCACCACCCGCGAGGGTGGAGGTAACGCGGGGAACTGAAACATCTTAGTACCCGCAGGAAAAGAAAGAAATATCGATTCCCGGAGTAGTGGCGATCGAAACGGGAAGAGCCTAAACCGGCCGGTTCACGGACCGACCGGGGTTGTAGGAGCGCTCAAAGCGATGTCCAAGGAACCAGAAGCAGATGGAAATATGCGCCGTAGAGGGTGAAAGCCCCGTACGGGTAACGAGGGACGTCAGGGAGCGCCACCTGAGTAGGGCGGGACACGTGGAATCCTGTCTGAATCTGCGGCGACCACGCCGCAAGGCTAAATACAGTCGGAAGACCGATAGTGGACCAGTACCGTGAGGGAAAGGTGGGAAGCACCCCGAACAGGGGAGTGAAATAGAACCTGAAACCGTTCGTTTACAAGCGGTCGGAGTCCTGCAAGGGACGACGGCGTGCCTTTTGCATAATGAGCCTACGAGTTGTTTCTTGCCGGCGAGGTTAAGTCCTTCAGGGACGTAAGCCGTAGCGAGAGCGAGTCTGAACAGGGCGTTCAGTCGGCAGGAACAGACGCGAAACCTAGTGATCTACCCATGTCCAGGGTGAAGGTGCCGTAACAGGCACTGGAGGCCCGAACCAGTTTCCGTTGAAAAGGGCTTGGATGAGGCGTGGGTAGGAGTGAAAGGC
>JAEEGH010030328.1_pt1 | contig 10516 bp, 6 predicted proteins | sample 9134181 | NCBI WGS metagenome assembly JAEEGH01 (sample SAMN16246544, study PRJNA631951) | gut metagenome | biome: gut microbiome; feature: rumen; material: DP-attached | host: Bos | place: Iran: Karaj | collected 2018-10 | reverse complement strand
CGCATATGGAGTATTCGATGTCCTCGGGAGCGCGATGGTCTTTCAGATAGGTGTCGTACATCACATTGTGCACGAAGCCGGGGGTGTAAGGCACACCAGCGGCATCGGCGGCAGGGTCGGGACGGTCCAAAGCGAGGTGGAAATGGAAGTTGGGGAAGTCTTTCTCTAACTGACGGAAGTCGTCGAGATAGAAGACCTCGTTCAGGGCACGGGCACCGTAGAAATAATGCATCTCGCGGTCTCTGACATTCAAAGTACGCGTCAGGTGCATAATCTGTGCACGCAATGGCGCCATACCCGCACCACCTCCGATCCAAATCATCTCTGGCAGTTGAGAGTTTAGAGTTGAGAGTTTAGAGTTTGAGGTCCCTGAGTCCTGAGCTTGTCGAAGGGTCGAAGGGCCGACATTAACACTATCATGCTCTTTAACATGGAACTCGCCATAAGGTCCCGACATCAGCACCTTGTCGCCAGGTTTCAGCGAGAAGATATATGACGAGGCAATACCCGGGTTGACATTCATGAATCCCGATTTGTCAGCCTTGAAAGGCGGCGTGGCGATACGCACCGTCAGCATGAAGACATCGCCCTCGGCGGGATAGTTGGCCATGGAATAGGCGCGTACCGTCGGCTCAGTGTTGACGCAACGCAGGTCAAACATCTTGAACTTCTCCCAAGAAGGAAGATACTCGGCACCAATGAGTTCCTTGTCGAAATCAGCATACCTGATGTCGAACTTCGGTATCTTGATTTGGGCGTAGGAGCCAGGGATGAAGTCCATGTGCTCGCCCGCAGGCAGCTGCACCTTGAACTCCTTGATGAAGGTGGCCACATTGCGGTTGCTGACCACCGTGCATTCATATTCCTTGACATTCAGAATCGACTGCGGCACCACGATTTTTAGGTTTTCTTTCACCTTCACTTGACATCCCAAACGCCAGTGGTCTTGAATTTGCTTGCGGGTGAAGAAGCCCACCTCAGTAGGCAGGATGGTGCCGCCGCCTTCCACCACACGGCATTTGCATTGGCCGCACGAGCCTTTGCCACCGCAGGCCGAAGCCAGATACACCTTCTGCTCGGCGAGGGTGTTGATGAGCGTGTTGCCCACAGGCACCGTCAGCTCTTTGTCGTCGTTGATGGTAATCTTCACCTCGCCCTTGGGCATGAGTTTGTTGCGCACCAAGAGCAGCAGGGCAACGAGCAGAAGCACGATGACGAGGAAGACGGCGATGCTGAGTATTATGGTGGTGGTCATGTCCATACGTCAAAGTTTTATTCCCATAAAAGCCATAAAGGCGATACCCATCAAACCAGTGATAATGAATGAGATACCCACGCCTTGCAGGGCTTTGGGAATCTTGGAATAGCGCAGTTTCTCGCGGATGGCGGCGATGGCCACGATAGCCAGCAGCCAGCCTATGCCTGAGCCGAGACCGAACACGGCAGCCTCGCCCACGTTGCCGAAGCCACGCTCCTGCATGAAGAGCGAGCAACCCAAGATGGCACAGTTCACTGCAATCAGCGGGAGGAAGATGCCCAAGGCGGAATATAGCGACGGTGTGAAGGTCTCGATAATCATCTCCAAGATCTGCACGATGGCAGCGATGATGGCGATGAAAAGGATATAGGTCAGGAAACTCAGATCGACGGTGGCAAACCTCGGATTGATCCACGCCAACGCGCCAGGGGAGAGCAGGTATTTGTTGATCAAGTAATTGACAGGAACAGTGACCACCAACACGAAAGTCACGGCCAACCCCAATCCTACGCTGGTCTTGACGGTCTTCGAGACAGCAAGATAGGAGCACATACCGAGGAAGTATGCGAAAATCATGTTGTCGATGAAGACCGATTTTATGAACAGGTTAAGGTATTCCATGGCCTTTTAGTTTTGGTTGTTTTCCTGCATTTCGGGGTTTCGGGTGCGCTGGATCCAGATGATGATGCCTACGACGATGAGGGCCATCGGTGGCAATATCATTAGTCCGTTATTTTGATAGCCAGTTTCATAGAACGACTGTGGAATGACTTGATAGCCCAACAGTGTTCCCGAACCAAGCAATTCCCTGAAGAACGCCACGATGACAAGTATCAAGCTGTAACCCAGTCCGTTGCCAAATCCGTCAAGGAACGATTCCCATGGTCCGTGTGAAAGCGCGAAGGCCTCCAAACGCCCCATGATGATGCAGTTGGTGATAATAAGGCCCACATACACAGAGAGTTGTTTGCTGACCTCATAGGCGAAGGCCTTCAGGAATTGGTCGATCATGATGACCAAAGTGGCGACCACGACCAGTTGCACGATGATGCGGATGCGCGAAGGGATGCCTTTGCGCAGCAGGGAGATGATGAGGTTGGAGAGGGCCGTCACAATCGTCACAGAGGCACCCATCACCAAGGCGGGCTTGAGTTGGGCGGTCACGGCCAGGCAAGAGCAGATGCCCAGCACCAACACGGTGACGGGATTGGTCTTGCGCAAGGGTTCTATGACGAGTTTCTTGAAGTTGGCCATGGCTTATTCTCCTCTTTCTGCGAATTTATTAAGGTATGCCGAGTATTTCTCCAGAGTGCTGTCAATCATCTCTTTAACACCATTCGAGGTCTTGGTGGCACCTGTGATGGCATCGAATTCGATGGGGACAGGGCTGCCGTTGTCCATGACCTGTTTGCCGGCAAACTGGCCTTGGAACTTCTCGGTGGTGATTTCGCCGCCCAAGCCAGGGGTCTCCGACTTGTGGCCGAAAGTGACGCCCACCACCGTCTTGCCGTCGGAGGCGATGGCGAGGTAGCCCCAGATGGTACCCCAGAGTCCGTTGCCTTGCATGGGGATGACGCTGGTCTGGCGGTCGATGACGAACACGGGCAGACCTTCGTCAAACTCAGTCGGGTTGCCGTATTCGTCCAAGAGGAACTCGTCTGTGCAGTGCTTCTCAAACATCAGCGCTGCATTCTTGGCGTTGACGTCTTGGATGCCTGCAGCCGTAAGGATATTGATGCGTTTCTCGTTCTTCTCGTTGCGGTTTTGGAAAGGCTGCAGCCAGATTGCCGTCACCGTGAGCAGGATGGCGACCACGACTACTAAGATGGTGGCGTACAAGAAGATATGTCGGTTGCTGTTGATGTCTTTTTTCATGGTTTGGTAATTTTTTGTTGGACAAGAGCGCGTTTCTGGCGCTTTTTGATATTGCGGGCCACGACGCAGTGGTCGATGAGTGGTGCGAAGCAGTTCATCAGTAGGATGCTGAGCATCATGCCTTCGGGGTAAGCGGGGTTGATGACACGCAGCATCACGGCGAAGATGCCGATGAGCAGACCGTAGATCCATTTGCCGATGTTGGTCTGTGCTGCGGTGACAGGGTCGGTGGCCATGAAGACCGCACCAAACATGAAGCCGCCCATGAGGTAATGATAATAGAACGGTAGCTGCATGTATTCGTTGGCGCCGATGGCGTTGAACAGCAGTCCCATCAGGCCGCCACCAACGATGACGGATAGCATGATGCGCCAGCTGGCGATACCCGTAATCAGCAGTAGGGTCGCACCGAGTGCGACCGCTATAACAGACGTTTCACAGGTCGACCCTGGAATGGTTCCAATCAACATATCCAATGCGGATGCCGAAGGCCGTATTCCTGCTGCCAGTTCCGCCAAAGGCGTGGCGCTCGTGATGGCATCGGTGCCCCAGAGGTCGGCGGCAATCCAGACGCCGTCGCCCGACATACGGGTGGGATAGGCGAAGAATAGGAAGGCGCGCGCCACGAGGGCTGGGTTGAGGAAGTTCATGCCTGTGCCGCCGAAGACCTCCTTGCCGATGATGACAGCAAAGGCTGTGGCGAGAGCAAGTTGCCACAACGGCGTGGTGACGGGAACAATCATCGGGATAAGGAATCCCGTGACCAAAAAGCCTTCGTTTACCTCATGATGACGTATCTGGGCAAAGGCGAATTCAATACCCAAACCGACGATATAAGACACCGCCAACATAGGAAGCATGCGGAGGAATCCGAACCAGAGGCAATACCACCAACTGGCTACAGTGCCAAACTCATAAGGCCAATCCGCCGCATGGAGCGAGGTTTGGTAGCCGATGTTCCACATGCCGAAGAGCATGGCGGGAGCAAGGGCGATGACGACCGTGATCATGGCGCGTTTCAGGTCGACGGCATCGCGCACGTGGCAGCCGCGTTTTGTGACCCGATTCGGCGTGAAGGCAAAGGTCTCAAAGGCTTCAAAAGTGCTCTTGAGCCACGGGAATTTGCCTCCTTCTGTGAAGTTCGGCTTGATCTTATCAATGAAACGACGCAGGTTGTTGAACATCACACGGTCTCCTTTCTCAGTTTCTCCAACGCCTCGCGTATGATGGCCTGGATGTCGGTTTTGGATGTGTCGATGAACTCGCAGAGGGCAAAGTCTTCGGGCTCCACTTCATAGATGCCGAGGTTTTCCATCAGCTCGATGTCACCGACGATGCAGGCCTTGATGAGTTGGGTGGGGTAGATGTCGAAGGGGAAGACCCGCTCGAAGTTGCCCGTGAAGACCAAGGGGCGCTCGTCGCCATGGGTGTTCGTGTCGAATTTCCAAAGGTTCTCGAAACGTGGCAAGTTGATGCCCATGGGCTTGAAGGTACTTTTCGGCATGAAACCGCTGAGGAAGGTCCGCGAGAAGCTGAACTTCCTGAAGCCCGGCATCAGCCACCCCATGAACTCGTAATAGTCGCCTTCGGGCAGGATGCTCACGAGGTCGTCGTAGGCGCCAAGGAATCCATCGGAAGCAATCTGTATACCGCTCAAAATGTCGCCTGAGATAACGCGGTTTACCTTGGCGGCATCATCGGCGTTCATTTTGGGATAATCGTTGTTAAGCAGTTGCCCTTTAGTGATTTCTGCTAAACAAGCCCCTGCCTTGACGCGGTAATAGTGTGGGTCTTTGATGTTAGGTCCGGCCACGGCGATGACCTTTTCGGGATTGTAGACGCCCGTGGCAACCAGTTCGCCCAACACGGCCACGTCTTGGATGTTCATCGTCCAGACCACCTCACCTTTATTAATAGGGTCGATGTGGGCGATTTGTGTGCCGATGTTTCCAGCGGGATGAGGACCGTTTATATAATGGAAGTTGAATTGTTGATCGTTTAATTGTTTAATTGTTGAAGCAAGATGCTGATTGGGACGGAAACAAACATGAACTTTTCCGCTCGTCAATTGTGTCAAGGCCTCGAGGCCTTTCTTCAGCCATTCCTCTTTGCCTTGCATGACGAAGTCATAGTCGGGTGCCAGAGGTGCGCTGCTGAAAGCGCTGACGAAGATGGCCTTGGGTTTGTCGTCGGGGTTGGCCACTATGCCAAAAGGTCTTTGGCGCATCATGGTCCAAAGACCACATTGTAGCATGGCCGCCTTGATGTCGTCAGCGGTCATCGTTGGCGAGGATTTGTAATCCGAGCCTGCCGAACCAGCGGATTTGAAACCCGCTTCCACCACCACCTCCAACAGTCTCCGCTTTTCACCTCTTACGATAGCCTTCACCTGTCCGCTGACGGGCGAAGTGAAGCGGATGCGCTCGTCGTTTTTGTCGCAAAACAGAGCGTCACCTATGGACACGACATCGCCTTCCTCGACCAACAAGCGTGGCGTGAGTCCCACAAAATCAATGGGTTTCACGGCGTAGGTCGCGATGCTCCGTGCATCGGTGAGACGCAGTTCAGTCGCCCCGTTGATGGGCAGGTCGAGACCTTTTCGTATGGTGATAGTATGGGACATAATTCGCGTGGCAAAAATAGCAAAAAGTTGTGTGTGTTCAGATTTATTGTTAGTTTTGTCGGCAATAAAAACGAATTGCCATGAAGAAACTCTTTACCCTCGCTTTCCTACTGTCGGCCATGACGGCTGCTTTCGCGCAACCTGGCCATTACATCACTTTCAATGGCACTGATCAATATATGGTCATTCCACATCATGAGGATTTTAACATCGCTGCCGACCAGAGTTTCACCGTTACTGGATGGGTGCGCAACGAGACCTATACCAGTTACCCGCGTTATGTCTGCAAGCGCGATATGTCGGTGACGGGTGCTGGTAGCGAGCGCACGGGGTATGAGTTCTTTGGGTCGGGCAGTGCCGGACAGTCTTTGGGCCTCAATACGCCTACGGCCACTTCGGGTCATGCCTTGTCGGTATACACAGGTGTCACCGTGCCGGCAGGGGAGTGGATGCACTTCGCGCTAGTGGTGGACCGCACCAACAACGAGATTCGCATTTACCACAACGGCGAGACCAACAGCAGTTGGGCGGCAGCGGTGAACGACTGGGCTGTCACTAACACACACGATGTGTTTGTCGGGGCGGGTAACAGCGGCGGTCAGCCTACCAATTTCTGCAACGGCTCGTTTGGCAATGTGAGGTTTTATGACATGGCTTTGAATGCTAATGAAATAGGCATTGACCTGAACAATAGCGAATTAAGTAGCCTTACTGCGACCATGCAAGCGAATCTGCTTGACGCTTACGATTTCACTACTGCTAACATCAACGGTAACCAATTGGCTGATCTGTCTGGTCACGGCCACGACGGCGAGATGGTGAATTTCAACTTCGGTGGCGCAGAGATTCTGAATGTCACCTTGACGCAAGACACGCGCATGACGGGTCGCAGCAACCCGAACGACGTGTTGCTCAAAGCGGCGGTTTCCTTTGGCGGCGACAATGCCGTGGTCGGACTGCAATCCATGGTTATAAACCTTGAGGGGACAACGGATTTGAATGATATCAGGGAGGTCAAGGTCTATTCCACAGGCAGCATCAACAGCTTTGATGAGCGTCATCCTGATAATGCCACTTTGCTTGGTAGCATCGAGTCTGCCTCGGGCGACTTGACTTGCAATCTTGAAGGCAATCTCGGCTCGGGCACCAATTACCTTTGGGTTGTGGCGCATGTGGCCGACAATGCTGTTGAGGGTAATTTCATCGATGCTTCGCTAAAGTCGATTACGACTGCGGAGGAGACTTATGAGTTGGCTAATCCTTCGCCGGCAGGCAGCCGTGAAATCATTCTTGTACATGCCTTGTTGTTGCAGCCCGGCGACTATAACTCAACGAATTACCGTATTCCTGCCGTCATTACGGCGAAGGATGGCAGCATCGTAGCGGTCACCGACAAGCGCAAGTACAACGAAGGCGACTTGCCTGAGGACATCGACATCGTCTGCAACCGCAGCACTGACGGCGGCCACACTTGGAGCGAGCCTTACACCATCGCCTTGGGCACTGGCGTCAACCATGGCTTTGGCGACTGCGCTTTGGCGTGGAGCAACGACGACAACGGCCTCATCGCAGGTTTCGTGGGCGGTCCTGGTTTGTGGTATTCCACCCCATCGAATCCGATCCGCACCTATATCTGTAAGAGTTATGACAACGGCCAGACTTGGACGGAGCCCGAAGACATCACCGACTTCATCTTTGGCGATAACTGCATTATCCCCGAACAGCGCACATGGCGCGCCTCGTTCTTCGGTTCGGGTAACGGGTTGCGCACCTCTACGGGACGCATTATGTTCGTGGCTGCCATCCGCGAAAACACGGCACAAATGCTCTACAACCATGCTGTTTATTCCGACGACAACGGCCAGACCTGGCATGTGTCGGGTCGTGCTTCCACCTCGGGCGATGAGGCCAAGGTCACAGAGCTGGTTGACGGCCGCATCCTGATGAGCATTCGTCACGCTGGCAACCGCTGGTACAACATCTCCGAGGATGGCGGCGAGACTTGGAAACCCACCACCTCCACTTGGTACGATATCATCGCGCCGGCCTGCAATGGCGATATGATTCGCTATACCTCCGAAAACCAAGGTCACGACCGCAACCGTCTGCTCCATTCCGTACCTTACGGCAACAGCCGCGAAAAGGTAACGGTGTATGTCAGCTATGACGAGGGCGAGACCTGGCCTGTGAGCAAGTGTATCGTGCCATACAGCTCGGCCTATTCTTCGCTCTGTGTTTTGCCTGACGGTACCATTGGTCTCTACGTGGAGGAAGCCTATGCAGGCGCCTCGGGCTATTCGACGGTGTTCTACAACTTCAGCCTTGAATGGCTCACCGATGGCAACGACACTTTTGACCCAACGGAAGTCAATGAGAACATAGACACTGGCGAATTGCTGAAAATCTATCCCGTCCCTGCCTCGTCGTTTATCACGATTGAAGCTGATGGAATCCAAACCATCCATGTTTATGACACCTTGGGGCAACTCATCAAGACGGTTCCTGTTGGTGGGGGATCCGAAGTCCGTTTAGAGGTATCGGAATGGGCCTCTGGAGTGTATTTCGTTGAGGCAGTGGGGGATAACGGCTTCAAGAGAGGCGGAAGATTCGTCAAATAACGATTAAAGTTGCCGTTCCGAAATATAGTTGTACCTTTGCAGCCCGAACCAGAATCCAGGTTCGGGCTTTTAACGAATTGAAAATCAGCATACAATAATGAGCTTAAACACTACTAAATTGAGAAACATCGGTATCGCTGCGCATATCGATGCAGGTAAGACTACGGTTTCGGAACGTATCCTGTTCTTCACGGGTGTCAACCGTAAGGTGGGCGAGACCCATGACGGTCAGGCCACTATGGACTTCATGAAACAGGAGCAGGAGCGCGGCATCACCATCGCTTCGGCGGCCATCACCGCCCATTGGAACGGCTATCAGATCAACCTGATTGATACTCCCGGCCACGTCGACTTCACCGTCGAGGTGGAACGCTCGCTTCGTGTCATCGACGGCATGGTGGCAGTGTTCTGCGCCGTGGGTGGCGTGGAGCCGCAGTCGGAGACAGTGTGGAACCAGGCCGACAAATACCGCGTGCCCCGTATCGCCTTCGTCAACAAGATGGACCGCACGGGTGCCGACTTCAACGAGGTCGTCAACCAGATGCATAAATACTTGGGTGCCAATGCCGTGCCGCTGCATCTGCCTATCGGAGCCGAGTCCGATTTTGAGGGCATGGTCGACTTGGTGCAGATGAACTCGGTGCGCTTTATCGAGAAGGAACGTATCGTCGGACCCATCCCGGAACACATGATGGAACAGGCCCAGGAAGCTCGCCGTAACCTCATCGAGAAGGTGGCCGACCTGGATGACGAAATCGCCGAGCTCTATCTCGACGACCAAGAGATTCCCACCGACAAGCTGATGGCTGCTATCCGCCAAGCCACCATTAAACTGATGATGGTGCCGGTGCTCTGCGGTGCTGCCTATAAGAATAAAGGTATCCAGCTCCTTTTGGATGCCATCGTCGACTACCTGCCTTCGCCCAACGACTTGGGTGCCGTCATCGCACACGACCCCGCCAACGAGGAGAAGACCTACCGTCGCAACCCCTCTGAAAATGAGCCTTTCTCGGCCTTGGCCTTCAAGCTCATCAACGACCCGTATGTGGGCCAGCAGACCTTCATCCGCATCTTCAGCGGCAAGCTGACCAACGGCATGAGCGTTTACAACACCAACAAACTGAAGAGTGAACGCGTGGGCCGCATCTTCCGCATTAAGGCGAAGGAACGCGAGGAAATCAACGAGGCCAGTGCGGGTGAAATCGTGGCGCTCGTGGGCATGAAATACACCAAGACGGGCGACACGCTCTGCAATGAGGAACAACCTATCTTGTTGGAATCCATCAACATACCGCCTGCGGTCATCGAGATGAAGGTCAACCTCGACGACAAGAAGAACCGCAGCAAGTTGAGCGAGGCCTTGGCCAAGCTCTGCAACGAGGACCCGTCGTTCCACGCCCACTTCGACGAGGAGACGGAAGAGACCATCATCGCCGGTATGGGCGAGTTGCATCTGGAGATCATCGTCGACCGCCTGAAGGAAGAGTTCAAGGTTCCGGTCACGGTGGGCGCGCCTTCGGTGTCGTTCCGCGAGACCATCACTGCGCCGTTCGAGTGCAACTATCGCTATGTGAAGCAGACTGGTGGCAAGGGCCAGTTCGCCCACACCGTCATCCGCTTCGAGCCTAACCCTGGCGGTGGCTTCGAGTTCGTCGACATCACCAAGGGCGGCGTCATTCCGAAGGAATACATCCCCTCGGTGCAGAAAGGTTTGGCTGCGGCCATGAACAAAGGTCCTTTCGCAGGCTATCCTGTCGTGGATGTGAAATGTGTCCTCGTGGACGGCAGCTCACACCCCGTCGACTCCAGCGACATGGCCTTCCAACTCTGCGCCCAGATGTGCTTCAAGCAGGCCTTCATGAAAGCCAGCCCCGTGCTGCTTGAGCCTGTGATGAAGGTCGAGATTAACACGCCTGACGACTACATCGGCAATGTGACGGGCGACGTCAACAAGCGTCGTGGTCGCATCGAGGCCATGCGTCGTTTCCGTAAAGGCTCGCAGAAGTTGGATGCCTTTGTCCCGCTGATGGAGATGTTCGGCTATGCCACCGCCTTGCGCAACCTCACCTCCGGCCGCGCCAACTACTCGATGGAGTTCCACCAGTACATGCCGACGCCGAAAGACAAGCAGGAGCAGATCGT
>JAEEGH010030327.1_pt1 | contig 10516 bp, 10 predicted proteins | sample 9134181 | NCBI WGS metagenome assembly JAEEGH01 (sample SAMN16246544, study PRJNA631951) | gut metagenome | biome: gut microbiome; feature: rumen; material: DP-attached | host: Bos | place: Iran: Karaj | collected 2018-10 | reverse complement strand
TTGCTGGTGCTGGAGGTTTAGCGCTTGGTATGCATTTGGCTGGTTTCCGTCATGTGCTACTGAACGAAATGGATGCTATGGCCTGTCAGACACTCAGACGCAATCACCCTGAATGGAATGTGTTGGAAGGTGACATTCATCAGGTGGACTTCACTCCGCTTCGTGGCAAAGTGGACTTCCTTTCAGGTGGTTTCCCTTGCCAGGCTTTCTCATACGCAGGCAAGAAAGGCGGTCTCAACGATACTCGTGGTACCCTGTTCTTTGAGTTGGCTCGCGCAGTTCGTGAAATCCAGCCAAAGGTGTTCATGGGTGAAAACGTAAAGGGTCTGTTGTCACATGAAGACGGCAGGACACTTGATATTATCCGTAATGCCATTGCAGAACTTGGTTACACACTTGTTGAGCCTCGTGTGCTGAAGGCAATTATGTACCAAGTCCCACAGAAACGCGAACGATTAATACTTATTGCTATTCGAAATGACATCTATGAACAAGGTTTCCGTTTCAGGTGGCCTGATCCATATCGTCGAGTAATGACGCTACGTGATGCTTTCTTTAGTGGCGAACTATTCGATAAAGACGTGCCTGAGTCAGAAGGTCAACTATATCCTGCCAAGAAAGCCCGCGTGATGGCTATGGTGCCAGAGGGTGGTGATTGGCGTGATCTGCCTGTTGAGGAACAAAAGGAATATATGGGTGGAAGTTTCTATCTTGGAGGTGGTAAGACAGGAATGGCTCGCCGTCTCTCAATGGATGAACCTTCGCTGACATTAACCTGCGCACCTGCTCAAAAACAAACGGAACGTTGTCACCCAACAGAGACTCGACCATTGACAGTTCGCGAGTATGCACGCATTCAGACCTTCCCAGACAACTGGGAGTTTGAAGGTAACATGGCCGACCAGTACAAGCAGATTGGTAACGCCGTACCTGTGAATCTCGCATTTGCCATTGGACGTTCGCTGATACGTCTTTTCAATGAGATTGATGCGCAGTATCCTGAGGAGAGTCAGTATGAAGAGGCTGATAAGGCAGGACACGAAATGCTTCCTCCACAACTCTTTGAACTTGATATGTTCGACATGCACAAGCAATATCCTAAGAATGTCAGCATCATTAACAACCCATTCGTTCACAAGAAGAACATTGACAATAGTGATCTTGATGACTCGAAGAACGTTCTGGTAAGTCTTGTGCCTGACAAGTATATCGAACCCTATACCCATCAGCGTGCAAAAGCATACTTTACAGGCAAAAAATTCCCTTCAACGGTAAAGCTCAACAAACTCTACTATTTCATGCCTTACACAAAAGGCAAGGGTATTCGTGACCTGTATCAGATTGAAGTTGCTCGTGTTGGTACAAAGCACGAGTTTGTGGAAACTGCTGATGAGAATGACTTCCGTCTGGTGTTTGAGATTAAGTTCGTCAAGCAATTGTTCGAGGACTACAAGCCTATCAAGTTGATGATTTGGCGCACATTTACTGATACGAATTTGAGGGCGATATTGGCGATGTAAATATAGAAGGCTATGGAAAGAAATCAAGAATGGTTTAACATAACGAGAGTACATCGTAATGACCTTATTGGTTTGGGATTCGATGGTGATGCTGTTGATGATGCTACAATGGAACATTTGGCAGATTTGATGAGTAAAGACTATGTCGAACAGCTCTTCTATTTGCAAGTAGGAACGTATGCCGAAGAATTAGGGATTCCGAGACTAAAGGAAGCGGTAAATGGCAAAATGGAAGTCCCCAAAATATGGTAAAGGACTATTCATGCTTGGCATTTGAGATGGAGTTGGTAAAAGCATCAGTTTAGGCAGTTATGGCAAGAGACGATGTTTGGACAGAAAAGCAAATTACGATAGTGCTTTATGAGTACTGTCAAAGACCGTTTGGTCAATTTTCTGGAACAAAACCGTTTCTGAAGGAACTTGGTACATTGATAAACCGCACGCCTGGAGCCATTGTTCGCAAGGTAGGTAATCTTGCCAGCTTTGACCCTCAGATGAGAGCGAGGGGTGTTGGAGGTCTGGCTCATACATCGAAACTTGACAAGGTGGTTTGGGACAGGTATTATGGGCATTGGGACCAATTGGCTTATGACGCTGAAATGCTCTTGGCTCAGCTAAGGAACAAAGAACTTGAAGAATCAGTAAGTATAGATTTGAGTAACCTGCCTACTGGCCTTGAAAGGAAACAAGAGGTGAAAAGGCGAATTAACCAGAATTTCTTTAGGGAAGCCGTTCTGTCATCATATAGTTACAAGTGTTGCATCACAGGTATTTCAATCACTCCGCTATTGGAGGCCTGTCATATATCGGGCTGGGCTGACGACGAGAACAATCGTACGAATCCCAAGAACGGACTTTGTATGACGCAAACTTTCCATCATGCGTATGACAAGTTCCTAATGGCAATAACACCAGACTACGAGATTGTTTTGTCTGACGAAATGATGGGCAGCGCAAAAAACAATGCCACATTGAGTTTTTTGAAGGAATTACAGGGACGGCAAATCATGTTGCCAGAGAAGTTTGCACCAGAACGAGACTTCTTGGCTCAACACTTCGAAGCATATAGGCAACATCTGTGATATGAGTAGGCGTCCTCCTGAAGAAGTACATAAATATATGTCGCACATTCGTTCTAAGAACACGAAGCCGGAAATGATTGTGCGCAAAGGACTGTGGAAACGTGGTTTCAGGTATCGCTTAAATCACAAACGGCTACCTGGGCACCCGGACGTGGTGCTGAGGAAATACAGGACTTGCATCTTCATCAAGATATTGGCAAATGCCGTAGTAGGAACAGGTGTGTTTGACGAAAAGGATGAAACAGATGCTGTTATAGCTGATAAACCGGTCGAGAATAGCCACGATGTTCTGATGTATGCGATAGCGCCTGCTTACCGTAAAAAAACAGAGTATGCTGGTAAGTTGGCTATAGGCGTAAAAGATGGTGTGCTTAATGATGTCGATTATAGCGCTATAGGCTACATCATGTTCCACTATTGGAGCAATAAAAGGGCGACGCCTTATAAATTATACAGTCCCCCCCGATTGGTGAGCAAACATGACATCCCTGATGGTTATTTGCTTCGTATGGCCGATGGGGCAGAGATGTTCTTGTTGCTGGAGTATGAACCGTATAAGCCTGCAGATATTGGAGCGTACAACATCATGAAGGTGCAACGACATGGGAAAGTCAGATACCTGCCGTTTGTTATCCACCAGACAGACATAAATACAATTGTCAATGAGGTAACTGCGGTTAGAGAGTTGGAGCACACAGAAAGTAGGTCAGTGTCTCGCTCTAACAAGACGGAAGAAGTAGCCATTTCCTAATTCTTCTTAATTATTTTCCCACATCTGTTGAAAGGTGTGGGAATTTTCGTATCTTTGTAGTTCATAAGAAAAGAGTATGAAGGTATATCGTTTTAGAATATCGGGCGTACACTATGCTGCCAATCCGGAGGCCGAAACCAAAAGGCTGCCGGATACGGAGGAGATGCATGTGCGCACGCGCGAACTTCTAACAAAGATAGACCGTGAGAGACCTCTGGTGTCGCTATTTGCCGAGCCTACCAACCTGTTTAACCCTGATTGTATCATGGCTTTTTCGAGGGGAACAAGGATTGGTCGTGTGGCTGATGAATGTGTGGGCGAGGTGAAAAGCTTGCTTGCACGGAGCGACGATCCAATATTGTTTACACACGTGGAAGAAGTAGCTATCAAGGAGCATGGCCACCTGATAGTTTCAGTGGAGGCAGAAGAGTTGACAAGTGTCCTGCCACTACAGTCATCGGCGATAGAATGGGATATGTGGCTCAGGGATGACATGATGCGCCTGTCGCCCCACCAGCAGGTGCTGGCTGAGAAGGAGGCGTACTACATGCTGAAAAAGCACCTGATGACAAACATCGACGAGGCCGACATCACAGACCTGAAGATTTACCTCGGCCTTTGGATGAAGGGCAGTTGCCACGACCTGAGCCGCGAGACGCGTGAGGCACGAACGGAGTTCATTGCGCAGCTGGAGAAAGCCCAGGACAAGGAAGTGCGCTTGCTGAACGAACAGCTGAAGCAGCAGCGAACGTCAATATGTGGTCGTATGGCACTGATAGAGCGAGCCTCGCAGTGGTGGACGGAGCGGCTGGAGTCTGAGGAGATGCAGCGGCTTTGGATGCAGTGGTGGTTAGCTGACGAAGGACAGCTTTGGGGTGGACTAAGGGAGATTGACGAGAAACTACGCCAGTTGCCTGGTCAGCTGTATAACGACATCGGCAAGCGGGATGTGGTGCTATCGCGTCTGTACTATATGATGACGCCACGCAAGGCGCTGGATGCTATCCTGACGCTTCTGATGCTCCGCGAACTTACATGTCGACAGCTGGGCTTAGAAATGAAGCCAATGATAGAGTCGGAGTATGGTTCAGACAAGGTGGTGGAGGAATGCGACGATACATACACTGAGAGTCCTATCTATCTGAGCACGGCAAAGGGACAGAAGATTGACTTGATACGCGTGCTGAACGTGATGTACGAGCAGGGCAGATTTACGGGTAAGAACGGCTCTAAGTTGACTAAAAAGGATTTCTTTATCGAAGCAGGGCGCACTTTCCATGTCGATTTGTCGAACTACGACAAAGACCTCTCACGCTCAATGTCGGACAGCACTAAGCTGGAGAAACATCTGAAACCTTTCGAGGATATGAAATTGAAGATGATAGATATTTGGAATTCGAAATAACCGGTCACTATTTGTGACCAGTCAAGAGATGTTATCACAATTTGTGATTAGTTACATAGGGTTTACGAAAAAAAGAGTAATTTTGCAAGCAAGATATGGAAGAGAATAAAGATATAAAGATGACGCAGGAAATACGGCAGGCGGTAGCAGACATCAAAGCGGCCATCCTGCAAGGACAGTATGAGGCTTGCAAGGGTGTTAATCGCATTCAGTTGGCTGTCTATTTTGGCATAGGCAAGTATGTTTCACAACACTCTCGAAAGGGAACGTGGGGGACAAGTGCCTTAGAATCTATCAGCAACCAGCTGCGCAGGGAACTGCCAGGACTGAGAGGCTATTCGGCCACCAGCCTGAAGAAGATGCGATTATTTTATGAGCATTGGGCATTCTTGGACGCAAAATCGTGCGTCACAACGGACAATTTCAATTCGTCCGTCATAACGGACGATATTTCAACAAGCACACCTGCTGATTCGGGAACTTCAATTGTCGAATTGGAAGATATCGATATTTATAATACGATTCAAGTTCCTCTTACACAGGATTTTCCTATAGAGGATTTCTTTAGAGTTCCATTTACGCACCATGTCGAAATATACAAGATTGCAGATCTTGATGCACGCTATTACTACATACATAGGACTGCTGAGGAACATCTTCCAGTAGAGAGGCTTGAGAAGTTGATCAAAGACGATGCTTATGGTCATCGAGAAATGATGACCAATAACTTCAAAAAGACGATTTCTGATGCTGCAATGATGTGCAAGGCGGTAACGATGTTCAAAGATTCATATATGTTGGATTATATCAACGTGGAGGAGATTGGTCAACGCGACAACATTGATGTGGACGAGCGCGTGGTGGAGAAGGAAATCGTCAGCAAGGTGAAGAACTTCATCATGACACTGGGCGATGACTTCACTTTTATGGGCAATCAGAAGCTGCTGGAGGCATATGGTGTGGAGCATTTTCCTGACCTGCTGTTCTTTAATCGCGAATTGAACGCAATGGTGGTTATCGAACTAAAAACGGGTGAATTCAAGACCAGCTACTTGGGGCAGTTGATGGGATACCTGACTCTTCTTGATGAGAAGGTCAGAAAACGGCATGAAAATCCCAGCATAGGTATTGTATTGTGTAAATCGGCTAATCGCGAGTATGTGGAATTCATGATTCGTGACTACTCAAAGCCCATGGGGGTAGCAACCTATAAGACTGCTGACGAAATGCCTGAGAATTTGAGAAAAGCCCTGCCAGATATGGAAGAATTGAAAAAATTGATATAAAAATCATCGTAGGGTTTACATAGGGTTTACGAACCGCCCCACGAAAACATCGTATATTTGCACCCGTAAGACGGAAAGTCCGTTCTTGCGGGTGCTTTCTTTGTGTGGTTATTCCTGCAGGAGCACCAATATTATTAACCCGAGTGGAGTGAGAATCTCATGAGGTAAGGCTGCGCAGCGTTCTTCGAAGCTCACAAAACTCGAATGAAGATCATTATTGAGAAAGGTGACTCGAAAGAACAGATGATGATGGCAGAGGCGATGCTGGCTAACAAGATGGTGAGCAGCATTGAGAGGGCTAACTACGAAATCAATGTGGTGCATAAGCGCGACGATGAAATTGCCGTGGCGGTGATTGAGGTCGCCAAGTTGTTTGGCGTGGGTGCGCAGTGGACTGCTGTATATCGGATATTGGTTGACTTCTGCGGCTGGGATGATGATGTGGCAGATTTTTGCCGTCGCATGAACCTTATTATAAAGGGTGTGGTGTTGGAGTATGGTTGCAATTATCAGGCTATCCAGAAACCGTTGGCTGCTAACAGCATCCTACGCAAGGACTTCAAGGCGTGGAAGAAGTATCGTGTTCCGAAGGGTGATAGGGTCTTTCCGAGACAATTATTTATCGCTGAAAAACTGCTGAAATTACTTTCTATTAGTGCTGAAATTTACGATTGAACGGCGAAATATACGATGTGAAAGTAATTACATACAGGGCCTTGAATATCGCAGTACCTTTGCAATGTCAAAAGGACAAGAGCCTGAGACACAACAGAAGTTTATCAAATTAAAAGTAAGTAACAAATGAGTATTAAGCATTTGAAATTGCAGTGCAGGAGCCGGGCACACCTGGCACAGGAGGCACGCAGACAGATGGCACTGATCAACCAGTGCTGTGGCCGTAACGGGAGAAAAGACTGGCGCCCGTTTACATTTGCCAACAGTATTTAAAAGGCTAGTCAACAAGTAATTAATCTGAGACGAATGCCGGTGAGGGAAGTCTCGCGAGTGAAAAGGATCCAATTTCAGCACTTGCTTCATCTCGCAAACGAATCAGATTTATGACAGCAAAAAAATTTCGTAAGCAGCTTTTGTTGCAGGATGTGAAGATGGATGGTTCCATCAACTTCCAGACCAATGGTGACATCAACATCTATCCCTGTCCTTGGGAGAATGACAAGCAGGTGACCAATGGTGATCGTGTGAACTACAAAGGTGGTATCTCGGTGGATGCTGACGGTCACACCCGAGTGAAGCGCTACAACATCGGAGCCAATGGGCCTTTGCATGACACACTCTTCGAGACTCCCCATGGCGCTGTGAAAATTACACGTCCACAAATCCGTCCCGGTGATGGTTTCAGACGTCTCTCGGAGGAGTTCGTGTACGTCACATTCAAGTTCCCCAAGAAGTATGGGCTGGCACTTACCAGAGCTTTCTACGAGAAGGAGACCGACCAGATTATGTCTTATCTTAAAACCAGAAAGGAGGAAACCATATGGAAATAATCCGTAGGATGATAGCACTCAACAAGAGGCAGACCAAGGAGCAGAACAGGGCATTCGTTATGGAATGCCCGCTCCCTGAATACGACGAACTGACGCATGACGGACGGCTGGGTGAGTTGGCACAGCGCATCGATAAGTCAACCGATGATGAGGAACAGCGCCGATTGAAGGGTTATCTGCCCTTCCGCTGTCCGCACTACTCACGATTCCGCGACAATTACCGTGACCGTGAGCATATCGATCCCGAAAGCTTTACTTGGCAGACATGCGTGGACATTGATGATGCCGAGTTGGTGGAAAAGGCCAATATGATGTCATCGGCGCTCGACTCTGAGCCTGGTGGCAAATGGCAGGGAATGATGCTTCATAAGGATTATTCGGCCCGCAGGAAATTGCATATAGACATCCGTCTGCCATTGGGCATGACGGTACCTGAGGCGCAAAGAGCCTATTGCAAGGCGCTTGGTGTGGCTCCTGATACTTCGTGCTTCACGCCTGAGAGGTTTATTTATATCACACCGGCAGATTATGAGATTTTTCGTGCGGATGGGTGGTACGCTGAGTTGAGCGAGGAAGAGGTGATGAAGCGTAGGAAGGCTTATACCGATAGAGGGCTGAGTATTGATGGCAGGACTGAAGATGGGGCATACTACGATGGAGAGGACGGCACACAGATAAGCCAGACCACGTGTGCCACTGAGATTGCCGAACGCCATTATCCAAGTGAGTTTAAGAGGATCCCGTATGCAGAGATTATCGCTGAATATTGGAGGAGGACTGGTGGTGAACCCAGCGAGGGCGAACGGAATAAGAAACTGCATCTATTGGCGGCAAACCTTAGGTCAATCTGCGACAACAACGAGGAATGGCTGTTGGAGGTAATGCCACGTTTGGGGTTGTCGGCTCAAGAAATGCGGGGCATTGTTCGCTCGGCTTGCAAGGAGCCCACCAAGGGTTCGCGCCTGATGGATCAGATCGTAGATGCACTCGAATTGGGCATCTCTTCAGATGAAATCGAGGATGCGGAAGCCGTTGCCGCGGAGACAGGCATTAAGGTGAATGTGAAAGTCCTTCCCATCGGACTTCGTGAAAGTTTGGTTGGTGTGCCCGTCTCGATGCACATGCCGGTGCTTTGCGGTGTGATGCCTATCTGTGCCGCCTATGCCGATCAGGTGGAGGTTGAGTATTGTGACGGCAATACACATCATCTTGGGTTGATGTCAATCATCCGAGGCGAGCAGGCCAGTAATAAATCGGTTGTGAAGAATGCTGTTGACATCTGGAAACATCAGTTGGATGAAGAAGATGCTCTTGCCCGTAAGCGCGAGGAAGAATGGAAGGAGCGGAAGAAAGGGCGTAAGGCCAATGAGAAGGCTCCTGATGATCCACACGTATTGATTCGAGTGGTTCCCGTAACCGTCAGTTGTTCAACGCTTTTGAAACGTTTTAAGAATGCCCAGGGGCATACATTGTATAGCTTCGGAGAGGAATTGGATACCCTCCGGAAAACGAATGGTGCTGGCAGTTGGAGTTCGAAATACGACATCTATCGTCTCTCGTTCGATCGAGGCGAATGGGGGCAGGATTACAACTCTGATGCTGCCGAATCGGGTGTGGTGAATGTGGCCTACAACTGGACGATGTTGGGTACGAATGGGGCATTAAGGAAATGTTTCAAGGCTGATAACATCGAAAATGGTCTTTCGAGCCGTATCCTCGTGGCTGAAATGCCAGACTCTTCTTTCTCAAAGATGCCGAAGTTCGGTAAGCGTTCGGCTGAGGATGAAGCCAGGATTCAGGAGGCTGTGACCCGTCTGCGCTCATTTACAGGGCTGGTGGATGTGCCTCGTTTGAGGAAGGCTATCGAGGCATGGGTAGAGGAGAAGCGTGTGGAGGCTGCCAAAGATATTGACCACGTGAAGGACATCTATCGTAAACGTGCGGCTGTCATCGGCTTCCGTTGTGGGGTGATCTTCCATTTGCTTTCAGGAAAAGATAAGGAGAGCAAGGCTTGTCTTGACTTCGCTTTGATGATGGCTGAGTATTGTCTTTCACAGCAGATGAAAGCCTTCGGAGAGGCGCTTCGTAATGAGTACGTCAACGCTCAGGATGAATGCCAGCGGTATGGGGCTAATCATTCAATCTTTGATCAGTTGGCACCCTCGTTTACAATGGATGACCTGCGGTCTTTGAAGCGTGGCTTCTGTGGGGAATCAGCCCTCAGGAACATCATTACCCGTTGGCGTCGTGATGGCTGGATAGAGAAGACCGATAGCAAACATTGGTCAAAAGTGCCACAAAGCCACATTGCCACTTTGTCCCATTAAGGGCGTTCCGCCCTTGAACTTGCTCACATTCGGCAGAGCTCAAGCAAGCTTGGCTTTGCTCTCATTTAATCGCAACTTTAAGCAAATTATATGGAATTGATATTGACACGCATTGCAAAACGGAAGGCCTACACGATTGGTAGGCTTTCCATTATCGAACGAATCGATGATGAGTATCTGGCAGGGGAGAAGGAAACGTATTTTTGCGACACACTTGAGCCGCCAGTATTGGAGATGAAAACTTCGCTGCCGAAAGAAGATGTGCTGCGATCGCCTAAGAAGGCAGAGGCTTTGAAGCCCTTTGCCATCCCCGAAGGTCGCTACGCCGTGGTGATCACTTGGAGTCCGAAATTCAAGATGTGGTTGCCGCTGCTGCTCGGTGTGCCGATGTTTGAAGGTATCCGCATTCATATGGGTAACACCGTTAAGGACACGCAGGGTTGTATCCTCGTGGGCAGGAACCAGATTGTGGGCAGGGTGCTCGAATCGCGGAAGTGGCTTTATGAACTGAAACAGAAGATCATCGAAGCCAAAAATAAAGGTGAGCCCGTGTGGCTCACCATTTTATTTACCTCTCCTGTGTCGGATGAACAGCAGTAGCAGAAACAGGGCGACCATGCCGAATATTAGGGATAGCAAC
>JAEEGH010030323.1_pt1 | contig 10517 bp, 10 predicted proteins | sample 9134181 | NCBI WGS metagenome assembly JAEEGH01 (sample SAMN16246544, study PRJNA631951) | gut metagenome | biome: gut microbiome; feature: rumen; material: DP-attached | host: Bos | place: Iran: Karaj | collected 2018-10 | reverse complement strand
CAGGCTACAATCCTTGTCGGAATGAAGGCTGACGGCACAATCACAGGACTCCAGTTCCTGAAAAACACCGACTCTCCAGGCTTCGGACTCAAGGCAAATGATCCTACCTTTACGCTCTCAAACGGTAAGACATTTTTCGGCCAGTTCGAAGGAAAAAATGCAAAGGACGGATTTAAGACCGGCGAAACCTTTGATGCAATTTCCGGGGCAACAATCACAAGTAACGGTGTTGCAAATCTTCTTTCAGAAGGAACCGGCTCTCTTTTGAAATATCTTGAAAAACAGGGGGCTGCAAATGAATAAACAGCTTCAGATTTTTACCAACGGATTTGTCCGAGAAAATCCGCTTCTGGTTTTGAATATAGGACTTTGTTCTTCACTTGGTGTTACAACCAGTATTTTTAACGGACTTGGAATGGGTATGGGTATGACTTTCGTACTTGTTATGAGCGAAATCGTAATCAGTATTTTCAGAAAACTCATTCCTTCGGCAGTTCGTCTTCCTGTTTTCATCATCGTAATTGCGGCATTTACCACAATTGTTCAGCTTGTTCTTCAGGCTTATGTTGAATCTTTGTATGATGCGCTTGGCGTTTTCCTTCCGCTCATCGTTGTAAACTGTATCATCATGGGGCGTGTAGAAGCATTTGCGTCAAAGAATACAATCGGAGATTCAATCCTTGATGCGCTTGGAATGGGAATTGGTTATACTTTTGTTCTTGTTCTGATTTCTCTTGTTCGTGAACTTTTGGGCGGAGGAACTCTTTTTGCAGGAACTCCATTTAAGCTTGAAATCCTTCCCGAAGAATACCGCATTGCAGTTTTTAACAGTGCTCCAGGCGGATTCCTTGTATTCGGATTTTTAGCCGCAATTGTTCAGGGAATTAAACAGGCTTCGGCATCAAAGAAAAAAGCCCTTCAAAAAACTGAAAAATCAGGGGAGGCTGAATAATGGAAACTTTAAAGCTTTTTATAAAATCAGCACTTATAGATAACGTTGTTTTTATTCAGTATCTTGCAATTTGTCCTTTTATTGGAATGACAAATGATACAGAAAAAGCAACTGGAATGGGACTTGCAACAACTTTTGTAATTATGCTTGCAACTGCTGTTACCTGGCCAATTTATAAACTGGTGATGGTTCCACTTGGACTTGAATTCCTGCAGACTCTCTTTTTCATCCTTGTAATTGCTTCTCTTGTTCAGCTTGTAGAATTCTTCCTTAAGAAAATGTCACCTGGACTTTACAATGCCATGGGTGTATACCTTGCCCTGATTACAACAAACTGTGCCGTTCTGGGTATTACAATCAACTGTATTTCTAAGAACTACAACTATGTTCAGAGTCTTGTTTACGCTTTTGGTTCTGCAATGGGCTTCCTTATTTCTATGGTGATTATGAGCGGTGTTCGAAGCAGAGTAAAAACTGCTAATGTTCCAAAGGCATTCCAGGGAACTCCAATTCTTTATGTTTGTGCAAGCTTGTTGAGTCTTGCATTCCTGGGCTTTAAAGGTCTTATTAAATAGTGGAGGGCAGAATGAACATAATTTTATATACAGTAATTGTTGCAGTCATTATTGCCTTTTTACTTGGCGTTTTGCTGGGACTTTTTAAGAAGATTTTCCATGTAGATACAGACCCAAAAGTGCAGAAGGTTCGTGATGCACTTAGCGGTGCAAACTGTGGTGGCTGTGGTCTTGCCGGTTGTGATGCTTTTGCCAGCGCCGTTGTTAAAGGCGATGCCCCTACAAACGGATGTGTTGCCGGTGGTTCAGACTGTGCTAAAAAAGTAGCAGAAATTTTGGGACAGGCTGGTGTGGAAGTTAAGCCAAAAGTTGCCTTCCTTGCCTGCGCTGGTTCTAAGGAATGTGCTGCAGATAAAGCTGAGTATATTGGCATGAAAACTTGTAAGGCAGCCCAGCTTACTATGAACGGCACTAAAAAATGTGCTTTTGGCTGCATTGGTTTTGGTGATTGTGTAAAAGTGTGTCCTTTTGGGGCACTTTTTATGGGCGAAGATGGACTTCCTCATGTAAATAAATCTAAATGTGTGGCTTGTGGAAAATGTGCTGCTGCCTGTCCAAAACACCTTTTCAAACTGGTTGAAGCCGATACAAAAGGGCCTATTGCTGCTTGTTCTAACAAAAGTGATAACAAACCACAAATCAGGAAGGATTGTTCCAAGGGCTGTTTCAAGTGTGGTATGTGTGCTAGAAAATGCCCAGAGCAGTGCATAGATGTTTCTTCTGGTCTGCCGGTAATTGATTATTCAAAATGTACTGGCTGTGGAACCTGTATGGCATCTTGTCCTGATAAAGTTCTTATTAGTCTGTAAATCCATAAGGAGGATATATATGGAAAAGTTTTTTAAATTAAAGGAAAGAAACACAACAGTTTCAAAAGAAATTGTTGGTGGTATTACAACTTTCCTTGCAATGGCTTACATTCTTGCTGTAAACCCAAGCATTCTTTCTGGTTCTGGTATGAACTGGGGTTCTGTATTTACAGCTACTGCCTTGTCTGCCGCTATCGCTACTTTGGTTATGGCATTCTGTGCTAACCTTCCAGTTGCCCTTGCACCAGGACTTGGTTTGAATGCATTCTTTACTTACACAGTTGTTCTTGGAATGGGCTGTACATATCAGCTTGCTCTTACAGCTGTATTGCTTGAAGGCGTTTTGTTCATCATCCTTTCTCTCTGTGGTGTGCGTGAAGCAATTATCAAGTCTATTCCAGAAGGTCTTAAAAAGGCTGTTGCAGTAGGTATTGGTCTTTTCATCGCAATTATCGGTCTTGCTAATGCTGGTATTGTTTCTACAGAAACTGGAACTCTTATTGGATATGTAAACTTCACAATGGCTAACAAAGCTGCTATTGTTGCTGTTCTTGGTTTGATTCTTACAATTGTTCTTTATACACTTAAGGTACCTGGAGCAATCCTTATTGGTATCGTTATTACAACTATTGTTGGTATTCCATTTGGTGTAACAACAATTCCAGAAGATTTTAAGCCTTTCTCAACTCCAGCTGCTCCTCATTTCTTTGCATTTGACTTCAAGGGAATTTTCTGCACAACTGCTGGTAAGTTCTCATTTGCAGTTCTTGGTCAGTTCTTTGTAATCTTCTTTACATTCCTCTTTACAGACTTGTTCGATACAATCGGAACTCTTCTTGGTGTAGCAGAGCAGGGTAATCTTAAAGATGAAAATGGCGAAGTTCAGAACGTAAGAGGTGCTCTTATGGCTGACGCTGTTGGTACTGTAGCTGGTGCTTGTCTTGGTACATCAACTGTAACATCATTCGTAGAATCTTCTTCTGGTGTTGCTGCTGGTGCCCGCACAGGTCTTGCATCTGTTTGTACAGCAGTTCTCTTCCTTCTTTCTTTGTTCCTCAGCCCATTGTTCTTCCTCATTCCTTCAGCAGCAACTGCTCCTGCATTGATTTTTGTAGGATATTTGATGATGAAGTCTGTAGTAGACATTAAGTTCGATGATCCAACAGAAGGTATCCCAGCATTTATCACAATCATGACAATGCCATTCTCTTACTCAATTGCTAAGGGTATTCAGTGGGGTATTATTTCTTACGTTATCGCTAAGTGTGCCGGCAAGAAAGTTAAAGAAATCCCAGTTGTTACTTGGATTCTTGCAGTAATCTTCCTTGCTGATATTATTTTTGAAGCTTGCAAGTAAGGAAGGCCGCTAACGACCGGTGATTAAAAAAAAAGGCTGTCCTTTTGGTCAGCCTTTTTTTGTTATGGATTTTCGATTTTAGGCTTCTTTATTAAACAATGCCTTCTCAGCGTCATCAACAGTAAACTGGTAGCTCTTTGAAAGTGAACCTGCAATCAGTTTTACTTTAGCTGTGCCATCATCATTCAAAACAACTTTACATTCTGTATCTTTATCTGCAAATGTGCGGAACATATCTGCAAGAGATTTACGGTCAATTTCAATTGCCATAAGGTTATTAGCAAACATATCCTTGCGGAAAGCCTTAGAAAAAGTTGGAGCTACAACAGTGTTAATTCCATTTACTTCAAGAGCCAATGGAGCCTTAGCACTTTCTGCACCACAACCAAAGTTTTCTTTAGTAATGATTACTTTCTTTCCAGCGATGTCTGTTGTTGGATTAAAACCTTCAATTTTAAGATTTTCAAAAAGGTGGGAAGTGAGTTCCTGTTTAGGAAGTTCTGCAAGGTAATTAGCAGAAATAATTTCGTCAGTGTTAATGTCTGAACGATCTAAAAACAGCACTGCGCCGCCAAATGTTTTCATTTTAATTCTCCAAATTTTTAGCTGATTGTACAGCCTTTTTTTTGACGAATATACGTCATATTTAAATATACCATTTAATCTTTTAAAAAGATAGTAATTTTTTTCTCTATTATGAAAATTCAGTTATAAAAAAATTTACAAAAGATATAAAAAAAATTTATAAATTCTACAAAAATTGCAAGGGGATTATTAAAATTTTCTGTGATTTATGATAGAATAACTATCATTTTAAAGGAGTTAAAAAATGAAAAAGAGCTTATTAATTCTTGCTTCTGCACTTATCGCACTTTCGTTTGTAAGCTGCGGTGGTGAAAAACAGAATGTTGTAAAAATCGGTGTTTATGAACCTGCATCTGGAGACAACGGAGCCGGTGGTAAACAGGAAACTCTTGGTATTCAGTATGCTAATTCCATCACACCAACAGTTGAAATTGGCGGAAAAGAGTACAAAGTTCAGCTTGAAATCGTAGATAATGAATCTTCAAACGATAAGGCTGTAACTGCTGCTTCAGAACTTGTAAGCAAGGGCGTTTCTGTTGTTCTTGGTTCTTATGGTTCTGGAGTTTCTATTGCTGCATCTGATACATTTGCCGCTTCTGATGTTCCTGCAATTGGTGTTACATGTACAAACCCACAGGTAACTCTTGGAAACAGTCACTATTTCCGCATCTGCTTCCTTGATCCATTCCAGGGTTCAGTTCATGCAAATCTTGCTAAAGATAAATTCGGTGCTAAAAAGGCTTATGCACTTGCAAAGCTTGGTGATGACTACTCTGTAGGTCTCTGCAATTACTTCATCGAAGGTTGTAAAAAACTTGGTATTGAAGTTGTATTTGAAACATTCCCAGATGGTACATCTGACTTTGCTGCTTATGTAGCAAACGCAAAAAATAACAAGGCTGATGTATTCTTCTCTCCAGTTTCAATTGAAGCTTCTGCTCTTATTATTGAACAGGCTAACACACAGGGCCTTACAATTCCTCTTCTTGCCGGCGATACATGGGACTCTAACGTTGTTCTTGCAGCTGCAAAGGGAACTAACATTGATGTATATGTAACAACCTTCTTCGTAGAAGGAAGTACAGATGCTAACGTTGTAAGCTTTGTAGAAGGATTCAGAAACTATCTTAATACAAACTCTACTGCAAAAACAAACAATGGTGGAGATGATGAAATTGCTGCCGTTTCTGCAATGGGATTCGATGCTTATTACACAGCTTTGGAAGCATTAAAAGCTGCTGGAAGCACAAAGTCTGCAGATGTTATGAAGGCTCTTCCTTCTGTAAAATACAACGGTGTTTCTGGTTCAATTGCTTTTGATAAAAATGGTGATGCAGAACGTGATGTTGCATACATCAAGAAAGTAAACAACGAAACTGGAAAGTGGGACTTCATCGCTATTCAGAAAGTAAACTAATTAAAATCTAAATAAACAAAGAACTGTGGTAACGACAAGTTTAACCACTGTTCTTTGTTTTTTACTCAGGAAATATTAATGAACTTTTTTCAGGCAAACCTGCCTTATCTTCTTGCAGGTATTTCTACCGGAGGACAGTACGCTTTAATTGCTATTGGATACACAATGGTTTATGGTATCCTCCGACTTATTAACTTTGCACACGGTGACGTTTTTATGGCTGCTGGTCTTATCATGATTTATTCTTACACCGTTATGCCGCTTTGGATTTCTATTCCATTAACAATTATTCTTACAGTTCTGCTTGGATTTGCAATTGAACGTATTGCTTACAAGCCTTTAAGAACAGCTCCTCGTATGTCTATTATGATTTCTGCAATCGGTATGTCTTACCTGATTCAGAATCTTGCTCTATATATTACTGGCGGTCTTTTGAAAACTTACCCAAAAATTCCTTGGATAAGCGATTCAATCACAATTTTTGGTGCAATCACAAAACGTGTAACAGTCATTACACCATTCCTTACAATCATTCTTGTTGTTGCACTTGTAATGCTGATTAAATACACAAAAATTGGAATGGCAATGCGTGCCGTTTCTAAAGATTTTGAAACTTCAGAGCTTATGGGAATTAAGATTGACTCTGTAATTTCCATGACTTTTATTATAGGTTCTTTCCTTGCAGCAGTTGGTTCTATCCTGTTCTTCTCTAACTATCCGGGGGTTACTCCAACTGTCGGTGGTATGCCAGGACTTAAAGCCTTTGTCGCTGCTGTTTTTGGTGGAATTGGCTCAATTCCGGGAGCTGTAATAGGTGCCTTTATAATTGGTATCTGTGAAAATATTATTAAGGGACTTGGTTGGACAACCTTTAGTGATGCTTTTACATTTGTTCTTCTTATCTGTGTTCTTATGTTTATGCCAACAGGTATCTTTGGTGAAAAGCAGACAGATAAGGTTTAGTTTGGAAGGGGAAAATGATTATGGAAATTACAAATAAAAAACGCGATTTGATAATCGGATTCGGACTTCTTGCTCTGCTTTTTGTCGTACTTTTTGTACTTGAACACACAATCCGTCCAACATCTATTTTGTTTACAGTATTAAAGAAGGGTGCCATATACGCTCTGGTTGCCGTTAGTATGAACCTTTTGAACGGATTTACAGGACTCTTTAGCCTTGGTCAGGCTGGTTTTATGCTCCTGGGTGCCTATACTTATGCAATTTTTACTATTCCGCTTGAGGCGCGTGCTCAGGTTTACCAGTATTTTGATGGTGGTGCCATTCATTTTACACTGCCTGTAATTGTTGCACTTGTTCTTGCTGGTCTTGTTGCAGCATTTTTTGCATATCTGATTGGACTGCCGGTTCTTCACTTAAAGTCTGACTATCTTGCAATTGCAACATTGGGCTTTGCAGAAATTTTACGCGCAATTTTCCAGTGGGATAAACTTGGCGTAATCACAAACGGTTCAAACCTTCTTAGAAAGTACCCGGTTTTTAAGACAACTTTGTTTTACTTTACGGTAAGTGGAATCTGTATAGCCCTTATTGTTCTGCTCATTAATTCTACTTATGGACGTGCCTTTAAGGCAATCAGAGATGATGAAGTTGCTGCAGAAGCAATGGGAATTAATCTTGCCCATCATAAAAGACTTGCCTTTACAATCAGTTCTTTTTACGCAGGAATTTCAGGTGCACTTTTGGCTATGTTCCAGACAACAATTCAGGCAAGTCAGTTTAAGTCTGCCATGACTTATGAAATCCTCTTGATTGTTGTAATCGGTGGAATTGGTTCTATAACAGGCAGCTGTATATCATCATTCCTCTTTATTGCCTGTTCAGAATGGTGGCTCCGATTCCTGGATAACGCAAACCTGAACTTCACTCCAATTCAGATTCTGCGTCCTGGTTTTAGAAAAGTTGTTTTTTCAATCGTAATTATGTGTATCGTTCTTTTCTATCAGAAGGGTATTATGGGCGATAAGGAATTTTCGGTCTCGCGAATAACTGGATTTTTTGGAAAGCTAAAGGCAAAAAGGAATAAATAATGTTAAAACTTGAAAACATAACCATGCAGTTTGGCGGTGTTGTTGCCGTAGATAACCTTTCTCTTGAAGTAAAAGAAGGCGAAATTGTTTCTCTGATTGGACCAAATGGTGCTGGAAAAACCACTGCCTTTAACGTAGTTACAGGAGTTTATGCGCCTACAAATGGTGCAGTTTGGTTTGATAATAAAAAAATTATTGAAAATCATCCACGCGGAAAGATGAAGAAAAACTATGCCGGTAAAGATAAAACCCTTTTTTCAGGACATCTTGAACCGACTCCAGATAAAATTACAAAGCTTGGAATTGCAAGAACCTTCCAGAATATCCGCTTGTGGAAGAGTCAGACCGTTTTTGATAACGTTCTGATTGCAAAACACATGCGCCGAACTTCAAACGTCCTTACAGCAACTTTGCGCCTGAATTATGCAGAAGAAAAGAAGCAGCGCGAAGAAACTGCAGAACTTCTTAAGATTCTGGGGCTTTATGATGTAAAAGACGAACTTTGTACCTCTCTTCCATATGGACTTCAGCGCCGTCTTGAAATTGCTCGTGCCCTTGCAACAAATCCTAAAATGCTTCTGCTTGATGAACCTGCTGCCGGTATGAACCCACAGGAAACTGCAGAACTCACAGACTTTATAAAAAAGATCCGCACAGATTTTAATCTTTCTGTTTTGATGATTGAACATCACATGGATCTTGTTATGGACATTTCCGACAGAATCTATGTTCTGAACTTTGGTGCTTTGATTGCCCAGGGAACTCCAGACGAAGTACAGAATAATCCTGATGTAATTTCTGCTTATCTTGGAGAATCAGAAGAAGAAAGTGATTATTCAGATGTTGCATACGCAGTAGAAGAGGGGGCTGAATAATGTTAGAAATTAAAGATTTACACGTTTCTTACGGCGGAATTAAAGCCCTTCGTGGTATTAATATGCAGGTTCCAGAGGGAAAAATTGTTACTCTTATTGGTGCGAACGGAGCCGGAAAATCTACCTTGCTCCGCACAATCAGTGGACTTGTAAAGGCAGAAAGCGGTTCTATTATGCAGGATGGAAAGGAACTTTTGGGACTTCCTGTAAATAAAATCTGTGCAGAAGGCATTGCCTTAAGCCCGGAAGGCCGCCATGTATTTACAGATCTTACTGTTTTGGAAAATCTTAGAATCGGTTCTTATCTTAGAAATGATAAAAAGGGCATTGAACAGGATCTGGAATGGGTATTCAGCCTTTTCCCTCGCTTAAAAGAGCGTTCATGGCAGTTTGCGGGAACTCTTTCTGGTGGTGAACAGCAGATGCTGGCCGTTGGACGTGCCCTTATGAGCCGCCCAAAGCTTCTTATGCTTGATGAACCATCACTTGGACTTGCACCTCTTGTCGTTCAGCAGATTTTTAAGATTATAAAAGAAATTAATCACGCAGGCGTTACAGTTCTTCTCATTGAACAGAATGCCAATATGGCTCTTAAAACTGCAGACATCGCTTATGTTCTTGAAACAGGTGAAATTGTTTTGAGCGGAAGCGGACAGAAAGTGCTTGCGGATCCATCAGTTCGTGAAGCATACTTAGGCAAGAAAAAGTAATAAGAAAATTTTACAATATTTTGCCATAATTATTACAGTGATTTTTTTTAATTTCATGTTATACTATTATTGCCCTCTTATTAGAGGGCAATATCTTTTACAGGTAGGTTTTTATGTTTTTAGAAGCAAAAAACGCTTTAGTTTTCAAAAAAGGAAATGAAACACTTATGATTGAGCCATGGGGACCAAACTCATTGAGAGTTCGTTCTACTATGGATACTGCATTTATTGACCATGATGTAGCTCTTTCAGAAAAAATAAATCATGGAACTGCAAAAATTTCTGTTAATGCTGATGGTGCCATCATCTCTAACGGAAAAATTGAAGCCAGAATGAACAACAACGGTGTTCTGGTATTCTATAAAGACGGAAAAGAAATCCTTCACGAATACTTCCATTCTTATGACCCAAGTGCAACAAAGCAGAGTTGCTGTACAAAGGTAATTGCCCGCCAGTACAACGGAATTATAGGTGGAGATTACAAACTTACTGTTCGTTTTGAACCAAATGATGATGAAAAAATCTTTGGTATGGGACAGTATCCTTCAGCTTACCTTGATATGAAGGGCTGTATGCTTGAATTGGCTCAGCGAAACAGCCAGATTTCTATTCCATTTGCAGTTTCAAGCCTTGGTTATGGATTCCTGTGGAACAATCCGGCTGTTGGACATGTCAATTTTGCAAAAAATATTACAGAATGGGTAGCAGAACAGACAAAAGAAATGGACTACTGGATTACTGCAGAAGACACTCCTGCAAAAATCGTAGAAAATTACACAGCTGCAGTAGGACGCGCTCCTGTACTTTCTGATGATTACCTTGGTTTCTGGCAGTGTAAACTGCGCTATCGTACACAGGAAGAAGTTCTTACTGTTGCCCGCAAATACAAGGAAATGGGCATCCATCTTGATGTAATTGTAATTGACTTTTTCCACTGGCCTCGTCAGGGTGACTGGCGTTTTGATAAGGAATACTGGCCTGATCCAAAAGCTATGTGTGATGAACTTCATGCCATGGGAACAAAGGTAATGGTTTCTGTATGGCCAAGTGTAGATAAAAAATCTTCACACTTCTATGAACTTCAGGATAAGGGCTTCCTTGTACGCACAGAACGTGGTTCTAATCAGACTTATGACTTTATGGGCGACTGTATCACAATTGATATGACAAATCCAGAAGCTCGCGA
>JAEEGH010030321.1_pt1 | contig 10518 bp, 11 predicted proteins | sample 9134181 | NCBI WGS metagenome assembly JAEEGH01 (sample SAMN16246544, study PRJNA631951) | gut metagenome | biome: gut microbiome; feature: rumen; material: DP-attached | host: Bos | place: Iran: Karaj | collected 2018-10 | reverse complement strand
TTTCTTCCGCTGAAAGTTCTCGGGTCTTTCCGGTCGGCAGGTTTCCCAGAGCAAGTCCGCCGACGGAAACACGAATCAACCGATCCACATGCAGTCCTGCCATCTCACACATTCTGCGTATTTCCCGGTTTTTCCCTTCACGCACTGTAATATCCAGGACGGCCTGTTCAGCATTCTGTTTCAGAACACGAAGCTTTACCGCCTGTACTTCAGCGCCGTCCAACAGAAATGGTTCCCGAAGCCTGTGAATCCCGGAATCGATCTGCGATCCGGAAACACTCGTCCGGTATGTTTTCAGAACTCCCCGGGACGGATGCATACAGTTCATTGCAAAATCACCGTCATTGGTCATCAGAAGCAGGCCTTCCGACATGATATCCAGTCTTCCGACCGGATAAATTCTTCCGGCATCGGAAGGCAGCAGTTCACGCACGGAAAGTCTTCCCTTCTCATCGTGCAGCGAGCATACATAACCGCGCGGTTTGTTGAGGATAAAGTAACGCTTCTTCTCTGTTGCGGGAATCGGTTTATCATCTACCAGAACAGAATCGCCTTCCTCAGCCTTGTCCCCCAACCCGGCAGTCCTGCCGTTCAAAGTCACCCGTCCGGCTGTGATTGCCTCTTCTGCGGCACGCCGCGACATGAGTCCGGATGCAGCAATGATTTTTTGCAGGCGCTCTGCCATCAGGTTGCGTTCTTCTGCCTCTCGATAAAGTTGTCAACCTTATCCATGACCTGCGGCACCAGGTCAATCAGGCGGTCAATGGTGTTGTTTGCAGGAGGAGTAACGTTGATCATGCGAATGACGCCCTCTTTAATCACCAGGAAGCCGATTGGTTCAATTTTTACACCGGTCGCGTTGCCGCCGCCGTAAGGGCGGTCTCCGCCGATTTTTTTCCCGGTAAACTCAACTCCGCCGCCGCCAAAGCCAACGCTGACTTTTGAAATCGGAACAAGGGTGATGCCGTCCGGTGTATAAATGGGATCTCCGACAACGGTGTCAACTTTCAGCATATTCTTTACGTTGTCCATCGTAGCCTGCATCAGATTGCCGATCGGATTGATGTTCTCCATGTTCATATTTCCTTTCTTCATACAATGTTATTACAAGGTACTGTGCCGGTATTATCTGCGGAATCAGGATGCATCTCAGGCCACATCCTGTTCGGCTTCCAGTTTTTCACGATCCTCCGGATGCTGCTTCAGCCAGGCTTCCAGCGCTTTCTGTTCTTCTTTTGCTTCCGCCTTGGTCCGGCGTTTGCTGCGCAGGTAAATCCTCAGAGCGGCAAATGCGATCCCGAGTCCCGTTCCTATGATCTGGCCGATCCGAATTGTCATCGTCAGTCCGAATTCTAAAAACATATCATCCCGGACAAAATCAATGTCAGTCCATACACTGCTGTCCTTACAATGGAATCGTTCCGTGCAGATCGGCGAAAGCTGTGAAAGCCCCGCATTGACGATGGAAAAAACCCGAGCGATGGTATAAGGTTCCCAGCCTGCCGCAATCCAGTGCAGCACGAATCGCTCGACCTTGAACTTCTTCCCAAAACGTCCGAAACGCTTCAGGACTGTTCTCAGCAGTTCAAGAATCTCCTCCGCATTGAACGGTAATTCCCGTTTTTTCCGGGGGGCTGATTCTTCTTTTTTATCCTGCGGCGGTTTTTCCTTCTTTTTTCTCGCTTTAGGGGGTTTTTCTTCTTTCTGGCTTTTTTTCGGTTTCGGGATCAGCTGCAGCCTGATCCAAGCCGCTTTTGCCGACAGCCGGACCACGCCGTCTTCATAACGGATATCAGCTCCGACGGGGATCAGCATTATCAGCGTCACGATCACGACGATCACGGCAAGTATAATCCACCCTACCATTGAAGGCTTATCCCTCCTCTCCTGCGGAGTCCGCAAACAGATCTGTCTGTTCTGAATCCTGTGCAGTCAGTCTGGCAATGGACTGACGCAGTTTTTCTGCTCCTTCGCTTCCCTTCTCTTCCGGAAGCGGAGGCAGTTCCTGCAGATTCTGAATACCCATCACACGCAGAAAGACATCTGTCGTTGCGAAAAGCGTCGGTCTTCCGGGTGCGTCCAGTCGTCCGCAGGGAGCAATCAGACCGCGCTCCTGAAGGAGCGATACCGTATAACTGCTTTCAACGCCGCGCATCTTTTCAATCAGAGCACGGGTTGCAGGCTGGTAATACGCCACAATGGCCAGTGTTTCCAGCGCGGCGGACGAAAGCGTCGGTGTCCTGCGCTGTTCCAGCGCCTTGACGATCACAGAGGCATATTCCGGCGCAGAACATAATTGTATGTGATCCTCCATGCGAAGCAGACGGATACCGCGTTCTGTATGCTCCAGTTCCGCCGCCAGGTCTTCCGCAATTCTCTGAATCTCGCCTTCTTCGACAGAAAGCACCAGAGAGAGCCGCCCAATCGGCACCGGTTCCCCTGCCGCAAACAGAATTGCCTCTATGGTATGTTTCAGTTCGTTCTCAGTCATTCTTCATCCTCAATGGTATTCAGGGCGGATTCAATCATTTCTTCATCACCGGACAGGGAAAGGACATATTCCTCGTCATTCTTCTCCAGTTTCAGACTCCCGGATCCGCACAGTTCCAGGATTGCAACAAAGGTCGCAACCAATTCGGAATCGGATCGGCAAATTCGGTAAAACCATGACAGCGGTTTCGATCCTTCCCGTAAAACCGAGATAAGTTCAAGGCTTTTTTCCCGAAGGCTGAACACGACTCGGCGCGGGACCGCTGCAAAGAAACGCTCTTCCAGCACCGGGCCCGAACCGCTGTCACGCGTCCAGACGGCCAGCATGGCCCGAAGCAGTTCAATGGGCTGGTGCCTGTAATCATATTGGAGATTTTCGGGATGTACCGGTTCCGGAGCTTTCGTCAGGTACTGAAACCCTTTCTCTGACGCCACTTTCATCCAGGGAATAACCGTTCTCAAAGCGGCAAAGCGGTCTTTAGCCTGCAGTTGCTCAAGCGACTGCCTTAAAAGGTCCAACTCGCTGACTTCTTCCTCCACTGTCAGGAGTTCTCTTGTTTTCAGGTACAGCAGATGGGATGCCATCTGCACGAATTCGCTGGATATCTCCAGATCCAGACTCTGCATCTCTTCCAGGTAGGCAAGGTACTGGTCCAGGGTATCAGAAACTCGCAGGTCTTTGATTTCAATCTTATGTTTTTGCAGCAGCATCAGAATCAGACTCAGAGGGCCTTCAAAATCCTGCATGCTGTCTTTCTCTTTTACAATGCTTTCCAAATGAAAGCTCAGATTCTCCATCATGTTCTGATCATCCGTTAATCAAGTGAAATGCCGCCTGTGCAACCGGCCACAGCCCGGAAAAAGCAAGACTGATCAGCTTCCCGAGAGGCTTTCCAAGCAAGCCGGACCATACCAGGACCAGCAAGAGCAGCGAACCGTATCGTTCATAACGCATGAGCTTCAGATACAGGCGATCGGGCAGCAGGCTGAACAGGACTTTGGAGCCGTCTAGAGGGGGAACAATAATCAGATTGAAAATGCAGAAACCGAGACTGATATAAGCGGTCAGTTCGATGCCCTGCAGGAGGATTTTACCAGTCTGAGTACCGGACAGCGGAACCAGCAGGAATCCATAAAGGAACAGGAAAACTACCGTAATCAAAAGGTTGCAGGCCGGGCCGGCCAAAGCGGTGACGGCCATGCCGCGCTTCGGATGCTTAAAACTCATCATATTGACCGGGACCGGTTTTGCCCAGCCGAAACGGAAGACCAGCATCATAAGCAGCCCGATCGGATCCAGATGTTTGAGAGGATTCAGCGTCAGGCGTCCTGCGCGCTTTGCAGTATCATCGCCGAGAAGATAAGCCACATAACCGTGAGACAGCTCATGCAGGGTGATGCAAAGAAGCGATGGAATGACGCCGAGAAGTATGCTTACCAAATAAGTGAAATCAAATCCATCCCATATTGTGCGAAGTGTGCCGATTGTCCTCTCCCCCAAGCTGAATTAAAATTTCCCGCTGTGTCCGGAGAAACCGGCAGAATTCACCGTCGTACCGCCCATACTCCCACCGGGCGATCCTCGGTCTTCATGCCGAATCAACGTACGGGTAACCGAGCGGTTCAAAAACACATCCCGCTTCAGGCTCAGATTGATTCCTCCAGGAACGATGTATTCATCCGCTCCGGTCTGTCTGCTGACAGGCTTCATCTGCCGCTTCATCATTTCACATGCAAAAAATGAAATGAGGAGCGGAACCCCGATGATCACGGCAAGGCTTAAGCCGGAATTCATGCGGCTGTGCTCATTGTAGACGACGTCAAGAGGTTCCCCTCTGTCAGCCCGGTCCAGCAGATCACCGCAGCAGGAAAGATAATCCGAGAATCCTTCATACCATTCATTTTCTCGGAAATCGTCCAGAAACTCGGATGCGATTACCCGCTGTCCGTAGTCCGTGAAAGCATAGTGGGCTTTGCTTCCGTAGGTAACCAGACTGTAATCCCGATCCGCCATGCTCAGCAAGAGCAGAATACCGGATTTTGAATCTCCGATTCCAAGTTGATAACTCCGGTAAAAATCCTGTGCAAAAGAAAACATGTCTGATTTTGAATCATATTCTCTGTAATCGTCCAGAGTGACGATATAAACACCGCATCCATATTGGGATGAAATCTTTTCGGCCGTGCTTTCGAGATCCTGCCGCTGTCCGTCGGAAAGGATTTCCGCAACGTCTGAAACATAATATGGAAGGCCCGAATCTCCAGTGTCGGCCAGCGCACTTGACGGAACAACCAACAGAAGCATCAGAACGGTCAGGATGGCCGTGACGAGTTTGTTTCTCATCCTGTACCCCCTCAGTGGAGAAGGATTGCAAGCAGCGCGGCAAGCGGAGCTGCAATTGCGCCCATCCAGGCAAAATAACGTCCTTTGGAAACCGGGAGGTCTCCGATGAATTTCCCGGTCTGTCCATTCATCGCAAAAATATAATTATTCCCATTCCACCGGGTACTCAGCATCCATACCGGCAGCAGCGCGTAGGATGTTTTTTCCCGGTACATCTGAACCTGTTTGCGTGTCGGCGAAACAGATGAATAACCGGTCACCGTGGAATCGATAATCTGTTCAGCAGAATGGGTCCCGCGTTTTCTTGCCCGTTCAAAGCTTTCGCGATCGCCCACATCGTAGATGTCGGCGAAAAAACCGGGCATATATGCGGAAGAGAACGGTTTGAGTTCAGTAAAATCAAATGGCTCGATGGAGTCCATCAGGTCGTCCGGCATCTTTTGGGACCCGTCTGCGGGGATTCGCGTAAAGCTGACAGAACCAGCCCTGCGAACATCAAAATAATCTGTGGTCGTAACCATCTCGTCGCCATGCCGTGCCGACATGACACGGGTTGCCCGGTAATGAATATCGGCGACTGCACGTCCGTCAAACAGCCAGAAGGGCACATCAATACCCTTGATCTCCTGCAGATGATTTTCATCTGAAAACTTCCTGGAAAGCAGCAGTTTTCCTTTATAATACTGCTTCAGAGCAGATACCGCATCGTCCTTTGAAAGCCGGAACGGCAGGATATAATCCGGCCTGAGAATCCCGTGGAACTGTCCGGGAATGACAGAAGGATTGCCGCAATACGGGCAGCTGGTAGCCGCAGTGGGCGCATCACAGATCAATTGCGCCCCGCAGGAAGTGCAGTGGTAGATCTTCATCCCCTCCTGTTCGGCATCCCAAACTTCATCAGAACTGTAATCAGCATCGTGATGGCCGGCAGCTGCGGCTGCAGCTTCTGCAGCAACCGCGTCAACGGCGGCCTGTTCGGCCTCCTGCAGCTGGTGATGATAATACTGTTCAATGCTCTCAGGCGTATGTGCTTTGCCGCAGTAATCGCATTTCAGCATCCCGCTGGCGCCGTCGTAGCGCAGCGGAGCCATGCAATCAGGGCACTGATAGTTTGTAACCTGTGACGGCATAGTATTCTCCCATCAAAAGATCAGTCTGAAGGCGTTTCCCTTATTCTTTCGAGATCCTGCCAGGGAATGTGATCCGGCATCGGTTGATTCTCCCTTACCTGGATCAGATACCAATCCTCATAATAAAAGGGCCGCTGCTCTTCGGCAAGGTCTTCCCATTTTGCCCCCCAGGGACGAAGGTAAATCGTAAAGGTAAAGCGTTCCCCGTTGGCGTCGTGCCTGAAGTTCTCCAGCATAAGCTCTTTCCCTGTCTGGGGGAGGATCCATTCTCCGGAAGTGATCTTTTCATATAAAAAGTAACCGCTCAGGGAAGAAAACTGATGATTATCGGTTTCCTGAAAAAGGATCTCACCCAGCGGTTCAGACCTGCTTCCGTCTTCATCCCACACGGTAAATCTCAGGCTTCCGTCCTGCTGCAGGGCAAAGCTTCCGCAACAGTCATACCAGGTTACCGGAAGTGTTCCCTCAGACTGTTCAATCTTCCACCAGCCGTACCAGTTCCCTGACCAGGTTTTGGGAACAATGTCCGCCCTCTCTGTCGTTCCGACTCCGGTTTCATCAGGCACTGCCTGGACTTCCGGAACAAACCGAAGATGAACGGATTCGTCATCCGGCTGAAGGAACAGATCGCTACCGTCCAGGTAACCTGTCAATCGGACGCTTCCGATGTTGACAGAAAGCCGGTCCTGTTCGTATCTCCAGCGCAGAGCGCCTTCGGAATCGCTGTTCAGTACCGCGCCGGTTCCGCCCGGATCCAAGCGCAGGGTCAATCCGACTTCCGCGACAAAACCCTCTGACAGCGTCACTCCGTCTTCTTCAATATTCTTTAATACATAACTGCCGGAGAGGCCGCTGGTATCCGCAGCCTCTCCGCAAGCGTTAAGCATAAAAGAGAAGAATAGAAGCGTCAGAATAAAGAATGAAATCCGAAAGATCGAGGAGCGCACTGGAATTGTACAGCTCCGGTTAATCAACAATATCTTCCTCGTTGAACGGATCCCCGCATTCCGGGCAGAACTTCGGCGGATTGGCCGGATCTTCCGGCTCCCAACCGCACTTGTCGCAGCGGTATAAAGGGGCTCCGGCGGGCTTTTTGGTTCCGCACTCCACGCAGAACTTCCCCTTGTTTACGGTACCGCATTTCTGACAGGTCCAGCCGGACGAAACAACCGTCTCGGGCTTTTTGGCCCCGCATTCAGCGCAGAATTTTCCGGTAGCCTGTTTCCCGCACACGGGACAAATCCATATGTCAGCCGGATTATTTTGGTTGTCAGCCATTTGAAAGAGTTCCTGGGCGTTGACTCCGCCGGCTCCCTGCGCCATATTCATACCGACAAAACCCATAGCAGCACCAGCAGACTCATTGGAGGCAGCGGCCTGCATGGCGGCAGCCTGCGCGCCGACCAGGTGCGCTGCTGCCATATTCGGATTTTTGAAGGCGGCATTGCGCTGCAGCTCTTTGATGAGCTTTTCATCTTCTTCGCTTGCCTTGACGCTCGATACGCCTACCGAGACGATTTCAAGGCCGCGCACCTCGCTCCACTTTGCGGAAAGTTCGGTATTCAGCGCTTCTGCCAGTTCACGCGTATGCCCGGGAAGTGCGGAATAGCGAATTCCGAGATCTGAAATCCTGGCAAAGGCAGGCTGCAGAGCGGTCAGCAGTTCGGTGCGCATCTGCCCGATCAACTGATCAACCGTATAGACAGTGGCAACATTTCCGCAAACATTGGTATAAAAGAGGAGCGGATTCGTCATACGAAAGCTGTATTCCCCGAAGCAGCGCACAGAAATATCCAGGTCCAGGCCGATGTTACTGTCAACGACGCGGAAGGGCACCGGCGAGGGAGTTCCATATTTGTTCCCGGTAATCTCTTTGGTGTTGAAGTAATAGATTCTCTGGTCTTTCGGAGGTTCGCCTCCAAATGTGAATCTCTTGCACAGCACCTTGAACACTTCAAAAACACTGTCGCTGAGGTTCCCGAAAAAAACGGAAGGTTCCGTCGAAGCGTCATACTGGTATTCACCCGGTTCGGCACATACGTCAACAATTTTCCCCTGTTCCACAATCAGCATGCACTGACCGTCAGCAACTGCTATGACTGAACCGCTGGTAATGATGTTGTCATTCCCATAGTTGCCGCTGCGAGCAGAAGACCGTTTCTTTCCTTTCGCAGCAAGGATGTTGTTGGGAAGCGCCTCACAATAAAAATACTCTTTCCACTGATCCGCAAGAATTCCGCTCCCAGTGCCAAGCGCAGCATGAACGAGACCCATAGCCGATTCCCCTTTCAAACAGTAATACACAATAAAAAGAATCTCTTCGATTCCGTTTCATAATAAAAGAATAGCAGGCAAAAATCAAGTTCTGTTTTAAAAAATCGGCCTTTTTTCATCCTGAATCCGAGAAATTCCTCTTGAATTTCAGAATCCGATATGATATATTAACTGAGCTTTATTTGTATATTTTTGTTTTAGATTGAAAGGATGTCTCCTAAATGTCCACTGTCACAGTTGTATTTGCTGTTCTTCAGCTGCTTTCCGGCCTTGCGCTGACCATCATTGTTCTGATGCAGAGCGGTAAAAGCGCCGGTCTTTCCGGAGCAATTTCCGGCGGCGCCGAAACTTTTCTTTCCAAGGGAAAAGCAAAGACCCTTGATGCAAAACTCGCCAAAGCGACCAAGTGGTTTGCACTTGCCTTTGTCGTACTCACACTGGTTTTGAACCTGGTCGGCTGAATCGAATAATAAGTATTGAAGCAGAGAAGCGCTTTACTATTGTAAGGCGCTTCTTTTTATGGTGAAAAAATCGCAGTGATGGTGTTTCTACGAGTAAGTCGCCACCTGTTCTTTCCGCATAGACTTTTCCCTGTTTGACCTTATGGGAGAAGTACTGTTAGGGAGTATCACAAAAACACACCTTTTAGAGGGGAAACGCCGGCGAGGAGCTTCGCCGCATGGAGGAAGCCGAGGCAGCCCGCGGGTAAGACGAATCTTTCACAGAGACTGTTCAAAGCCGTTTAATCCCGAAAACCTCAGGGTACTCTGATACTGAGGAAAACCTTTTTATAGTGGAAAAAATTGTTGTGATGGTGTATAATAAATTTCTTAATTATTGACTCTTCACTTTGTGTTCCTGCTTTTAATGTTTGTAAGAGTCTTTCAGTTTTACAACCATTTGACTACCATTAACGGCATTGACTTGCCACAATTTTCCGAATTTTGCTTTTTCGGTGACAGAGTCACAGTTTATTAATAGCTTTTTCTGCCCGGCAAATCGCGGCAAACTGCGGCAGAAACCGGTTTTTCAGGAGGCTGATCGCATTTGACAAAGATACTTTTTGTGTGCCACGGCAACATCTGCCGCAGCCCCGCAGCAGAGTTCGTGTTGCGAGATCTGCTTTTACGAGCCGGGCTTTCTGAAGAATATCAAATTGAATCTGCCGCAACTTCTTCTGAAGAAATAGGCAATCCGGTTTATCCGCCGATGCGCCGTGTGCTCGAGCAGCGCAATTATGACTGCACCGGGAAAACCGCGCGCCGAGTGATTCGCTCAGACTATGATCAGTTTGACCTGATTATCGGCATGGATGATGAAAACATCTGGGACCTGCGCCGGCTGTTTCACGGCGATCCGGACGGAAAGCTTCATACGCTTCTGGAGTTTGACGACCGTCCCTACGAAGAGATACCGGACCCCTGGTATACGCGTGATTTTTCCGGCTGTCTGGATGAAATTGAACTTGCGTGTTCCGGTCTTATGGAAGCGCTGACCGGTGTTGTTTTTCTTGATTTTTCGTCATGTGCGGATATCTCTGATTTGTATACGGAACTGCGACGTAAAATGAACTGGGCTGGCTGGTACGGTGAAAACCTGGATGCCCTGCATGACATCTTAACCGGGCTTCCCCATCGCGGAAACCGGTTTATCATTACGCCACCCGGCAAAGATGCGCCAGCAGAAGTGCGGCTGTATGCCGAAAAAATTTCTTCCGTATTTCTCGAAAGCGGAAAAGGAGAATTGGAATGACCAACGCTGCCTCTCCTGAAAAAAAGAATACCAAGCATGCGTTCGGAAGATTTCTGGCCTTCCTGGGTGTGACGCTTCTTTGTCTTGCGGTCATTCTGCTCGGTATCATATGGGTACTGGAGCGTGGACCTTCCCCAACCGTGACCGGAATGTTCACGCGGTCGGTTCGGGAAACCAGTGCCATCCGTTGGATCAGCAACATTTTTCTGACAGACAGTGAGCTGGAGCAGTATAAAAGCGTAAGCACGGAAAATCAGTCCACTGAGAGTATCAACACCTCACTGATTCACATCGCCGAAGGAAGCTTTGACACAGGTTCCCGGGAATCTGTCCAGCTCATTGATATTGCAGAAGGCACATGCAAGGGAAAACTGCTGATCGTGTCCGATCCGAAGCAGGTTATTCTCGGCATTTCAGATGAGTTTGTCAAGAGGCCCGGACTTCTGCTGACAGATATGGTGGCCAAATACGATGGGATTGCCGGTATTAACGCCGGCGGATTCAACGATGAAAACGGGAGAGGAAACG
>JAEEGH010030320.1_pt1 | contig 10518 bp, 8 predicted proteins | sample 9134181 | NCBI WGS metagenome assembly JAEEGH01 (sample SAMN16246544, study PRJNA631951) | gut metagenome | biome: gut microbiome; feature: rumen; material: DP-attached | host: Bos | place: Iran: Karaj | collected 2018-10 | reverse complement strand
ATCTGGTGTTGACCTACGTCTGTAGTAACAATCAGATTTTCTGCCGGAATGCCAGCCTTAGAAGCCAGTTCTGGTACGCTTGAAATAAAGGTACGAGGATTGGCCAGTTTTTCTCCCTTAGGGCGACCACATTCAAAAGAATCATTCTCGCTCTTAATTTTGCGAACTTCTGCAAGCCATTCCTTGTTTGCACAAAGTTTTCTTTCTGCCGCAAGTTCTGCTAACACTGGGAAAACCGATTCAACATCTGCAACAATAGAAATGTCTGTGAGCATAATCTTATCTACTTCTGCCGCATCAATATCTACATGAACAATTTTTGCGTTAGGGCAGAACTTCTGAACAACTCCAGTGGCACGATCATCAAAACGAACTCCTGCCGCAATTACAAGGTCACTTTCGTGCATTGCATAGTTTGCGGCATAGCTTCCGTGCATACCAACCATGCCTATAAATTCCTGGCGGCTTTCTGGAATACAGCCAAGCCCCATCAAGCTGGTTACAACCGGCATAGAATAGTTATCAATCAGGCGAACAAGGCCGCTGCTTGCTTCAAAAGTATCACAGCCGCCGCCACAGTAGAGAACTGGCTTTTTAGCGCTTGCAAGCAGGGCTGCAACAGCGTCCAGCTTTTCTGTATATTCATCTGCCGGAGTATGGAAGCGGATGTCGCGAACGCGAATCTTACTGATATCTGGCCAATCCTTAAACTCACATTCCTGCAGCTGAATGTCGCGTGGAACATCAATTAAAACAGGGCCCGGACGGCCGCTCATTGCAATTTCAAAAGCCTTCGGAATAACTTCCAGCAGTTCTGCGGCAGATTTTACCATTACAGAATGCTTTGTAATTGGGAAAGAAAGACCGAATGTGTCGGCTTCCTGGAAAGCGTCTGTTCCAATAAGACTTGTATTTACCTGTCCAGTAATTGCGATAATAGGGATAGAGTCTGCACGGGCATCTGCAATAGCTGTAAGAAGGTTCATTGCACCAGGGCCGCTTGTTGCAAGACAAACTGCTGGTTTACCTGTAGAACGGGTCATTCCCTGTGCCACGAATCCGGCTGCCTGCTCATGGCGCACAAGGACGTGCCGGATAGAAGAACGGTTAAGTTCGTCATACAAAGGGAGAATTGAACCACCTGGAATACCTGCAACGGTTTCAATTCCATACATTTCCAGCATCTTTACGATAATTTGTGCGCCATTTCTTTTCATCATTATCTCCTGAGTAAGGCCGCTTGAGCGGCCGGTGATAAATTGGAAAGCGTTAAGAAAAAAGCGAAAGCTTTTTTTAGCTTATCCAACTGACTAAGGCCGCTTGAGCGGCCGAAAATAAAAAAGCCCCCCTATCCGGAGAGCTTTTTTTAATATATCCATGCTTATTATAAAATATAGGACATCGCTCTCTGGTTAGTTTTTAACCACTTTCACGAGGACGACTACATTTTCACAAGCATTAAATTTCATTGCAGTTATTTTGCTGATTTTCCCGCTTTATGTCAAGTTACAGCTTATTCTCTGTTCCAGTTGCCTCGAGTAGGGTAGTAAGACCAGAGACCCTTGTTATTGGCAGAAACACTAGTAGAAGTTCCTGTTCCCATATATGTAATTGCAACGTATAAATCGCTATCCAGTTCTGCTTTTTCTGGAGTTGTATTTAATACTGCAGTTACATAATACGAAGAAGAAATCTGGAATGAAGCATTTGTATCAAAGTCAATTAAATCTGTTCCAGGAACTCCATCGGTAAGGCTTGTTTTGCGCAATCCACCAGAAATACTGGTTGAAGAAGTAAAAATACCTCGTCCAATAATCAAAGCATCTGAACAGGTCATAAGGGCAGATACTGTTGTTCCTGCAGAAACAGTAGAATCTGCTTTGCTTCCTGCTGCATTGCTGTAGTAAATTGTAGCGCCGCTTGAGAAGTAAAAGTAAGTGGCCTCATCATCATATGTTTCATTTGTTGTAGCAGCAACCGAATTAAAGAAAAGCACTTCACCATTGAACCATACTGCAGAAGTAGCATTGTTTGTAGAAGAACTGAGAGACAGAGTTTCCTGAGGTGTTACAGAAATTTCTGTTGGAGTGCCTGTTCCAGAAACTTCATAATAAGTAACATTCTGGTATGCAGAACTTGAAGTTACAGAATCTCCTGTGCGGATGTAAACTTTTCTGTGAGCAGTCTGTGGTGCATTTGTCTGGAATACGCTAAAGGCAGTGTACTGATAGTAACTGTAAATATAAGTTGGGAAGTAAGTTGATGATTCATCTTCTCCAATGATAGTAGTCCATTCAGAGGCATCAGGTACATCCCATTCTTCAAGACCATTAGAGTTTATAGAATATGAAGGAATTGTAATACAGTAGAGCTTAATTGAATCTACAACAGTTGTACCCAAAGAAGTATCGTTTACGTAAGATGCAGTTACCAGATAAAGGGTTGTAGAATCTGCAAGGACCTTTATAATCTGCTCTCCGTTATGAACTTCCTTAAAATAGTCATAACTGTGAGGTGTAAACGGCAGAGATTCTTTTGGGTAGGTAAGCCATTTTCCGTGACTGTTGTTTGCAATTGCCTTGTAGCGCAAGCCGTCATTTGCAGCCAGAGCAATAAATTCTGTTCCGCCAACAGTGTATCTTGTAATAGAAGTGATGTTGCCGGAAACAGTTGCAGTCTCTGGAGCAACGTCGTTTCTGATATCATAAAAAACAGGGTCGTCACAAGCTGCAAAAATAATGGAAACTAACAAAAGTGTAGCAAAAAATATATTTTTCTTCATTGTATTATCCTTAAACCTAGATCTTAAACTTAGAAGTGGTATCTTGCACCAAGACCAACAGTGGCAAAGAAACCGTTATCATTGTATTGAGGGTCTTTAAACCACTGAGGAAGCCAGTAGGCACTTCCATAAGCACCAATAGACCACATTTCATTAATTCTAAAGAAAGCTCCGGCTGCTCCTTTTGCTGCAAAACCTGGGAAATAAGTTTCATTCTGGCAGGAAATAGTTGCAAAACCAATTCCAAGAGTCATAGGAAACTCAAATTTTCCAATTACAGGCTGATACATTGCGCCAAAAGTAAATGGAGCAAGAATTAAAGATTTATTACCGATTGTAACGTTGTAACCAACTAATACTTCTCCACCCAATGCGAGAGTTGGAGTAATAAACTGGTAATATCCAGCATCAATTGCACCACCTAATTTATAAAGCTGATCACCAAAATTAAGTGGAAAGTTTGCCATCAGATTGATTTTAAGAAATCTGTCTCCGGCGCCATTCTGTTCATAAACATAGCCGTCGTCGTAAAAATCACCTTCGCCATCTTCTGCAAAAATAAGTGTTGTACATAAGCATAAAACTGCAAGTACGGAAATGAGTCTTTTCATATTGCGACCTTTTTTTATTTATTATATTCTCTATAAAGTATATATTTGGAGCCAGCAAAAAGGCTGGGTACACATAATATATAGTTTATTGGGGCGTTTATCAATAAAACTGAATTAAATAAATAAGGTTACAGAGGATAGGAAAAATGAGTGCAATTATTATTGACGGAAAACAGACTGCTGCCGATGTTCGCGCAGATGTAGCTGCAAAAGTTGCAGAACTTAAGAAAAAGGGCATTGAACCTTGCCTTGCCGTTATTCTGGTTGGTGAAAATCCGGCTTCGGTTTCTTATGTAACAGGAAAGCAGAAAGCACTTGCAGAAGTGGGCATGAAAGACCGCAGCATGCATTTACCGGAAAGCACTTCTGAAGCAGACCTTTTGAAACTTATTGATGAACTTAATGCCGATAGCTCAGTTCACGGAATCCTTGTTCAGCTGCCACTCCCAAAACACATCAACGAAGACAAAGTAATTATGGCGATTGCCCCAGAAAAAGACGTAGATGGTTTCCATCCAGTTTCTGTAGGAAACATGATGATTGGCCGCCCAGGCTTCCTTCCTTGTACACCTCATGGAATCATCGTTTTGCTCAGACGGGCTGGAATTGAAACTGCCGGAAAGCACGCTGTTGTAATCGGACGTTCAAATATTGTAGGAAAACCTGTTTCAATCCTTCTTGCCCGCAAAGACACAAACTGTACAGTTACAATGTGCCACACAGGTACAGTTAATATGGCAGAAATTACCCGCCAGGCAGACATCGTGGTAGTTGCAAGCGGCCGCCCTCACACTCTTACTGCAGACATGGTAAAGCCCGGCGCTGTTGTAATCGACGTTGGTGTAAACCGCATCCCAGACAGCAGTAAAAAATCTGGTTTCCGCCTGGTTGGTGACTGCGACTTTGATGATATAAAAGAAACTGCTTCGTATATTACGCCGGTTCCGGGCGGAGTTGGCCCTATGACAATTGCCATGCTTATGCAGAACACTCTTGAAGCTGCAGAAAGAAGACTGTAAAAAGTTTTGGTTGAGGAAAAAATGCGAGATATACAAAACGAAGAAGATACACGTGAAGTTCCACTTCAGAAAGTTGGTGTAAAGAATGTAAAGTATCCTGTTCAGGTTCTGGATAAAGATAAAAAAATCCAGAATACAACGGCTTCTGTAAATCTGTTTGTAAATCTGCCTCATAACTTTAAGGGTACTCATATGAGTCGCTTTATCGAAGTTTTCCATAAGTATCATAAAGACATTTCAATGAATAATTATCTTGATATGCTGGAAGAAATTCGAACCAAGCTGGATGCTCAGAGTGCTTTTGGAAGAATAACTTTTCCTTACTTTATTGAAAAAAAAGCTCCTGTAACAGGCTCTTCTGGAATAATGCAGTATATCTGTACTTATGAAGGTGAAACTTCAGAAAGTGGTGAAAAGAAATTCTTTGTTTCAATAAAAGTTCCTGTTGCAACTCTTTGTCCATGTTCAAAAGCAATAAGTGATTACGGGGCTCATAATCAGCGTGGAACTGTAAAAATTAAAGTGCTATATAAAAACTTTTTCTGGATAGAAGACCTTATCAGTATGATAGAAGAGTGTGCTTCCACCCCTCTGTATTCCCTTTTGAAACGCCAGGACGAAAAGTATGTAACTGAACATGCCTACGATAATCCAAGATTTGTAGAAGATTTAGTACGCGAAGTATATCTGGGCTTGAAGAAGAATGGTTTTGACTGGTTTACAGTTGAAGCAGAAACTGAAGAAAGTATTCATAATCACAATGCATATGCCTGTGCAGAATATTCTGTATAGAAAGAAAAATTACTCACACAAAAAAAAATCTCCCATTTCTGGGAGATTTTTTAGTAAACAAGTATTTTTAAATTAGTATTTTGAAATGTTTTTTAAATGATTTTTAACTGCTTTTTAAATTGTTTTTAAATGATTTTTAACTTTAATTACTTTATTTACTAACTTTATAATACTTCTAATAGAAATATCTGTCAACAAAAAATTTAAAAAAAAATTAACCAAAGTCTAACTTTTTTTCAAAATTAACTTTGGTTAATTCTTTAAAATTTTGTTATTTTAAACTTGCTTTTATTGATTTTTAGGTGTTACAGATTCTCTTTCTATTACCTTTCCAAGAATAATCTTTTTTCCCAAACGAATCGAAGGATACTGGATTTTTGAAAGAATACTTTCTGCAGCCATTCTTGCCATTTCATCATAATCTACGCTGAAAGTAGTTAATTTTGGAATTCCAAAGTCGGCATAGATTCCGTCATCAAAGGCTGCAACAGCAATATCTTCCGGAACGTCAAATTCCATACCTTCAAGCTGGTGAATTAATTTATAAGCAACGCGACAGTCATTACAAATAAAGGCATCAGGAACATCTTCTGGAATAAAAAGTCCCTGTTCTTCACCATCTCTTGAAACATCTTCAATAATATAATCTGGATTAGATTTTTGATTATTTAACAGAACTGCCTTATGATATCCTAAATAGCGGTCCATAACGGTTGCATCAAAGAGGGGATTTCCTACAAATCCGATTTTTTTGTAGCCTTTATCATACAAATACTGGGTAAGAGTGTATCCAAAGTAGATGTTATCACAGACAATTCCACCATCAGTTTCATCTGCAAATTCAAAAGTCATTAATACTTTTGGAAGATTGCTTGCTTTTAGAAAATCCAGATATTCTTTTTTCATCTGTCCAAGAATGATAAAACCGTCAATTTTTTTGTCTTTGAGCAGTTTTGGTTCAAGCAGGAGATGTTCTGTTTCTTCTGGAATAATTTCAGTCAATCCGTAATAGTCGAGTTTTGAAAGCTGGGTTATTAAAGACTGTTGAATGGACATAAAGGTTGCGTTCGCGTTTAAAGAACGTTCTGCGACCAGAATGCCGATGTTTTTAGACTTTGTTTCTTTAGCCTGAGAGCCTTTTTTGTAGCCTAATTCTTCAGCTTTACTGATAATTCTGGCTCTAAGTTCGCTGCTGACTCCCTCTTTTCCTGAAAGTGCCTTTGAAACGGACATAACAGTAATATTGAGTTCGTCTGCTATATCTTTCATTGTTGGTTCAGTTTTCATTAACTTTAATATAACACCTTTGTAAAGTTAATTCAAATGAATAATTCATTTATAAACATAATATATTTATAAAGAGCGATTTTTTTTGTACAATAGCATATATGACATACTTTTTTGAAACATACGGATGTGAGATGAATATCGCAGAATCTGCTGCGGTAGAACAGTTATTAATTTCAAGAGGCTGGACAAAGGCTGAATCTGCTCAAATTGCAGATCTGGCTATTATCAACACTTGTTCCATCCGTGAGACTGCTGAAAACAGAATTATTGGAAGACTGGGCTGGTTCAACGGACTTAAGGCAGTACGTGAATGTAAGCTTGGTGCAAAAACAAAAATGCTGGAAGAAGCTGTTGAATATGTTAAGGATGGCCCAAAACCTTTAACCCTGGTTGTAATGGGCTGTATGGCAGAAAGACTTTTGAAAACATTTCAGAAGGAATATCCTTTTGTTGATTATGTAGTTGGAACTTATGCCAAACATTATTTTGGTCAGATAATTGAAGCGGTGGAAGAAGGTCGTAAACCTTTCGAAATTGATGATACTGAAAAATATAAATTTGCCTCAGTTTCTGCAGAGCCTGGTGCTTTTTCAACTTTTGTTCCAATCATGCATGGCTGTAATAATTTTTGTACCTACTGTATCGTTCCTTATGTTCGTGGCCGTGAGTTGAGTCGTCCTGTTGATGAAATTCTTTATGAACTTAAACTTCTTGCAAAAATGAAAGTAAGGGAAGTTACTCTGATTGGTCAGAATGTTAATTCTTATCACGGAGCTTTGAGTCAGGGACGAATGAAGGATATGGTGGAAGGTATTTCTGTGCCAGATCCAGAAAATGTAAACTTTGCCCAGCTTTTACAAGTGATTGCAGATTTTCTGAAGGCAAGTGATTCTCCAATTAAATGGGTCCGTTTTATGTCTTCTCATCCAAAAGATTTATCTGATGATGTAATTGACGTTATTGCAAAAGAAGAAGTTATCTGCCGTCATATCCATCTTCCGGTTCAGCATGGTTCAAGTGCCGTTCTCCAGAAAATGAATCGTCGTTATACCCGTGAACATTATCTTGAACTTGTAAAAAAGATTAAGGCTAAAATTCCAGATGTTTCTCTTACTACAGATATTATGATGGGCTTCCCTGGTGAAACTGAAGAAGATGTAGAGCTTACTTTGGATTTAATGCGACAGATTAAGTATGAATCTGCAATGATGTATTACTATAATCCTCGAAAAGGAACTCCAGCTGCAGAATGGGAACAGATTCCTGAAGAAATAAGAAAGGAACGTTTGCAGAGAGTTATTGATTTGCAGCTGGAACACACCCATGAACAGATGTCTAAGAGAGTAGGGACAGAAGTAATGGTTCTGGTGGAAAAGGTAAGTCGTGACAATAAAGAAGAATTACTGGGTCAGACTGAACAGCATGAAAAAATTGCCTTTAAGGCTCCATCATCATATATAGGTTCTTTTGTGAAAGTAAAAATTTGCGAACTTAGTGGTAATACTTTCCGCGGAGAACTGGTAGAATAAAATTTAAAGAGGCGTTTTTATGGTTTTTACTCTTATCATTTTATTGTTGATTATTATTTTCATGGCTTTTTTTATTGGCCTGAATATTGGTGAAGTTTGCAATATCTGGTTTTTTAAGCATTTTGAAAATCTTCCAGTGTCAGTTTTAGTTCTTGTTTCTTTTGCAGCAGGTATTGTTGTATCTTTAGTCTTTTTTATGATCTTCAAACTTAAAAAGGCAAGTATGCAAAATGAGGCAGAAAAAATTGAAGCTCAGAAAGTAAAAGATGATAAAAAGAGAGAAAAAACAGAAAGAAAACTGAAGAAACTGAAAGAAAAGAAGGGTGAAAATCAGAGCCCTGCAACACAAGTCTCAAGTGAAGTCACTGAAGTTACCGATAAATAAATTATGAAGAAATTAATTTCATTCCTTTTAATTTCAAATTGTCTTGTAAGTATTTTTGCTGCAGAACTGACTGCTAAATTTGTAACTACAGAAGCAGCAAAAAAAGAAACTGTTGAAGAGTCTGTTTCATATCTGAAAACACAAATATCAAAAATGACTTCAGCGGCAGATAAAAGAGCTGCTTATGTTTTTCTGGCTTCTCTGGAAGAACAAATGGCTTTGTATGATGATGCTCAAAAATCTTATGCCCAGGCTGCGGGTATTTCTGCCGGCGATTGTGAAGGCATGCCAAAAAAATCAAATGAACAGATTGTTCTGGATGCGGTAAGGTGTGCTTTAAGCAGTGGAGATTATAAAACTGCTGATTCATATTTAAACTCTGCGGTAAGAAATTCAAAAGACGAAAAAATCCAGGCTTATATCAAACTTTACAGTCAGTGGTCTGCTCTTTGTAAGGCAGATTCAGTTGCAGATATTCAGGAGCCTTTAGTAATGCTTCAGGCCTACACCAAAATAGATTCTATGGAAGTTGTAAAGCCTGCAATTTTACTGACCCTCTGGTATTTAACTGGAGACAAATCTTATTCTCAGCAAATCAGTTCAAAATATCCAAAATCAATTGAATCTTCGATTGTAAAAGGGGATGCCCAGCTTTTGCCAACTCCTTTCTGGTTTTTTGTACCAAAATCTGGTGAGGCTGAAATGGGAACTGGTTCTTACACTTCTGCATCTTCTGCCGCACCGGTGGAAAGTCCTGCAGAAAGTTCATCTGGAAGCAAGAAAGAAAGTTCTTCAAATCGTCTTACAAAATGGCAGCTTGGATTGTTCAGAACAGAAAGTAATGCAAAGCTTCTGGTGGATGAATTAAAGTCAAAAGATTTTGCTGCTTATATCACCACTGAAACAAGAGCCAGCGGAACTACTTACTACATAGTTCTGGTTAATGAAGATTCAAGCGGAAATATGGCTGATAAACTTAGAAATGCCGGTTATGACTGTTATGGAGTGGAGTAATTGAGGGGTTATTATAAAACCCTCAATATTCCTAGAGTTTTTTTTCATTAATATCCATAATAAGTTCTATATCAAGCTGGAGTGCTTTCATTTCATCTTCGAGCTCTGCTTTAAGGTGCTGAATACCTTGTGGCAGAGTTTCTTTTTTTATAGAGAAAATTAAAAGCTGATTGATACTGTACCAGGCAAAAATTCCAGGGTACTGAGCATCTTTAATGAAGGTTGAAATTTTTTCATTAAGAGAAAGTATTTTTTTGCAGTCAGGATTTTCGTGATCTTTTGTATCAATGATGTTTAAAAGACAAAGCTGGGCTGCAAGCATATCAGAACTGTATTTTTTATAGGTGATATAGACAACACGGAATTCACCAAACTTAAGCCAGGTCTGAATTTCTTCGCCGATTCTTTCTTTTATCATTAAATCCATTGAAACATTTGTACATTCCTGACGCCCTTTAAGAGCTTCTTCCCTGTCATCTCGTGGAGCATGGAACTTAAATCCGTTTTTACCATGGTTTTTTACATAAAGCAGGGCATGGTCGGCTTTTGAACTTAGTTTTTCATAGGTTGTAGCAATTTCCGGATAGATGGCAATTCCCATTGATGAAGTTACAGGTCTTGATAAATCCGGGAGGAGAACTTTTGCCTGCAGGGTTTTAAGGAACTTTGTACAGTAGTTTGAAATTTCTTCCTGGTTGTCCAGGCCTTTTAAAAAGAGGCTGAATTCATCACCAGAGACATGGGCCAGATAAGAATCTTTTGGCATTACTTCTTCGATGCATTTTCCAACCCCGCGGATAATTTCATCACCAACAAGATGAGAAAAATTATCATTAATATATTTAAGTCCGTCCAGGTCGCACATAATGAAGGCTCCTGGAGTTTTGTTTTTTAAGAATTTTCTTACTTTTGTCTGAAAGCCGTCTTTGTTCAGAAGGCCTGTCATTGGATCTGTAATAAGTTTTTGTTCGTAAACCGCAACGTGTTTTTTCAGAGAATGAATTGTAATAACGTTTTGAATTCGTTTTTTTGTCAGAAGGGAATCAAAAGGAGGACAGAAAATTTCTGCACATCCCAGATTGAAAATATCCAGTTC
>JAEEGH010030316.1_pt1 | contig 10519 bp, 14 predicted proteins | sample 9134181 | NCBI WGS metagenome assembly JAEEGH01 (sample SAMN16246544, study PRJNA631951) | gut metagenome | biome: gut microbiome; feature: rumen; material: DP-attached | host: Bos | place: Iran: Karaj | collected 2018-10 | reverse complement strand
CGGAGGTGGCAGGACTCTATAAGCTTTACAACACCAGGGCGGATCTCAATGCATATCTTTCGGATAAGGACAATCACCCGAACAGCATCGGGAAAAAAGCGGCCTGGTATGAGGCAAAGAAGGAATATGACAGGTTTTTTGCTCCGGATCTCACCGGGAAGCAGGCGGAGGAAATGCTGAGAAGCTTTGATGTGGTTGCCTTTAAGGCGAGGATCAATGCCTTAAAAGCAGACAGAGCCTTTACCGATGTCATGAATCAGTACGGAAATGTCGCCTTCACTTGCTGGCAGGGTGCGGAGAGGGCAGTCGCCGGAGAGGGAATTGCACACGTGGATTCGGAGGCTCTTTATCAGAGAAAGATGAATGCCGCCAGAGCCGCAAGACCAAAGGATCAGATCAACCTTCACCAGCAGGTGCCGGGGGAGGCAAGAGATCTGGTTTCTCCAAATCTGCCGGATATGACTCCCCATGGAAAGGTTCAGGATATCCAGTCGCCTGCCATACCGAATATGGCTTACGGGAAGACAAAGGACATCCAGTCTCCCCTTTAACAGGGTGTACTTGTAAGGAGGTAGAGTATGAAGGCACGAACAGTTCTTATAGCCATCTTGATCTGTATTGTAATTCTGTTTGTCGTCTGGTGTATTATCCACCGCCGCGTAGTCCGTGCGTGGCTTCTTGGTGAGCCGATGCCGGAGCCGCCGGAATGGCACAAGAAATGGTTTAAAAAGCTTGGGGTCTGGGAGTAGAAAACAAGCGCTACTTTCACAGCCGGAATAGCTGTAAGTCGTAACAGGTTACAGTTCAGACCCTGGCTTGACTCACTACCCTAACGATAATAATCACATATCAAAATAACCACAAACCCAGAGAAAATCTGACTTTTTCTGGGTTTTCCTATTGCATTTAACATCGTTATGGTATATAATATAAACATAACGATGTATCTTTGAAAGGAGTACACCATGGGCATTATTAAGCAGTTAGACAAGCGGACCGGTATCACTTATGTATATGAATCCAAGGCATACTGGGACAAAGAAAAAAAGCAGAGCCGGGCAAAAAGAACACTGATAGGCAGGCTTGATCCAGAAACCGGCGAAGTGATCCCCACTGACGGGAGACACAGAAAAACCGAAAAAGCCGAAGAAAAAGAACCCGACTACAAAAAGCTTTATGAAAAGCTTCAAAAGAAATATGAAGCACAGGAAGTACTTATCAAATCTCTCAAAGCAGAAATAAAACAGTTAAAGGCTAAATAATCACTTCTATGACCAATAATCAGTATGAATTCATTACAACTTTACAGTACCGCATCAAAAATCTTCAGGCACAGGTCGATGCCTTTAAGACCGGATCCAAGTACCAGCAGATGGAAGTGCAGTATAAGAGTATGCTTCATACTGAAGAATGCCGCATACACAAACTTGAATTCGAGCTGTCCAAGGCTCACGCACAGACTATAGATGTCAGAAACAAATGGTGGGATACCATTGAAGATGTCTGTAAGGATCATCAGAAGGAAATCGCTGCCAAGGATGCCAGGATCAATGCGCTCGAGAAGTGTGCGCGGTAAGATGATTTTGCCATCAGCGTATCGAAGATCTTCGATAGACAAAAGGCCGGTAGAACGACTTGATGAATCAAGTGTATTCTACCGGTCTTCTTATCTCAAGCCAGGGTCTGAACTGTAACTCTAAAGAGATATTTTTTTGACTATTTGTACGAGAGGTCTTGATTTTAGCACAAATAAATGTTATTATATTATGGTTAGCGATAGCTAACTAATGCAATATCACATAAGCAGGAAATTATAACTCCGCACAAAAAGCGGAGTATATGATTAACGAGCGGTTAGCAACAACTAACCAAACTTCATAAGGTTATTAAAGGATTGCAAAATGGGGAAGAGCAGTTCGTCGGAAGATTATCTGAAATGCATACTGGTTCTTCAAAAGAAGAACGATTCGGTAAGGTCCATAGACATCGCTGAGGAGATGGGTGTGACCAAACCCAGTGTCTGTAATGCCATGAAGAAGCTTCGCAAGCAGAAATGGATATATTTTGACGAGGAAGGATATATCTTTTTTACCGACGAAGGTAGATTAATCGCGGAGAATATTTACAGCAAGCACTCGTTGCTTTCAAGACTTCTCGAACTCATGGGAGTCAGTAAGGATACTGCCGAGAAAGAGGCATGTCTTATGGAGCATACGATCAGCGATGAGACATATGAACGGATGGATGAGTTCGTCAATGCACATGAGGAGAACACTTAGATGAAATATAAACCGACGATATGGCTCTTTATGACGAGCCGGTTAAAGAAAGGATTGCCCACATGCTGGCCAAGAGAGGATGTAAAAAAACTGCTTGTAAAGGCAAAGCCAATCTACAAGGATATTCTATCAAGGATGAAGGGTATCAGTGACAATAATCCCATGGCAAGTAACATCACGATGTCCTTTGTGATCATTTCTATATGGCTGGCTTCCGAACGAAAGATCACACCCGATCAGATGAGTGAGGTCATGAAGATTGCCCTTGACTGGAAACCTATGAAGATGTTTTGCGGCATGATAGACATGAACACCGAAAAGGGAATCAGAAACTTTGGGAAGATGATGCACAAAAACGCAGATTGGGCGACAAAGCACCCGGAGGATACGAATAACTGGGATTTCAATTTTGATGAAAACCTGCACAAGGACGGGTTCTATTATCACTTTACAAGATGCCCCATTGCGGCGTTCTGCAAAGAGTACGGATATGAAGAGATCAATCCGGTACTTTGCAATATAGATTTCATAACGATGTCCATGATGCATTCAAGGCTGATCAGGAAACATACGGTAGCTGAAGGAGCGGGTATCTGCGATTACTGGACGGTAGGTAATAAGATAGCGGATCCGCAGTAATGGAAGGGAGAGAAGAGATGGATTTAAAATTCGGAGACATTCAGGAAACAGCTCTTATTCCGCTTGCGATCAAAGCGAGTGAGACGGCAAGACCCAATGCAAGGATTAAAGATATCAAGGCAAAGGAGATCATAGATACTCTCGGAGTGGATGTGAGCAAATTTGATCTGTTTTTATCTCATGAGGGGGTTGTTGCAAGAACCATCATGTATCGAGAAGAATTGAAAAGGCTCATCAGTAAGTATCCGGAAGCACTGTGTATTAATCTGGGCTGCGGTTTTGATGATAAGTTCTCGCAGGTCGATAACGGAAGGATCACATGGTTTGATGCGGATCTGCCCGATCAGATCGCTGTCAGACGCAAGGTATATGAAGACAGGGAACGCTGCACCATGCTTGACGGAAGTGCTCTTGATGGGGAATGGACAAAGAATCTTCCGAAAAGTGACATGACTATAGTTGTTATGGAGGGTGTGCTTGAATATTTCTCGAAGGAGCAGGTTAAGACGTGCCTGAACATGCTCTGCGACAGTTTCCCCCACGGATATCTGCTTGCGGAACTGCATTCTCCTTTTCTTGAAAAACACGGAAGCCACCACGATGCGGTAAAGAATACAAACGCAACCTTCGGATGGGGGACGAAATCGGGCAAGGAATATCTCGAACTGGATTCACGCCTTAGCTTTGTTTCCGAGAAGAGCTACAACGAAGAGATGAAGAAATACTCGATACGCGGAAAACTGTTTGCTATCGTAGGCAGGAACATCAATAACAGGCTTGCAGTGTTCAAGTGGTAAGACAGGCGATTTATGAAGGTTAAAGAGTTTGGAACGGATAATGAAAAAAAGATACAGTGCTCATTTGCAAATAAGGTTTTTGAAAGAAGAGGTCTGTATAACATGATCATTACAGCAGTTGCCGTCGGAACCAGAGGTGACGTTAATCCACTGGCTGAACTCGGCGAGGAAATGATAAGAAGAGGACATGAGTTCAGGATACTGACATCTGAAGATTTTCGTCCCCTTATAGAAAACAAGGGCGTTACATTCATAAAGCTTGACACCGATGCGGATCACGTCATGAAGTATCTGGTCACAGACTATAAGACGAGCTTTGATTTTGTCAGGGGCATGTTCCGGCTCAAAAAGGAGAATCCCGGATTTATGGAGCAGACGCTTAATGCAATAAAAGGCTCCGATCTGGTTATGTACGGAACATGTGCGGCCTTTGCAAGACACGCTGCGGAATATCTGAATATACATTGTGCGCGTCTGTTCTACAGCCCGATGGATCCGACAAGACAGTATTCCCTTTACTGCGACGAGTATGATTCGGATAAAGTGCTGAAAAGCTATGACGGATTGCCGCAGGGAATGAGCCTTATGACGATGATCGCGCTTAACGGATGGAGGCGTTCGGTTGGTCTTCCAAGGTGGAAGTTAAGCAGCAGATATACGGAGATGAACGGCAGGAAGGTTCTGACATTTTATCCGACCAGTCAGGTTCTGATGCCGCCGGATCCCTCATGGGGCGATCATATACATGTGACCGGATACTGGTATCATCCGGAAGAAGCGGCAATTGGTTATAAGGAACCGAAGGAACTTGCAGATTTTCTGAGTACAGGAGAAAAACCTGTATTTGTGGCTTTCGGAAAGGCGGAATCCCCTGAGCTTGCCGAATTGCAGTTTCTTACGCTTGAGGCATTGAAAAGAACCGGGATCAGAGCCATAGTACAGGCGTTTCAGATGGCTGAAAAGGAGCGGATCAACACGGATAAGCTGTTCTTTATAGATTCCGTACCGTATCCGTATATATTTGAAAAAGTGAAGGCGGTGGTACACCATGGCGGCAATACGACGAACGGAATGGGACTTAGGGCGGGATTGCCAACTCTTGTCATCGCTCTTGCACTTGACCAGTATTTTTACGGCAGGATGGATCACAGGGTTGGATGCGGACCCAAGCCGTTATATATACGCAAGAAGCTATGCAGTATCGAAGAAATTGCTGATTCACTGAAGGATCTGGTAAGCGGGAAGTATGATGCGAAAGCACAGGAAGTATCGCAGCGGATCAGGAAAGAAAACGGCGTGGTTACTGCAGCAGATGCCATAGAGAAATATGTTTTGGAGAAATCAAATGAATAACAAGACAAAGGATATAAGGACTATTTCTATCATTTCAAAGGCTTCCTGATAGGATGTGTTTATACGGCGATCATGAGTATCATAATTGCCGGGATCGGTTATCTTGTTCTCAGATTTTTGATGTGGAGATAATATTTTTGGTATATGGTTAGCGACGCCTAACTACGAAAGCAACAACAATAAAGGGTGGAGGTTCGAATGTCAGAAGAACTTATCATAGAGCATTGTTCACCGACTCTTGCCGGGATAAAAGCTGGAAGTATGTTTTCGGTAAGAGTCACGGAAGACACGGATATAAACAATGAAGTAAGGGGACTTAATAAGATACTCAGGGGAAAAGGGTTACGCGTGATCCCGTTAAAGAAGACCAGTAGGTATGCGCTTATATATCTTTACCGTCCTGCTCACCTTAAGAAGGATCTGAATGATCCGCAGGCGTTGAGCATACTTAAGAAGATGGGCTATGAACCGCAAAACCCGGAATGCTGTATTGTAAAACTCGTCAGGCATCTAAAAAGTGATGAGGCATTTCCACACGAGATTGGGCTATTTCTCGGATATCCGCCCTCGGATGTGGAATGCTTTATGAAACATCCCTGTCAGGGAGTTAAGTGCTGCGGATGCTGGAAGGCATTTTCGGAGCCTGAAAAAGCACAAAAAATGTTCATCAGATTCAGGAAGTGTACGGAAGCGTACCTTGAGATGAATAAAAACGGTAAATCCCTGGCACAGTTGGCCGTTATGACGGGCTGATGGTGTCGGGTAATTATAACAATAAAACATTTTAAGGAGGTGACTCATATGAGTAAAGTAGCAGTAGTTTATTGGAGCGGAACAGGCAATACAGCCGCAATGGCAAGTGCTGTAGAAGCAGGTGCCAAGGACAGGGGAGCCGAGGTCAGCGTATTCGGTCCCGATGAATTTACACCGGACAAGGTGTCTGAGTTTGATGCCATTGCGTTCGGATGTCCTGCCATGGGCGCAGAGGTTCTGGAGGAATCATCATATGATCCGATGTTCACGGCTGTTGAGGGTTCGCTTTCCGGGAAGAAGATTGCTCTTTTCGGTTCCTACGGCTGGGGAGACGGTCAGTGGATGAGAGACTGGGAGGACAGATGTAATGCAGCCGGAGCACAGCTTGCCTGTGACAGCGTTATGGCAAACAACGCACCGAGTGAAGATGCACTTGATGAATGCAGGAGCCTGGGCGCAGCACTGACGTAAATACAACGAAGAAGTTGCAATAGTAGGGGCAAATGGTGCGGGAAGGTCAACCTTTCGATGTTAATCATCAGCTTTTTACGGACAGGAAAACGGGTAAGACTGTAATAATCGTCACTCACGATGTCGAACTGATAAAAAACGCATGTACCAGTGTGATCCGGTTTGATCCGAGCGGCTCTAAGATTGCCTAACCACATAGAATATCCACGATCTGTTCGATCAGAGAGTCGATCATGGCATTGTAATTCTCTTTGATAAAGACTTTCTTTGTGGTAAGACTGACGGCGATGAGTTTCATGTAGTTGCAGGCAAGCTTCCAGTCGGGATCCTCTGCCGGTGATTCAAGTAATGAGATCAGCATATGCATGGTATCGCTGTCGTTATTCTCATCCTCGATATATTTATCCGACCAGGAAGAAACGAGACGTTTCTTTTCGACATCGGTGAGGAATGCGAACACATTGGGATTTTCTGTGGACAGCCATTTAAGGTAGTCACTCAGGGAATCCCTTGTTAATTTACCGGAACCGTTCAGATAGGAGAGGAGTTTTTCCTTGGCCCGGGTTCTCTCGTGGATCATCATGTGATACATGAATTCAGATTTATTCTCGAAGAGATTGTAAAAGGTTCCCTTTGCGATATAAGAATCCTCAGTCAGCTTATCTATGTTCACGGCTGCCAGACCGCCTTTCTTAAGCATCTTAAAGCCTTTATTCAAGAGCTTCAGACGTATCTCGTCCCTGTTTTCATCTGTAAATATCTTTGGCATATCGTATACTCCTCAAAAAGATTTTTAATGACTCTGAAAACATTGAAAGTCATTTTACGACGATTATACTTGGAATCATAAAGGATTTCAAGGAGGATCACTATGCTTAACAAAGTGAAACTGACAGAGGCGGAGATGAAAGAGTTTGCAGAGGTGTTCGCTTACTATGATTACGGCGCAGAGGAGATCGGGATGGTTCCGTATTATCCCGGTTATCCGGACAGAACAAGTCTGGTGAAATATCTGGTGGCCATGATAAAGACGGCTAATGAGTATGATGGCATATACGCAACGTCTGACAAAAAGGAAGGAATACTTATCCTGACAGATACAACGCATCCGTATCCCGGTATAGCAATGTTCAAGATGGTCTGGAGAATGGCAAGGGCGCTCGGCCTTAAGAATTTCAGCGATATCATCAAGAAGTTTCAGGCAGGCGGGGCAAGTCTTGAAAAGACATATCGTGACAGTAAGAAGCAGTTTGTCCAGATCGAACTTCTGGCAGTAAAGAAGGAGCATCAGGGCAAAGGCTTTATGCGGCCGCTTGTTGAGACTGCATTTGAAGTGGCAAAACAGGGCAACCTGCCGGTCATCGTCTCAACAGATGCAAAGCTCAAGAAAGACAAGTATGAACATATCGGTATGAAGCATATCAATACACGAAAGCTCGGCGAAAAGAGCTTTATGTATGATTTGGTAAAGGAGTCTTAAGGTTATTCCGATATAATGGAGTGGAGGTTAAAGTATTGATATGACTGACATTCTGTTTGAATATGATCATATATTGATACGATCGGAATACAGGACACCGGATATACATAAGCATCTTGCAGCCCATATTGTGTTCGGTATAAAGGGCGAGCTTACCTGTGTTGTGGGAGAAGATACATTTAAATGCCGGGGAGCATTTATCGCTTCGGATGTGGAGCATACCATATATGCGGAAACCGGAGATATGTTATTGTTTTTGCTTGATACAACAAGCGAAATGGCACGTTCTGTCCAGGAGAACTTTCTTTATGGAAATTATTATTCTCTGATAGATGCGGCTACTGTGAATAGTATGGCGGATATTTGGGAGATGTGCGCCGATGATCTGAAGGAAGCTGACAGAAGACTGCTTGAAGCTTGTGGAATTGAAAAAGGTTTTAATCCGGCAACGGACGAACGGGTACAGAAGGTGTTATCCTATCTGGAAACCAGCAATACAATACCCGCAGATATTATGGAGGAGCTTTGCAATGAAGTCTGTCTGTCTGAAAGCAGACTCTCGCATCTTTTCAAGGAACAAATGGGGATTGCGCTTGGCAGATATCTTGTACTTGAGAAAATGAAGAAAGGATATCTTCATTATTGCAACACCGGAAATATCACTGAGGCAGCTCTGAATGCCGGGTTTGACTCACCTTCTCACTTTGCTGCTACCTGCAAGCGGATGTTCGGCATATCGTTCTCGGAATTCATCAAAAGTTAGCATCTATTTGAAAGTTTGAGATGAGTCCTTCTGTTATCGTGACAATATCATGAACGGGAGGTCTTTTATAATGGAAAAATATGATGTAAATCAACCTGTGGTTCTGAAAAGAGGCGTATATCAGCTGAATGATGAGGCGAACTTCAATTACCAGCTTAACCGTGTCATCAACTGGGATGGCGGGGAACTCTCTGATGTGCAGAAGGTAGCCGGCAGTATCCATGACAGTGCAGACTGGAAGCGGGAACTGATCGGTCTGGGTGATACCGCCATGAAAGAGGGCAGAACAGGAAATGCGATAGCATACTACCGGATGAGCGAGTTCTTCATGTATGACGGAGATCCTGATAAGAAGAAGTATTACGAGAAGGCGACAGAGCTTTTCTATGAATATTATGCGGATTTCTTTGAGGGTGATCATCCGAGGATCGAGAGAGCAGACGTTCCGTTTGAGAATGTGAAACTTCCCGTGATGCATGTGGTACCGGAGGGAGAGAGCAAGGGAACGATCCTGATCCATGGCGGAAACGACAGTTATTTTGAAGAATTTCTCTTTACCGTTCTGTATATGCAGGAGAAGGGTTTTGAGGTATATATGTTTGAAGGACCCGGGCAGGGCGGCGTGATGCGAGAGCAGGGGATGCACTTTACTCACGAGTGGGAGAAACCGGTAAAAGAGATCCTTGACTATTTCAAGCTGGAGGATGTGACAATCATCGGCATATCCCTCGGAGGATATCTTGCTCCCAGAGCCGCGGCATTTGATAAGAGGATCACGAAGGTGGTCGCATGGTCGGTATTTCCGTGCTTTCAGGATATTCTTGTAAGTATGCAGCCTGCAAATGTACAAAAGGCTTTTCATATATTGATGAAGCTTCATGCCCGTCCGATGCTTAATCTTGTTTTCGGTAAAAAGGCAAAAAAATCCCCGATCATCGACTGGGGCATCAAGCACGGATGCTATGCGTATGAGGCGAAGGACGCATACTCTTACGCGAAGAAACTGAAGCTGTATGATCTTGCACCGGTAGCCGATAAGATCACCCAGGATATGCTGATTCTTGGAGCAAATGGTGACCATTTTATTGATTATACGCTGATCGGTCGTGAGATCAATATGCTCAAAAATGTAAGATCACTTACTTTCCGCCTCTTCACCGACAAGGAAGATGCCCAGAACCACTGCAATGTCGGCAACGGGCAGCTGACGATAGATGTTATCTGTGACTGGATAGAGCAGATGGATAGGAAAAACAGATCGTCTTGGGCCATTAGCTGAATGGTTGCCATCGCACGTTACAGCAGTGGAGCCGTTTGTTGCTACTTGCTATCCTAATGTATTTGAACATCGAACTACAGATATTTTAACTATTGATGCACTTGATCAGGTCTTAACGGCAGCAATTCCGAAGGGAGAATTTGGGAAACACATTGATGGCATTATGGAAGTCACATTTAAGCTAAGCAATTACTGGTTCCGGAAGGGATTTCAGGCTGCCTTTCGATTGATGATGGAACTTAAGGATTAATGACAGAAAACTTCCCGTGCTCCGTTGGGGCATTTTTTACGAAAAGAACATATGTTTGAATTTGTGGGGATAATGCGATAAAATCAACATATGAGGCAGTTATCTCTTTTCCCGGAAGAAAACAAGGATCCACGATCCCCCGAAAGACTGAATTGGAACCTGTGGCACGGTTGTACCAAAGCAAGTACCGGATGTCTGCATTGTTATATGTATCGCCGTGATGAAGCAGTGGGTCGGGATCCTTCTGTCGTTCAGAAGACGGATTGTTTCGATCTCCCCATTCGTGTTCTCCGGTCGGGGAAGAACAAGGGAAGATATAAGATTCCGGAGGGGTCACACATCGACACCTGTTTTTCCTCAGATTTCTTTCACCCGGATGCGGATGAATGGCGGGATGATGCCTGGAATAGGATGCTTGGAATGTCTGAGTTCTACTTCTTTATGATAACAAATCG
>JAEEGH010030314.1_pt1 | contig 10519 bp, 7 predicted proteins | sample 9134181 | NCBI WGS metagenome assembly JAEEGH01 (sample SAMN16246544, study PRJNA631951) | gut metagenome | biome: gut microbiome; feature: rumen; material: DP-attached | host: Bos | place: Iran: Karaj | collected 2018-10 | reverse complement strand
GACAATGGCAGTACAGCATTTTGATTCCAAAAGCTTTCATGAAGCAATCGCTTCCGGCACAACGCTCATAGATTTCTGGGCAACCTGGTGCGGCCCCTGCCGGATGCAGGCACCGATCCTCGACAGCTTCGAGGCTGAGATGGGAGCAACGGTCAAGGTCGGAAAGGTCGATGTGGACGAAGAGCCGGGCATTGCCGCGAGATTCGGTATTACGAATATCCCGACGATCATCGCGTTCCGGGACGGCGGGGAAATCGGCCGTGCCGTCGGCGTGACAGATCTGGACGGGCTGAAAAGACTGGCCGGCATCTGATCCGTCGATCCGTCGGGCACGCCGGAATAAGGCCAACTGAACAGAGAGACGGCAGCAAAATGAAAAATCGTTACAGGCTACAGTTTTTTCATGGCTTCATAGTGCAAGCTCGGCCCCTCCGCAATGTACAGGGTAACTATATGAACGGAAAACTGAATACCGCATGTCATCCGACGCTTTCAGCCGACCAGATTGTTGACCCAGCGGCGGCTTTTCACGAGGAGATAGCCAACCACGCATTTCACCAGCTCCACCGCCTGCACGCAGAGGAACATCGGGAGGATGGGCATCGCCGTGAAGCGGGAGAGGACGAAGGCCAGCGGCACGCAGACGATCCAGATGAAGCCGCAGTCGAAGAAGAAGGTGACGACGGTCTTGCCGCCGGCGCGCAGCGTGAAGTAGGCCACGTTGACGTAGGAGATGAAGGGCATCATCGCGGCGTTGACCAGCAGCATCTGCCCCGCCAGGGCCTTGACCGTGGGCGTGGTGTTGTAGATGTCCGGCACCAGCGGCGCCAGGATCGCCATGACCGCGCCCACGGCCGCGTTGAGCGCGACGGTGAAGAGCGTCAGCTTTCGCTGGGCCGTGACGGCTCGCTCCGGCTGGCCGGAGCCCAGAAGCTGCCCGATGATGATGGAGGTGGCGACGCCCATGGCGAGGAAGGCGGTGAAGAAGAGGTTCGACACCGTCGAGGCGATGTTGGTGGCGGAGACCACCTCCAGCCCCCGGACGGAGTAGCACTGGTTGAGCATGGCCATCCCGGCGGACCAGAGCACCTCGTTGGCCAGCAGCGGCGCGCCCATGACGGCGATCTGCTTCACCAGCGCGCCGGGCACCTTCATGGTGCGGTAAAGCCCGGCGGCGAAGGGCGCCCGGTCCGGGTGGCGGTGGGACCAGATCACCACGATGGCGCACTCGACGCATCGGGCGATCAGCGTGGCGACGGCGGCGCCGGTGACGCCCAGGGCGGGCGCGCCCAGCTTGCCGAAGATCAGCACCCAGTTCAGCCCCAGATTGACGAAGACCGCGGCGATGCCCGCCTTCATGGGCAGCACGGTCTCCCCGGTCTCCCGCAGGGTGCTGGAATAGACCTGCGACAGCGCGAAGGGGATCATCTGCCAGACCATCACCCGCAGATATTCCATACCGTAGGCGAGCGTCGCGCCCAGGTCGAGAGCGTCCTGCCCCTCATGGAGAAAGAGGGAGATCAGCGCGCGGCCCCGCAGCCCCAGCGCCAGCGCAAAGACCGCGACGGCACCGGCGCCGATGTAAAATTTGGCGCGGCAGGTGCTGCGCAGGCCCTCCATATCGCCCTTCCCGGCGTACTGCGCCGCGAAGATGCCGGGCCCGGCCATGCCGCCGAAGATGCAGAGGTTGAAGACAAACAGAAGCTGGTTCACGATGGCGACGCCGGACATGCTCTCGGTGCCGATCTGGCCCACCATGATGTTATCCAGAAGGTTGACGAAATTGGTGATGACGTTCTGGACCAGCACCGGTCCGGCCACCGCCAGCACCAGCTTGAAAAATTCCCGGTCAAATCGTTTCAGGCGCAAGGTTCGATCTCCTTTCTCGGAACAGAAAAACGAATTCGTCCGCGGCGGCTCACCCGGAGGTGCGCTCGCCGCGCGTCAGGATCTTGACCCAGCGGAAGCGGTTGACCGTGATGCCGTTGGGGATGCACTTGAGCAGCTGGTCGGCCTTCAGAAAGCAATAGGTGACCTCCGGCGAAAAATGGAACACAAAGGCGCTCAGGGCGGAGAAAGGGATGGTGAAGAGCCACATAAAGAGGTTGTCCACGATGGCCGGGTATTTGGTGGAGCCGCCGCCGGAGATGATGCCGCTTTCCACCGGGTATTCATAACAGGAGCCCATGGTGGTCAGACTCAATATCGCCAGGAATTGAAGCGAAAGCGCCCGGGTCTCCTCGGAGATATGGTAGATTCCCACAATAGGCTTTCGGAAAACAAAGAGCAGAACTCCCAGCGTGACGCCCAGGCACAGAAAAATGCCCTGCATGGTTTTCGCATAGGCGCGGATCTTGTCCAGACGGCCTTCACCGATGGTTTTTCCCGTCACCACGGAGGCGACGTTGGCATTGGCCATGCCGAAGACGGCGAAGACCTGGGAGACCGTGACGGCGATGGAGTTGGCCGCGATGACCTGGGCGTTGATATGGCCCAGCACCGCCGTCTGCGCAGCCTGCGCGATGCCCCAAAGAAAGCCGCTGAGAATGACAGGCGTTGCCACCCGGACGTAATCCGACAAAAACGTCATATCAAAGGAGAACAGATCCCGTAGCCTCAGACGGAGCTTTTTATCGATGAAAAGGACATAGACGAGGATCATGATCAGCTCCACGCTGCGGCTGATGACGGTGGCAATGGCCGCGCCCCGGATGCCCAGCTCTGGCGCGCCGAGTCTGCCGTAGATCAGACAGTAATTGCAGCAGAAGTTGATGCAGATGGTACTGAGGGACATGACCGTCCCGATCATCACGGTCTCCACGCTCTGCAGCGCGTACATCAGCGTATTGGAGACGGAAAACAGCAGGTAGGTCCACACCATGATGCGGAGATAGCGGACGCCCTCCGCGATCACGGCCCGGTCGCTTGTAAAAATCGAGAGAAGCTGCTCCGGGATCGTCAGGCCAAGGATGAAAAACACCGCGCCGATCAGCATCCCGAATTTCATCCCGACGGAGATGATTTTCTTGATCTCGGGGATGCGCTTTTGCCCCCAGTACTGGTAGGCCAGGACGACGATGCCCATGCCGATGGCGCTGGCCACCTGCTGCAATACGAACTGGAGCTGGTTGACCAGCGTGGCGCCGGAGAGGGCCAGCTCCGTATAGCGGCCCAGCATCAGGTTGTCCACCAGATTGACCACCAGCGCAGCCAGCTGCTGGAGGGCGATCACCACCAGCAGACGGAAAAACGTCTTATAAAATTCGGGCTCTTTGATAAAGAGCCCGAGAACTTTCGGTTCCCTGTCCGAGGGGATGGGCGTATAGGCATTCATTCGGACCTCTCCCAAACATGATTTTGAGCTAATTATACCTGTATCACGCTCTATTTGCAATGAAAAACACCGAAGTGTCCGCCGGGGCGGGGGGATCGCCGTCTTTTGATTGACATATACCCCGTTCGGTACTATAATTCAAACAGTGGAGTTGTCAGTTATTCCACAAACAATCTGAAATCATGTTAGGGAGGATGAAACATGAAACTCAGTAAACTGCTCGCGCTGGTTCTTGCGCTGGCCATGGTCTTCTCTCTGGCCGCCTGCGGCGGAAAGACCGCAGAGCCCGCCAAGACGGACACCGGCAAGACCGAAGCGCCCGCTGCCAAAACCTACACCATCGGCATCAACACCTGGGGCTCCGGCGTTCCCGTGCTGGATATGTTCGGCGACGCCGTGGAGTACACCATCACCACCATGGGCCATAAGGTCAACCGCATGAGCGATGACTTCAACGCCGACAAGGAGCTGCAGAACGTCCAGAACATGTGCGCCGCCGGCGTGGACGGCATCGTGTTCCAGGCGGCCGCCGTCTCCACCGTTCCCCAGATCGGCGTGGAGTGCGCCAACGCCAAAATCCCCTTCTCCTTCGACGTGTTCGTAGGCGAGAATCCCGATCTGGAGGCCCTGGCCAACAACAATGAGTATTACTGCGGCGCCATCGACCTGGACATGGTCTCCGACGGCCGGGCCATCGCACAGATGGCCTATGACAACGGTTGCCGCAAGGCCTGCCTGATTGGCGGCAACATCGGCGACAACAACATGGATCAGCGCTCCCAGGGCTTCCGCGAGGTCTTTGAGCAGCTGGGCGGCAAGGTTCTGTTCGAGGCTCGCTGCACCGACAACTCCGAGTGCCCCGCCAAGGCCACCGACATGCTCTCCGCCAACAAGGACGCCGACTGCGTCTACTGCTTTGTAGGCGACTACGTCGAGGGCAGCCTGACCGCCATCGGCAACCTGGGGCTCGACGGCATCCAGGTCTACGTCTCCTGCGTGGACGAGGGTACCGCCAAGTACATCCAGGAGGGCACCGTCAAGGGCGGCAACGACGGCATTTCTCTGGCCTGCTTCATCTCCAGCACCCTGGTGCTGAACTATCTGGCCGGCAATAAGATCGTCGACGCCAACGGCAAGGCTCCCCGCCTGAGCACCCACCCCTTCCAGGTCAACCAGGACAACGTGGACAACTACATGAAGGTCTTCTTCTCCGACAGCGCCCATCCCTTCACCAAGGGCATGCTGGAGGATCTGGTCAACCCCAACACCACCTATGACGACTATGTGAAGCTGGTCAACGACATCAACCTCGACTACATGCTTGAGGCCAACGGCCTGAAGTAATCCCTTTTCATATGGGAAAACAGCCTGCCCCTGCGGGCAGGCTGTTTTCCCATAGCATACCACATTCTCTACCAGAAATGGGGGAAAGGCGAATGCCGACAACTGCAAATGACAGCTTATCGCGCCGGAAGCAGGGCCTGAAAAACTGGCAGTTTTACCTGCTCTTTGCCGGCGTGATTGTGATCGTGCTGCTGCTGTTCCACCTGATCTCCGGCGGCAGCTTTCTGGCCTGGTCCAATGTGAAGGGCATCATTGCCCGCGCCGCTTATCCATCCTTTATTGCCTGGGGCTTCTGTTTCCTGTTCGCCTGCGGTTATACCGATATGTCCATCGGCGGCGTGGTGGTCCTGGGTTCCTTTGCCGCCTGTATCTTCGGCAACTGGTTCGGTCTGCCGGGGGTCATTCTGGGCGGCCTTGTGGTGGGACTGTGCCTGATCTTCATCAACTTCCTGATCTTTACCTACTCCGGCATCCCCTCCTGGATCGCGGGCATCAGCCTTGCCATGATCTATGAGGCGCTGGCCTTCCTGCTGAAGATCTCCAAGAGCACAAAGGCGCTGATCTCCACCTCACTGGACAAGGAATACCGTGTGCTGGGGCAGCTGCCCTGGTGCCTGATCATATTGCTTGTTGGGCTCGTCGTAGTCTACTATCTCTATAACCGCACCACCGTGGGCCTGAACATCCGCGCCCTGGGCGGCAACCGCGACGTGGCGGAGAAGCTGGGCATCAATGTGCACAAGACCCTGCTGTTCGTGGGACTCATCAGCGGAACGCTGGTGGGCATCTCCTGCGTGCTGCAGCAGAGCTATGCCGGGCAGACCACGGTCAAGACCGGCCTGACCAGCATCAACATGATCTTCCAGCCCCTCGCCATCTATCTGCTGGCGCAGATCATAAGGGAGCGCATCAACATCGTGGTCTGCGTCCCCATCTGCGCCTTCATCCTCTATTCCATCTTCAATCTGCTGACGATGCTGGGCGTCCCCTCCGGGACGCTGCAGGAGGCCTGCCTCGGCGCTTTCATCATCCTCTTCGGCATCATCGGCTCCCGGAACGTAAAGGGGGTCGTGAAATGAGCGGCGAGGTCATTCTTGAAATCCACGGCCTGAACAAGCATTTCGGCCCCACCCACGCCAACAAGAACATCGAGTTTACCCTCCGCCGGGGTGAGGTCCACGGCCTCATCGGCGAAAACGGTTCCGGCAAGAGCACGCTTCTCAGCCAGATCGCGGGGCTTTACCGCCGCGACAGCGGCGAAATGCGGGTGAACGGGGAAGTCTACGATCCCCACTCCCCGCTGGACGCCAACGCCCACGGCATCAGCATGGTCATGCAGGAGCTGGGCGTGATCGGATCCCTTCCCGCCGGGGTCAACGTCTTTCTGGGCCGCACCGGCCAGTTCGCCAAGGGCGGCGTCGTGGATCTGCGGGAAATGAACCGCGCGGCCGCAGCGGTCTTTGAAAAGTGGGGGCTCAGTATGCCGCCGCTGAACCGCCTGACCGAAAACATGATCATCGAGGATCGGAAGATGATCGAGCTGGCGCGGGCTTTGTCCATCGACCCGGAGATCCTGCTGCTGGACGAGGTGACCCAGTCCCTCTCCCTCAACAACCGCAACATCCTCTATGACCTGATCGCGAAGCTCCGGGACATGGGCCGCAGCGTCATCGTTATTACCCACGATATCGAGGAGATGATTCGGATCACCGACACCATCACCGTTCTGCGGGACGGCGAGGTGGTAGGTCAGGTAGCCTCTGCCGAGACCGACCCGGATCAGATCCGCATGATGATGGTGGGCCGGCAGATCAGCGGCGAATACTATCGGGACGACCGCTGTGCCGACTGCGACGGCGAGACTGTGCTGTCCGTCCGCGACCTCTCCGTCCCCGGCGAACTGGAAGACGTCAGCTTCGACGTCCACGCCGGGGAGATCCTGGGCTTCTGCGGCCTCAGCGACGCCGGCATCCACTCCGTGGGCAAGGCTGTTTACGGCCTGACCGGCGCCAGCGGTACGGTGCATTACCTGCCGGCAGACGTCAACATCACCAGCGCGCCTCAGGCCCTGGCAAACCACATCGGCTACGTCCCCAAGGACCGCGACAGGGAGGCGCTGATGATCCACGCCTCCATCCGCGACAACGCCGTGCTCCCCTCCGTGGGCGAGCTCCGCGCCGCCCTGGGCCTGCTGCCGCCCGGCAAGGTCAGCAGTATGGCGGAGGGCATCCGGGAGCGCTTCGCCGTCAAGAGCACCGGCATCGGCCAGAGTATGGACGCCCTCTCCGGCGGCAACAAGCAGAAGGTCAACCTGGGCCGCTGGCTGGCGAAGGATCTGAAGCTGCTCATCCTGGACTGCCCGACCCGCGGCGTGGACGTGGGCGTCAAGGCCGCCATCTACGCCCTGATGAAGGAGGCCAAGCGCGACGGCATCGCCATGATCCTGATCTCCGACGAGCTGACCGAGGTCCTCGGCATGGCCGACCGGCTGCTGGTGATGAAGGACGGGCGCGTAACGAAGGAGATCCGCCGTGATGAGGACTTTACCGAGCAATCTGTGATTGGGGTGATGATCTGATGAAAAACGAAAAGAAGACCCGGAAGATTCGCATGTCAGAGCTGGTGCCCTTTATCGCCTTTGTGGTGCTCCTGGCCTTTTTCTCCATCGGCACCAAGGGCAAGATGCTCTCCTCCTACTCGCTGAAAATGCTGGTGGAGCAGTCCATCCTGACCATCATCTCCGGCTGCGGCGTGCTGTTCGTCGTGGCCCAGGGCTCCATCGACCTGACCGTGGGCGTCAACGTGGCCCTGGCCGGCGTCGTGGGGATGCACGTGGCCCAGAGCACCGGCGTCGGCTGGCTGATGGTTCCGGTGGCGCTGGTGATCGGGGGGCTGATGGGTCTGCTCAACGGCGTCATCGTCAGTAAGTGCCATGTGCCGTCCTTTACCCTCTCCATCGCCATGCTCATCGGCGTGCGCGGCATCGTCAACTACATCCAGACCATCATCGGCGTAGAGTACATTCCCGCCGGCATGCTCTTCATCACCTCCTCCGGCTTCCGCATCGCCGCCTTCGCGGTCATCGCCATCGTCATGGCCTATCTCTTCGAGTTCACCAGGCTGGGGCGCTACAGCCGCGCCATCGGAGAAAACGAGACCACGGCCCGCTATGTGGGCGTCCCGGTGGACAAGATGAAGATCCTGGTCTTCGCCCTGTCCGGCCTGATGGCCGGCTTCGGCGCGCTGTTTTCGATGGCCACCGTCGGCGGCACCACCCAGACCATGGGCGTGTTTCTGGAGATGAAGGTCGCCATGAGCATCTTCTTCGGCGGCGTCCTGGTCACCGGGGGATCCAGCGCGAAGTTCTACAAAATCATCCTGGGCGCTCTGTCCATCACGATCATCGTCTACGGCCTGTCGCTGATGGGTATGTCCGACAGCCACATCTCCCAGTCGGTGGAGGGCGGTCTGCTGCTGCTGATCCTCTTCATCACCATCCTGACCAACCGCAGAAAAAAGGTCAAAGAAGACGTCGCCGCCCCCGCTGCGGGGGAAGCGGCAGCAAACTGACATAAAGGAGGTATTTCCATGACCGATTATTCCGTGAAGGCGCCGGTTTTGTACGGCTGCGGCGCCATCAAAGCCCTCGGCGAGCGCGTGCGAGGCTTCGGCGCGAAAAAGCCCATGCTCATCTGCGACCCCAATCTGGACCCCGCCACCTATGACAAGGCCGTCGAGAGCGTGAAGGCCGCGGGGCTGGACTATGTGCTCTTCAAGGAGACGAAGCGCGACGCGCCCATCGAAGTGATCGACCGCTGCGGCGAGATCGCGCTGGCGGAGAAGGCGGACTGCCTCGTCGGCATCGGCGGCGGCTCCACGCTGGACACCGCCAAGGCCACGGCCATCCTGCTCAGCCACCCCGGCCCCATCAAGAACTACATCCTTGCCCAGCCCATCCAGGTGGAGGTCAACGTGCCCATCATCCTGCTGCCCACCACGGCGGGGACGGGCAGCGAGTGCACCAAGGTGGCCGTCTGCAACCGTACCGACCTCAACATGAAATGGAGCGTCTTCGTGACGCTGGCGCTCGCCATCATCGACCCGGAGCTGACGCTGTCCCTGCCGCCCTATGAGACGGCCTACACCGGCATGGACGCCCTGGCCCACGCCATCGAGGGCCTCACCAGCAACAACCCCAACCCCCTGGCCCACGCCGCCGGGCTGGACGCGGTAAGGAAGATCAGCCGCTATCTGCGCCGGGCCTGCGAAAACGGAAAGGATATGGAGGCCAGGATCCAGATGGCGGAGGCCGCGCACCTGGCCGGCATCGCCTTCGACGACCCGCTGACCCACTTCGGCCACGCCACGGCGGACGGCATGTCCATCCAGTTCCACACGCCCCACGGCGTGGGCTGCGCGCTGGCGCTGCCGGAGGTCTGCGCCCTCTGCGGCCCGGCGGCCCCGGAGCGGATGCGGGAGATCGCGGAGGCTGCCGAGCTGCCCCTGCGGGGCGATGAGAGCGGGGAAGAGCTGGGAAAAATGACCGCCGACTGGTGCCGTCAGCTCATGCGCTCTACGGGCATCCCCTCGCTGCGCGCCCAGGGCTTCGACCGGGCACTGATGGCGGAGGTGGCGAAGGAGACCGAGAGCAGCCATCTGAGCATCTTCAGCCCTGTCCCGGTCACCCACGAGCTGGCACTGGAGATTGCCTTCGGCGTTTACGATCATTACGAGTGAGGCGAAACATAAAACGAATAAAAAACACTGCGCCTGGGCCGGATACCAAGGGTTCCGGCCCAGGCGCATTTTTACTATATTGTTCGGAAACAGAGGACTCAGCTCGCGGTCTGTTTTGCCAGCCACTCCGCACCGTAGCGGTTGCACTCGTCGATGACCACCGGGGTGACCCAGGCGTTCAGGCACTCCAGGCTGCCCACGCAGGGGAGGAATGAGCCACCGGGGCAATAGCTGTCGATGGCCCTGCGGACCTCCGCCCGGACTTCCTCCTCGCTGACGTCCGCACGGTCGATGAGGCCCTGGTCCAGACCGCCCATGAGCAGCAGCTTGCCCTGGGTGGCCTTCTGGATGGCCGGGATGTCATTGGAGGGCAGGACGCCCTGCCACATCTCCACGCCAAGGTCCACCAACTCAGGCGCCAGCTCTGCGGCATAGCAGTCGCAGTGGTGCTGCACAATCTTGCCCCGCTTGTGGTAATAGTCGTACAGGCGCTGGTAGTGGGGCTTCAGCAGATCCCGGAACTTCCCGACGGAGAAGAACATGGAATCCTTGCTGCCCCAGTCGTCGTGGCTGTGGATCACGTCGAAATCCAGCTCGTCGCAGAGCATCTCCGCTACCTTGATCTTCCAGTCGGTATAGGCACCGAAGAGCTCGTACATGGCCTCCGGCTCCTCATACATATTGATGAGGGTCTCCTCGAAGGTCATCAGGCAGTGGGCCCGCTCGAACAGCCCGCGGAAAGTGGGGATCATCACGAATTCGTTTTCCCGATCGATATCGGCAATCTGCGCCTTGGTGGCGCTCCAGTCTAAGTCCGTGGGGATCTCCGGGAACTCCACGTAATCCCGCCAGTGGGTGATGTCCTTGATGACCTGGTTCTGCTCGGTCACCATGGGGATGATGCCGGGATCACCGGGCAGGAAGCGGTGGACGACGCCCCAGTGATCCAGCACGTTCTCGCCGGAGATGAACAGGATGTCCCATACGGTGATGGGATCGATGACACAGTGGAACATGCACTGGGGCCAGGCGTTGAAGCCGTAGCCCATCCATTTCGGGGGATTCTCCCCCCGCATCACGGAGAAGAATTGTTCTTTTTTCGTC
>JAEEGH010030313.1_pt1 | contig 10519 bp, 10 predicted proteins | sample 9134181 | NCBI WGS metagenome assembly JAEEGH01 (sample SAMN16246544, study PRJNA631951) | gut metagenome | biome: gut microbiome; feature: rumen; material: DP-attached | host: Bos | place: Iran: Karaj | collected 2018-10 | reverse complement strand
TCCTTGAAGATGGGCATGATGATTCCTCTGGAAGTTACTCCTGTGTACCGCATTTTCCTTCCCCTTACTTTCTATAGAGATTTCGATAAAATATATCGCTTTATTTCCAAGAATTGACGACAAAAAAATCTTTATCCACCGGGCAGCTGTTCTCGTCCCGGCTGATGGTTGCCGAGGCCAGCCGCGCGCCATACCCCGACGCCTCCGCCAGCGTTGCGCCGCGAACAAGCCCCATCACGGTTCCGGAAAAGAAGGCGTCACCCGCGCCGGTGGTATCGACGACCTTTGTCGGACAAGGCGGGCAAATCCCGGCGCTTTTTGCGCCCTTTTCATAATAAACCGCGCCCTGCTCTCCCATGGTGACTACCACGGACTGCAATCCTTCCTTTTCCGCCGCTTCGGGAAGCCAGTCGCGCACTTCCTCCGCCGCATGGCCCAGAATATCCTTGCCAAAATACTTCGTAGCCTCGATATCATTGCAGATAAAGCATTTCGTCTTCCGGATCAAATCCTTTCGCGCCAGAACCACGCTCAAGTTGCCGACGATGGCATAGACGTCCTTCCCGTACTGCTGTGCCAGGTTGACGGCCATCTCGGCGACATGCTCGTTGAGGTCCACTTCCAGCGCGACGGCTTCCGCCTGCCGAATAATCTCTTCCCCTTTGGCCTTTATATGGGCTTCCAGACGGTCGAAATCGGGCAGTTGCGAGATGGAGCCGGCCAGATCCCCCTTCTCGTCGAGGATTGCCAGCCACATGCCGATCCCGTGATCCGGCACTTGGACCGCGTAGCTGAGGTCTGCGCCGATTTCCTTCAGATGGCGCGTCACCTCCAAACCGATGGCCGAATCCTCCAGCATCCCGACATAGGATACGGGCATCCCCACATTCGCGAAATTCTCGACGATATTGCGCCCGACGCCGCCGTGGACGAATTTCACTTCTCCCAGATTGCGCCCTTGGGGATCGTAGCTGTTCTTTGAAAAGCCCTTGATGTCCACGAACGTGGTGCCGATTACAACTGTAGGGTTCATTCTCTTCACCGCCGTTTTCGCTGCGGACCGCCGTTTGGCTTCACAGCATGAAATATGGAGGCGATTGTCGGCATCGCTCTCCCGCGGCTAAGTATAGCAAACGGTGCGGCAATCGTCAATGACGCAGCCAAAATCGCACGGCCCGGTCAATCCAACCTTCGGCAGCGGTTCCCGTCCCCAATCCGAAGCCGTGAGCCAACCCGTCGAAAACTTCAAATTCAGCGTCTGCCCCGTTCTTTCGTATGGCCTCCGCCCGCGCCTGCATCGTACGGCGAAGACCGGCGCCGTCGTTTGCTCCGGCGCAGCCGTAAGTAGGCGGCTCGCTTCCGTACACGTCGGCGAATCCCGTATATTGCATGATGACGGCGGCCGGCTTGGGATACTCCTTTTCGCCGAAACGCGCCGTCCCCAGCGCGCCGAGAATAGCCGCCGTCCGCGCGCCCGCCGAGCCGCCCCAAAGGGAATAACCGCTGACGTCCGCTTGCAGCGCGGCGCCGTTTTCATGAACGAAAGCAATCGCCCGGGCCAAGTCCTCGCAGCTCGTATCGCCGCCGGGGCGGTAAATCAGGGCGAAAGCATGAATTCCCTTTTGGGAGAGCGCCAGCGCATGCGGGAAGCTGTCGTGCATCGCGCCGACGTAACGAAAACCGCCTCCCGCGTTCAGAATGGCGACTTTCCCGCCGGGCTTCCCCCGAAAAAGAAAGAGCCCGGTATCCCGTTTCGCCGGATCAGCCAGCTTTTCCTCCTCGGCATAAATGTCATAAAAAACAGTCTCGCCTGCCGAAGCCCGGTCCCAAAGATAATTCACCACCGCCACGGTATCCTCGGGACAAATGCTGGTGTACCAGGAAAGCTTCATCGTCCCCAGCGACGCGCCCTGCATATAATTCCGCTGCATGGGAAAAAGCAATCGCCCATAATCGCCGAAGACGGGATCGCTTATCACGTCGCGGATCTTAGACTTCTCCGTGTATTTCATGACGCGCTTTTCCCGATAGGCGGCTTTCCGGCGTCGGCACGCTCGCCGGAAAAATCGTGCAAAAGTTCCTTTTGCATTACAGTCTTGTGCCGATACCGCCGACGCCCCTTTGACTTTTCCCCGTAATCAATAGCCTTGACCGGGCAAATGTGGAGACATCCCAAGCAGTTCACGCAGCGATGCTGCCAAACGGGAAAACCGTCGGGACGCGAAATGTTCCGCGTCGGGCAGACGCGCTCGCAAAGCCCGCAGGAAGTGCAGATGTCCGTATTGCAGCGGAACTTTTCGTCAAGCGTTTGCCGCGCTTCTTTCCAGTTCTCGTGGATACGGCGGCAGAGCTTGCGCAAGAGCTGCCATGTGCCGTGCGGGTTCCGGTCTTTGACGGCCGCCGCTATCTTTTTCAGCTTCCGTTCCGCCAACCGCGCCCGGATGTTGATGCGCCACTCGGCGGGAATGTCTCCCAGCGGCAGATAATTCGAAACCAGCCGGACGTACCATGACGCGCACAGGCGCTGACCCTTTGCCGCCAGAATCGTTTCCGCGTCGATGAAGGGCTGGCCGATATAGGGAGCGCCGCAAGTGGCGATTGCGAAGATGTATGGACTGCCTGCAATCATTAGCCGCTCCATGAACGATTCCACCTGCATGGGAAGCCCCATACAGTGCATCGGGAAAACGAAACCGACGCAGTCGGCCGCCGCGTCAAAACGGCCGTGGAACAATTCCTCGGGGATGGAGCGAAGCTCCGCGTCGTCCAGCGCGGCTTGCAGGTACTTCGCTACATACAGGGAATTCCCCGTGGCGGAAAAATAGTAGACGACGGTTTTCATGCAGGATTCCTCCTATCGCTCACCAGTTCAGCTCGTACAGGCTGAACACGGGGATATGCTCTATTCCCCGCTCCAGATCGACGTCTCCGGCATATTGGAACCCGTTCTTCTCATAAAGCCTCCGGGCGGGATCATTGCCGGGCACGATGTCCACGCGGATCGTTTTGAATCCTTCCGCCTTTGCCTTCTCGACGCAAAACCGAATGATTTGGGAGCCGAGACCTTTGCTTTGCAGTTCCGGGTCTATCGCCAGCGCATGCAGGACCATATAAGAGCCGTCGGGCAAATCAACCGCCCATTTGCCCTTCCGATAGGCTCCCTGCGGGTCCGTGTTCAACACAAACACGCCCACCATCTTGCCGTTGTCCACGCAAACATATTGCTCCCCGGCTTCCGTCATCTCCCTTGCCCAGCTTTCTGACGGGTAAATCCGATACATCCACTTCGGGTAATTGATATGATTGTCCAGCCACTGCACGATCCGGTCGTAAAATTCGCCGACGGCGACTATCTCCGTTTCTGCACATTTCCGTATCTGCATTTTTAACATTCCATCCTTTCCGCTGCGTCACACTTCAGCACCGCCTCCGCGTACAACCGGACGCCGATTCCGGCGTTTGGGTGTATGAAATCGATCAGATAGTCTTCCGGCGAAGACGATGCAAACTGGCGGGCAATATATCCGTTGGCGTCGATGAAAACGTCCCCCGTGTCCTCACACCACGTTTGAAGCGCTGCCGTATAATCCACGTACGCCTTATCCGTATTTGGCGGCACGACGCCGCCGATGATGCCGGCGTCCCCGTCCGTCGCAATCCATGGAGCGATAAAGACGAACTTTGCGTCGGGACGGCGTTCGCAAACCGCGTCGCGGAGTTTTTGCAGACTCTGGATATAGTCCGCCGCCGTCATCGCGCAAAACATCGGGTCGCGGAAAAGGATGTCGTTCGCGCCCGCGGCCACGACAACGAGGTCGGCCTCCGCGCGGACAATCGCCGACAGGAAATAGGCCAGCAGGAGTTTCGTGGTGGCGCCGCCTTGGGAAATATTGACGATCTTCCCGCGTATCGAAGAGCGTATGGGCTCGTACCAGGGCACGCCGCCGTTTATGGTTCCTTCCGTCAGGGAATCCCCGACGAAGCACACTGTTTTCGCGGTTTGCAGCAGCCGATATATGCGGCTTTTCTTCATCTCGTCAGTTATTTGCAACGGTTCCAACTTTTCCATTTGCGTCATACCTTCCGCTCCGAGGGAAAGCCGTCCTCTCCATGGAGGCCAACGGCTTCAAAGAGCACTTCGGGAACCGGCTCCTTTGCCAACAGCGCGTGGATGAGCGTGAAGTACTCCGGCAGGCTGCCCTTGCACCATAAAATTTCGATATGGAATATATCCTTCGTAATGGCCGATAGGTCAAAGCCGAAGGCGTCCAACGAATACCGCATCTTGTCCGGCTGACGGCAGGGCTTCCCTTCTTCCCGTGTGCAGTTTTCGCACAGGATGCACCCGCCGGAGGACAGCGACAGGCTTTCGGGAATTCTCGCCTCCAATTTTCTCAGCTTCTCGTCGGCGGCGCGCTTTACCGCCGAAACGATCTCCCATCCCACCGTTTTGATTTTCTCTTCCGTATCCGCCGCCCGGATCGTCTCGTCGTCCAGATCGATCTTGGCGCACAGGAGATTGACCGACGTATAAGGCTCCAAAAACTCAGCCACGTCGAAGGACAGCGGCGGGCATGACCATCGCGTATTATAACGCGGGCATTCCCGGCAATAGGCCATGAACTTTTCCTGATCTTGGTATTTCTGCCGGAAAAGCGGCGTCTCGATATGACTGGTTCGGTATTCCACACGGTATCCCATAATTTCACTCCTATATCTTTCCGAATAATCGTCTTTTTGACGATAGCACAAATGCTTTCTAATGACAATAGGAAGGAAAACAACTTTTCGTTCCGAATTGCCCCGCCGGGGATATTGCCGCGGGAACGTCATTCCTTCTTTCCGATGAAAAGACAAGCCGCGACAAATTTTTCAGCGCGAAAAAAGGTTTCCCCTTGACCGCTTCCCGCGCGGGCGGTACAATGTATACAACACATTGTATAGGAGGAATTTTCTGTGGAAGCAAATCGCGTTTACAATTTTAATCCCGGCCCCGCGACCCAGCCGCTGGAGGTGCTGAAGGAAGCGCAGGGCGAATTTTTGAATTTCAAAGGCACGGGCGAATCCATCATTGAGATCAGCCACCGCGCCAAGGAGTTCGAGGCGGTGCTCGACCAGGCGAAAGCTGATATTCTCTCGCTGATGGGTCTCGGCGACGACTACGACGTGCTCTTCTTGCAGGGCGGCGCGTCCACGCAGTTCGCAATGATCCCGATGAACTTCGCCCGGGACGGCAAAGTCGGCAGCTACGTCGTTTCCGGCAGCTTCGCTGAGAAGGCATACAAGGAAGCGGAAATCCTCGGCGTCGGCCATATCGCCGCGACGAGCAAGGACGACGACTTCCGCCATGTGCCGACGCAGGACGAGATCAAGATCGCGGACAACGCCGCGTATCTCCATCTTTGCTATAACAACACGATTTACGGCACCGAATATCACTATATCCCCGAGACGAACGGCGTTCCCCTCGTCGCCGATATGTCCAGCGATATGCTGTCCCGTCCGCTGGATTTCTCGAAGTTCACATTCATTTACGCAGGCGCCCAGAAGAACCTCGGCCCGGCGGGCGTCGTCGTCGTCGTCGCGAAGAAGTCCTTTATCGACGTCAAGCACAAGGATATCCCGACGATGCTGCGCTACGGCATTCACCTTGAGAAGAACTCGCTCTACAACACGCCCCCGGCCTTCTGCATTTACATGGTCGGCAAGACTGTCGCGTGGATCAAAGCCCAGGGCGGCCTTTCCGCGATGGCGGAGAAGAACGCGAAGAAGGCGAAAATCCTTTACGACGCCATCGACAATTCCAACGGCTTTTACAAGGGCCACGCGGCGAAGGACAGCCGTTCCTTCATGAACGTCACCTTCCGCCTGCCCAGCGAGGAATTGGAAAAGAAGTTCGTGGACGAGGCGAAGGCGAAATCCCTTTGCGGCGTCAAGGGGCACCGTTCCGTCGGCGGCATGCGCGCCTCGATCTACAATGCGATGCCCATCGAAGGCGTCGAGCGTCTCGCGGATTTCATGGAATCCTTCCGCAAGGCGAACGCGTAACCCGAAACAAATCTGCCAAAACGCCCCGCCGCGCATTACTGCGTGACGGGGCGTCTCCTTTTGTGATATAATCAAGTCAACATAGAAACGAAAGGATGATACCATGCAACTCAAAAAATGGCTTTGCGCTCTCTTGGCCGCGTCCATGCTTGGTGCGGCGTCGGTCGCCGCGGCAAAGGAAACGGTCTCCTGGGACGACCCGCCCCAGCTGGAGCTTATGGCCCAGTCTGAATTTCAATGGACGGGCGTCGCCGTTTCTCCGGCGAACCGACTGTTCGTCTGCTTCCCCACTTGGGGCAACCATCCGAACTTCCATGTAGGCGAAATCATGAACGGCGCAGTTTATCCCTATTACGAGGTTGAGGATCACGCCGGTTTCGTCTGCGTGCAGAGCGTCGTCGCAGACCCCACGAATACGCTTTGGATTCTCGACACGGGCAGACGCCCGGACGGAACGATGGACCCGGTCGGCGTCCGGCTCTTCATGGTCAGCCTGTCCACCAACCAGATCGTGCGCACCTATACTCTCCCCTCCGACGTCGTCCTGTCCGACAGCGTAATGAACGACGTACGCGTGGACAACGCGCGGAGCGTCGCCTACATCACCGACTCCGGACACGGCGGGATTATCGTGCTGGATCTCTCCACCGACAACGCGTGGCGCGCGCTGACGGACATCCCCGAGGTCCGCGCCAATCTGCAAGCCATTTATTTTCCCACGGGACTGTTCACGAAACTCGCACACAGCGACGGGCTGGAGCTTTCCAGTGACAAGAAACTGCTCTATTTCTGTTCCCTCGGCAGCGACATCCTGTATTCCGTGCCGACTGTCGCTCTCCTCGACGAGAGTCTTTCCGTCGAACAGCGGCAGAAGCTCGTCAAGGCCGTCAACGTAAAGAACGTGCCGACGGACGGCATGGTGCTTCGGAAAGGAGCGCTTTACATGGGCGCGCTTTCCAACGAAGGCATTTGGGAATTCCGCCTGGACGAATCCAACGTCGCCGAAGCCGGCGCCATCCTGAATTTTGGCAGAGACATCCGCTGGGCGGACAGCTTCGCCCTCGCCTCCGACAACAGCGTCTATTTCACCACCTCGTCCATCAATTATCCGCCCGACCAGCAGGCTCCCTATGAACTGTATCACATGATCTGGCCGGAAAAGTCCTCCACTCCCCAGCATTAAAAGATGACAAAAATGCCGTGCGTTTATACGCACGGCATTTTTTATTGCTCTTTGTCTTAAATTAATAACGATGCGTCTCCGCCAGGGTAACTTCATCCGAGGCCAGCACCAACGCGAAAGACCCGAACCCGGTATCAATGCAGAGCTGTAGCTGACGGCTCCCCATCGGCTTCGTATTTTTGCCGATGCGGGGCGTATCCAAGTCGAGATCGTAGTCCCGCTTGCCTAAATCGACCACGAAAAGGCCGTTGACGACGTTCAGGAATTCCGACACGCTGTCCTCCGCCATCTCGTCCGCTTCGTCGATCAGCTCGTGGCTATACCGCTGCGCCATCTCGATAAAGACCTTGTCGCTGACATAAATCCCCGAAACGAAGCTCACCGAGCCCGACAACCGCTGGGAGATAGTATGGGACGCAAACAGGACCTCTTCGCACTCCGGCGAGCAAAAGTTTACAATCGCGGGAGTATCCATGAACCGCATCAAAGAACGCATGAAGAGCTCCGTGAAATCGGCGTAGATTTCTTTCTCCTCCGCAAGATCCTCATCCTGTTCCTCGATAATCCGCCGAACCGCTTCTTTGAACGGGCTCCCTTCCATGCTGCCGCAGGCAGCCATATGACGCCCCAATTCCATGAAATCCATCTTGCCGCTGTCAAGAAGCGCCTGCGCCGTTTTCAGTCCGTCCGTCGAGCGCGCCTCCTGCAATTTTTCCACTTGGGACGCAAACAAGAGACCTTCCGCCACCGCTAATTTCGAAAAAGCGTCTTTTTCAAAGGGCATCAACTCGGAGAGCTTGGACGCAGACACCGCACCCTCCGCCAAAGCGACCATAGCCAACCCCGGCGTCGTTTTCTCGGCTTCCTTTAAAAGCTCTTTTGCCTCCCGCTCGGCGATTGCGCCCTCATTGACAAGATACTGGGCAAAATACAGGCTATTCATCGCCAAACGCCTTCTTTCGGATGCTTTCAATCGCCTTCGCAATCTGCGCACTCGTATACGGCTTCTGGATAAAATCAAGAGCGCCGAGCTTCAGCGTTTCCATCAGCTTCTGCGGCGTGCCGGCCGAAGACAGCATAATGACCGGCAACTCGGGAGACACCTCCTTCATCACGCGTAAGGCTTCAATTCCGCCGACCTCGGGCATGACGATATCGAGGAAAACACCGTCCGGTTTTTCCTGCAAAGTCAACATGACCGCGTCTTTTCCGTTTTCCGCTTCTATAACTTCGCAGCCGACCTTTTCCAGCTCCACGCGAAGCTTTTTCCGAAGCAGCTTCGAATCGTCTGTTATCAATATCCGCAGAGGTCTTTCATCCAGTTCGGTTTTTTCCTGCATTTTTTCCATTTCATTGTTTTCTTCCATCTTGGAACGCCTCCCCGCATACGGAAACAGTGCCTTCTTTCCGTTTCCCATACAACACGGTTATATTATATCATAGTTCATATTTCCTGAAAAGCAAAAGAAATTCAGTCTTCTTTCCGGGATACCTCCACTGCCGTATGGATTACGTTTTCAATCACATAGTCCGTCGCAAGCTTCGCCCGCGGCGGCGTGGAAGGCTCCGCCTTTCTCCCGCTCGCCTGCTCTTCCTCCTGCCGCCGAATGGCCGCCTCGATTTCCTTCTTCTGCTCCTTTTCGCTGAGCACGGGACCCGCGCCGGGCTCAATTATGATTTCATTGTTCGAATCCGTCTCGCCGAAATCATGGAGGCTTTCCTTGACCGTCTTCGAATCGTCCTGGGAACCCGGCGTTATGATGCCGGCCTCTGCCTGCGCCGCCTGCAAAAGCTTTTCCAGGGAAACAAGTCCGCCGCCGTGCACGTCCAAATGCATGGAGCCGTCATGCCGCCCCTTTGGCACGGTGAAGGGCACCTCCACCGTCACTTTGGGCGCCCGATACGGCTGCAGCGTGACCTTGAACTTCACCGTTTCCCCCGGCTTCACCCTCGGTTTGTCCGGCGTCGCCGAAACGAGCGACGCGGTAAGCCGCTTGGCTTCGGAAGAAATTTTGACCTTGACGTCGTAAACGTCCGACTCCCCCTTCGTGTCGCTGGAAATAAGCGCCAACGCCTGCGCCAGTTCCGCGAAGGCAATCTGCCCCGCATCCGCAGCAGCGTAGAAGAGATTCGACCGCTCAAACAAGCCGTTTTCCGCCGCGTCCGTGCGGATAGCGAAGTCCACCTTGACCGTGCTCTCGCTCAGATTGTCCACAGTTCGGCCCAACGCAGCGTAGGAAATCGCCTGCGTCAGTATCGGGACGAACGCCTCGTCATAGGCCATTGTCGCCGCATAGGAATTGGAGCGCCCCAGCGTCTTGTCCTCCACCGTCAGACGAATCGGCACCACCGACGGGAACACGCCCACGATGCCGGAAATGCCCGCCGTGCGGTCCTGGTTGATGCGCCCGATGATGCTGCCGGTGTTGACGAGCTTCATGCCGTCGGTCATACCGTTGACCATCGCGAAAACGGAAGCGTCCGTCATAAAGTAATTGACGTTGCCCCGATGCAGGAAGGGATGTCCGAAGGCCAACACGCGCCCGTCTTCCTCCACCGCCGTGACCGTTCCCGTCGCCGCGAAAGAAAAATCTCCATATGCGAGCGCCGCTCCCACCGGACTGCCCGGATAGAGCACAGCCTCATAATCCGTCGTATAGCTCGAGCTGCCGGACAGGCCGCCAAAATTCGTCGCCTGATACCCCAACGGGTCGAGCTTCTTTTGCAGGAAACGCATCCCCGCATCGCCGAAACCCGAAACATAAACCAGCGACTTCTCCTGCCGTTCACCTACCGGGGCCGTCGCCTCCTTGTCCTTTGATTCTTTCGGGTCCTTCGTTTCCTTTGCATTCTCTGCGTTCTTGGTTTCTTTAGCTTCCGAGGATTCCTTTGCTTTCCCGTCCTCGGCCTTTACGTCTTTATCTTTCGCTTTCTCGGTCTTTGCCTCCGTCGGCGCCTTATCTTTGGAAGCCTCGGCTTTCGCGTCCTTGCTTTCTTCTTTCTTCGCCTCGCCCTTCGGCGTCTCCTTGGCAGGCTCCTCTTTACCGTCCTTCTTCGGTTCCGCGCCGCTCTGCCCGAGCTTTATCACGGTGCCGTCGTCTTTCTTTTCCGCTGCCGGATTGGCTTCCTCTTTTTTCTCCTCCGGCTTCTTCAAATCGATCATCTGCGGACGACTCTGGTTTTTCGTGTCGGGCATATCCCAAATCGGGAGCATTTCCTCGATGGGCGTAATCAAAAACGTATGGGGGTCCATCTCCTTGACCGTCGCGGAACCCGCGCCAATCAGCC